>Ga0081455_10003978_pt1 | contig 16769 bp, 17 predicted proteins | sample TabmetS3T2R1_FD_70207 | JGI IMG/M metagenome (GOLD analysis project Ga0081455, IMG submission 70207) | Tabebuia heterophylla rhizosphere microbial communities from the University of Puerto Rico - S3T2R1 | ecosystem: Host-associated > Plants > Roots > Rhizosphere ...
CGAAACCGGGCGGCACGCCGAGTTCGGCCGCTCGTTCGGCGACCTCGTCGGCGTCGTGCAGCACCACCGGAGTGCTGACTCCGATCATCTCCTTGGCCGAGTAGCCGAACATGCGCTCGGCTCCTGTGTTGAACACGGTGATGACGCCGTCGGGGTTCGTCGCGATGATTGATTGCTGCGTCGCGGCCGAGAGCACGCTGCTGACCAACGCGGTTCGGGCCCGCTCGGCGGCCATCAACCGATACGTGGTGCCGCCGACGATCGCCGCCGTGATGGGCCACAGCAGGATGCGGCCGAGCTGCGAGGCGGGGTAGGTCGGCCCACCGATGGCGAGGATCGGCACGACGAACACGCAGACCGACAGCAAGATCGCGGTGACAAGCTGCGAGAGCGTGCCGTACAACGCCAACCACAGCACGGGCAGCATGACCAGTACCGAATAGCCGCCGACCCCACCAGTGCTCTCGCGCAGCAGAGCGATCACCCCGAGGAACGCCAACGGCACCAGCGCCTGCGTCCACAGCGGCAGTTGGCGCCAGGGCGTGAACACGGTTATTGCGACGAGTGCGAGGGTGCAGCCAGCAGAGGTATACAGCGCCCACCGATCGGTGACGTCGCTGCCCGGGAGCCACAGCATCACGCGGGCCGCCACCCCGGCCAGCACGAACGGCCAGGTCCGCCGCCACAAGCCCTCGCGAACCAGCGGGCCGTCGGCGGGCGAGAAGTTGCTCGACAGCAGCCGCGCGGCAATCGCCCGCGACCGTCGGTCGGTACTCACCCGGCCGCCAGCAACGATTCGACGCGCGCGACGAGTTCCCGGGGGCTGAAGGGCTTGGTCACGTAGTCCGCCGCGCCGGCTCGCAGGCCGGTCTGCCGATCGCCGGGACGGGCCCGGGCGCTCAGCAGCACAACCGGAATCTTCGCGGTGGTCTCGTCTTCGCGCAGGGCAGCACACACTCCGAGCCCACTCAGGCCCGGCATGCTCACGTCGATGATCAGCACGTCGGGGACGATCTCGCGGGCCGTGTCGACCGCGGACGGCCCGTCGACGACGCCGACCACGTCGTGACCAGCCTGCTCGAGTTTGAAGATGACGAGTTCCCGGATGTCCGGATCATCATCTGCAACCAGCACGATAGCCATGTCGCACTCCGACGAAGCCCGACCTACTGAAGCGGCTCCGGCGGTAGCAGGCGCCGCAACAGTTGCTCGACCTGGCCGCGAGTGTACGGCTTGGGCAGGGATCCCTGAACGTTCTTCGGGTAGTCCTGCCGTTCGAGAACCGAGCAGACGACGATCGGACAGCTGGCGGTTGCGGCGTTCGCGCGCAATGCCCCGACGAGATCCCAGCCACTCATGCCGGGCAGCAGCAGATCGACGATGGCCAGGTCGACGCGCGCCTCGGCGGCGATCTGCACCGCTTCCTCGCCGCTCGTCGCCCGCACGACGACGTGCCCGAGCCGCTCGGCGTAGGAGGTCAGCAGTGCAGCGCTGTCGTCATCGTCCTCTATGAGGAGTACCCGCCGAGCGCCGCCGCCGTTATCGACTGTCGCGTCCGCGCTCATGGGCCTCGCCTGTGACGCTAGGTCGGTCATGATCGGCGCCGCAAAGGTGCGTCGCTCGGGCCCCCCCGGTACCCGAGCGACGCTCCTCCGCTGGCAGGTCGTACGACGGTCTGCATTGGCCTGCCACCCACCCCCCATGGATCGCTCCGTCCCCCGCATGGACGTTGCAGCTCCGACGGTTACCCTGCCCGACCAGATGCAAGCGAACCTTCCGGCGACCGCAAGCGTTCTGCAAAAACCTCAAGAACGGTTCAAGGCAAAGCTGATCAACAGCCTGACTGTAGAACCGCTTTGATGTACGCGCCGGTCTGGTACAGATACTGATACGTCCAGGTAATCCAGCCGATTCCAACACGCGCGGGGATCATGTACAGCTTGCCGTTGAAGCACCGACTGAAGATGTAGCGGGCCCGGGAGACGTGAAACGTGGAGGTTACGACCGCGACCGACTTCCAGCCGTGCTGTGCGGCGAGCCTGCGGATCTCCTCGGCCTCGCCCTGGGTGGTCGACGGATTCGGCTGGAAGCAGGTGACCGTGACGCCGGCCGGCGGATGCTGACAAGTCCGGTACGCGTGCCGCTGGTTCGGCGAGTTGAGCGAAATGACCAGTTGGTTGCTCACGTGATCGGCGAGCAGGCTCTCGGCCGCCTCGATGCGATCGTTGTTCTCCGGCGAGCCCAGGATGACGACCGCATCGGCATGCGTCGGGTGGTCGACCTTCGGGTGCCCCACGACGCGCCACGCAAACACGAACCACGTCAAGAAGAGCACCAGCAGGCATATGCCGCTGATCGCAAGAATTCGTTTGCCGCGCGTCGCCGGCCACCCCACCCGCACGGCGGCAGCTTACGGTGCGTTCCTTGGCGCCAGGCCTGGTCGTCCCGGCCACGTAGGCTGAACGCATGCCGGAGCTGCCCGAGGTCGAGGCGCTCGCCGCGTTCCTGCGCGAGCGCGCGGTCGGCCGCGCGGTGGTGCGCGCCGACGTCGCGGCGCTCAGCGCCGTCAAGACGTTCGACCCGCCACTGACCGCCCTGAACGGGGCCACCGTCACCGGAGCATCCCGGTACGGCAAGTTCCTCGACCTGGAGGTCGACGGGCTGCACCTGGTCATGCACCTGGCCCGCGCCGGCTGGCTGCAGTGGCGCGAGTCGCTGGCGCCCGCGCCGCCCCGTCCGGGCAAGGGCCCGCTGGCGTTCCGGCTGCATCTCGCGCCCGAAATGCCGGGCGGGCCGGCATCCGGGTTCGACCTGACCGAGGCCGGCACCCAGAAGCGGTTGGCCGTCTACCTGGTGCACGACGTAGCCGACGTGCCCGGCATCGCCCGCCTCGGGCCGGACGCGCTCGCGGTGGACGCCGCCCGGTTGGCCGAGCTGCTGTCCGGGCAGCGGGCCCAGATCAAGGGTGCGCTCACCGACCAGTCCGTCATCGCCGGCATCGGCAACGCCTACTCCGACGAGATCCTGCACTCTGCCCACCTGTCGCCGTTCAAGATCGCGGCGAAGCTCAGTCCGGCTGAGCTCGAACGGCTGCACGCCGCGATCGGCGAGGTGCTGACCGACGCCGTCGCCCGCTCGGTCGGACAGAAGGCGGCCACCCTCAAGGGCGAGAAGCGGTCGGGGCTCAAGGTGCACGCCCGCGCCGGGCTGCCCTGCCCGGTCTGCGGTGACACGGTCCGCGAGGTGTCCTTCGCCGACAAGGCGTTCCAGTACTGCCCGACCTGCCAGACCGAAGGCCGCGAACTGGCCGACCGCCGGCTGTCCAAGCTGCTCAAATAACGCCTTTGGCAGACTGGACGTATGCGCCCGTTCGACATCCCTACCGTGACGATCGACCAGATCCCGGCCAGCGCCGTCCTGCTCGACGTGCGTGAGCTCGACGAGTGGGCCGCCGGCCACGTCGACGGCGCCGTCCACGTCCCCATGAACGAGATCCCGGCCCGGGCCGGTGAGCTCGAGTCCGAGGCCGACCTGGTCGTGGTGTGCAAGGTGGGCGGCCGTTCGGCGCAGGTGACCGCCTGGCTGAACCAGCAGGGCTATCGGGCCAGCAACCTCGAGGGCGGCATGATCGCCTGGGCCGCGGCGCGGCGGCCGATGGTCAGCGACACCGGCGCGCCGCCCGCCGTGATTTAGGGCAGCATTGCCGCCGTGACCCCTCGGGCGTCGCGCGAAATGCGCACGCGACCGCAGCGTCCGCTCGTCGTCGCCCATCGCGGCGCGTCGTTCGACGTCGCCGAGCACACCCTGTCGGCCTACCTCGCCGCCATCGAGTCCGGCGCCGACGCGCTCGAGTGCGACGTGCGGCTCACCCGCGACGGCCACCTGGTGTGCGTGCACGACCGGCGCGTCGACCGGACCTCGGACGGGCGCGGGCTCGTCAGCGAGCTCGACCTGGCCGGGCTGAACTCGCTCGACTTCTCGTCCTGGCACGAGGTGGGCCGCGCCGGCTGGCCGGCCAGCGCCGATGGGGTGTTGAGCGACGAGCCATACCTGAGCGGGGTCGCACCGGACCGTGACGCGGCGGGCGGCGTGCTGACGCTCGAGACGCTGCTCGGCCTGGTGCACGACGCGGCGCGCCCGGTGCGGCTGCTCGTCGAGACGAAACATCCCACCCGGTACGGCGGGCTGGTCGAGAAGGAGCTGGTCAAGATGCTGGCCCGGTTCGGCTGGGCCGGCCGACCGGGACCGGTGAGCAGCATCCGCCGGCGTCCGGTCGAACCGACCGAGGGCCGCGTCACGATCATGAGCTTCGCCCCGATCGCCCTGCGCCGGGTGCGGTTGCTGGCCCCCGACGTGCCGACCGTCCTGCTGCTCGAACGGCTGCTGCCCGGACGGCGCGACGGATCGCTGCCCGCCGGCGTGGGCATCGCCGGGCCGGGCCTGGCCGTCCTGCGGGCCGATCCCGGCTTCGTCGCCCGCGCGCATGCGAGGGGCAACCTCGTCTACGCGTGGACCGTCGACGAGCCGGCCGATGTCCGCTTCGTGCTCGACCTCGGCATCGATGCGGTCATCACCAACCGGCCGTCTGCGGTAATCGCTCAGCTGTGATCTTCGCCAGCACCGTTAGAGGGCCGCACCGATCGGGCACACTGCGTGCAAGCCTGGCCGAAACGCTGGGCATCACGGACATGACGGGCGGACGACGTGGGCACGCGGTGGGTGCGGGCACAGCCGGAGATCGTGGCGATCCTCCGTCATGAGCTGGCCGACGAGCTGCTGGCCGACGGCGTCTCGCCGACCATCGTCGACGACGCGGTGCTGGTCGTGTCCGAGCTGGTGGGCAACTCGATCCGGCACGCCCGTGCGCTACCGACCGGCCAGCTGGCCGTCAGCTGGGAGCGTCGAGGCGGCGGCCTGACGATCAGCGTCACCGACGGAGGCGGCCTGCAGGCGCCGGCCGTTCGCGACGCCAACCCGTGCGACACCGGGGGCCGGGGCCTGTCGATCGTGGCCGCGCTGACCGACTTCTGGGGCGTGAGCCACGGCCCGGACACGGTCACCGTCTGGGCCCACGTGCCCGCCCCGATGCCGGCACCGCTCGTCCCGGCCTGATCTCCCCGATCGTGCAACCGTGGGCCGCGTCAGGCGGCCGAGGGTTGCACGATCGGTAGGAATGATCAGGTGGGCAGGCCTCGCATCACCCGAAGGGCGACCGACAGGGTGGCCAGGTCGACCGAGTCGCGGGCCAACGCCTCGCTGACCGTCGCGCGCGCCCGCTCGACCCGCTCGTAGTTCGCCTTCTCCCACTGGGCCAACCGCTCGGACGCGGTCAGGTTCTCGTCGGTCGAACGCAGCACCGCCGAGGTGATCGTGGACAGCGCCGCGTACAGGTCGTGACGCAGCGCCGCCCGGGCCAGGGTCGACCAGCGGTCGTCGCGCGGCAGCTCGGTGATCTTGGTCAGCATGTTGTCGACCGAGAATCGGTCGGACGCGGCGAAATGCAGCTCGGCCACCTCGGCCGCCCGGTGCCCGGTGGCGTGCGAGATCTCGACGACGTCCAGCAGCAGGAACGCGCTGAGCAGCTCGCCAATGCGCAGGGACAGGTCGCGGGGCAGGCCCAACCCGACCAGGCGATCGGTGTCGGAGTAGAGGTTCTCCCGCTCGTAGCCGCACAGCAGCTCAGGAATCCGGTCGGACAGCTCTCGCACCGTCGGCGCGAACCGCTCGATCTCGCCGGACACGTCGCTGATCGGGAACCGTACGTCGACCAGCCAACGGGTGGCCCGGTCGAGCAGCCGCCGGATCTCGGAGTACGCGGCATGCTGGGCCGACGTGGGCACCACGTTGTCGAGTGCCTCGATGTCGGCCCACAGCCGCGGCAGGTCGAACACCTCGCGGCTGATCGCGTACGCGCGGGCGATCTGCGCCGGGTCGGTGCCCGTCTCCTCCATCGCCCGGTGGACGTAGGTCGTGCCGCCGCGGTTGACCATGTCGTTGACCACGCAGGTCGTGATGATCTCGCGGTGCAGCGGGTGGGCCAGCAGGTCGAGGTCGGGATGCGCGGCGATGGCCGGCGGGAAGTACTCGGACAGCACGCGCTGGAACCACGACTCGTCGGGCAGCGTCGAGTCCTCGATCATCTCGGTGAGCGTGATCTTGACCCAGGCCGCGACCACCGCCATCTCGGGCGTGCACATGCCCTGGCCGGCCGCCTCCCGCTGGGTCAGCTCGCGGTCGGTCGGCAGATGCTCCAACGTGCGGTCCAGCCGCCCGGACGTCTCCAGCGCGTCGAGCAACCGCGCGTGCACGGTGACCATCGCCGGGCCGATGTAGCGGGTCATGGCCAGCAGCACGTTCTGCGCGTAGTTGTCGTGCAGGCACAGGTCGGCGACCTCGTCGCCCACCGAGGCGAGCAGCCGATTGCGCTCGCTGCGGTCCAGGCGCCCGGCGGCGACGGCCCGATCGAGCAGGATCTTCAGGTTGATCTCGTGGTCGGAGATGTCGACGCCGGCCGAGTTGTCGATGGCGTCGGTGTTGATACGACCGCCGCCGCGGGCGAACTCGATGCGCCCGAGCTGGGTGAAGCCCAGGTTGCCGCCCTCACCGACGACCTGGCACCTCAGCGCGGAGCCGTCGGCGCGCACTGCGTCGTTGGCCTTGTCGCCGGCGTCGACGTGCGCCTCGGTGGACGCCTTGACGTAGGTGCCGATGCCGCCGTTCCACAGCAGATCGACCGGGGCGACCAGGATGGCGTGGATCAGCTCGTTCGGCGTCATCGTCGTGACGTCGGCCGGCAGGCCCAGCGCCTCACGCACCGGCAGCGTGACCGGGATCGACTTGAGGGTGCGCGGGAAGACGCCGCCGCCCTGCGAGATCATCGAGGTGTCGTAGTCGGCCCAGCTCGACCCGGGCAGGGCGAACATGCGCCGCCGCTCGGCGTAGGAGGTGGCGGCGTTCGGATTCGGGTCGAGGAACACGTGGCGGTGGTCGAACGCGGCCACCAGCCGGATGTGCTCGGACAGCAGCATGCCGTTGCCGAACACGTCCCCGGACATGTCGCCGATGCCCACGACGGTGAAGTCCTGGGTCTGGGTGTTCACGCCCAGCTCGCGGAAGTGGTACTTCACCGACTCCCACGCGCCCCGGGCGGTGATGCCCATGGCCTTGTGGTCGTAGCCCTGGGAGCCGCCGGACGCGAACGCGTCGCCGAGCCAGAACCCGTAGTCGGTGGCGATCTCGTTGGCGATGTCGCTGAACGTCGCCGTGCCCTTGTCGGCCGCCACCACCAGGTACGGATCGTCGCCGTCGTAGCGCCGGGTCTGCGGCGGCGGCACGACCTTGCCCTCGGCGTCGTAGTTGTCGGCCAGGTCGAGCAGGCACGATATGAACGTGCGGTAGCAGGCGACGCCCTCGGCCAGCCACGCGTCACGGTCGACGGACGGGTCGGGCAGCCGCTTGGCGACGAAGCCACCCTTGGCGCCCACCGGCACGATGACCGCGTTCTTGACCATCTGCGCCTTGACCAGGCCGAGGATCTCGGTGCGGAAGTCCTCGCGCCGATCCGACCAGCGCAGCCCGCCCCGGGCGATGGGACCGAAGCGCAGGTGCACGCCCTCGACGCGCGGCGAGTAGACCCAGATCTCGGAGCGGGGACGGGGCTGGGGCAGCTCGGGGATGCGCCGCGGCTCGAGCTTGATCGCGATCGCGGAGCGCCGGTTACCCGGCTCGTCGGCCGCCTCGTCGGTGCGGTACGCGTTGGTGCGCAACGTGGCGTTGATCAGGCCGAGCAGCGAACGGAGGATGCGGTCCTGGTCGAGGCTTTCCACCCCGACCAGGTCGGCCTCGATCACCTCGAGGAACGTCGTGCCGCCGGCGACCACCTGGGCCGTGCCGGCCCGCTCCGGGTCGAAGCGTGACTCGAACAGCTCGACCAGCTTGCGGGCCATCGTCGGGTGGTCGATCAGCGCCTGCTCGATGTAGCCCTGGCTGAACGTGGTGCCGGCCTGGCGCAGGTACTTCGCGTACGCGCGCAGCACGTTGGCCTGCCACCAGGTCAACCCGGCGCGCATGACCAGCCCGTTGAACCCGTCCTGTTCGATCTGCTCGCGCCACAGCAGTCGCAACGTGTCGACGACGTCGGCCGCGCGCTCGGCGTTCAGCTCGACGCCGTTGGGCAGGCGCAGCCCGAAGTCGTAGATGAACGCCTCGGTGCCGTCCGGGCGGGTGATCTCGTAGGGCCGCTCGTCCAGGACCTCGATGCCCATCTGGCTGAAGATCGGCAGCGCCCGGGCCAGCGACACCGACGTGCCGGTGCGGTAGACCTTCAGCCGCCGGTCGGCGCCGTCGTCGGACGGCGGCGTGTAGACGTGGAAGCCCAGGCCGTCGTCCTCGGGCAAGCTCTCCAGCCGCTTGAGGTCGTCGACGGCGGTCGCGGCGCCGAAGTCCTCCTTGTACGCCTCGGGGAACGCCCCGTCGTAGCGGCGGGCCAGCCGCTCGCCCTCCTCCTCGCCGTGCCCGACGGTGAGCAGATCGGCCAGGTCGTCGCTCCACCGACGGGTGACCCGCAGGACCTCCTGCTCGACCGTGTGCCGATCCGGCGACGGCGGTGGGGTGCCGGGCCGCAGCGCGATGAGGAACTGCATCCGGGCCAGGCCCAGCTCGACGATGCGGTCGTCGCGGTCGATGATCTCGCCCGGCCAGTGGGCGCTGATGACCGCCTCGACGCGGCGCCGGGTCTCGGGCCCGAACCGCTCGGCCGCAAAATAGACCAGGACGCTGGCGAAGTCGCGGTTGAGGTGGATGCGGGCGAACACGCCGACCTGTCCGTGCTCGGCGCGGGCCACCACCAGCTGGGACAGCCGCAGCAGGTCGGCGGTGGGCGCTTCGAGCAGCTCGTCGCGCGGCAGCGTGCGCAGGGCGGCGAGCAGCTGCCGGCCGGTGTGGCTGTTGCCGCGCACCCCCGAGCGCAGCAGGATCTCGGCGATGCGCTTGCGCACGACCGGGACGCGGCCCACCGTGCCGTCCTCGGCAGTGGTGATCAACCCGAGGAACACGTGGACGGTCTGGCCCTCGCTGCCGACCGCCGGCGTGACCACGGTGACGCAGTCGTAGTGGGCCGAGCGGCGCACCCGTGACACCAGCGGCGACTTGAAGATGACCAGCGGCGCCCCGCTGCGGAACGCCGGCAGCAGCTCCAGCGGCGAGATGGTGGCCGTGCCGCCGCGCAGCACGCCCTTGGCCTCAGCCGGGGCGGACGAGCGGGCCGGGCTCGCCAGGTCGTTGGCCGAGTAGGCGGCGTGGCCCAGCACCATGTAGTTGCCGCTGGCCAGCCAGCGCAGCAGCGCGGCCGCCTCGGCACTCGTCTCGCGATCGAAGTGGCCCGGGTTGGCCTCCAGGCCGTCGGCCAGGTCGCGCACCAGCTGGTACATCTGGGGCGCGTCGGCCACCGCGTGGTGCACGTCGTCGAACACCCGGCGCAGCGCGGTGGCCAGGTCAGGTGCCTCGGCCGGGTCGACCACGTCGATCTCGACGTGCATCCACGACTCGACCGACGCCCCAGTCGGCACCTCGGCGTTGTCGTCGATGTCGGACACCTCGACCAGCGTGCCGACCGGATCGCGGCTGACCACGATCTGCGGGTGCAGGATGCGCTCGACCGGACGGCCCCGCCGGCTCAGCTCGGCCCGCACCGAGTCGACCAGGTAGGGAGCGTCGGCGGTGATGATGTCGATGCCGGTGGTGGACGCGTCCAGGTCGGCGATCCGGATCAGCGTCTCGTCGTCCTTGCGGACGGTGCCGAATCCGAGCGCGTCACGCGCCAGCGCGGTCAGGGCGGTGCTGGCCCGCCCCGGCAGTTGGCTCGACGCGTGAGCCAGGTAGCGACGGGAGAAGACGTCGAACACAGCGTCCGTCGGGCGCTGTTCGCCCGGCGTCTGCGTCTCGCTCATTTAGTGTCACCTCGTTGTGACGGATGGGAGAGCCACCCGTCATCTTCGCATTTGCCATCGTCGCACTGGCACGACGCCACGGCGAGGTCGTGGGCCAGGCCACTCGATCAGGCCGGGACGACCCGCGATCCGTCCCGCCACACCTCGGCGATGAGCGGCACCCCCGGACGGTAGGCCAGGTGGATGTAGGAGGGCGAGTCGAGCACCACGAAGTCGGCCCGCTTGCCGGGCGCGAGCACGCCGATGTCGTCGCGGCGCAACGCCCTCGCGCCGCCGACGGTGGCGGCCCGGACCGCCTCGGCCGGCGTCATCCGCATCTCCCGGACCGCCAGCGCGATCGCGAGCGGCATCGACGTCGAGTAGGCCGAGCCGGGGTTGCAGTCGGTGGCCAGAGCGACCGTGGCCCCGGCGTCGAGCAGCCGGCGCGCGTCCGGATACGCGGGCGCGCGGGTGGAGAACTCGGCCAGCGGCAGCAGCGTCGCGACGGTGGACGAACCGGCCAGCGCGTCGACGTCCCGGCGGGTGAGGTGGGTGCAGTGGTCGGCGCTGGCCGCTCCCAGCTCGACGGCCAGCTGCACGCCGGGCCCTTCGCCGAGCTGGTTGGCGTGCACCCGGGCGCCCAGCCCTTTTGCCTGCCCGGCGCGCAGGACCGTCCGCGCCTCGTCGCCGTCGAACGCGCCCCGCTCGCAGAACACGTCCACCCAGCGCGAATGCGGGGCGCAGGCGTCGAGCATGGCGCCGGCGACCAGCGCCACGTACTCGTCGCGATCGGTGTCGGGCGGCACGACGTGGGCGCCCAGGAACGTCACCTCCGGGGTGAACTCGCCGGCGACGCGCACCGACCGCTGCTCGGTCGGCACGTCCAGCCCGTACCCGGACTTGCACTCGAACGTGGTGACGCCGGCGGCGAGCAGCTCGGCGCTCAGCCGCTCGACGTTGCGCCGCAGGATGAAATCCGGGGCGGCGCGGGTGGCCGCGACGGTGACCCGGATCCCCCCGGCGGCGTACGGCAGGCCGCGCATGCGGGCCTCGAACTCCTCGGCCCGATCGCCGGCGAACACGAGATGGGCGTGCGAGTCGACGAAACCCGGAATGACCGTCTTGCCACCCACGCCGATCAGCTCGTCGGCCGCCGGCGCCTCCCGCGCGCGACCGATCCAGGCGACGCGGTCACCGTCCAGCACGAGCGCGGCGTCGCGGATCTCGCCCAGCTCGGCGTCCTGGGTGGCCAGCAGCCCGATGTCGACCAGCAGCGTGGCCGTCACTTGGCCTTGGCCGCGGCTTTCATCTGCTGCTTGTACGAGCGCACCTTGCTCAGCGACGCGTCGTCGACGACGTCGGCCACCGACCGGAACACGCCGTCCTCGCCGAACGTACCGGCCGCTTTGCGCCAACCGGCCGGCTGCACGCCCAGCTGCTTGCCCAGCAGCGCCGCGAATATCTTCGCCTTCTGCGCCCCGAACCCGGGCAACCGGGCCAACCGGGCCACCAGCTCGTCACCCGACCTGACGCCGGCCCACACCGCCGCGGCATCGCCTCCGAAATCGGACTCGAGGATGCGGCCGAGCTCCTGCACCCGCTTGGCCATCGCGGCCGGGAAGCGGTGCAGCGCGGGCGGTGTGCGAAACAGCTCCTCGAACGCCTCTGGGTCGTAGCCGGCGATCGTGGCGGCGTCGAGCTTGCCACCCAGCCGGGTGCGCAGCTCGTACGGCGAGGTGAACGCCTTTTCCATCGGGATCTGCTGGTCGAGCAGCATGCCGATCAGCAAGGCGAGCGGGTCGTCGGCGAGGAACTCGTTCGCCTCGGGCGTATAGGCAAGATGCATGCCGCCGATTGTTCCCGACCGCACAAGCCCGGGCGCGCTCGTAGAGTGCGACCCATGAAATTTCGGACGATCGTGGAGCTCGGCGGCAAGACGGCAACCGGGCTGCAGGTCCCGGACGACGTTGTCGCTCAAGTCGGAGCGGGCAAGCGCGCGCCGGTCCGCGTGACGATCGGCGGGCACACGTACCGCACGACGGTCGCGTCGATGGGCGGGCGGTTCCTGGTCCCGCTGAGCGCCGAGAACCGGACGGCCGCCGGAGTGGCCGCCGGGGACGACGTCGACGTCGACATCGCGCTCGATTCCGCTCCGCGGGAGGTCGCCGTGCCCGACGACCTCGCGGCCGCCCTCGATCCGGAAGCGAGGGCCTTCTTCGATGCGCTCTCCTACACGCACCGCAAGGAGTGGGTGCGCTGGGTCGAGGAGGCCAAGAAGGCCGAGACGCGCACGACCCGCGTCGCCAAGACGGTCGAGGGCCTGCGGGCCGGAAAGAAGACGCACTGACATGCGGGCGCCGGCCGAGTCCTGGCTAACCGACATGGACGGCGTGCTGGTGCGCGAGGAGCACGCCCTGCCCGGGTCGGCCGAATTCCTGCAGCGGCTCGTCGACCGTGAGCGCCGCTTCCTCGTCCTGACCAACAACTCGATCTTCACCCCGCGCGACCTGGCCGCCCGGCTGGTGCGCTCGGGGCTGGTCGTGCCCGAGGCGGCGATCTGGACGTCGGGGCTGGCCACCGCCACCTTCCTGGCCGACCAGAAGCCGGGCGGCTCGGCGTACGTGATCGGCGAGGCCGGCCTGACCACTCCCCTGCACGAGGCGGGCTACACGCTCACCGACCGCGATCCGGACTTCGTCGTGCTGGGCGAGACGCGCACCTACTCGTTCGAGGCGATCACCAAGGCGATCCGGCTGATCGTCGGCGGCGCCCGGTTCATCGCCACCAACCCGGACGTCAGCGGACCGTCGGCCGAGGGGCCGCTACCGGCGACCGGTTCGGTGGCCGCGCTGATCACGGCGGCCACCGGGCGACGTCCCTACTTCGTCGGCAAGCCCAACCCGATGATGTTCCGTAGCGCGCTGAACCGGATCGCGGCCCACTCGGAAACGACCGTGATGGTGGGCGATCGCATGGACACCGACATCGTCGCGGGCATCGAGGCCGGCCTGGAAACGATCCTGGTGCTCACCGGCTCGACGCAGCCGGGCGACATCGAGCACTACCCGTACCGTCCCGGCCGGGTACTCGACTCGATCGCCGACGCCGTCGAGCTGATCTGATCCGGTTTTGGTCACCAGGTCTCATATATCCGGCCCGGTGACCAAAACCGATGTCGGCGCGGTCGGCGATACTGGCCGCGTGGCATCCGTCCCGCCGGCTCGGCACCTGTTGCGCGCCAAGGACCTGGCCGACGCGCGCTACTTCGAGCGGCTGACCGTCGACGACCTGGCCCGGGCCGCCGGGCTGTCGCGAGCGCACTTCAGCCGCGAGTTCCGCCGAGCGTTCGGCGAGTCGCCGCACGTGTACCTGTTGACCCGCCGCCTGGAGCGCGCCGCGTCGCTGCTGCGCAGCACCGACCGTTCCGTCGCCGACATCTGCATCGCCGTCGGGCTGGACAGCATCGGCTCGTTCACCACGAGCTTCACGCGCATGTTCGGACGCCCGCCCACCGCGTACCGGGCGGCGTTCCCACCGGCGGCCGACCGGGCGCTGATCCCGGCCTGCGTGCTTCGCGCCTACGGCCGCCCGCAACACCGCACGTTTCGAGAAGACGGGCGGCTCGCCGGCTGAATAGCGTTCATGACGCCACTTCGACCAGGAGGACGTCATGATCAAGATTTCCACCACGCAGCTCTGGGTGCACGACCAGGACGTTGCGCTCGAGTTCTACACCAAGAAGCTCGGCTTCGAGGTCCGCTCCGACGTGACGGTGCCCGAGCTCGGCAACTTCCGCTGGCTCACCGTCGCCCCGCCCGGGCAGGACGAGGTCGCGATCGTGCTGATGGCGATCCCGGGCCAGCCGATCATGGACGACGCCACCGCCGAGCAGGTCCGCGACCTGATGGGCAAGGGCTTCGCCGGCACGGTGTTCCTGACGACCGAGGACTGCCAGGCGTCCTACGACGAACTGGTCGCCCGCGGCGTCGAGTTCACCGAGAAGCCGGAAGAGCGCCCGTACGGCATCGACTCCGGGTTCCGCGACCCGTCCGGGAACAACTTCCGGCTCACCCAGGTGCGCGAGGGCTTCGGCGCCTGACGCTCAGCCCGGCCGGACGATCTGCTGCACCGACCACTCGTTGCCGTCCGGATCCTTGAAGAAGACGAAGCGGCCCCAGGGGAAGTCCTGGACGTCGCTGACCTCTACCCCGCGGCCGGCCAGATCGGCCCGGGCGGCCTCGGCGTCGTCGACCACGACCTGCAGGCCCTTCAGGGATCCGGGCGGCATCGACGTTATGCCTTCGCCGATGGTGATCGAGCAGGCCGACCCGGGCGGCGTCAGCTGCACGAACCGCAGCGACTCGTTCACCCGGTGGTCGTGGTCGGCGTTGAACCCGACCTGGACGTAGAACGCCTTGGCCCGGTCGACGTCGGTGACCGGCACGGGGATCAGCTCGAGTCTCATGTCCATGGCGGCAACCTAGCGCGACGCGAGGCGGTAGAACCGCCAGAAGCCGAAGTCTTCGATCGGCAGCACCTCGAACGTGCCGAGCCCGGCCCGGGCGCCGTAGTCGCGCAGGGTGGCCGGGCGCATGGCCGTGCCGGTGCCGGCGCTGTCCGGGTGCGACATGCCGTCGGGCAGGCACACGAACATGCTGAACCCGTACATCAGCCGCTCGAGCTCGTCGCCCTGGGCGCCGAACTCCGCGGCGACGGCCTCGTCCATGACGATCACGGATCCCCCGTCGCGCAAGGCATTCCGGGCCGCTTCGAGCACGTCGACCGGGTACGGCATGTCGTGCACGCACTCGAAGGCGAACACGGCGTCGAAGCTGTTCGCCGGCAGCCCGGCGGCGTCGGTGGCGGTGAAGCGGACCCGATCGGCCAGCCCGGCCTGCGCGGCGTTGGCCCGGGCCATCTCCACCGATTCCGCGTCGATGTCGTACCCGTCCACCACCGCGCCGGGATAGGCCCGCGCCAGGGCGATGCTCGACCACCCGGCGCCGCAGCCGACGTCGGCGATCCGGGTGCCCGGCCGGCTCAGCCGCTCGTGCAGCGGGCCCACCCCGGCCATCGCGCGGCCGAGCACCTGCTCGAACCACGGCCGGTTCATGTCGGCCTGCGACTCGCGGGCGTCCGCCCCGAACTGCGCCCAGCCGACCCCGCCGCCGGTGCGGTACGCCTCCAGCAGCGCCGGCAGCTGGACCGCCGCCGCGGCGAACATCCGTGCGAGCGGGGTCAGGTAAGCCAGGCTGGCCGGGTCGGTCAGCACCTCGGCCGCAGCCGGCGAGAGCCAGTACCGGCGTTGGTGGGCGTCGCTCACGTCGTCGCAGCGCACCAGCCCGGCGACGGCCTGATGCTCCAGCCACTCCCGGGCGTAGCGCTCGTGCGTCGCGGATCGGTCGGCCAGCTCCTGCGACGTCAGCGGTCCGGCGGCGAGCAGCCGGTACCAACCCAGCCGATCGCCGACGTAGACGGACAACGTCTCGGCCGCGCCCAGCGCCCGGGTCAGCAGCTGGTCGGCGAACGTATCGGTCTCCACGCTCGTGCTCATGATCGAGCCTCCCCCGTGAGTGTCGAATGCCCCGACGAACGCGTCGATCACGGACCGGGTTCCCCGGCGCGGGGCAGTCGCCCGATACCGTCCGAGCGTGCGGATTGTCGTCGGGGCCGCGATCGTGCGGGACGGTCGGGTGCTGGCCGCCCGGCGCTCGGCTCCGTCGGCGGTGGCCGGCGGCTGGGAGTTCCCGGGCGGCAAGGTCGAGCCCGGCGAATCGGCCCAGGCGGCGCTGATCCGCGAGTGCCGGGAGGAGCTGGGCGTCACGGTCAGCGTCGGCGAACGGCTCGGCACGGCACCCATCCGGCCCGGGTTCGAGCTGCACGTCTACGCGGCGACCCTGGCCGCGGGCACGCCGCGCGCATTGCAGGACCACGACGAGCTGCGCTGGCTGGCCGCCGCCGAGCTGGACGATGTCGCGTGGCTACCGGCGGATCGTCCAGTGCTGGCGGTGGTGCGCGCCCGCCTCCTCTGACCGATCGTGCAACCTTGGGCCGCCTGAGGCGGCCGAGGGTTGCACGATCGGGGAATTAGGCCTCGCGCATGGGCACCCGGATACCCCGCTCGGCGGCCACCTCGACCGCTCGGTCGTAGCCGGCGTCGACGTGCCGGATGACGCCCATGCCCGGGTCGTTCGTGAGCACCCGCTCGACCTTGGCGGCGGCCAGCGGCGTGCCGTCGGCCACGGTGACCTGCCCGGCGTGGATCGAGCGACCCATCCCGACGCCGCCGCCGTGGTGGATCGACACCCACGACGCGCCACTGGCGACGTTCACCATGGCATTGAGCAGCGGCCAGTCGGCGATGGCGTCCGAACCGTCCAGCATCGACTCGGTCTCGCGGTACGGGGAGGCGACCGATCCGCTGTCCAGGTGATCTCGGCCGATCACGATCGGGGCACTGATCTCCCCGGACGACACCAGCTGGTTGAACTCCAGCCCGGCCCGGTCACGCTCGCCGTATCCTAGCCAGCAGATGCGCGCCGGCAGGCCCTGGAAGTGCACGCGCTCGCCGGCCAGCCGGATCCACCGGGCCAGCGACTCGTTCTCGGGGAACAGGTCGAGAATCGCCTTGTCCGTCCGGGCAATATCGCGCGGATCGCCGGACAGCGCCGCCCAGCGGAACGGCCCCTTGCCTTCGCAGAACAACGGCCGGATGTACGCCGGGACGAACCCGGGGAAGTCGAACGCCCTGGTGTAACCGGCCTCCTTGGCCTCGCCCCGGATCGAGTTGCCGTAGTCGAAAACCTCGGCGCCGCGATCCATGAACCCGACCATCGCCTCGAC
>Ga0081455_10003979_pt1 | contig 16767 bp, 17 predicted proteins | sample TabmetS3T2R1_FD_70207 | JGI IMG/M metagenome (GOLD analysis project Ga0081455, IMG submission 70207) | Tabebuia heterophylla rhizosphere microbial communities from the University of Puerto Rico - S3T2R1 | ecosystem: Host-associated > Plants > Roots > Rhizosphere ...
GGCGGAGCGCGGGAGTGTTCCGGACCCTCTACTACGCGCCGCATCTGGCTCCGCCGGTGGCCGCCACGATGGCGTTCGTGTTCCTGCTCAATCCGGGGACCGGTCCGGTGAACACGATCCTCGGTCATCTCGGGCTGCCGGAGCCGGGTTGGTTCAACGACCCGAACTGGTCGAAGCCGGCGCTCACACTGCTGGTGCTGTGGGGCATCGGCGACCTGATGATCATCTTCATGGCGGCCCGGCTCGACGTGCCGGTCGAGCAGTACGAAGCCTCCGAGCTCGACGGCGCCGGCGTGTTCTCGAGGTTCCGCTTCGTCACCCTGCCGAACATCCGGCCGATCCTAGTGTTCGCCGCGGTCACGGGCGTCATCACGATCATGCAGTTCTACACCGAGCCGCTTGTCGCCGGGAAGGTCGCCAGTGGTCAGATCGGCGGCTCGGGGCAGCAGGTTGAGCCCGGCTATCCGAGCAAGTCGACGCTGACCCTGCCGCAGTTGGTCTACAACCTCGGCTTCCAGCGGTTCGACATCGGCGCCGCCTGCGTCGTCGCCCTGGTGCTCTTCGCCCTGTCGATGGTCTTCGCCCTGTTCTTGATGCGGCGGGGCTCGGGCTTCCTGGCAGCGGGAGACTGACATGGCCGAGAACACCCTGGTCGCGACCGAGGTCCAACCGGCGGTGCGCCCGAAGCGAGTGCCGGTCGGCGGGCCGAAGCGGGGTCAGTTGGTGCTCGAGTGGATCGGCCTGCACGCGTACGCCGTGGCCGCCCTGCTGTTCTTCGTACTGCCGTTCGTCTTCGTCCTGCTGACCGCGGTGATGACCGATCAGCAGGCCCTGACGCGAGACCTGTGGCCGGACACGTGGGAGTGGAGCAACTTCAAGACGGTATGGGACACGCCGGGATTCCTCACCTGGTGGCGCAACACGTTGATGTACGCCACTCTCGGCACGGTCCTCATGCTCTTGTCGAGCATCCCGGTCGCGTACGCGCTGGCTCGCTTCAAGTTCCGCGGTCGCGGCTTCGTGATGATGGTCGTCATCGCCACCATGATGCTCCCGCCCCAGGTGGTCATTGTCCCGATGTACCTCGTCTGGTCGCGGCAGTTCCACCTGACCGGCTCCCTCTGGCCGCTGATCATCCCGCTGGCCTTCGGCGACCCGTTCTCGATTTTCCTGCTGCGTCAGTTCTTCCTGACCATCCCGCAGGAGTACGTCGACGCGGCGAAGGTCGACGGCTGTGGCGACTTCCGGGCGATGCTGCGGATCGTGGTGCCGATGGCGAAGCCGGCGATCGCGGCGGTCGCGCTGTTCCAGTTCTTCTACTGCTGGAACGACTACTTCGGCCCGCAGATCTACGCCAGTGAGAATCCGGCCGCGTGGACGCTCAGCTATGGGTTGGAGTCGTTCAAGAGCGCCCATCACACGAACTGGAACCTGACCATGGCCGCCACCATGCTCGTCATGGCGCCGGTCATCATCGTGTTCTTCTTCGCCCAGAAGGCATTCATCGAGGGGGTCACATTGACGGGAGTCAAAGGATGAAGGTGGCGGTCGTCGGCGGTGGATCGACCTACACGCCCGAGCTTGTCGATGGCTTCGCCCGCCTCGGCGCGCAGCTGCCGGTCGACGAGCTCGTCCTGATCGACCCGGCGCAAGAACGGCTGGACATCGTGGGCGGCCTGTCCCGGCGAATCCTCGCCAGGCGCGGCCATCCCGCTCGGCTGACGCTGACCGACGACCTCGACGCCGGTGTTGCCGACGCGGCTGCGGTGCTGCTCCAGTTGCGGGTCGGCGGCCAGGCCGCGCGTCACGAGGACGAGACCTGGCCGCTGGAGTGTCGCTGCGTCGGGCAGGAGACGACCGGCGCCGGTGGGCTGGCCAAGGCGATGCGCACGGTGCCGGTCGTGCTCGACATCGCCGACCGCGTCGCACGACTCAGCCCCGACGCGTGGATCATCGACTTCACCAACCCGGTCGGCATCGTCACGAGAGCCTTGCTGCAAGCCGGCCATCGCGCGATCGGGCTGTGCAACGTCGCCATCGGCTTCCAGCGCGGGTTCGCCGCGATGCTCGGTGTCGCGCCCGACGCGGTCGAGCTGGACCATGTCGGGCTCAACCACCTGACCTGGGAGCGCGCCGTACGCGTCGAGGGTGAGGACATGCTGCCCAAGCTGCTGGCCGATCATGCCGAGGAGATCGTGGCCGGCCTCGGATTGCCGGCCCGGCTGGTGCGTGAGCTCGGCGTCGTACCGTCGTACTACCTGCGCTACTACTACGCCCACGATGAGGTCGTACGCGAGCTGACCGGACGACCGTCGCGGGCGTCCGAGGTAGGCGAGATCGAGCAGCGGTTGCTCAGTCTCTACGCCGATCCTGCGCTCGACGAGAAGCCGCCCCTGCTGTCGAAGCGGGGTGGCGCGTACTACTCCGAGGCCGCGGTCGACCTGGCCGCCGGGCTGCTAGGGACTGGCGCTGACGACGAGTCCGGCACCGCGCAGGTGGTCAACATGCGAAACGACGGCACACTGCCCTTCCTGCCGGCCGACGCAGTCGTCGAGGTGCCCGCCCGGATCGGGCCGGCTGGGGCTCGAGCGGAGCCGGTCCAGCCACTGGCCCCGCTGTACGCCGGGCTGGTCGCCGCCGTCACGGCATACGAGCAGCTGGCCATGGAGGCGGCGTTGCACGGCGGACGCCATCGGGTCTTCGAGGCACTTCTCGCGCATCCCCTCGTCGGGCAGATTCAGCTTGCCGACGGCCTGACCGACCGGCTGATCACGCACAACCGTGCGTACCTCCCATGGGCCTGACCCGATGACCAGCACCGAGAGCGGAGCGCCGGCGGGAGTGCTGGCCATCGATGCCGGCAACAGCAAGACCGACCTCGCGATCATCGGCGCGGACGGTGTGGTGCGCGGCACCGCAAGGGGTGAGGGATTCCGGCCGCATCGAGTGGGAGCGGACGGGGCGGTGAACGGTCTGGTGCCCCTGGTCGCCAAGGCAGCCGCCGAGGCCGGACTGCCGACACCTGGCAATGGGTTCCTGGTCGAGCACGTGTCCGCCTGCCTGGCCAACGCGGATCTCCCGGTCGAGCAGCGACAGCTTGGCGAGGCGATCGACGCCCAGGGCTGGGGGCGTACGAGCGATGTCGTCAACGACACGTTCGCCCTGCTGCGCGCCGGTGGAGAGGACTCGCGGGGCATCGCTGTCATCTGTGGGGCCGGGATCAACTGCACGGGCATGCTCCCGGACGGACGTACGGCCACGTTCGCCGCCGTCGGGCACATCTCGGGGGACTGGGGTGGCGGCGGCTACCTGTGGCAGGAGGCGATGTGGTGGGCGGCCCGCGCCGAGGACGGGCGAGGCGACGAGACCCGGCTTCGGCTGGACCTGCCCGGCCACTTCGACCTGCCGTCGATGCAGGCGCTCATCGAGGCGGTCCACCTCGGCGTCGTGCCAGCGGAGCGGTGCCACGAGATGACGCCCGTGCTGTTCGAGGTCGCCGAGGCGGGGGATCGGATCGCCTCCCGCATCGTCCGTCGCCAGGCGACCGAGATCGTAGCCCTGGCCGTGGTCGCGATGCGCCGTCTGCAGGTGCTCTACGAGCCGATCGACGTGCTGCTCGGTGGAGGAGTACTGACCGCCGGACACCCACTTCTGATGAGCTCGATCGAGTCGGAGCTGCGCAAGGCCGCGCCCTTCGCGGTTCCGCGTGTGGTCACGGCGCCGCCGGTGGTCGGAGCCGGGCTGCTCGGACTCGACCAGATCGGCGCTTCCGACACGGCGCGCGAGGCACTGCGATCCAGCCTGCGGCGATGACGCCGCTCGTACCGCTGCTGCTGGATCAGCCCAGGATGGCTTCGGCGAGGACGATTCCGGCGTACCCAGCACCGAGGCCGGCGGAGACGCTGCCGGCGGCGTTGAGCAGGGCCAGGGCGCGGGCGCGGTCCTGGAGCAGGCGTAGGACTTCGTAGCCGAAGCTCGAGTACGTCGTGAGCGCTCCACAGAAGCCGGTAGCAGCCAGGGCCATCACGCCATCGGGTGTCGGTAGCCCGGCGAGCACGCCGATGACGAAACAGCCGGTGACGTTGACGGTGAACGTGCCCCACGGGAACACCGAGGCATGGCGGGATTGGATCGCCCGGTCTGCCAGATAGCGAAGCGGTGCACCGAGAGCGGCGCCGATCGTCACGAGGAGGAAGCTCACGAGCCGACCGTCTCCCTCGCCCGGTCATGGACGGAAGCGTGTCGCGGTCCGATTGCGTAGCGGGTGAGTGTCGCGGTGGTCCACACGGCGACGAGTGCGGCTGCGGGCGTCGCGGCGAGGTAGACCAGCGCCATCCGAGGTGCGCCGGCGCCGACCGCCTGGTTGATGTCGAAGACGTACGTCGAGAAGGTGGTGAAGCCGCCGAGAACACCCACGCCGAGGAACGGGCGTAGCAACCGCTGCCGCGTCCAGATGTGCTCGATGAGCACCATCAGCACGCCGATCAGGCCACAGCCGGACACATTGATGCCGAACGTCGCCCAGGCGAAACCATCCGCCGGATGGGGGAAAGCGAGTTCGAGACCGTGGCGGGCGGTGGCGCCGATGACGCCGCCGATCGCGATCAGTGCCAGCAGCCGGAACGGCCCGTCGACCAGCTCGTGGCGCTGCGAAGGGACATGGAGATCGACATCGGGGTCAACCGCTTCGCCGGCGTGGTTCATGGGGTCATCCACGTCAGTCCTCCTATCAGCTACGAGGTCGTTCACTGATAGGGACCATTGGCGACGACGATGCCGCGATTCTCCGGCTCCCAGCCGGACGGCGAGACCCACCGCCGACCCATGATCTACTGCAGGCTCGGCCAGCCTAGCCGACGAGGTCAGGCATCCTGACGTTCGTGACGCTTGTGACCCGGCTCTGACTACGCGTTGCCAAAGCGCAAAGTTCCAGGCGCCGCACACTGGTCGACATCGACGGGGTCTGGGACCCGCAGCGTGCTTTCCCGGGCCCAACCTTGGATTCCAGTCGAGAGGATGCGGAGGTATGCCCAGTCATTCTGCGACCCATCTTCGTTTCTCGCACAGAAGACATTGATTCCGTCCAAGGGGAAGGCACCCTGGCGGGCCTCACATCCCGGATGAGGTCCCGTCCGGACTGGGGTTCCGTCGCTTTGGAAGAAGATTCCGCCGCCGTTGTACTGGTCCGGGTGATTGGGGTGGCTGCAGTCGGCGAAGGCCGGGCTGGCCGGGATTACCAGCAGGCCGCCGGCGCCGAGCGCTAGCGCCGCCGCGCGGGCGAGCAGTCGAGATCGCATGTGGAGCATTCCTTCCGATGAGCCGTCACCGGACTCCCAAGAAATGCCCAGGGCAGCATGGTTTAAAACACACTATGTCCCCAGGTGTACGTTTCGCTACGCCTCTTGCAGGAACCTGCACCTACCGCGCGCCGGTGGTTTGCTCTCCGGGCTCCAGAAGCTCGAACCCCGTGACGACGACGGGCTCGATGCGGACCACGAAGCTTTCCTCGTGTGACCGCCACGGCCGAACGATCTGGGGATAGCGCGCGATCTCCACCGGGTCGTTGACCATCTCGGCTTGGCCGGTCAGCGTCACGCTCCAGCCCACGTAGGTCTCATGATCGATGACGTCGGCTGAGTAGGCGACCACGTTACCCGCCGCCTCCTTCAACACCGCATCCATGCCGCGGTGGCCCCGCACGATGACACAGCCGTCGTCGACGATGTGGTTCACCGGAAGGATTGCCGGCAGTGCCTCATGGGTGAAGCTGATTCGGCCGAGCGTCACGCTGTCGAGCAGACGCAGGGCTTCGCCGTGCGCCAATGTGCGGTTGGTCATTCCACTCCCTCTCAGCTGGGGCCACGTCGGCTGAGCCGGGTGAAGCGCGTTCTCACCCACTAGCGAATATCTGGCACGATGCAACGGCCAAGCCTAGAGGCGAAGGTCCCCACCTCGACGTGGGGCCGGAGATAGGCCCCGCCACAAGGGGCCAAGAGGGGCATGCTGCCGGGGGTCAGGTGCGTGGCTCGGGTAGTGGATTGAGCGCAGGTGCGGACGTCTGGGAGGAAGGTCACGGGCCCCGGGGCCGGCCGCGTCGGCGCTGCAGCGGTGTCTAGAAGATGCGGTTGGCGATCTCCGCCGGGGCCGTCAGCAGCTGCTTCAGCTCGTCGTCGACCTTTAGTGCGGTCAAGTGGCAGCCCGCCATCTCCAGGGAGGTGCAGTACTCACCCACGTAGCTGCGGAAGACCGAGATGCCCTGGTCGGCGAGCCGCTTGTGAGCGATGCCGTACAGCAGGTAGAGCTCGCTGATCGGCGTGCCGCCGAGACCGTTGATCATCAGCGCGATCTCGTCACCGGACTCGAACGGCAGGTCCGGAATCACGGCGTCGAGCAGGATGTCGACGATCTCGTCCGCGTTCGCCAGCTTGACCCGCTCGCGGCCGGGCTCGCCGTGAATGCCGATCCCGATCTCCATCTCGTCGTCGCTGATCTCGAACAGCGGCGTGCCGCGTACGGGCGGCGTGCACGAGCTCAGCGCGATGCCCATGGTCCGTACGTTGGCGATGACCTTCTCGCCGATCCGGACCAGCTCGTCGAGCTCCGCGCCGTTGTCCGACGCCGCACCGACTGCCTTGATGACGAAGAAGTTCCCCGCCACGCCACGACGTCCGACGGTGTAGGTGGAGTCCTTGACGGCCACGTCGTCGTTGACCAGAAGCGCGCCGACGTTCATCCCCTCGGCCTCGCACATCTCCTTGGCCATGTCCCAGGCCGTGCGGTCGCCCGTGTAGTTGTTGACGATGTGCAGGATGCCCTTGGGGGAGTAGAGCAGCTTGCTCGTCTCGTAGACGAACTCGACGGGCGGCCCGGCGAAGACGTCACCTGGGCAGGCGCCGTCGAGCATGCCTGGGCCGACGGCCATCGTGTGGGCCGGCTCGTGCCCGGAGCCGGAGCCCTGAATGACGGTGACCTTGTCGTCCTTGGGGATGTCGGCGCGATAGATGAGGTTGTACTTGGGCTCGTACTTCAGTGATCCGCCGCTCGCCAGCTCGATGCCGGTGAGCATCTCGGGTACGAACTGTCGGGGATCGTTCACGAACTTCTTCACGGCTCGGTCTCCTATTCGGTGTGTGCTTCGCGCCAAGCGGCGCTGACTGCTTGCAGGATCACGCCCACTGCAGTGGCCCCCGCATCCACCGAGTCGCGGCTGCGCTCGCCGGTGTAGGCGGCTCGTCCGCGCATGGCGAGCATTCCCAGGGTTTCTTCGGCGGCCTTGACCGCGACGTCGGCGGCGTCCTGGATGGCGGCGACGCCGTCATCGGTGACGCCGGCCGCGAAGCTTTGCTCGAGGCTGTCCACGGCTGGGACCAGCGCGTCGAGCAGCGTCTTCTCCCCAAGCGACGCCTCACCGCGCTGCATGATTCCCTCAATGGCCGCGCGCAGTATGGCGATGAGCTCCTCCGATGTCAGCTCAGTCCTGTCACCGGCCGCAGCGGCGGCCCGAAGAAACGCCGTTCCCCAGATCGGGCCGCTCACGCCACCGACCTTGCCGGCGATCACGAACCCGACCCGCTTGAGGATCGCTCCGATACTGCTCTTGTCGAACGTGTCGTAGTCGGCGAGCACAACTTCGAACCCGTTCCTGAGCGAGTAACCGAAGTCGCCGTCGCCGGCAACGGCGTCGAGCTGGGCGAAGTAGTCTGCGTTGTCGACGATCGTCTTGGACATCGTCATGATGACGAGGTCGACGTCATCGAGCGCAGTACGTGTCATAACCAACCTCCTCCGATGCCGTGGCGTGGGTTCGTGTCTCGTCAGGGCGCGAGGCAACGTTCCAGATCCGCCAAGGTGATGTAGTTGCCTGGGGTGGCCGAACCGCGATTGGCGATGACGCGGGTTCGCTCCCCCTCCGGGTCGCCCAATGACGAGACGACCAGGATTGCTTCGCTGTTGTCCTCCTTCTCGGTGTATCCGTTCACGGTCATCACGCAGCGCAAGCCGGCGGATGTCGCCGCCAGCAGGCCGTTGCGCGAGTCCTCGATGACCAGCGCCTCCACTGGCGACACGTGGAGCCGCTCCAGGGCGAGCAGGTAGATGTCCGGAGCGGGCTTCTTGTGGGCGACGACATCGCCGGCCAGCACGACGTCGAATCGCGCGGCGCGCTCGGGCCCAGCGGCTCGCTCGAGGATGGCGCGTACCGACGGCTCGGCCGAGGTCGATGCGACCGCAACCTCCCAACCGTCGTCCTGTGCCTCGGCGATGATCCGCGTGATCCCCGGCCGAGTCGGCAGCAGGCCGGCGGCGACCATGTCGGTGTAGATCGCCGTCTTGCGTTTGTGCCACTGGGCGAGGACGTCGGCCTGTTCCTCACGTGACTCCGGGAGTCCGTTCGCCCTGGCGAACTCCGGCGTGAGCTCGGTGGCCATCCGCTCCTTGCCACCGGCGGTCTTGAGCTTCTCGGCGTACGTCTCCTCGGACCACTCGACCGGCAGTCCGAACTCGGCGAACGTACGGTTGAACGCGACCCGGTGTCCGTCGCGTTCGGTGTCGGCCAGCACACCGTCGCAGTCGAAGACGAGGGCGTTCACCATGCCCGACCCTCACTGCTGAACAGCCGGATGTGCTCGCGGGTCATCTCCATCACGGCCTCCCGCTGCACGCGGAACTGCGAAGGCGGGTCGTACTTGCCCGGGTTCTCCGTCATGAAGTCGTAGCCGGACTGCATCAGCCGGATCTTCAGCGCGGTCGAGATGTTCACCTTGGCGCACCCACGAGAGATCAGATCGGTGAACTGGTCGGCGCTCATGCCGGTGCCACCGTGCAGCGCGACCGGAATGCCGGTCGCCTCCACGATGTCGGTCACTCGCTGGCTGTCCAGCTTGGGCGCTCGCTGGTACATGCCATGGGCGTTCCCGATCGCCGGTGCGAAGACATCGACGCCGGTGGCCTTGATGAAGTCGACCGCGGTCGCCAGGGACTGCTCGGACTCGACCTGCTCGTCGCCGATGTCCTCGACTCGCTTGAACCCCTCGATCTCGCCCTCGACCAGAGCACCGTACGGACGAGCCTCGGCCACCACCTCGGCACACTGGCGTTCGTTCTCCTCGACACTGAGGTGCGAGGCGTCGAATAGTACGGAGTTCCAGCCCTTCTCGAGGCACAGGCTGATCACTTCGCGGTCGGGGCAGTGGTCCAGATGCAAGGCGACCGGCACGTCGACGGAGTCCGCCATGGCGCGCCACATCGCGTACAAGACGTCCGCGCCGACCGACTTCACCGTCTTCAGCGACGTTTGCACGATCATCGGCGAGCGGAGCTCCTCGGCGGCCGCCAGCACCGCTTCCATGCTGAGGTCGTTGACGACGTTGATCGCCGCGACTCCGTACCGCTCGTCAAAGGCACGGGCGAGGATGTCCTGCGTGGGGACGACGGGCATCAGTTGCCTCCTGTCCGGGCTAGGTCGAGGACCATGTGGGCGTTCGATTCGTCCAAGATGAGGACGTCGACGATCCCGGCCCGGAGGACGCCCAGGATCGCGCGCGGCTTCTCCGAACCGCTCACCGCGGCGACGACGGTCGGGATGGCGCGGAGTTCGTCGATCGACAGGCCGATGACCCGGCTGCTGTGCGGTGCGACGATATGCGCACCGTTGATGTCCACATAGTTGCCGAGCACGTCGCCGACCGCGCCCTGCTTTCGCAGGGTCCGCATCTCGGCCTTGGTCAAGCAGCCGCTCCGCACCATGGTGCAGCTGTCATCGGCTCCACCGATACCCAACAAGGCGATGTCGGCGCTGGCCGCGACCTTCAGTGCGTGCGCCACGGCGTCCTGCTCGAGCAGCCGGTCGCGTACCTCGGCGCTCTCCACATACACCGGCGCATACAGGCTCTCGGCCCGTCCATCGCATCGTTGGGCCAAGGAGCGACAGGTCTCGTTGGGGTTGGTCGGCGCATCCACCCGCGGCGATCCACCCATGGCGCTGGCGAACACGCAGTCGATGGCGGTGTTCGGACGGAAGTGCCGAGGCACGGCTCCGACGTCTCGCCCGTGGCTGATCGCGACCACGGTGCTGTCGACCAGGAGCCGTTCGAGGTAGCCCGCCGCCCGGCGTGCCACGAGGGACCGTTGCTCGTCCGCGTCCGGGACGCTCGGGCTCACGATGGCCGCCTTCAGGCCGAAGGCGTCGACGAACCGTTTCTCCAGGTCGAGGTCGAGTCCCAACGGGACGTCGATGTGGACTTCCACCACTCCGGTCGCTCGAGCTCGATCCAGCAACCGCTGCACCTTGGGACGCGACAGACCGAACTCGTCCGCGATCTCGCTCTGGGTTCGGCGGTCTACGTACCACTGGCGCGCGATACGGGCCAGCAGCTCGTGCTCTTCACGGTCCAGATCGACCATCGGCAGCCCTCATCTCCGTGAGCAGATGCTCAGCTCCGCGCAGATGCTCACGCCGCGATCATGTGCAAAGGGAGTCGCGAATCGCCAGGGTCGAACGTCCCCCTCCGACGCAAGCCGGGCGATCAGCCACGTATCCACGCCCGGCCGGCGAATGCCAGCGTCTGGTTGACCGGGTCGTTGCGACGTCCGAGTCTGGAGTGCGGATCTCGGGGATCGAGGAGTCGGGTCATGCCTGTCGTGCACGTGAACGGCGTAGACATCTATTACGAGCTCCACGGGGCGGGGGAGCCGCTGGTTCTGGTGCATGGGTCCTGGTCGGACGCGACGCGATGGAGCGCCGTCCTGCCCGGTATGGCCGACTCCTTCCAGGTAGTGGTCTACGACCGTCGAGGTCACACCCGCAGCGAGCGACCCGAGACCCAGGGAAGCCTCGATGAGGACGGCGACGACCTCGCCGGTCTTCTGGAGTCCCTTGGACTCGTCCCGGCGCATGTCGTGACGAGCTCGTTGGGCGGAAACATTGCCCTGCGGCTGGCTTGTCGGCGGCCTGACCTGTTTCGATCGCTGACCTGCCATGAGCCACCGCTGTGGGGCTTGCTCGCCGACGACCCGGAGAGCCAGGCGATCCTGTCGCAAAGCGCCAGGAGTCTGGAGGCCGTCGGTAGCCGAATCGAGGCGGGCGATCACGAGGCTGCGGCCCGGCAGTTCGCCGACGAGGTCGCCTATGGTCGCGGGGTCTGGGACCAGCTCTCTCCTGAGGTCAAGCAGATCTTCGTGCGGAACGCGCCGACCTTCCTCGACGAGCTGCGCGACCCTGATCAGGTCACGATCGACGCGGATGCCCTGCCGGCGCTTGAGATGCCGATACGGCTCACCCAGGGATCAGAGAGTCCGCCGGTGTTCGCGCGCGTGATCGATCGGCTCGAGAGCCTGATCCCCACCGTCACGCGCGAGACGATCCCAGGCGCCGGCCACATTCCGCAGGCCACGACACCGGACGTCTACGTCGAAGTCACGAAGCGGGCCCTACGTGGAGCGGCGGCCGCGTCGCCACATCCGCGTCGTCGCAAATGAGCGGTGCCCTTGCCGGAATCGTGGGCTGGCCGTACAACTAACGCATGAGGCGGTGGGTCGTCGTTGGTCTGACCGCGTTGGCATTGGCGCCGCTGGTGGCGTGCAGTGACGATGAGGCGAACGGCGGGGAGTTGTCAGAGGCGACGGCCGAGGGCGGGTATGGAAGCCACGTCGCGATCTACGAGCGGTGGTTCGCAGGTCCAACGCGGGGTGATCTCGCCGGTGACACCGACCTGGTCGCGGTCGCGCTCGACCGGGCCCGTCGGGTGATCGCGCGGGAGGCCGCCAGGAAACACAACAACGGTCAGGTCGTCGGCGAACCGCGAGCGGCATTCGCGGTGGACACCGGTCGCGGGTCGGTGGTCTACGCGATCGGGCACATCAACTACGACATCGACTCCGAAAGCTATACCGCGTCAGGGGTTCCGTTGCCGTTCGCGGTGGTCGTGATGATGGACGATCGGAGGCGAGTCGTCGGTGTCCGCACCGAGACGCCGGTCAGCCAGGGCGAGTCGGGCACCATGCCACCCGAGGGTCCGTTCGCGCTGGGGGCTTACGCCGATCCGTCCGGTGAGCAGCTGCTCGTGCTCGACACCGGCGTAGAGCCGTCGGTCATGGTCGGGATTCGCCAGGGTGACCCTGAGACCGGGCCGATCGCCGTCGAGACCTGGCAGCGGCCGGACGTGTCGACGCGGGGATACGCCCTCCTCGACACGGAGGGCACCGTGTCCATGACCGCGGAGATCCGGGCATCCGAGGGCCGATACAGCGGCGAGGTCACCGGGACAGTGGGGGAGGGCCTCTACTTCAGTGGACTGATGGCCTGCTGCTCTCGCCGGGCCGTCACCGGAGGCGAGGCTCCGCTGCCCAACCGGGAGGCACGCGCATTGATCCGGTCCGCCGCCCGGGACCGGATCTCGCCAGGCCAGTACGCGGCGTCGGAGCTGACCAAGGGCGTTCAGCAGGCCCGGCTCTCCGACGGTGGGATCGTCCTCGTCCGGAACATCAACACCTACCAGGTGGTCGCCGCTCGGCTTGCCGACGGGAGTCTCGTCGCCGCCCGGTGCGTCAACCCCAGCCAGGTGCGATCGTTCGTCTGCCAGGTGCCGACCACCGACGCATGGTTCGTCGGAGCAGATTGCCGTGACCTCGAAGTGCGTACAGCCGGTAGCAGTTGGCAGGACGGTGCCTACCTCGATCTCACGAGCATGGCGCTGGTCGAGGGTGCGTCGCCGCAGATGCGAGTGAAGGTCGACGGTGAGTGGGCGACGATGAACCTCGACCAGGCTCACGACCCCGCAGGTCCGACCGCCTACGAAGCCTATGGTCGGCAATGTGCGGCATCCGGCATGGTTCGACCATCGACCTAGATGCGGTGGGCGGTCCCGTCAGGGTCCGCGCAGTTTGAGTCTCACCTGGAGCGTCTGGGGTTTCTCGCTGTTGCCCAGCGCATCGACTGAGAAGTACGTGATGTCGTACTCGCCGTCGGCGGTGAATGTCGGCAGTGTGAACGTGTTGCCCGGATAGATGTAGGCCACCCGTCGCTTCGCGGCAGTGTCATCCTCGACGCGGACATGTATTTCCTTCACGCCGACCAGGTCGTCTACCGCCTGGAACGACACGCTGACCTCATCGCGGTTCCAGCCCCCGGGGTTCGGTTGTGGCGAGACGGCGGCCATGGTGAAGGGGCCAGTCGTATCGGCCGGCGGTGGGGAGGGTTCGGCCGGAACGTCGCCGATACCGGTGAAGCTGACCTCGACGACCTTGTGGCCGGGCAGGACGGACAGGTTGCCGGTGACTTCTCGGAATTCGCCGCTGGCATCGAACCAGTACGGCTTCGCGACGGCCTTCAATGCCTGGCTGGAGGGGAAGGCGTAGTAGAGCTTGGCCGGCTTGCCCTCGAGTTTGCGCCCGTGCAGGTACATGATCAACGCATGCTCGTGGGCATGAAGCATGTTCTTGCCGAATCCGGACTTCCCCAGGTCGGTGTCCTCGGGGTTGCGCGACACGCGGAAGAACGTTTCCCGCGCCGGATATGCCGGGTCGCGATCGACGTAGACATCGAGCCAGGTTTGGGCAGAGCGGGCCAGCCGATCGAGATTGGTGAAGCCTTCGTTGATGTCGAGCGAAGCGAGCGTCTGGTCGGCTTCGTCGTGCATCCACCATGAGCTGTCCGGCTCGACGTTGCCGAGCTGGAAGTTCCTGAGCCGCTGGTTCCAGCGGGAGGCGGCCTCGTCCCACGCTCTGTTCAGCAAGGTGGTTCGATCCGTACTCAGGCTCGCCCAGGGGTGGTCCGGGAACATCTGGTCGGCGTTGTAGATCATCTCGTAGCTCTTGATGTTGTGCCCGAAGTCGGTCTGGAGCGCGTTGAAGTTTCCGAACCGCAGGGTGCGACCCCAGAACCACCAGGGGTTGGCGGATGTCGGGGGGTTCTTGTGTCGGTCGATCAGGGCCTGCGTCAGAAGCCGGATGTCGTTTCTGAACTGGGCACGCCGGTCCGGGTCGGTGAGCAGCGCGGTGTTCGCCAGGTACATCGCCGTCACGGGGACCAGGTAGTTGGTGATGTCGCCGCCATTGCCGCCGGTGTCCACCTCGGTCGACAGGTCGTAGGTCAGTGTGTCCCTGACGCGATACGGCGTCCCGGGGACGACGTACTTGTCGAACAGGAGGTCGCGGACCGCGAGAAGATCCGCCTCTGCGGCTGGGTCGCGGGTCACGTTGAAGTACATGCCGTAGGCAAGACCCAGCGAGGCCAGGTCGAACACGTCCTTGTTGGCCTCGCGGTTAACTGGCTCGCCGTTGACGTCCAGCTCGCCGAAGTAACCGCCGTAAACGGGGTCCTTGGCCTTCGTGTTGATCCAGTCCAGTCCGGCCTTCGCGTAGGTGAGATAGCGTTCTTCGCCGGTCAGCATGAACGCCAGCGAGTAGCCGTAGACCTGTCGCGCCAGGGTGGACAGACCACGGTTGGTGTTGAGGGCGGGGTCCAGATGGCCGGCGCGGTCGCGGAACGACGGGAAGTTGCCGACCGGCACGCCGAGCGCCTCCGGCATATCCCAATAGGGCATGAGGTCATCTCGGTGGTGACGAAGCCAGGTGTCGCCCTTGAGCACCTCAGGTATGTCGACCGCTTCGGTCTCGGTCGGGTCCGCCATCGCCTGAGTGGCCGTAGCGTTGCCGAGCGGCTGCTGGACGGCCAGCGCCGCGGCGATCACGAACAGAATTGCGATCCTCGATGTCCGGCGCGCCATGTCGGTGCCTCTACCGTCGTGGGGTCGCCCTTCGCGCCCCTCTCGCGACGCAACCACTGGACGGACGCCGCGGCGTAGTGCCGAAGGTCCCCGACTCCGCGTCATGCGGCCCGAACACCTGGGTGTCCTGAGGGCGTTTATCGCCGGTCGAAGATTGGTCAGTCGGTGTCTATTGCGGTGCCGCTGTCCCGGATCGCAGCCTCGAGCTCCGCTTGTACCTGGTTGAGCTGCTGGATCGTGGCGGTGTCGCCTAGTCGCTCAGCCTGCGCCCGGATGAGGCTGATGAGCAACTGCTCACGCCGGAAGGAGTTCCGGCGAAACTCCGCGAACTCCTTTCGGGCCTCGGCGTCTCGGGCCACCTCGTTACGGCGGTACTCCGCGAACTCCTCTCGCGCCTTCGCGTCTCGAGCGACCTCGTTGCGGCGGTACTCCGCGAGTTCTCTCCGGAGTGGCGCCACCTTGTTTTCGACGACTTCGCCGAGCTCTGCTTTCGTGGCCATATCGAACCAGTCTCCTTCTGCGATCCGTCGCGCTCGGGGGAGAATGTCATTGACGATGCCGAGGATCTTCCCGTCGAACGGGCAGACTTTTCCGAAGCTGGCGGACCAGTGTTCCCCGCCGGGTACGCGGCCGCCGAGCAGTTCACCTGGCCGCTGGGGGAAGTTCCCGTCGATGCCAAGCCGGTGCCAGCCGACACCTTCGGTGCCCGGCCGCGACGACGGCAGCCGCCGGAGCGGGATGTGGTGAACCTTGTTCACCCACGCGGCCAGTTCTGCGCATGCTTCGACCTGGGCGCCGGTCCATGTCCGCCGTCGTCCGCCGTCGTCCCACGACTCGACGCTGATCGTGTCGTGGTTGCCTTCGAGGTTCGCCGAGGCCCGCGTCCTCGTTTCGACGTACTGCTCGACCTTGCCGTCCTCGCGAACGTAGAAGTGGGCGACGGCGTTGCCTGGGGTGTTGAACAGGGCGAACAGGGAATCGCCGGATGTGACGGCGGTGTGGTAGCAGAGTCGGCCCGGGTTGGGCATGACCTGGTGGGATGATCCGCCGGGTTTGTACCGTTCGATCGGCTTCCAGATCGCCCTCGGATAGCGCGCCATCGAATCCTCCTAGGCGAAGTGGGTCGGATCTGCTCCGCTCGATGAGATCGACCCCCGCCCCGCCAGGCACTCGCGTGCGGAATCTCGAATCCCTGCCAGTATTCCGCACCGCACCCGGCGACCGAGCTGCCGTCGGCTCGATGGCGATGGTCATGCAACCAACCGGGTCCGGGTTACGTTCTCAGGTGTGACACGGAGGAGGCCCGCATCGTGGGAGCGAGCTCGAGCCGACGGAGACCCCACCGTCGTGACGACGAGCAGTACGCCGACTTCGTCGACGCCTCCCAGCATCGGCTGCGTCGCACTGCGTTCCTCCTGACGGGCGACTGGCAGCTGGCCGCGGACGCGACGCAGGAGGCGCTGCTGCGGATGTACGTGGCGTGGCCACGACTGGAGCGATCCGGCGGCGGGCTGCAGACGTACGCGCGGCGGGCGCTGGTCTCGGCCACGGTCGACCAGCTCCGCCGGCCGTGGCGACGTGAAGCGCCGGCTGAGATCGACGTCAATATCGCCGATGGCGGCCAGCTCGAGGATCAGGTGAGCAACCGGGAGGTCCTCATGGCCGCGCTCCGGCGATTGCCACCGCGACAGCGGGCCTGTGTCGTACTTCGGTATTTCGATCAGTTCTCGGTCAACGAGACTGCCGAGGCGATGGGGTGTGATCCGGGCACGGTCAAGAGCCAGACCGCCAGGGGGCTTGCCGCGCTGCGCGAGATCTTCGCGGAGCACGGGCGAATCGACGCGGCCGCGTTGATCGGGGAGGAGAACCACAGATGAATGACCTGACCGATCTGCTGCAAGAAGCCAGCGGCGGCGACCCGAATCGCCCGCTGGACCCGGCCGCGATGGTGCGTCAGGGTCGGCGCCGCCTCTACCGCCGTCGGAGCATGGCCGCGGTCAGCGGGGTGGTCGCGGCTGTGTTCGTCATCGTGGGCGGGTCCAGC
>Ga0081455_10003980_pt1 | contig 16767 bp, 11 predicted proteins | sample TabmetS3T2R1_FD_70207 | JGI IMG/M metagenome (GOLD analysis project Ga0081455, IMG submission 70207) | Tabebuia heterophylla rhizosphere microbial communities from the University of Puerto Rico - S3T2R1 | ecosystem: Host-associated > Plants > Roots > Rhizosphere ...
TGGCCCCGCAGCAGGTCCTCGGTGATGCCGTGGATCTGGACCGACTCACGCGCCAGCGGGCGCCGTGGATCCACCAGCTGTTCGAAGGTCTCGTTCCTGAGCAACCGCCCGTTAACAATGCGGGTTGCGCCGATCTGGATGATCTCGTCCCCGGCCGAGGGTTCCAGGCCGGTGGTCTCGGTGTCGAACACCGTGAAAATAAGTTGCGTCAGCGGCTGGTCGTCGAGGGCGCGGCTCTCCTCGGTCTGCCGGAACAGGTCGAAATCATAGTACTCGGGCCGGCTTTCCCGGCCCGGCAGGATCGAAGGCTCCAGCGCTTCCTGGGGCAGTGCTGCGGGGATGAGCAGCCGAAATAAGGAACGATGCGAGGCTTCCTCGCGCTCGAACCAGATCTCGCCGCCGTGGCGCTCGATCACCTCGCGCAGCGTAAGCGGACTCACTTCGCCGCCGACGTTCATAGGGTCGATTTCCCAGCTCTGCAGGGTCTGACTACCGACCGCGGTGCCGCTCCAGATCACGTCGAAATGCGCCAGCCGGCCTTGGGCGGCGAGCCGGAAGCACACGTCGCGGATTTTGTACTCGTCACGCAGTCGGAAAACGAGGTAAGTCAAGCCCTCCAGGAGCGCGAAGCTGTCCACCCTCACCCAGAGTCCCTCGGCCACCTCCTCCGTCTTGGTTGGGACGCTGAGCTTCTGCTCGACGCGCCGCCGTGCCGCCTGGACGAGGTCGACACCGAGCATGTCCTCCAAGGGCCAACGCGCCTTGAGGGCATCGGCGAATTCAGTCACCGTGCGGTCCAGCCGGCGCCCCATGACGCCCACCTCGTCCCGGATGACGCCGACGAAACGGTCTCGCTGCTCGGTCTCCATGTCTGGATAACTCAACAGGTTCTCCACCGCCGCCCGGACGTTCGCCAGCGAAGCTCGGCTGCCCTCGGTGAGCGATTGCAGCATCTGGTCGCGCTGGCTCTCCACTTCGAAGCTGCGCGTGATGTTGTCGAGGATCAGCACGTAGCCGTCGAGGAGGCGCTCGCTTCTCTCTTCTCCCGCCTCCGTCCGCAGCCTGCCCAGCACCGGGGCCATCTGCACGCGAATGAGCTGGTCGGTATGGCTAGTTGTAACGAAATTAGCCACAGGCTCCGCGCTGCCGCGTCTCAGGCGGTGTTGGATATTGTCTAGGGAATGTGTGATCAGGTTACGGTCGAGGATTGAGAAGATGGAACGCCCGAGGCCGATCAGCGCCCTGCCCGAGGAGGATTGGATCCTTTCGCCGACCGCTTGGAACTGGAGCCGCGCCCGGTTGTTGTACAGAAGAATGCGTCCATCCAGGTTGCACACCACCACACTCTGGCTTAGTTCGGACATGAGCGCGGCAAGACGGTTTTTTTCCGCCTCAACGGAGGCCTTCGCCTGCCGGACTCTCCCCTCCACGTCGCGCTGCAGGGACTCCCGTTGCTCGGCCAGTACATTCACCACTTCCGCAAGGGCCTTAATCTCCGGCGCCCCCATCGCTTGCAGGCGCAGTCCGGGGTTGGCATTCACCATAACGAGGGCCTGCTCGCGCAGCCTCACAGGTGCCAGCACGTACGCTCGGTACAAAGCTTGGACAATGAACCCGATGATCACCCAGCAAGCTAGGATGACGAACATGGCCAGCCCGTAGTGGTTTGCCAACATCGCAAGCGTGGCTTCGCGCTCCTGGGGTTCCATGTTCGCCCAGAGGGCCGCGCTCACCGCGCCGAACACCACGACCAGCAATGCATACAGGCCGGCCAGGACCAGCGCGAGTTTGACCTTGCTGCTCATCCACTGAGACCGAGCAGTTTCCGCACCTGCGCGACGAGATCCTTCGTGGAAAACGGCTTCGTTACGTAGGCATCGGCCCCCAGTGCCAGTCCCTTGGTTACCTCCGTATCCCGTCCCTTGGCGGTGAGCATAACCACCTTCACACCGCGCCATTCCGGGTTGGCGCGGAGCTGCTGACACACCTCGAAGCCGTCCTTCTTCGGCAGCATGATGTCGAGCAAGATCAAGTCGGGCCGCAACGAAGCCACTGCATTGAGCGCCGCCTCGCCGTCACTGGCGACGGCCACCTCGAAGCCCTCGCGCTTCATCAGATATTCCAGTGACACCACGATATTCGGCTCGTCGTCCGCGATCAGGATTCTCTCGCCCATCTCTCCTCCGATTTGATTTTCCGGTTGTCGATATCAGTCCTCATTCAGAGGCAGCGTGAACGAAAAAGTCGCGCCCTGACCCGTGGCACTCTCTACCCAAAGGCGGCCGCCGAAATGCTCGATGATCTGCCGGCTGATCGGTAGTCCCAAGCCAGTGCCCTGCGGCTTCGCTGTCATGGTGTCGCCCATCTGGCGGAATCTCTCGAAGATCAGGTTCTGTTCGGTAAGCTCGATTCCGGGACCGTTGTCCAAGACATCAACGCGCAAGTTGTCGTTCTCGCGGTACAGCCGCACTGAAACCCGCCCATCAGCAGGAGGACAGAATTTCACCGCGTTGGAGAGTAGGTTCAGCATGACCTGGATCAAGCGGTCGTGGTCCGCCATCACGGGCGGCAGGCCTTCGTCCAGTTTTAGGACCAGTTCTACCCGCTTGTCCTTGATCAACGAATCGGTTGTCTCCACCGATTCTTTGATCATCTTGCGTATGTCCAGTTCCGTCGGGTGCCATTCGGCGTTGCCCGACTCGAGCTTGGCCATATCGAGTACCTGGTTAATAAGTCTGGTCAGCCGCTCGGTCTCCTTGGTAATGATGCCCAGGAAACGCTTCCGCTCCGCGAGATCCATTGCCGGATCCTCCAACAAGATCTCCGAGAAAGCGCGGATCGAGGTAAGCGGCGTTCGCAGCTCGTGGCTGACGGTAGAGATGAAGTCGTCCTTCATGCGGTCGAGTTCCTTGAGCCGCTCATTGGCGCCGCGCAGCTCAGCGGTGGCCTCCTCCAACTCGCGGGACTTCTGCTCCAGTTGGCGGGAATAAGCCCTGACCTGGGAAGCCTCGTCCAGAATGTTCATGACCTCGTCGAGACCGAGGGGTTCCTCCTTCACCACCGAAGCCACCATCACCCGCGCCGAGGCGCTGCCGATCGCCCCAGCAAGCAGCGTTTCAGCGTAGTGCACAAGCTCCGCATCCGCCTGTAACTCGTCGATCGAAGTTAGGCCACGCCTTTGCGCGAAGGCCAGGAAGGCCTCGCGGGCGCGCTCCGGCCCTAGGAAGCGACCAATCAATGGCAGCAGATCGCCCACCTGGGCGCTTCCCCGCCAAACATGGGAACCCTCGTCACCGGCCGTGCGACGGAAGACATCCACGAACAAGGTCGCCTGGCTAGTTTCCACGACGCCCGGACGCGCCACCAGTGACACGCCCACATAGGCGCCGATATTGGCCAGCATGCTCCAGAACAAGCTATGGGAAATATCATCCAAGCCTGTCACTCCGAACAGCTGCTGGGGCTTGAGGAGGGCGGCACCGAAAAGTCCTTCCTGCATGAAGTGTAGGGACAACCACCCGGATTTGGCGAATGACGGCAGCAGCAGCGTGTAGCCCCACACCGCAAAACCTGCGAGAAGGCCGGCGATAGCCCCGTTCTTCGTCCCCCCCTTCCAGTAGATAGCCCCGAAGATGGCCGGTGCAAACTGGGCCACGGCAGCGAAGGAGATGAGTCCGATGCCGACCAGAGCATAGGCTTCGCCCGCGGCGCGGAAATACACATAGCCTAGCAATACGATGCCCGCGATCGCCCAACGGCGAATCGACAGCAGCACCCCGGAAAGATCCTGCTGTTCATGCAACCGCAGCCAGCGTTGGCGCAGCAGCACCGGCATCACCAGGTCGTTGCAGACCATGGTAGACAGGGCGATGGTTTCCACTATCACCATGCCGGTGGCCGCCGAAAGGCCGCCGATGAACACAAACAGCGCTAGCGCTTGCCGATGCTCGGCCATAGGCAGGGTCAGCACGAACGTATCGGCATCCACGCTGCCGTCAGGGAAGTGCAGCAGTCCGCCCAGAGTGATGGGCAGGACGAAGATGTTGATGAGCAACAGGTAGAGCGGGAACAGCCAGGTAGCCCGCGCCAGGTGCCCCTCGTTGACGTTCTCCACTACCGAGATTTGGAACTGGCGTGGCAGCAGCATGATCGACAACATGGAAAGAAAGGTCAGCGACCACCAGTTGGCGTAGCTGGTGCCGCTGTCGGCCACGGTCATCAGCGCCCTGAGCTTGGGCACCGCCTCGGCGCGGTCGAAGATGTCCCCAAAGCCGTTGTAGATGCCGAAGGTGACGAAGGCGCCCACGGCAAGGAAAGCCAAGAGCTTCACCAGGGACTCGAAGGCGATGGCCGCCACCATGCCCTCGTGCCGCTCGGTAGCGTCTAAATGTCGCGTGCCGAACAGGATGGTGAAGGCGGCCAAGATCATGGCGATGTAGAGCGCGCTGTCCTGGAAGAGCGGCTGCGCCTCGGTGCGGGCCCGCATGATGATCTCCGGATAGTGAAGTAAGATAGTGAAGGTGTTGGACACCGCCTTTAGCTGCAACGAGATGTAGGGGATAATGCCGACCACGGCGATCACCGTGACTAAGCCGCCCAGCATTTGGCTCTTGCCGTAGCGAGAAGCGACGAAGTCGGCGATGGAAGTAATGCGGTTGGCCTTGCTGATGCGAATGATCTTAAGCATGACGAACCACCAAAGCCCGGCCATCAGTGTGGGTCCGAGGTATATAGGCAGGAAACCGATGCCCGTGGAGGCGGCCCGCCCCACACTGCCGTAGAAGGTCCAAGTCGTGCAATAGACCGCGAGCGAAAGCGCGTAGATGGTGGGCTTCGCAATGATCGAGCGCCCGGCGTCGGCCCGCTTGTCGCCGTAGTAGGCGATGGCGAAGAGCACCCCCAGGTAGGCGAAGGAGACGGTGACGATCACCCACCCCTGCAACATCCCGCTAATCCCTCCGCGTTTCGATGACGTAGGCCATGACGCCGATCAGGAGTGCCCAGGCGCCAAAGATATAGATGTATAGGAGCGGAACGTCGAGGATCTCCCAGGGCTTGTTGAAGAGTGACAGGAGGGGGTAGTTGAATAGGACGCAGCCCAGCAGGAAAACCGCCACCAGGCGCTGGCCGGTGATGCCTGAGCGATTCATTTCTTCCTCTGGGAAATCGTACGGGCAGAGTATCTGATAAAGGTGTCGTCATGTCAACTCGCTGCGCGATCATCGGGCAAAAGAAAAAAAAGTTTAAATGAGCGCACTTCCAATCGTTCGGCGACATAACACCGACGCAAGTGCTTGCTTGACATATTAGAGGCAGGTCGGATATGGTTCGCGCCAGACGATTACCCTGGGTGAGTACACCCAGTCGCTCATGTTTCAGTACCTTCCGGTGACCTTTTGGTGGTCGCCTGCGGCCATCAGGAGTTGCAATGTCGCGACTCAGCAACGTCTTCCTTATCGTCTCGTCTCCAAAAAATAAAAAGAAGTGCTCATGAGTACAACGCGTGAAACGCCCCATGTTGCACGGCATGAGAGAACAATCACGAAGTTAGCGCAAAGGCGTGTAATGGTCGCATTGCCAGCTCTGAGAGCGTACCTCTCAGACTGAAGCGAAGCCAATAAAATAAAGGGAGGGAAACTTATGGCAGCAACTAACGTTTCGGGCAAAGAACTTCGCCGCGTCGTCATTGCCGCATCCGTCGGCAACATCATCGAGTGGTACGATTTCTACATCTTCGGCAGCCTGGCCACAATCCTTGCGGTCAAGTTCTTCGAGAAGGGCCACCCGGTCGCGGCCTTCCTCAGCACCGTGGCAATCTTCTCGGTCGGCTTCCTGATCCGCCCGCTGGGGGCGTTCCTCTTCGGCTGGCTCGGCGATAAGGTGGGCCGAAAGTATACTTTCATCGTTACGCTGACCGGCATGGGCTTGGGGACGGCCCTCATCGGCTTTGTTCCCAGCTACGCCTCGATCGGACTCGCGGCGGCCTTCATTCTCTTTGTCCTCCGCCTGGTCCAGGGCCTCTGCCTCGGCGGGGAGTACGGCGGCGCGATCACCTACGTCGCCGAGCATATCGAGGACAAGCATCGCGGCTACTACACCGGCTGGCTCCAGACGTCGCCGACCCTCGGCATCGTCGTCTCGCTGGCCGTGATCATCGGCACGCGGACTTATCTCGGCGAGGCCGCCTTTAACGATTGGGGATGGCGGTTCCCCTTCATCCTGTCGCTCCTCCTGGTCGGAATCGCTATCTGGATCCGGCTCTCGCTGGGTGAAACGCCGATCTTCCAGGACATCAAGGCAAGGGGCCGAACCGCGACCAATCCGTGGCGCGAGGCCTTCATGAGCCAAAATTTCAAGTACGTGCTCATCGCCACCGTGGTCGTGCTGGGACAGGGCGCCGTCTGGTACAGCGGCCAGTTCTGGGCGCTGTTTTACCTCCAATCGGTCAAGAAGCTCGACGTGCTCACCTCTAGCAACATCATCGCCGTCGCGCTACTGATCGCGACCCCGACGCTGATCTTCTGGGGCTGGCTTTCGGACAAGGTCGGCCGGAAGCCGATCATCCTCGGCGGCATGCTGCTGGCGTCCCTGACGTACTACCCGCTCTACACGGCGCTCGGCGTCTATGCCGATCCCAAGGCCGTCAACTTCTGGATGTCGGTCCTCATCGTAGTGATCCTGGTCAACTACGTGGGCATGACCTACGGCCCGATCGGGGCGTTCCTGGCGGAGTTCTTCCCCTCGCGCATCCGCTACACCTCGGTGTCGGTGCCGTACCACATCGGCAATGGCTGGGGCGGCGGTCTCGTGCCCATCGTCACCACAGCGGCCTACGCCAGGGCGGTGGAGGCCGGCTCCAGCGATCCCCTCTTCTGGGCCCTGGTCTATCCCATCGCGGTTCCCGCGATCATGTTCCTGATCGCCATCTTCACGATGCCTGAGACGCGCAAGCACAGCATCTGGGAGGAAGGGGCAATCGAGGCGACGCGGCGCACCGCTTAGGCGCCTGATTTGTTTCTGGGTTTCGGACCGAAAAAGCGGGTCCGAGCCAAGACGAACGAGCGGTTGTAAGAGCAATGCCTGAGGCACCAATGAAAGCCTCAGGCATTGTCTTTTGTGCTCCCAGTGGCCTGCTACCTTACGGCACTTGACCCCTTTGCCGACTTGATTGCAGATTTTCTAACCGTTATGGACACAAGATTTCGGGTCCGTTGGAGCGCATGGCCTTGCCAATCGGCGAGGGCTTGAATAAAATCCGCTTCGCTTTAACCGAGATTTCGGCGATTATTAAGTAAGGAGGAGGATACATCATGGTAGACGAGCTGAACGTCTCTACAACTGCCTGGACCGGCATGTCAAAACGATGAGGGGCTTGACAGACTTGCGATGTTTTACGATGTCTAAGTAACGAGGTAGGCGTACAACCGGAATATATATCTCGCTTCCATTTTACGTAAAGGAGGTAGACGCAAGTTATGGCAGAACAAAAAAAAGAAGAGCTGGAGCTCACCGAAGCTCAGATTGCAGTTCACTGGAAGGAAGAAGACTATTACCACCCGTCACCGAAGTTTATTGGTCGGGCCAATGCCTCCGATCCGGATATTATCGAGCGCTTTGGCGAGAAGAATTTCCCTGACTGCTTCAAGGAGTATGCTGATCTGCTTTCCTGGGATGAGTATTGGCATACGACGCTTGATACCAGCAATCCTCCGTTCTGGAAGTGGTTTGTCGGCGGAAAATTAAACGCGTGTTACAACTGTGTGGACAGGCACTTAGAGAAGAATAGAAACAAAGCCGCCTTTATCTGGGTGCCGGAGCTAGAGAATGAGACTACCGAGACCATAACTTACCAGGAGCTTTATGTAAGAGTGAATGAGTTCGCTGCTCTTCTCAGAGACTTTTGCGGAGTCAAGGCCGGCGATAGGGTAACGTTCCATTTGCCGATGGTGCCGGCACTACCGGTCTCGATGCTGGCTTGCGCCAGGCTTGGCGTCATCCACTCTCAGGTATTTGGTGGATTCAGTGGCGCAGCCTGCGGCGGCAGAATAGCGGACTCCGGGAGCCATATTCTCGTCACTATGGATGGCTACTACCGAAATGGTGAAATGCTCGATCAAAAAATCAAAGCCGACGAAGCGGTTGAAGTGGCGGCGAAGGACGGCGTTCGTGTTGACAAAGTCCTGGTTTGGCGGCGTTATCCTGGAAAGTATTCTTCGCCGACGCCCATGGTCAAGGGTCGGGATTACTTCGTTGATGATTTGCTCAAAGATTTTCGCGGCAAAAGAGTCGATCCCGTATCGATGCCGGCTGAAGCTCCTCTGTTCATGATGTATACCAGCGGTACCACGGCAAAGCCCAAGGGGTGCCAGCATAGCACCGGGGGATATTTGGCCTATGTTGCAGGCACGTCGAAGTATTATCAGGACATTCACCCGGAGGACGTTTATTGGTGCTTCGCCGATATAGGGTGGATCACCGGCCACTCCTACATCGTTTATGGTCCGTTGGCTCTTTGTGCCACCAGCGTCACCTATGAAGGCGTGCCCACCTACCCGGATGCCGGGCGGGCCTGGAGGATAGCGGAGCGACTGGGCGTGAACATTTTCCACACAGCGCCCACGACGATACGGATGCTAAGGAAAGCGGGCCCTCAGGAGCCCAAGAAGTACAATTATCATTTCAAACACATGACCACCGTGGGAGAGCCGATAGAGCCGGAGGTGTGGAGATGGTACTACCACGAAGTGGGTAAGGGAGAAGCGATCATCGTGGACACCTGGTGGCAAACGGAAACCGGCGGCTTCCTTGGGAGCACGATGCCCGCGCTGCAACCGATGAAGCCTGGAAGCTGTGGCCCGGGTGTGCTCGGTATCTATCCCGTAATCTACGATGAGGAAGGGAAAGAGCTTAAGGCCGGGAGCGGTAAGGCGGGTAACATCTGTATTAAAAATCCGTGGCCGGGTGTGTTCCAGACCATATGGGGAGACCCGGAGCGCTTTGTAAAGACCTATTATGAAAAGTATTGCAAAAATAAAAATAGCAAAGACTGGCGCGACTGGCCTTACTTCGCAGGAGATGGAGCCACGCAAGCCGCCGATGGATATTTCCGAATTTTAGGGAGAGTGGACGACGTAATAAATGTTGCGGGTCACCGATTGGGCACTAAAGAGCTAGAGGCGGCGGCTCTTACCGTGGAAGAAATAGCCGAAGCGGCGGTGGTACCGACGATAGATGATTTGAGGGGTCGGATCCCTGAGATGTATGTTGCGCTCAAACCGGGTTACAACCCCGGCAAGGGAGTAGAAGAAAGGGTTAAAGACGCGATTGACAGACTCATCGGTAAAGTCGCCCGTCCGCGAAACGTTTGGCTCGTCCCTGACATGCCCAAGACCCGTTCCGGAAAGATCATGCGTCGGGTTATTGCCGCTGTCTCTAACTTCATGGATGTGGGCGACGTCACGACGCTGGCCAACCCCGAGGTGGTAGAGACCATACGGAGAATGGTGCAAGCGGAAAAGGCTCGACGCGGAGAGATTCCAAAGGACCTTTCCGAAGAGATGAGGGAAGAAATCAAGCGATTTGGGGCAACAGAGTAACAGTAGTTCGCGGCTAGAGCCGACCGGCCTTCGACCTGAAGCTCAGCTGCGAACGCCGTTACGCGCCGTCAGTCATGAATGAAATTTCTCCCTCCTTGATGGATCAGGGTTAGGGCAATCTACGGCGTTGTCTCGCTTAAGGCGGGCGTTGACGGTTCCTCTGGTCCAATTAATAGAAGAGTTGGAGGGTCGTATAGCGAAGAAAATCAGCGCCATTGCTCGGCCAGATGAAATCCTCTTTGCTGCTAAACGCCCCAAGACCCGCAGCGAAAGGTCACGCGCCGGCTGCTGCGCGATATCGCGGACGGCCCGGCCTTGGGTGACACCATGCCTCTGGCTGATCTACACAAATTAGCGAAGTTGAAGAAGCATGAAGAGGAGTGAATTGTTGCAAGAGAGTCGACCGTTTTCTCGAGATCATTCGGTTCCAAAATTGCCTCTCTCCTTGCGGGAGCGGGAAAGAGTGGGAGGTGGTGAAAAAAATCAGGCACCCTCACCTCAATCGTCCCCCGTCAAGGGAGAGGAGGTCGGAGGCGGCAGTGGCATTTTGAATCTGTTTCTTCTGTTCACTTTGTTCGTTCTACTGACTCCGAATCAAGGCAATTCCCAAACGAAAGAAAAAGTTCGCGTCGCTTTGGGCTCGATCTCCGTCAACACCAGCGTCATTCCAGTCGGTCATCAATACGGGATTTTTGCCAAGTATGGAGTCGATCTCGAACCGATTTATATGGGCGGAGGGATGAACTCGCTGGCAGCCGTTACTTCGAATACCGTCCAGTTTCTTTCAGCGGGCTCCACGGCGACGATCAGCGCGCACCTGGGCGGCATCGACATCGTCATGTTGAGCGTACAGTCGAACAAATTGGACTATTCGGTTTATGCCGCTCCTGAAATCAAGTCGCCCCAGGATCTCAAAGGGAAAATCGTGACGGGAACTCGTCCAGGCGCCTCGGCCGACAGCGCGTTGCGACTGTATCTGCGCAGGTCAGGGCTGGTGCCGGATAAGGATGTCATTTTCATTTCCGTGGGAGATAGTCAACAAGGACGCTTGAATGCGCTGCACCGCGGGTCAGTGTCGGCGACGGTGTTGGCGCCGCCCTTTAGCGGCATGGCGAAGCAGTTCGGCCTGCGTGAACTTGCGGATCTGAGAAAGTCCGATATCGAATACGCCGGCAGCTCCATTGCCGGTATGACCCCCTACATCAAGAGTCACCCGCAGCTGGTGGAGAATTTCCTCAAAGGCTATATCGAGTCGCTTGATTTTTTTCGTACTCAAAAGGAAAAGACGCTTGCCGGTATCATGAAATTCCTAAAGATGAGCGACCGCGCCCGCGTCGAGGAGGGCTACAATTATTACGTCGACCTGATGCCGGTTGTCCCCTACGCCAGCGCTGGCGGTGTACGTGCGGTATTGCAGTTTTTGGTCGCCGGCCAGCCAAAAGCGGCAACCGCGAGCCCGGAAGAATTCTACGACAACAGTTACCTGAAAAAAATTGATGACAGTGGATTCACGAAGGCATTTAGGCGATAGGATCAGCCTACGGCTGGAATATGGCCTGAGGCATAGTGAGGTGTCTGTCGTGTCGGAAGTGGTCACAGCCATTGAGGCGAACAAAAAGAGCTCGCGATCCAAACTGCCGGCTCTCCTCAACGATATGCTGATTGCGCTCTCCGCTCGGCGAAACGGTGCGATCCCTCTCACTTACAATAGAGACGACTTCCGTCTCATCCGGCGCCAGGCGGATTTTTCCTTGCGTGTGCTTGAAGCGTGATTACAAAAAACCATTGTGAGGCCCTTGCGGTAACACGATCAGGCAATTGCAATAGTCGGGACTAGGAGAAAGCAAGATGAAAATAAAATCCTCGAGCAGCATTTTCTTACTGGCGTTGGTTGTTGGGCTAACGACTTTGCCTTGTAGCGTTACGGCGCAGGATAAGCCGCTTAAAAAGATCAGCTGGGGCGTAACATCGTTGTCCGCGTCCAATTGGATTCCCTGGATCGCCAAGGACGCGAAGATCTACGAGAAAAACGGACTCGATGTCCAGCTAATTTTGGTTAAAGGATCAGGCCAAACGTCGACAGCGATTCTCGGCGGCAGCTTGTATGCCGCGCCGGTTGCCCTGCCGACAGTAATGCTTGCGGATCTCGGCGGCGCAGATCTCGTCAATATTGCTCATACCGTGCCGGGTGTTCAGAGCACATTGCTAGTGAAGCAGGAAATCAAAAAGCCGGAAGATCTGAAAGGAAAGAAAATCGCGACCTCGAGCTTAGGGTCACTGGGAGATTTTCTGTTTAAATACATTATTCGCAAGCATGGCATGGACCCCAATCGCGATGTTCTTTGGATCTCCATAGGCACGCCGCAGGAGCGGCTTCAGGCACTCGCTTCGGGGGTCGTGGATGCCGCGGATGTTTCTTATCCGGTTGACGCTCAGGGACAGCGAATGGGGTTTCGAGTATTATTCGATGCGCGAAAAGAGGTGGTTTATCCTTCGATGTCCGTAGTCACTCGGCGGAAAAATATCCAGGACGACCGCGACACGGTGACGCGAATGATCCGGTCTCACGTCGAAGGCATCGCTTATTTCAAGACCCACAAGGATTTCAGCATGAAAGTATTGAGCAAGTACCTGCGGATGAACGACCGGGAACTCCTGGAAGGGTCTTACGAAATCTTTAAGGATTTTTTCATCTCCGTTCCCTATCCAATTATGAAGGGGCTAGAGGCGACGTATGACTACGTTGCAACAACTAAACCGGAGATCCGTAATCACAGACCCGAAGAGTTCATGGACCCGAGTTTCATCGCCGAGTTGGATAAGAGCGGGTTCATTAAAAAACTGTACGAACAAAAATAGGGTTCTGGGCATCTCGCAATAGGCATTAGGCGCGCAGTAAGGCGGGTTTCAAACCCGCCCCTACAGTATGCCGCCGAGGAGGCAATCGCTATGAGACGACTGTCGCGACATTTTGCGATTGCATTACTCGTCTATGTGTGTGTTTTCCATTCGCAGAGTCTCGCTCAAGATCGCTCCCTGAAAAAACTTAACTGGGGTGTGACCACATTATCGGCTTCCATGTGGATTCCTTGGCTTGCCAAGGAGGCGAAGATCTACCAGAAAAACGGGCTCGACGTCGAGACGATCTTGCTGCGAGGTTCGGGACAAACATCTCAGGCGCTGTTGGGCGGCAGTTTGTTCGCGGCACCGGTTGCGCTTCCACAGGTGATGCTGGCCAATCTGTCCGGCGCCGACATGGTCAACGTTGCCCATACAATTGCATCCCCTAGCAACAAGCTGGTGGTGCGACCGGAGATTCGCAAACCAGAGGACTTGCGAAGCAAGAGAATCGCTACTTCAGCCCTTGGCTCGCTAGGTGATTTTCTCTTCCGCTACATTCTGCGGAGGCACGGGATCGACCCAAACCGGGAGATAACCTGGCTCTCCATTGGCACCAATTCCGAGCGGCTGCAAGCCTTGCTAACCGGGGCCATCGATGGTGCAGACGTAACTTATCCAGCAGATGTGCAGGCTCAGCGGAAAGGCTATAGACTTCTAATCGATGCTGGAAAAGAGATCGTTTATCCGACCACATCCATCGTCACGCGGCGAAAGACCATTCAGGAAGACCGCGACACGGTTATGCGGTTTGTTCGCTCGCACGTGGAAGGGATCGCGTTTTTCAAACAGAACAAAGAATTTAGTTTGAAGGTGTTGACCAAGTACGTGAAAACCACCGATCCGGAATTTTTGGAAGGCTCCTATGCTTTCTACAAGCAGGATTTTATTTCGGTTCCCTACCCAATCATGAAAGGGCTTGAGGCGACTTACGACTATGTGGCGTTAACGCGGCCCGAGATTCGCAACCACAAGCCAGAAGAGTTTATGGACCCGAGCTTCATCGCTGAACTGGACAAAAGCGGGTTCATCAGAAAACTCTACGAACCGAAATAGAAACCCGAGAGCGTCCATTCCCAACGATTATCTTTAGAAGTTGAGTGACGGTCTGTGTTGCCGGTGCCGCTGGCGAATGACCGCATTCACCACCACCAGTATCACGGCTCCCAGTGGGAATAAGGGCGCAAGGGGCGCGGAATAAACTTGTAAAATGCCGCCGATCAGTGCTCCGAAGCAATAAAGCGTCACCACGCCCGCCAAAAGGCTCACGCGCTGATCCCAAGGCATTTTTTCGGTGTTGTTAGAACCTTCAGTTCTTGACGCTGGAAGTCGTGCGGCAAGCGAACGAAGCCAACCTAGCAGATCAACCATCAGGCTCGTTAGCGTGCCGGTAATGTAGGTTGTCGCAATTCCCGGGACGCCGAGTCGCCGCACGGCGGCCGACTGAACCCCCATGGCGAAAGCTGACAAAATAATCAACGAATAGACCATTCCCTCACGGGTGTTTCCGAACAGGGTGAAGCTTGCAGCGACGATCATCAGGATCATAGTTTCAAAGGCGAGCGCCGCCGTTACAGCAGCCGGCCATTCTGCGGGTTCCGACTCGCGCTCGACGATAATCGCGCCGACGAAAACGCCAATCGCGAAACCAATTAAAGCGAGGATGGATCGCAGGGCCGCGAGCACTTCTCCCTGCGCCAGTGCCAACCCAAGTAAGACTGTGTTGCCGGTCATCATAGCCGTGAAGACGCGCCCGAGTCCCAAATAACTGATCGCATCGAGGCTGGCGGCTGCCAAGCTAAGCAGCAACAGCATCGATTCTCGTCCCAAAATGGTGTAACCGTGCCCGCTTGCTTTGGTCATTCAATCCGTCTATTGAGGATGCTTCGACTTCTGTTTCTGTCGGTCGATGACGTAGATCCTATCGTCTCATAGTAGCGCGACTAGTCACTCAATCTACGGAACGCGCCTTTTCTCTGCTTCATCGATCATTCGCTCGGCGTCGTCCGGCAGCAAATAGCGTTGATCGACTAGTATTCTCGCGGCATGGCTAACCTTCTTGACGTAGTCGCTATGGCTCTTGTATCGCTCCGTCAATGACAAACGAGGATCGCGCAGTTTGCTTCGTGCGGCTTTTGTTTTTGCGAACGGAATAAAGGAGCCAAGAAGGCCGCTCAATTCGTCTTCGGCTAGACGTCGTGATTGAAGGTTCCAACCGGTGTACGTGCCAATGGGAACTTGGATTGCGGGCAAACGGATCCCGGTAAGATCGTTGCCGTCGCGATCAACTTTAGGCACCAGAATCTTATAGGCGCCACTGCCGATCTGTCGCGGTGGATGAACGTCCATCTGACCGCGACTAATGTGCGGGCCGTAATCCAGGAAAAGCTGCCGATTATGTAAGCCTTGGTAACGAACACCAGGGATGGTGGGAAAGCTCGACGATTTTCGATCAGGTCGTATCAAAGTTCCATCTCCAACTCTCGGGTACCGGCTGGGCGGTGGTAGGATTCCCTGAGTGACCCATAAGTCCAGGGCAACCATAAGCGCGCGCAACACGTCTCCCGCAGGCAACGGATTGACGAGTTGCTGGGTATCTTCCTTCACGGGCTCGGAGCCAAACGGGCTGTTGTGTTGGGCACTCGCGATGACATAGATGCGCACCTTATCCGGCGGCGTAATATCGTGTCCTTTACCGTCCGTGTGTGCGAGACAGCCGCGCTTTTGCCAGTACTCCGTGGAGGTCTGCGTGTGAAAAACATAAGGGTCGGTCTTCGGCCGTTTCAGTATGCCGTCTCGTCGACCGGTCTGTGCATCTGTTAAGACATTGTAGGCGTGAGGGAAAAGCTCCGGCTCGAGCTGATTGGTGTGTTGCTGAGAAGATGTGACCGGGCGTGCGAATTCGTAATTTAAAAACAGCCGGCCGCCGCCCGCAACGTGGGGAGCGATGGCGTCGAATACTTTTCGGTGGGACTCGTCTTCGTTGAAACCGTGATAGACAAAGTCCCGCAGGAATCGGCCACTCTGCGAACGTCCCCAGGCATAAGCATATCGGATGCCGGTGATTTGTTTCCCCTCTCTTTTGTTCTCCCCCCGAAACGGGGGGAGAGATAGAGGGGGGGTATTGGTCGTAGCCAGCGGATTCGGTTTGCCTTTCGCATCTTTCATTTGGTAACGCAAGAAAGAAATCAGGTCGCGCACGACGGCAAATCCCAAACCCAGGACCAATGGATTCTTTGCCGGATAAATAAACTCGTAGATATGGCCAGGTTTGAAACCGGAGCGAAGATAGAGATCTTGCGCGCTTTGACGGACGGTTTTTCTATCCGTCCGCCCATCCTTCTTGTACGCGGCAAATTCCCATTGAGAGTCGTCGATGGGGATCCGGGGGCCGTAGCCTTTCTTTCGGACGGTGAGAGTTGCCAACGATTTGTTGAGGGATGCTGCTGGGTAACTCTTTACCCTTTCATCACCGCTCAGCGGCTGTGATTGGATTCCTTTTTCCTCGACGACGATCTCCGTACGCACTCGGCGCGTGAGTTCCTTGCCGTTGACGTTCGCGACCGGCACGCCCATCACCAGCCAGTCTTTTTGCGGCATCAGGTCGCCCTGCCAGCCGCACCACACGATGGTATAACCCTCGCGCATGAGAAAGCCATTGCCGGCATCATCGATGGTTCTGGGATCGTTACTCTGGGGCGCGTCGTTTAAGAATGCGACGATGCGCTTGCCGCCGCGATTTGGGGCGTCGTAGAAAATTTTCCCATTGCCCCGGGCCATGTCTAGCGGTTTCAAAATGCAGAAATCGCTCCAGTATTTGACTCGGCCGCGCCTGTTTCGCGGCGCTTTGTCCAGGTTGACGATGACTTTATTCAGCCGATTCTTTGGATCGACCTCACCGTAAACTTTGCCGACGAGTTTTTCGTAAGCGCCGGTAATGGGGAATTCATGTCCCCCGGCAAAGACATCTCTTCTCTTAACAACGAATCGCGTGATCATGATGGTCCTCTAGAGCACTGCGGCAAAGCCGTGGAACATGTTGGCAGGCCCGGGGTGAGTATTGCATCACGTAGACAGGGTGCTTGGATGAAACATCTCTTCAGGATCGAATTTACGTGTCGTAAGGCCCTGGTGATGGCAGTATTCAAGTAGCTTATCCACTTCGGGCCGTGTCTTGCGAAAACCCCAGAGATAGATGTCTGGACCTCCAGCTGCTTGCTCTTCCTCCCACAGGGCGCGGTACCATAGAGAGGTCTGATGCACCCGCTGCCAT
>Ga0081455_10003981_pt1 | contig 16764 bp, 15 predicted proteins | sample TabmetS3T2R1_FD_70207 | JGI IMG/M metagenome (GOLD analysis project Ga0081455, IMG submission 70207) | Tabebuia heterophylla rhizosphere microbial communities from the University of Puerto Rico - S3T2R1 | ecosystem: Host-associated > Plants > Roots > Rhizosphere ...
CCTGCTGATTGTCGTGGTCGCGTTCGCCTTCTTCGATTGGCTGGTTCCAGACAAGCAGCAACCGGACTGGGTGCGCAGCGCCAAATCCCTGGCCGTGTTGCAGGCTTCGCGAGACTGGATGCAGGGTGTCTTGCCCGAGGGCCTGATGGACACCATCTCTAAGAAGCTGAACAAGAGCCGGCAGGACGACCAGACCGACGCCGCACCCGATCTCCGCAATTCCAACACCGCCAGTGCGGGGAATACGGATGGAGGCTACGGAAGGTCGGAGCGGGACGGTTTGCGGCGCTTGATTGAAGGCAAGGCGATGTCAGCCCGCTGAGGCGTTTGCCTGGCTGTGCGTGAGCCCTGCCCGGCGGCCGGGCGTCGAGATCGGTGCGACAACGGAATGAAAGGCTCATCAGCATGACCGATTCCAGTTCCGGAGACGCCGCGCCATCCACGCCCGCAGACCTTGATCTCGATCTGGATGGCGACCGGCTCCGCGAGGAATGCGGCGTCTTCGGCGTCTACGGCCATGCGGATGCGGCAGCGATCACGGCGCTTGGCCTGCATGCGCTTCAACATCGCGGCCAGGAGGCCGCCGGAATCGTCTCCTTCGACGGCGGACGCTTCCACTCAGAACGCCGGCTCGGCCTCGTCGGCGACACCTTCTCCCGCAGCGACGTGATCGAACGGCTGCCGGGTTCCGTGGCCGTCGGCCATGTCCGCTACTCCACGACAGGCGAGACCATTCTGCGCAACGTCCAGCCGCTGTTTGCCGAGCTCAATGCCGGCGGCTTCGCGGTCGGCCACAATGGCAACCTGACCAATGGCCTGAGCCTGCGGCGCGACCTCGTCCGCGCCGGCGCGATGATGCAATCCACCACCGACACCGAAGTGATCCTGCATTTGGTCGCCCAGTCCAAGCGCAACCGTTTCATCGATCGTTTCATCGACGCGCTGCGCCAGATCGAGGGCGCCTATTCGCTGGTCGCGATGACCAACAAGAAGCTGATCGGCGCGCGTGACCCGCTCGGCATCCGTCCGCTTGTGATCGGCGACCTCGACGGCAAGCCGATCCTCGCCTCCGAGACCTGCGCCCTCGACATCATCGGCGCCAAATATGTCCGCGACGTCGAGAATGGCGAGATCGTGGTGTTCGACGAGAAGGGCATGCAGAGCCACAAACCGTTCCCGCCGGTGGCGCCGCGGCCCTGCATCTTCGAATATATCTATTTCTCGCGGCCCGACTCCGTCGTCGGCGGCCGTTCGGTCTATGAGGTGCGCAAGGCGATGGGCGCGCAGCTCGCCCGCGAAAGCCACGTGCCGGCCGACGTGATCGTGCCGGTACCGGATTCCGGCGTGCCGGCGGCGGTCGGCTACAGCCAGACCGCAGGCGTGCCGTTCGAACTCGGCATCATCCGCAACCATTATGTCGGCCGCACCTTCATCCAGCCGACCCAGAGCGTGCGTGAAGTCGGCGTGCGCATGAAGCACTCCGCCAATCGCGCCGCGATCGAGGGCAAGCGCATCGTGCTGATCGACGACAGCCTGGTGCGCGGCACGACCTCGCGCAAGATCGTCAAGATGATGCGCGATGCCGGCGCGCGCGAAGTGCATTTCCGCCTCGCCTCGCCGCCGATCACCCATCCCGACTATTACGGCATCGACACCCCCGATCGCGACGGCTTGCTGGCGGCGAACCACAGCCTTGAGCAGATGCGCGAGCTGATCGGCGCCGACACCCTCGCTTTCCTGTCGGTCGACGGCATCTACCGCGCGATGGGCGAGCCCGGCCGCGATCCCTTGCGGCCGAAATTCACCGATCATTGCTTCACCGGCGATTATCCGACCCCGCTGACCGACCAGTCGCAGACTGACGACAAGCCGCGTCAGCTCTCTTTGCTGGCCGAGGCGAGCTGAGCATCGGGGCGAAATCAGGCGGAAATTATCGTCATGGCCGGGCTTGTCCCGGCCATCCACGTCTTTAAAAGGCGGCTGCAAAGACGTGGATGCCCGGCATAAAGCCGGGCATGACGATCATGAGATCTTGTCCTGATGACAAAACCCCTCGCCGACCGCATCGCTCTCGTCACCGGCGCGTCGCGCGGCATCGGCTGCGCCGTCGCCAAAGCGCTGGCACGCGACGGCGCGCATGTGGTCGCGCTGGCGCGCACCGTGGGCGGGCTCGAAGAGCTCGATGACGCGATCAAGGCCGAGGGCGGCAGCGCGACGCTGGTGCCGGTCGACGTCGCCGATTTCGACGGTATCGCCCGCCTCGGTGCCGCCTTGAATGACCGCTACGGCCGGCTCGACGTGCTGGTCGGCAATGCCGGCGTGCTCGGGCCGGTGTCGCCGCTCGGCCATATTGAGCCGAAGCAGTTCATCGACGTGATGACGACCAACGTGACTGCGAACTTCCAGCTGATCCGCTGCATGGAGCCGTTGCTGCGCAACTCCGACGCCGGCCGCGCGGTGTTCGTGACCTCCGCCGCCGCAACCAGCGCCCGGGCCTATCGCGGGCCCTACTCGACCTCGAAAGCCGCGCTCGACGCCCTCGTGCGCACCTGGGCCGGCGAAATCGAAACGACCGCGATGCGCGCCAACCTGTTCAACCCCGGCCAGATTCGCACGCGGATGCGCGCCGCACTGATGCCGGGCGAGGATCCCCTGACGCTGGAGACGCCCGAGCAGGTCGCCGAGTTCATCCTGCCGATGTGCCTGCCGTCATGGATGGAGAACGGCAAACTCTACGATTACCCGAAACGGGCGCTGCTGACGTTCCAGCGGCCGGCTTAGCCTCAACGAATCTTCTTGCGCTTGTGAGCGAACGGATTGCTCTTTTCGCGCAAGGTGATCCGGATCGGCGTTCCCGGCAGATCGAATTCCTCGCGCAGGCTGTTGACGAGATAGCGTTTGTAGGAATCCGGCACCGCGTCGGCCCGGGAGCAGAAAATCACGAAACTCGGCGGGCGGGCTTTCGGCTGCGTCACGTAATTCAATTTCAGCCGGCGGCCCGACACCGCAGGCGGCGGGTTGGCCGAGATCGCCTGCTCGAACCAGCGATTCAAGGCGCTGGTCGGCGCCCGGCGATTCCAGACCCCGTAGGCCTGCTCGATCGCCTGCATCAGCCGGTCGATGCCGTCGCCGGTAAAGCCGGACACCGCCACCAGCGGCACGCCGCGCACCTGCGGCAGCCAGCGATCCGCCTCCTGCCGAAAAGCCGAGATGGCGCCGGCCTTGCGTTCGGTCTGGTCCCATTTCGAAACCGCGAGCACCAGCGCGCGCCCCTCACGCTCGACGAGGTCGACGATGCGCAGGTCCTGTTCCTCGAACTTCGCCTGCTGATCCATCATCACGACGACGACCTCGGCGAAACGGATCGCGCGCAACGCATCGGAGACCGACAGCTTTTCCAGCTTCTCGTCGATGCGCGAGCGGCGACGCAGACCCGCGGTGTCGAACAGGCGAAACGCACGGCCTTGCCAGGTCAGGTCGACGGCAATGGAGTCGCGCGTGGTGCCGGCTTCCGGACTGGTCAGCAGCCGCTCTTCACCGAGCATGCGGTTGATCAGTGTCGACTTGCCGGCATTGGGCCGGCCGACGATCGCAACGCGGATCGGCCGCGAGGCCTGATCACCGGCCTGCCGATCCGTCTCCTCGTCATCCTCCCGGTCGACAGGGGGCATTGCCTCCTGCAGCGCGCTGTAAAGGTCGCCGATGCCCTCACCATGCTCGGCCGAGATCAGCACGGGATCGCCAAGCCCAAGCGCAAACGCTTCCGCCGCGCCGGCTTCGCCCTGGCGGCCTTCGCTCTTGTTGGCAATCAGCTTGACCGGCTTGCCGGACCTGCGCACGAGATCGGCAAAGACGCGATCCTGCGGCAGCAGGCCGGATCTTGCATCGACCATGAACAGCACGAGATCCGCTTGCTTGATCGCCGTCTCGGTCTGCTCGCGCATGCGCGCGGCGAGCGAACCTTTGCCGCCCTCATCGAGCCCGGCCGTGTCGATCACGTTGAACGCCAGATCGCCCAGCATAGCCTCGCCCTCGCGGCGATCGCGCGTGACGCCGGGCTGGTCGTCGACCAGCGCGAGCTTCTGGCCGACAAGACGGTTGAACAGCGTCGACTTGCCGACATTCGGCCGGCCGATCAGGGCAATGGTAAAGGCCATGGTGCGGTCAGTGCGCTCCCCCAGCGCGGGCTCCGCCAATATCCAGTGGAGCCAATCCGGATGCGTTAGCGCATCATCTCAGCGCTGAAACGTGCCGCTCGGCAGCGGAGCTGGAAATGGCGGCGCTGCCTGCTGGGCTTGCGGCTGTGACTGTTGCTCGGCGCCTGGCTGCTGGGTCTGGCCCGTGGCCGCGGTCCGCGCGGCGGGTTTCTTCGCCGTGCGCTTGCGCGGCGGCGGCGCGGCGGGCGGCATCTCGGTGTCGGCCGAGCCTGCATCATCCGCGCTGGCGTCCGGCGCCGGGGCGGCTTCCGGCTGCGGCTCGCGCCGCACGGCGGCGGTCTTCTTGCCTTTGCCTCTGGTTTTCGGCGGCTCGACCGGCGCCGGTTCGGCTTGCGGTGGTGGCGCCAGCGTCGGATCTTCGGCGGCCATCGCGGCCTCGTGCTCCGGTGAGCCCTTCACATACTGAGACGGCACGCCGCTCGTCATGCCGGGAACGCCGCCCGGAAACACCGGCTTGCGTTCACCGGGCAGCGGCTTCTTGGTGTCGAGAAAATCCAACAGATCGGTCGGATCCCAGGCCGGGACGCTGCCGCAGCCCGCGAGCAGGCTCGCGAGCGTGCCGATCAGCGTCGCAGCGAAAATCCGGGAGAGCCAGTGATGCATGGATGAACCTCGCCGATCCCCTCAGCTCTTCGCCGAAGCGGGCAATAACGCCCGCAGCGCTTCGGCCCGCTGACGCACGGTCGACGGCGTCTGCGGATCGGTGGTGATCATATCAACCCATTGTCGCGCGGCGCTCGTGTCATTGTTGCGCCAGGCCGAGACCGCGAGCAGTTCGCGCGCGCTGTGGCGGAAGGTGCTGTTGGCGCCCGACAACGGCTCGAGCCGCGGGCGGATATCGGCATAAGAGGCGCTGTCGACCTGAAGTGCGGCCGAGCGCAGCTTTGCGACATCCTGCTCGATGGTGCTGAAGCTCGAATCGGCGCCGATCGCGTCATACAGCTTCACCGCGGCCGGCTTGTCGCGCGCCTCGGTCTCCGCCGCCGCACGCAGCCGCGCCAGAACGCGATAGCCCGAGGGCGCCGATGTCGCGAGCTTGGTGAAGGCAGCCTCGGCCTCGGAATGCTTGTTGTCTTCCGACAGCTTCAGCGCGGCTTCGAACGAGGCGCCGGCCTCTACGGCGAGCTGGTTCTGCCAATACTGATAGCCGCGCCAGGCGCCCACCGCCGCCACGATCAGAACCGCCAGGCCGACGATCAGCGCGCTGTAGCGATCCCACAGCTTCTTGAGCTGTTCGCGACGGACTTCTTCGTCGACTTCTTGAAAAAATTCAGACACTTAGCCGATTTTCCTGATGAATAAAGCGATCTGATTTACGGCACGTTCCGCCGCTGGTCTCACCGCGTGACAACCGCTTCGCGGCGGTCCGGCCCGCCGGTCCCCTAACGCCTGTCCCTTTATGCCCGTCCCTTGGGCCTGCGCGGTACCCTATTGGTATGGCAACCGCAAGGCAAAGCGAGCCGGTCCAAAGCGTTAACGGCCGGCACGGCTCAGGCGCCAAACACCGGCACGCCGATCACCACCGGGTGGAAGGCAAAGGCCAGCGCCAGATAGATCAGCACGCCGACCGCGATTGCGAGGAGATCATTGCCGACGCCGCCGACCGGAATCGGCGGACCGCCGGCATCATTGCGGCGCTTCAGCGAGATGCGATCGAACACCGCCCAGCCGAGGAAGGAGCCGAACAGGATGATCCCTCCGAGATCGCCGTTGGCCAACAGGTGCCCGACCGCCCACAGCTTGATGCCGGCCAGCATCGGATGTTTCAGCGTGCTGTAGATCCGCCCGCGCAAATACGCAGCGGCAATCAGAATGCAGGCGGGCAGCATCAAGGCGACGTTCAGGTGCTTCAATGCCGTCGGCGGCTCCCAGATCGGGATCAGGCCGGCCGCACGGTATTGGCCGAAGCCCGAGGCGATCAGTGCGATCCCTGCGGCCGACACCAGCGCATAGAGAAGCTTGTAGCCGCTCTCGCCAAGGGTTTCGACGACGGATGCGCGCGCGGCGCGCTGCGTCGTCAGCGTATGGACCCCGAAAAACAGCGCCAGCCCCAGGATCATGACAGCCAAGCCCATGTGCCCTCTTCCTGCTGATGTCTCAGCCCTCGTCCCGGCCGGTTCGCGCGGCACGTTAAATCCAGACTACTCCGACAGAGTAGATCGATAGAATAGTTGGGCGCGCCGGCAAGACACGCTATCACCGCCCTCGTTACACCCCACAAGGCCACGCCGGGCCGATATCTGTCGAGCCCCGCCAAAATTGAAAATGCGAGGATTCAACCGATGCTCAACCGATTTGCCGTGAGCCTGGCCGCCGTGCTCCTGGTTGCCGCCGCCGGCGTGACGACGTCAGCAACAGCGCAAACCTGGCCCAGCGGCACCATCAAGATCGTCGTGCCGTTCGCCGCGGGATCGACGCCGGACATGGTCGGACGCATCATCGCCGACAGCCTGTCGGCCAAATATGCCGGCACCAATTTCGTCGTCGAAAACAAGCCCGGCGCCTCCGGCAATATCGGCACCGACGCGGTCGCGAAAGCTGTGCCCGACGGCTCGGTGATCGGCATTTCGCTCGGCGGTCCGCTCGCCATCAACACCATCCTGTTTCCGCAGCTGCCCTATGATCCGCAGAAGGACATCGCGCCGATCACGCTGTTGACGCAACTGCCGAGCGTGCTGGCGGTGCCGACAAGTCTCGGCGTCAACTCGGTCGCCGAGTTCGTGGCGCGGCTCAAGCGCGACCCCGGCAAAATCAATTATGGCTCGATCGGCGTCGGCTCGCTGTCGCATCTGTGCATGGAGGCGATCGGGCTGAAGAGCGGCGCCAAGATGGTGCATGTCCCCTATCCGGGGTCGCCCGCGGCCGTCACCGCATTGATCCGGGGCGACGTGCAGGCCGCCTGCCTGCCGGCGATTTCGGTGACGCCGCAGCTAGGCGCCGGGCTCAAAATCCTGGCGGTGTCGACGCCGAAGCGCTCGGCCTTCCTGCCTGACGTGCCGACGCTGAAGGAGAGCGGCATCGATGTCGAATCCGATGCCTGGAACGGGCTGATCGCGCCGGCCGGCACGCCCGCGCCCGTGATTACCAAGATCAATGCCGACGTGCGCGAGGTGCTCGGCAAGCCCGAGGTCGTCGAAAAACTGAAGACGCAATTGATTGCGCCCTATCCATCGACGCCGACCGAGATGCGCACCAAGATCGATGACGAGAAGAAGCTGTGGGCGGACGTCATCAAGGCGGCGAACATCAAGATCGAGTAGGTTCGACGTCGGACCGCCATGCCCGGCTTCATGCCGGCAAACACACCTCGTCGGTCTCGCGCCCTGATGGGCGCGAGCTTTGCGTGTTGCACGCCTCGATCGTGAGGTCTCTTCGACCGCCGTCAGCGCCCGATCTTGCCGTGACGCAGGGGATGCTCGAGGCCGCCGCGGCTGAGACCGATGTCGCGCAGCATCGCGTCATCGAAGGCGCGCAGGCGGCGCATCTCGCGACGGACTTCGAGCTCGATCAGGATTTTCTCGACCAGCATGCCGAACCAGGCGCGCCGCACCGCCTTCGCCGCGGCGGCGGCCGACGACGGCACGAACGATCCGAGGGAGCGCGGGAGGGACGAGTTGGCGAGGGTCGACATGGCTTTTGCCTTCAGGGTTTCAGGGCGACAGTACTCCTCTCGGAAAGCGGTTCTTCCCGAGCCAAATCCTGCTTTGTTCCAGTGACTTCGAGGAGATTCCGAGGAATCGCGGAAGCGCTGCAACACTTGTGTTTTACGCAGCAATGGAACATAACGAAAGCGAACTTTTGTTATCACGATCATAAGCGTTTCTTATGAAGGTTTGCTGGCGCTCCGAACCTCAAAGAGCGTCCAACGTCCGCGGTGATACCGGGATGGCAGCACACCAACGACCCGAATCCTGACAGCAGGGCAGCATCCGCGCCCGGGAGCATGTTTCATGGTCCGCAACCTCGACACCTCGGTGCTCCGCACCTTCCTCGGCGTGGCCGAGGCCGGCAGCATGACCGGCGCCGCCACCGCGCTGCATCTCACCCAGGCGGCCGTGAGCCAGCAGATCAAGCGGCTCGAGGAGACGCTTGGCACACCGCTGTTCGACCGCGACCGGCGCGGCATGAAGTTGACGCCGTCGGGCGACAAACTGTTCGGCAAGGCACGCCGGCTGATCGCGCTCAATGACGAGATCGTTGCCGAGATGACGGCGCCCGCCGAGGAAGGTGAAGTGCGCTTCGGCGTGCCTTACGACCTGGTGAACACCTATCTGCCGCCGATCCTGAAGAATTTCGCGAAAGCCTTTCCGCGCGTGAAAATCTCGCTGGTGTCGCAACCTTCCGTGAGACTCGTTGACGCGTTGCGCGCGGGCGAGATCGATCTGGCGCTGGTCGAGAGCCGGACCCCGGCCGAAGGCGCGGAGGTGCTCGCGATCGAGCCTTTGGTCTGGGTCGGCGCCCGCGGCGGCGAGGCCTATGCGAAACGGCCGTTGCCGGTTTCGTTCGGCAGCGAGGCCTGCGTCTTCCGTCCTGCCGTAAAGGACGCGCTGAACGCGGCCGGCATCGCCTGGTGGGCGGTCTCCGAGATCGGCAATATGGAAGCGCTCAACGCCACCGTGCATACCGATCTCGCGGTGATGTCGCTGTTGCGCTCAACCGTGCCGCCATCGCTGCAGGTGCTGGGACCAGCGTCCGGCCTGCCGTCGCTGCCGCCCTACTCGGTGTGCCTGCATGTCCGCCAGGCCGGCGTCTCGAAAATCGCCGATGCACTCGCCGAATTGATCCGCGGCTGCCTCGCCCGCGGCCAGGCGGCGTGACAATCAGCGTTGCATCCGCTCGCGATCGTCGACATAGCGGATCATGATCGGCCGGCCTGCGATGGCGCCGGCAAGACCTGTCGTGAAATGCAATGGCCCGCACGCGGCAAGAGATTGCGCGATCGCCTTGCGATAGGTTTCGCGCACCTCCTCCGACATCGCCGGCGTGACATAGGTGACGCGCGGATCGGCGATCAAATCGCCCGAGCGTTTGAAGCTGACGCGCACCGACATCTGCATGTCCTCTCTCGCATCGGCGAGCGGTGGCGGCGACCAGCAGGCCCGCAACACCGCAAACAGATCGCGGATGGTGCTGAGCGCGTGGTCGGGCTTGACCACCTCGGCCGCCGCACGGCTTGCGACGGTCAGCCGCAGATCGGCGCTGAACGGATAGTTCTGATCGGGCAAACAGGTGCGCGGATCGAGCACGCTGCACTCTTCGGGCACGCAGCCCGGGCCGTCCAGCGGTCCGCACAGAGTCGCGGCGCGAGCGGGCGAAATGACGGCAGACAATAAAATGATGAATGTCTCAACGCAACGTCGCATGAGCTATTCGCGGTGGCTTTTCGTCCTGTTGAACTAACTTACAATGGGATCGGCGAAGGCACATCACAGCTATGCGACGCAGTTCAGAATCGCGCGCTAGTGTCCGTCGATCACTGCTCCAATGGGCTGCCAGTAATTGCGTTCGAATTTAATCATTTGAAGCTGCTCGATCGGGAAGAAGTCGGTCGAGCTGGTGTTGATCTTGATTCCGGGCGCCAGCAGTCCGGGATCAAAGTCCTTCAAGTTCGCGGCCTGCTTCATGATGTTGGCGCGGCCGAGATCGTCGCCGCACTGTTTCAGCACCTGCACAAGCGTGCGGGCCATATTGTAACCATAGACATTCAACACATTTGCTACATCACCTTCCGGATAGTACGTTTTCATAAACGATTGCCATTCCCTCACGGCAGGATGATCCCGCCACATTGGGTCGCCGGGATCGATTGTAGATCTAGAAGAAAAAATGCCTTGAGCGCTTTGTTGGCCAGCGGCTCCAAACATCGGAGGAACCGAAGTTGAAACCTTGCTGACAAATTGCATCGGCTTCCAACCCAACTCCGCAATCTTTGCTATCGCCTGTGCTGCAAATTTTGGCGTAGCGATATTGACGAAAACATCCGCGTTGCTCGACTTGAGAAAGACGACCCGGGAATCAATCGTCGGCTCGGACGTGGAATAAGCCTCCTCCCTGACAATCATCTCCGACGCCTTGCTGCCCAAGCCGTCCTTGAACCCCTTCAGCAAGTCTTTTCCAAAATCGTTGTTTTCATAGAGGACGGCAATCCTCGCATTCAGCCTGTTAGCCAAGATATATCGCGCGTAAACGCGGCCCTCCGCCTGAAAGGACGCCTCCCAGCCCATTGTCCAAGGAAAGTTCGATGGGTCCCCCCATTTGGCCAGCGGGGACGCGACAAACAACTGAGGTACTTCCTGCTTGTTTAGGTAATCGCGGATCATGGCGTTGGTCGTCGGCGTATGCAACGGACTGAACACCGCCGCGACCTTATCGTCTTCAACGAGCTTACGAACTTGCTCAAGGCCGGTGGTTGGCGAGGATGAATTGTCATAGGAGAGGAACTGGATTCTGCGGCCATTGATGCCGCCCTCGGCGTTGATCTTCTTGAAATAGGCCGCCTCGACCTTTCCAACAGTCGCAAACCGGGTGTCGGGGGCCGGGCCGGTATAGGGCATGATGTTGCCGATCTTGATGACGCACTCGTCGGTCAAGGACGCTGCAATGACCTTATCCTTGCATGGGCTTTGCCGCGTTGCCGGTTTTGGCGGCACGACAAGAGCGGCGCTCTTGGTCTGCAACATCTCGATTCGCGCTCTGGCGAGGCCAGCAAACGCGCAACTCGAGAACAATTTCAAATGGTCCTCAAAAGCCGCCCGGGTCCCGATGGCCTCCGCGCTTTTCCAGTGATCGCCGGCTGAAGTACATGGATCGACCTTTGGCGGCTGCGGCACGATGGTGACGTTGATCTTTCCGCGAAGATAGAACTTACCGATGACCGAGAGTGACAACTCGGGAAGCTGCTCATGTCTGGTCGTCTCGTAGACATCCTCGCTGACCTGGCGAAAGATCGTTCCGATCTCCTCCTCATTTTCGATGTTTTTGAGAAAGGCCGCCGTGTACGGGCTGTTACGGCCCGTGCCGTCATCCGCCGTCCTGCCGGCCTGTGTCGCATAGGCTACGATCATGCCTTGCGGGCTATCGATCTTCGCGAGCCCGCGCTGCAGTGAAACCGCCCGCGTCATCCCGATCGATCGTTTGAGCTGCTCCGCGAGCGGGTTATCGCGGCATGAGTCGAGCACGAGGATGCGCAGATTCTTCGCCTGCTGCAGGTCGGCCACGATGTCATCGACCCGCGCCATGCGCCGAAGATCGGACTCGTCCGTCAGTTTCGCGTCGATCGGAACGAGATAATTGACGCCGCCGAATTGCAGGGCGTGTCCGCTGTAATAAAACATCGCCACATCGGCTGAGCGCGCAGCCCGCGCGAAACGAATGGTAGCATCTTCCATCCCGTTCCTGTCGAGGTCGATGGCGACAATGGTCTCGAACCCCGATCGCCTCAGCGCCGCGGCAACATCATTGGCGTCATTCGAAGGATTGGGAAGTTGCGGCGCATTCCTGTAGGCACCATTGCCAATGACCAGAGCAACGCGCGTATCGGCACCCGATGGCCCGATCGACGCAAGCGCCAAAAACAAGGTAGTTGCAACAATCCATATAATATTTCGGAAAACGCTCAAATCGCCCTCCCCGATTGTTTCCGGGAGGCAGCAATGCGACCTCCGGTTGTCCGCCCACAATGCTGCGAAGTCACGCCGCTTGCAACTGTGATGCAGATCACTGCAAAGGGGAAAGGCGGCCTCACCCGCGCTTCTTCACGTCCTTGACGCTGGTGAAGGCGATGCCCTCGGCGCGCTCGCGCGTGTAGTCCAGATAGAACTGGTTGCGGGCGAGGAACACCGGATCGCCGTCGACATCGTCGGCGACGCCGGAGCCGTTGGCGGCGATGAAAGCATCGAGCTTCTTCGGATCGTCGGACGAAATCCAGCGTGCGAGCTGGAATTCCGAGATCTCGAAATCGACCGGCAGTGAATATTCGGCATCGAGCCGCGCCTTCAGCACGTCGAGCTGCAACTGGCCGACGACGCCGACCAGAGCGGGCGCGCCGTCACGCGGCCGGAACACCTGCACGACGCCCTCCTCCGACATCTGCTGCAACGCTTCCTTCAGCTTCTTGGCCTTCATCGCATCGGTCAGCCGCACGCGGCGCACGATTTCGGGCGCGAAGCTCGGCACGCCGACGAAGGTGATGTCCTCGCCTTCGGTCAGCGTGTCGCCGATCCGCAGGGTGCCGTGATTGGGAATGCCGACGACGTCGCCGGCAAAAGCCTCGTCGGCGACCGAGCGATCCTGCGCGAAGAAGAATTGCGGCGAGGACAGCGGCATCGGCTTGCCGGTGCGGATCAGCTTCGCCTTCATGCCGCGCGTCAACTTGCCCGAGCAGAGCCGCGCGAAGGCGATGCGGTCGCGGTGGTTCGGGTCCATGTTGGCCTGGATCTTGAAGACGAAGGCGGTCATCTTCGGCTCGGCGGCCGCCACCTTGCGGGTGTCGGAGTCCTGGTCGCGCGGCGGCGGCGCGTAACGGCCGAGTCCTTCCAGGAGATCGCCGACGCCGAAATTGCGCAGCGCGGAGCCGAAGAACACCGGCGTCAGGTGGCCCTCGCGGAACGAGGCGAGATCGAACGGCTTGCAGGCCTCCGAGACCAGCGCGAGTTCCTCCTTGATCGCGGCGGCGTCGAGATTGGCATTGCCTTTCGTCAATTCGGCGATGTCGATCTGCTGCGGCGCGCCGGTCTTGTTGCCCTCACCTTCCAGCAGGCGAACGCCGCCGGTCGGAATGTCGTAGGTGCCGATGAAATCCCGGCCCCGGCCAATCGGCCAGGTCAGCGGCGTGGTGTCGAGCGCCAGCGTCTTCTCGATCTCGTCAAGGAGTTCGAACGGGTCGCGACTCTCGCGATCCATCTTGTTGATGAAGGTGATGATCGGGATGTCACGCAGCCGGCACACCTCGAACAGCTTGCGGGTGCGCGCCTCAATGCCTTTGGCGGCGTCGATCACCATCACGGCGGAATCGACCGCGGTCAGCGTGCGGTAGGTGTCTTCCGAAAAGTCCTCGTGGCCCGGCGTGTCCAGCAGGTTGAACACCAGCCCCTCGAACTCGAACGTCATCACCGAGGTCACGACCGAAATGCCGCGTTCGCGCTCGATCTTCATCCAGTCGGAGCGCGTGTTGCGCCGCTCGCCCTTGGCCTTGACCTGACCCGCGAGGTTGATGGCGCCGCCGAACAGCAAAAGCTTTTCGGTCAGCGTGGTCTTGCCGGCGTCGGGATGCGAGATGATGGCAAAGGTGCGCCGGCGCGCCACCTCGCTCGCAAGCGGCGAGAGCGTCTTCAGCTGGTCGGCCGAGGTGGCAAGATCATGCATGGCGCCGTGCGTTTGACAGGGAAAGGCGGCCGGATCAAGGGAGATTCAAGAGGAAAGACCAGGCTCAGCGAAGCACGTAAACCAGCCAATAGACCAGCGCCGCCACGGTGGCGGCGGCCGGGATCGTGATCACCCAGGCGATCACGATCGAACTCGCGACGTTCCAGCGCACCGCGGACGCCCGGCGCGCGGCGCCGACGCCGACGATCGCCCCGGTAATGGTGTGGGTGGTCGAGACGGGAACCCCGAGCGAGGGCGCCAGAAACAGCGTGATCGCGCCGCCGGTCTCAGCGCAGAACCCCTGCATCGGGGTCAGACGGGTGATCCGCCCGCCCATCGTGCGCACGATGCGCCAGCCGCCCATCAGAGTGCCGAGCCCCATTGCGGCCTGACAGGCAAGCACGACCCAGAACGGCACGTGGAATTGACCGCCCATATAGCCTTGCGAGAACAACAGCACGGCAATGATGCCCATCGTCTTCTGCGCGTCATTGGCGCCGTGGCCGAGCGAATAGAGCGAGGCCGAAACGAATTGCAGGATGCGGAAGGCACGGTCGACGGCAAACGGCGTCGATTTGACCGAGGCCCAGGAGACGATCGCGACCAGCGCGAGCGCCAGCAGAAAGCCGAGCAGCGGCGACAGCACGATCGCGAGCAAGGTCTTGGTCAGCCCGCTCCACACCATCGCCGCCCAGCCGGCGTGGCAAAGGCCGCCGCCGACCAGCCCGCCGATCAGCGCATGCGAGCTCGATGACGGAATGCCGGCGACCCAGGTGACGAGATTCCAGACGATGGCGCCCATCAGGGCTGCGAAAATCACCTGCGGCGTGACAATCGCGGGATCGACAATGCCGACGCCGAGCGTTTCGGCGACATGCAGGCCGAAGAACAGAAACGCGATGAAATTGAAGAACGCAGCCCACAGCACCGCATATTGCGGCCGCAGCACTCGCGTCGAGACGATGGTCGCGATCGAGTTCGCGGCGTCATGCAGGCCGTTGAGAAAATCGAAGGCCAGCGCGACCGCGATCAGGACGACCAGCAGCGGAAGGGCAAGTGTCGCTTCCACCCCTCAGACCTGCTCGATGACGATGCTGCTGATCTCGTTGGCGACGTCGTCGAAGCGATCCGCGACCTTCTCCAGATGGTCGTAGATCTCGGCGCCGACGATGTAATCCATCGCGTTGGCGTTGCGATGCTTGAGAAACAATTCCTTCAGACCGATATCGTGGAGATCGTCGACGCGGCCCTCGAGCTTGCCAAGCTCCTCGGTGATGGCGGTCAACGTCGAGACATTGACGCCGATCGACTTCATCAGCGGCAACGCACGACCCACCAGATTGGCGCAATCGACGATGATCGCGCCCATCTCCCGCATCGGCTGCTCGAATTCGCGCACCTCGAACAGCATGACGGCTTTCGCCGTCTGCTGCATCTGGTCGATGGCGTCATCCATCGAGGTGATCAGGTTCTTGATGTCGACGCGGTCGAACGGCGTGATGAAGCTGCGGCGCACCGCAGTCAGCACGCTGCGGGTGATGTTATCGGCCTCGTTCTCGAACTGGCTGACTTGCAGACAGTATTTCTCGGCCTCGTCGCCGCCGCGCAGCATGCCTTCGAGCGCCCTCGCGCCCTGCAGCACCACGGCCGAATGCGTGGCGAACAGGTCAAAAAACTGGTCTTCGCGCGGCATGAGAGCCCGGAACCACCGCATCATTTTTTTGCTCCACCACGCCACAGACGCACAGGCCCCTGATTAAGGCCTGTCACGAAACCGTCATAGAGCATTTGGGGAGGACAAGGACACCGGGCGCGAGCGGTGATCCACCGCTTTGTGGCCGGAAAAACCGCTTTATTTACAGCGAGCGGCGCAGCAAATGGCCGATTTCGCCGACAATGCCACGACGGAAGGCCAGCACGCAGACGACGAAAATGCAGCCCTGGATCACCGTCACCCACGAGCCCAGACCGGCCAGATATTGCTGCATGCCGATGATGACGAAGGCACCGACCGCCGGGCCGAAAATCGTCCCCAAGCCCCCGACCAGCGTCATCAGCACCACTTCACCCGACATCAGCCAATGCGCGTCGGTGAGCGAGGCATTCTGCGCCACCAAAACCTTCACCGCGCCGGCAAGGCCCGCAATCGTGCCGGACAGGATGAAGGCGAGAAGCTTGTACTGATCGGTGCGGTAGCCGAGCGAGATCGCCCGCTGCTCGTTTTCGCGGATCGATTTCAGCACCTCGCCGAACGGCGAATTGATGGTGCGGTAGATGACGAGAAAGCCGAACAGGAAAAAGCCGAGCACGACGTAGTACAGCGTCGTGGTGTTGCCGAGATTGAACACGCCCAGGAACCGGCCAAGCGGCACCGCCTGGATGCCGTCTTCGCCGTGGGTGAATTTGGCCTGCAGGTAGACAAAGAACAACAATTGCGACAGCGCCAGCGTGATCATCGCGAAATAGATGCCCTGCCGGCGGATCGCGATCCAGCCTGTCGCGGCGGCGAGCACGGCGGCCGCCGCGGTGCCGGCAAGGATGCCGAGTTCGGGCGGAAAGCCCAGCGCCTTGATGCCATGCGCGCTGATGTAGCCGCCGGTGCCGAGAAACATCGCATGCCCGAACGAGAGCAACCCGCCATAGCCGATCAAAAGATTGAAGGCACTGGCGAACAGCGCAAAGCACAGCGCCTGCATGATGAAATAGGGATAGACCCCGGTCCATGGCAGCACGATGAGCACTGCCGCCATGACGCCGAGCACGATGCGCTGATCGTCGCCGGAGCGGCGGTCATTGGCGATCGGGACGGCGTTCTCGGTGACGCTGGTCATTTTTTTACACCGCCCTCCCCGTCAGGCCGGTCGGCTTCACCAGCAGCACGACCACCATGAAAACGAACACCACGGTGTTGGACGCTTCCGGATAGAAATATTTCGTCAGGCCTTCGATGATCCCGAGCATGAAGCCGGTCACGATCGAGCCCATGATCGAGCCCATGCCGCCGATCACGACCACGGCGAACACCACGATGATCAGGTCGGCGCCCATCAGCGGGCGCACCTGGTTGATCGGCGCCGACAGCACGCCGGCGACCGCGGCCAGCGCGACACCAAGTCCATAAGTGAGCGTGATCATGCGCGGCACGTTGATGCCGAAGGCGCGCACCAGCACTGGATTTTCCGTC
>Ga0081455_10003982_pt1 | contig 16761 bp, 18 predicted proteins | sample TabmetS3T2R1_FD_70207 | JGI IMG/M metagenome (GOLD analysis project Ga0081455, IMG submission 70207) | Tabebuia heterophylla rhizosphere microbial communities from the University of Puerto Rico - S3T2R1 | ecosystem: Host-associated > Plants > Roots > Rhizosphere ...
CAGCGCACTGTTCGTATCGACGGCCGGCGGCGCGGCCAAGCGCGGCCAGGTGTGGGCCTACCACCCCGACCGCCACGGCGACGACGGCGTGCTGGAGCTGCTCTGGGAGTCGCCCGGCGTCGACGTGCTGAACTACCCCGACGCGATCACCGTGTCGCCGCGCGGATCGCTGCTCATCGGCGAGGACGGGATCGGCACCTCGATCCTGCGCGGTATCACGCCTCGCGGCGAGGCGTTCCCGATCGCGTACGCCGTGGACAAGGTCAACGATCCGACCGGCGTGGTGTTCAGCCCCGACGGTCGCACCCTCTTCTTCAACCTGATGGGCGAGGATCCGCCGTACGACCCCGGCACGTCGTTCGCGGTATGGGGCCCGTGGTCGCGCTACCTCTGAGGGCTACTGGCCGTACGAGTAGCGCAGTTCCTGATTGATCAGCACGTTCATCCGGTAACGGATGTGGCCGGTCTTGCTGGCGTCGGGTGCTTCGTCCGGCGTGCGCACGGTCCAACGCAGGCCGGTGCCGTCGCCGTCGGGCTCGAGGTCGAACTCGATCCGATCGCGCGGCCGGCTCGGCCAGATCGACGCCCACACCACCCGGGTCGGCTCGACGGCCTCGACGATTCCTGGCTCGACCTCGTCGTCCAGCAACACCAGCCAGGGCCTGCTGCCGGGCCGCCGCGGCTCGGTCAGCGACTGCCACACCGCGTGCGGCGGTGCCGGTAGCGGGCGACGCCGGCTGCCGATCTCGATCATGCGTCGACTTTAGGGGTTACATTCGAGGTGTAGACGTTCGCGGAGGGCGACCGTGCCGGTATCGAAGGCCTTGACGACGCGGCTGTCGTGCCTGGTGGCCGCGCAGCTGCTCGTCGCCCTCTACGCGCCGTTGGCCGGAATGCCCGGCACGGCGATCCCGCTGGCCGTCGCCGTCGTCCTGATCGCAGCACTGGGCGTCGTCGCCGTCGCGGCGCTCGATCAGCGGGCGGATCCGACATCGCAGCTGGTATTCGGCACCGCTCGCTTCGGCCCGCGCCGCCCGGCTCGGCACTGCGACCCGGATGCGGCCGGGCACGTCCGCCCGCGAGCGCCCGGGCGCTGAGTGCGTTCCATCGGTCGCTTATCGCGGCCGCTCTGCATCGGCCCCGGCCCGCTGACTGAGCCCCGGCCCCGATCACGCACTCAACGCTTGCTTCCGCTCCTGTTTCGGAGTCTGCTCATGTCGCTCGATGTCCTGTACGCCGCCGTGTCCTGGGTGCTGCTGCGCTGGCACCAGCTGTTCTCCGCAATCGGCCTGCCGCCCGGCAACTGGGCGCTGTCGATCGTTCTGCTCGTCATCACCGTCCGCCTGTTGCTGGTCCCGCTGTTCATCCGGCAGGTGCACCACCAGCGCCGCCTGCAGCAACTGCAGCCCAAGATCGCCGCGCTGCGGGAGCGGCACCGAGACGACCGGGCCGCCCAACTGCGCGCGCTGCTGAAACTGCAACAGGAGCTCATGCTGTACGGAGTGCCGGCCAGCGTGCTGATCTCCGGCCTTGTCTTCCCGCTCGGCGTCCTGCTCTACTGGCTGACCAGCAACGTCTGGACCCTCGCCCAGCAGGCCTACGTCAACCGCTTCCATCCACCAGGGCCGCCGGCGTCGCCCGAACGGCGCACGGTCGCACAGGGCTGAGGGCTATGACGAGGGGGACGATCATGGGCGTAACGCTTCCGGCCCTGACACCGCTCGAGGACAGCCTGTGGTTGACCCTGTGCGGCCGGGCGCTCGACAACCGCGCACCACACCCGATCCTCGCCGACGCCACGGCCGACGAGGTCGTCCGCACGGTCGACTACGACTACGAACGGCTCCGCATCGGCACCAACCTCATGATCAACATCTCGCTCCGGGCCAAGAAGCTGGACGAGGTGACCTCGCGGTTCCTGGCCCGGCACCCGGACGCGGTCGGGCTCGACCTGGGCGTGGGGCTGGACGCACGGCTGCGGCGCATCGCGGCACCGCCGACCGTCGACTGGTACGACATCGACTTCCCCGCCGTGATCGCCGCTCGACACGACCTGATCCCGAGTCAGCCGAACGCACACGCCATCGGCGCGGACGTGACCGATGCGGACTGGCTGGACGCCATCCCCACCGGCCGGCCGGCCGTGGTCGTTGCCGACGGGTTGATGGGGTTCCTCAGCCACGACGAGATGGTCTCCCTGCTGAACCGGCTCGTCAGCCACCTGCCCCGCGGCGAGATGGTGTTCAACAGCTATACCCGGTTCGCCATCTGGGCGGCCAAGCACTCCCGCGGCACCAAGTCGGTCGCCGACCTCATCAAGTTTCCCGGCTTCGACAATCCGCGGGAGCCCGAAAGCTGGAACCCCAAGCTGCAGCTGGTCAAAGAGATCCTGCTCAGCCGCGAGCCGGAGGTTGCCCAGTTCCCGACGGCCCTTCGCACGTACTACCGACTGCAAGCGCACAGCACGGCCTGGTCCCGAAAAGGAACCATCGTCCTGCACTACCGCTTCTAGTCACCTCAGATCACCTTTCCCGGGTGATGCCGTTGAGGTTGCGCACGCCTGAACCTGTGTTGTCGCGAGCGCGCTGATCCGGGCGAGCGCCCGACGCGGATGACGGTTGGGTGGTGACGTCCTATGACGGGCGCGTCTGACACCAGCACATCCCAGCTGGCCAAGGGCGATCGCAAGCTGGCGATCCTGCTCGCGATGGCGATGTTCGTCCTGGTCGTGGACACATCGGTGATGAACGTGTCGATCGCCGCGGTGGTCCACGATCTGGATACCACGGTCAGCGGCGTCCAGTCGGCAATCGCGCTCGAAGCGCTGGTGTCGGCGGCGTTCATCCTGCTCGGCAGCAAAGTCGGCGATCTGATCGGACGAAAGCGCGCGTACGTGCTGGGACTGCTGGGCTACGGGATCGGCGCGCTGGCCATGGCTCTGGCCCAGAACCTGATCGCGGTCATCGTCTTCTGGGCGATCGTGGGTGGGATCGGTGCATCGCTGCTGCTGCCGGCGATGCAGTCGCTGATCCACGGCAACTTCGAGGGGGCCGCTCAGCGGCAGGCCTACGCCCTGGTCGGAGCCGCGGCCGCGATCGCAGCCGGCGTCGGGCCGCTGATCGGCGGCTTCATCACGACCTACCTGTCGTGGCGGATCGCCTTCCTGCTCGAGGACGTCGTCATCGTGGTCGTCCTGTGCGGCATCAAGCTCGTCAACGACGTGGAGTACACCGGCTCCCGGCGGGTGGACGTCGTGGGGGCCGTCCTGTCCGTGCTCGGTATGGGCGGCATCGTGCTGAGCATCTTGGTTTGGCAAGAAGGCGGGGAAGCGGTCGGCCTGCTTCTCGCGCTCGGGGCGATCTCGCTCGGGACGTTGGCGTGGTGGCTGGTACGACGCAAGCGGGCGGGCAAGGCGACGCTGCTGGATCCTGACCTGTTCAAGGCGAAGCTGTTCAGGACGGGGGTCTCCGGACAGGTGCTGCAGCAGATCGCGCTGGGCGGCACGATGATCGCGCTGCCGATCTACCTGCAGATCGTCTTGGAGTACAGCGCGATGGGCGCGGGCCTGTCCATCGCCCCGTTGTCACTGAGCATGTTCGCAGTGGCCCTGCTCGCCGGGAAGAAGGCCGGAAAGCGGCGTCCGGCCAGCCTGATCCGCGCGGGCTTCGCGATGTACGTGGTCGGGATGGCGATAGTGGAGCCGCTCGTGCCCCGGGCGACATCAGGCTGGTACCTGCTGGTGCCGTTGCTGATCGCGGGATCGGGGCTGGGCCTGCTGGTGTCTCAGCTCAACAACTACACGCTGGCCCCGATCGCCGAGGAACGCGTCAGCGAAGCAGCGGGCGTGAACTCGGCGGGCGGCTCGTTCGGCCTGTCGTTCGGGCTGGCGTTCGCCGGCGCCGTCCTGCTCGCAGTGCTGTCGTTCTCGTTCACCAACATGACGCAGTCCAGCACCGTGCTGTCCAAGGCCGAGCAGTCGCAGGTGGCCACGGCGTTGGAACACGACGCCCAAGTGGTCAGCAATACGCAGCTCGAAAAGCAGTTGGCCGGCCAACCGCAGAAGACTCAGGACGAGATCATCAGGATCAACACCGATGCACGGCACGTCGCCCTACAGGTGGCGCTGCTGATTCCCATCATCGCCGGCCTGGCCGGGCTGGTCATCTCGTTCCGCATGATGCGCCTGCCCGATCCCAAACAGTCGGGCTCCGGCGAGCAGGTGGTCCTGGGCTGACCAGAGCTATGCGGCGGCTTCGGCGCCGTCGGCCTGCATCATCTCGAAGCGATGCTCCAGCAGCGCGTCGATCGCGGCCTTGGCCTGTTCCAGTCGCTCGACGTCTTCTTCCCACTCAGCGTGCAACCGCCGCCAATATGCGGTCACGATCTCGCTGTCGACTTCGGCAATGCCTCCGCGATAGACAGGCCGAGCGGCCTGGACGGACTCGTGCTCAGCGGCCTCTTGGCCGGGGGTCGTCCGCGGCATCGACGTTCCTCCTTGCTACTCCGATCCCCCGGCTCATGACATTCCACATCTATGATGCGCGCTTCCTTGCGGACAGGCATCGAAGGCAGCAGTAACCGGACACCCCGGCTGGCTGCAATGCGCCGGTCCGTTCTGCGCAATCCGCCCGAGGCTAACCGCCCATATGACCCCATCTCCCATCATGTTCGGTGTCGCCGCTACGGAGTAGCTGCCGGCCCATGACGATGCAGACCGTCTCGTAACGCGTGACCGAACCGTCCGGCAATTCCTCGTCCCAGGCGTCCGGCTGGCGGTCGTAGGCCACATAGCCCATCCGCTCATACAGGCTGCGAGCGCGCGGATTGATCTCCTCGACGCGGAGTTCGGCGCGAGGAAGGCCCCGGGCGCGGATGCGCTGCTCGGCGGCACGGATGAGCATCGTGCCGAGTCCGCACGATCGCAGCGCCGGATGGACGACCAACTGCCACAAGGTGCCCGAGCCGGGCACGACTGCGTAGTCGATCCCGCCGGTTGCTACCGGGAGGTTCGACGGCGGGCAGACCGCCAGGTACTCGACCTCGCCGTGCTCGGCCCGGTCCAACGCCTGCGCGACGTGCGCCAGGTGGGTGGCCGAGCCCGACCAGGCACACGACGGCAAGTCGTCGCGGGTCAGGTCTCGAACGGAAAGCGGCACAACGGCGTCGGGCATGCCCAGCAGATTCGGCCAAACGGCGCGCGACAGCAACTGAGTTTGAGGCCTTCTGAGGGAGATGGCCGCGACGGATGTCACCGGCCGCGACGCCACTCCGGCTTGCGCTTGTCGAGGAACGCGTGCATGCCCTCGGCGGCGTCGGGTAGCTGGCTGGCCGCAGCCATCACCTCGATCGCGTAGGCGTACGCCTTGGGCTGGTCGAGGTCGATCTGCGCGTAGAACGCGCGCTTGCCGAGGCCCTTGCTCTCGGCGCTGCCCCGTGTCACCCGCTCGAGCAGGTCCTGCACGGCCGAGTCGAGTTGCTCATCGGGCACGACCCGGTTTACCAGGCCCCAGTCCGCCGCGGTGTGCGCGTCGACGACGTCGCCGGACATGACCATCTCCATTGCCCGTTTGCGCCCGACGTTGCGGGCGACCGCCACCACCGGCGTGTGGCAGAACCAGCCGCCCTTGCCGCCCGGCAGGCAGAAGCCGGCCGACTCGGACGCGACCGCGAGGTCGGCGCTCGCGACGAGCTGGCAGCCGGCCGCCGTCGCCAGCGCATGCACGCGGGCCACGACCGGCTGCGGGATCTCTTGCATCAGCTGCATCAGCCGGGTGCACGTCACGAGCAGTTCGCGCACATCGGCGTGCTCGTGGTCGACGACGTCGGCGAAGTCGTGCCCGGCCGAGAACACCGGCCCGTTCGCCGCGAGCACCACGCCCAGCGCGTCGCTGTCACCGACCTCGGTGAACGCCGCGATCAGCTCACGCATGTGCTCGCGGGACAGGGCATTCCGCTTTGCCGGGTTGTTCATGGTGATGCTGGCGAAGTCGCCGCTGCGCTCGACGAGGACGTGTGAGTAAGCCATGCCCCAGTCTCACCCGGCCGACCGCGCGGCGAAAGCCGGCTGCGCCAGAGAGGCCGCACCAGGTATGCACCCGGTGCGGCGCCCGCTGTCACCGTGGCGGGGCGAACGCCGCCTCGATCCTGACTGCGACGTACCGGCCGATGAGCAGTCTCGGTGCGCGTACCCCGAGCTTGCGCCGGTCGAGCGTGCAGGCCGCCCGGACGGTCAGCTCACCCGAGTCGCTCCGGCCGACGATCTGCGCCTCGAGCGTCACGTCCGTGGTGGCCCGTCCCGTGAGCCGGCCGGGCACCTGCCAGCCGTCCGCCCGCTGCACCGGTGACCCGGTGAAGCTCAGCCGCGGGTGCCGGCCGGTGTCGAGCAGGTGCGGCTTCTGCAGGTCGCGGTCCCGTTTCCGGTGACCGGTCGCCATGCCGGTCAGGTCGAGCGTGGCTTGCACGGCGATCGGCGCCCCGTTCTCGTCCACGTCCACCGCGGCCGACACGATCGGCACGCTGCCCCGGACGGTCAGGAACCCGAAGTCACGCACCGTGAACGACGCCCGCGACGTCGACGCATCGTGCTCCCAGCGGCCGGCCCGCATTCGGGTGAGCGTGCCGGTCATGACTGCACCCCCGATGGCGTGAAAGCCGGACCGAACGCGCGCACGACTTCGTAGGTTTCGACGCTGTCCGGGCCGGGCAGCAACGCCGGGTCCTCGCCCGGCAGCAGCGGTGTCGCGTCGATGATCTTGTTGCCGCGTTCGAGGATCTCCTCGGTCTCGGCGACGATGATCACGACCTCCGCGCCGTCCGGCCGGCGCAGGACGAAGGTGCCGACGAGGCCGGCGCGGACCTCCGGATCAGCCGAGACGGCCGGCACGATCCGCTCCTTCCCGGCGCGGTCGCTGGCGGCGACCAGCTCGGGGCCGCGCGGTCCGTCGAACTTGACGATTTGTGCATACATGGTGTGCTCCTCTGGATCGGTTGGGACAACCCTCGCCGCCGGAGCGCCACCCGCCATCCGTACCGGTACGGATGGCGGTACTGAACCGCACTGCTTACGGCGATACTGACGCCGTGCCCTCGATCGTGGGACGCGGCGCGGAGCTGGCCGAGATCGACCGCGCGCTCGACGACGTGCGCGCGAGTCGCGGCCGGGTGCTGCTGGTGAGCGGGCCGGCCGGCATCGGCAAGACGCGGCTGGTCGAGGCGGCACTCGCCCGCGCCGACGAGCTGGGCCTACGCGCAGCGACCGGATACGCCGTGGACGACCCTGGGGCGCCACCTCTGTGGCCGTGGCTGCGGGCGATGCAGGACTGGCCCGCAGTGGACACGCTGCCGACCGCCGAGGTCAGCGACGCCGACCCGCAGGCGCGGTTCCGGCTCTTCCTCGGGGTCGCCGGGCTGATCCGGGCGCAGGCCGCCGCCGACTCCGGGCTGCTCGTCGCCCTCGAGGACATGCACTGGGCCGATCCGACCTCGGTGCTGTTGTTGCGGCACGTCGTGCGCGAACTGGCGGCCGATCCGGTCGCCCTGGTCGTCAGCTTCCGGGACGTGTCTGCCGGACCGCTGCTCGACGCCCTGCCCGACCTGGTCCGCGGCGACGCGGTCCGGCCGCTCTCCCTCGCCGGACTCGACGTGGCGGCGCTGCGGGCGTGGCTGCCCGCCCTGCTCGGCGAGGCGGACGCGACGCTCGCGGACGCGTTGTGGGACCGCACCGGCGGCAACCCGCTGCTGGTTCGGCTGGTGGTCGAAGACCTCGCCCGTCGCGGCCTCGCCGGGGACCCGTCCGCGCTCGGCCGGCTGATGGAGGAGCGGCCACAACTGCGCCGCCTCGTCGCCGGCAAGCTCGACGACTTCCGGCCCGATGTCCGGGACGTCCTGAGCGCAGCAAGCGTGCTCGGTGAGCGCATCGACCCGGACGTCCTCGCCGCCATGACCGAGCAGCGGGTGGATCAGGTGCACGAACTGCTTCACGTCCCGACGAGCGCCGGTGTGCTCCGCCGCGCCGACGGGGCCGCGGCCGTGCAGTTCGAGCACGCGCTCGTCCGGGACGCGGTGTACGCCGAGCTGCCGGCGCCCGCGCGCACCCAGGCCCACCGGCGCGCCGCGAGCGCGCTGGCCGAGCGCGGCGACGCCGGCGCCGCCGGGTCGATCGCGCACCACTGGCACCGGGCGGACGGCCCGGACGCGATCGCGCAGTGCCGGCACTGGGCCGAGCGGGCGGACGAGTTGGCCCGTGCGATGTTCGCCTACGAGGACGCGGCGGGATACGCGCGCCTCGCCCTGGAGAGCGCGCGGCGGATGGCTGCGGACGATGTCGCGCTGGCGCAGCTACACATCCGTCTGGCCGAGGCGCTCTTTCACGCGACGCTGTTCCGCGAGAGCGCCACCGAGTGCCGAGCCGCCTTCGACTTCGCCGAGCGAGCCGGCCGGGCCGACCTGATGGCCCGCGCGGCACTCGTGATCCACGGCGTCAACGACCCGTTCACGATGAGCATCGTCCCGGACATGTGCGAGCGCGCACTCGCGATGTTGCCACCCGACGAGCACGTCACGCGGGCGCGGCTGCAGGCGCAGCTCGCCGTGGGCGCCGCCGAGGCCGAGGGCGGGTCGCGGCCGGCCGAGCTGGCGGCGACGGCGCTCGCCGAGGCGGAGCAGTCAGGCGACCCGGTGGCGATCCTCGAGGCCATCGCCGCGCGCCACCTGTCGATCAGCTTCCCGCAGTCCGTGCAGGAACGCCTCGAGCTCGGCCGGCGCGCGATCGAGTTGGCGGGATCGGTTCGTCGGCCCGTCGCGGCGATGTGGGGGCATCTGTGGCGCGCCGATGCGGCGCTGCAGCTCGGCAACATTGCCGAGGCCGACCGTGAACGCGCCGAGATCGAACACGTTGCGACGAGCCTGCGCTCCCCGCTGGCGCAGTGGCACACGCACCGCTACGCCGCGCTGTGGGCCGCCCTCGTCGGGGACTTCGACACCGCCCGGGCCGAGAACGAGGCGGCCCGTGCGCTCGGGCAGCGGGTCGGCGACCAGCCGATGACGATGATGTCCTATCCGTTCGAGGTCCACCTGGCCGTGCTGCGCGGGGATCCGGGCGAGATCGGGCCGGGCCTCGAGCAGGCACTGGCCGCCGCCCCGCCCATGCCGCTGATCGGCCTGACCTGGCCGGTCGTGCACACCCTGCGCGGCGATCCCGACCGCGCCCGCGTCGAGTTCGAGCAGTACCGCGAGCTGCCCGCGACCTTCCCGGTCGGCGTCCGCTGGGCCGGCACGATCACGATGTGCGGCCTGGCCGCCGTCCTCGTCGACGACGCCGACGTCGCCGGTGCGGTGCACCGGTTGCTCGAGCCGCTCACCACCTACTACTCCGGCGACGGGTCGGGCGCGGTGTTCAGCATCGGGTCGATGGCCGGGCTCGCCGCCGACACGGCCCGGGTGGCGGGGCGCTTCGACGAGGCGGTGCAGCTTTACGCGACGTCGGTGGCGATGAACACCCGGATCGGCGCGCGCCCGTCCGCGGCGCGAAACCGGCTGGGCTGGGCGCAGGCGTTGCTGTCGAGGGCGTCGACGAGTGCCGAGCGGGCGAAGGGCGTCGCCGAGGCGGCGACGCTGGCCGCTGCCGCCGCGGCCGAGTTCCGCCGGCTCGACATGCCGGGGCTGCTGCGCACCGCGGATCACGTGGCGGCCGAGATCGCGGCGGCCCGGCGCGCCGCATCGCCGCTCTCGGCGCGGGAGGCTGAGGTCGCGGCGCTCGTCGCGCAGGCGCTGTCCAACAAGGACATTGCGGCTCGGCTCTACCTCTCCGAGCGGACCGTCGAGTCGCACGTCCGAAACATCCTGGCCAAGCTGGGCTTCGGCACCCGGATGGAGATCGCCACCTGGGCCGTGCGCGAGCAGCCCCCGAGGACCGGCTCATGAGCGCCGGACCCGACCGCGAGGCGATCAAGCAGGGCGTCGCCGGAGTGTTCGACCGGAACGCGGACACCTACGACCGGCTAGGCGTCGACTTCTTCACACCCGCGGGCCGGGATCTCGTGGCGCGAGCCGGGTTGCGCGCGGGCGAGCGGGTCCTCGACGTCGGCTGCGGCCGCGGGGCGGTGTTGTTCGCGGCGGCGTCGATGGTCGGCGCATCGGGTCGCGTCGTCGGCATCGACCTGTCGCCCCGGATGGCCGAGCTCACCGAGCGCGAGGCCCGGGCTCGCGGGCTGGAGCACGTCACGGCGATGCCGGGCGACGCCGAACGGCCGGACTTCGCAGCGGGCTCTTTTGACGCGGTGCTCGCCGGGCTCGTCGTGTTCATGCTGCCCGACCCGGCGGGTGCGCTGCGCCGTTACGCCGACCTGCTCGCCGAGGGAGGACGGATCGGCTTCACCACGTTCGGCACCCCGGACGAGAACTTCGACGCCGCGATGAGGGTGCTCGGTTCGTTCGTACCGGGCGGCCTGGCGCCGCGCAGCGAGCGGCAGGGCGCATTCGGCTCCCGGGAGGGCATCGCGCAGTTGCTCGCGGGCAACGGATTCGGGCCGCCGGACATCGCCGAGATCACCTACGAGAGCCACGTCGCCGACCTGGACCACTGGCTGGCGTGGGTGTGGTCGCACGGCACCCGGCACACGCTGGAGCAGGTGCCGGCCGACCGTCTGGACGAGGCGACCGACGCTGCGAAGCAGCGCTTCGCGCAGGCACGCACGCCGGCGGGGGACTACGTCATCCGCACCGAAGTCCGCTTCACGACCGCCCGCCCGACGAACGTCAGCAGCTGAGATTACGGATCTAGACGTACGTTCGATCCGTCACGCGGGCTCTTGGAGACCTTGCCGGCCGACCTGGCTCGGTCCGTTGGTTTGCTTGGCGGTGGCGGTGGGATTTGAACCCACGGAGGCTTGCACCTCACACGCTTTCGAGGCGTGCTCCTTAGGCCGCTCGGACACGCCACCGCCGACGAGGATACATGGCCCGGCCGCCCGGGCCGACCGGCAACCCGGCGAGTGATCATGTGCAGATAGCGGGGCCGCAGCGACGCGATCTGCACATGATCGGGCGGTCCGGCACCCGCGCCGCCGACCGTTCAGCGGCGGGACGCGAAGAAGTCGGCGAGCAACGCGGCACACTCGTCCTCGCGCACGCCGGCGATCACCTCGGGACGGTGGTTGAGCCGCCGATCGCGGACGACATCCCACAGCGACCCTACGGCGCCGGCCTTGGGGTCCCAGGCGCCGAACACCAGACGCGAGACGCGGGCCAGCACGAGCGCCCCGGCGCACATGGTGCAGGGCTCGAGCGTGACGGCCAGGGTGCAGCCGACCAGCTGCCAGGTTCCCAAAACCGAACCGGCCCGGCGCAGCGCCACCACCTCGGCGTGCGCGGTCGGGTCGTGAGAGGCCTCCCGCGAGTTGTGCGCCGACGCCAGCACCGAACCGGAGGGGGACAAGACGACCGCCCCCACGGGCACCTCACCGAGTTCCAAAGCTGCTCTCGCCACGTCCAGCGCAGCACCAACAGCAGACGCGGCAGACGTCACACGCGCAGGGCCTCGAACGCGTCGGCGCAGCCGGCCTTCTCGCAGACGGCGACGATCAGGTCGATCGGCAGGGTGCCCTCGTGCGCGCACAGCTCGAGCAGCTCACCCGACGAGGTGCCGAGGTCGCCCATGACGGACGCGTCCCCGAACGGGGCACTGTCGTGGGCCGGCGGCGCGTCCTCGTCGCCGTCGAGAACGTCCTCGCCGATCTCGTCGAGCTCGTCGGCGACCAGCGCCGCGATCGGGTATTCGTCGGCGGCGTGCCCGTCGGAGAGAAACACGCGCGCCTCGTCGTCGGAGTCGATCCGGGCGAGCACCGCGTACTCGTCGTCCTGCTCGACGACGAGCAGCCGGACCTCGCCCGAGACGTCACGCGCCACGTCGATCAGGTCGTCGAGGCTCTCGCACTCGTCGAGGTCGACTTCGACGGCCCGCCAGGAGTCGTCGGAGCGGGCCAGGACAGCAGCGAAGTAACTCATCTCTATACCCGTGCAGATTCGATGGCCGAGGCGTACGGCTCGGCCAGGCCGATGCGGTCGATGATCGTCTCGAGCATCTCGTCGGGATAGGCGTCGAGATCGTCGAGCACCTGCTCCATGTCGTCCTCGGGCAGGCCCAGATCGGTGAACAGGTCGAGGTCCCCGATCGGCCACACCTCGTCGAGCTCGTCGTCGTCCGGCGGCTCCTCGCCGAGCCGCTCGAGTACCTGCTCGGCGAGCTGGTACTCGACGGCGGCCGTCAGGTCGGACAGCAGCAGCGAGATGCGCGCGCCATCCTGCCTGGCGATCAGGAAGAACTCGTCGTCGACGCTGGCCACCACGAACGGGCCGCCCTCAGGGGGTTGCCCGCGCAGTGCCGCAGTCAGGGCGCGCAGGTCGTCGAGGACAGCCGGCGGGAGCGGCTCACACCGCCACCGCCCGGCGTCGCGAAAGGCCGCGATCGCGAACCCACGCTGCGTCATGACCCCACCTTCTGGCGAACGTCGAGGTCTCGATCCTGACACGTCATCCGACACGGTGGTAGTCGGGGCGATACCGTGCCGGTCTATGACCACCGAGCAGAGGCCATGACGGCCACCTTCGGGCGGGTCGCTGTGCTCGGGCTGGGCCTGATCGGTGGCTCGCTGGTGCACGCGATCCGGCAGAGCGGCCTCGACGTCATCGGCTACGACACCGACCCGCAAACCGGCGCCGCTGCAAGCGCTGCCGGCTTTCCCGTGACAGCGAGTGACGCCGGCGCAGTGCACGGGGCCGACCTGGTCGTGCTGGCCATGCCGCTGCCCGAGGTGCACGCGGCGCTCAAGTCGCTGGCCCCGCATCTGGCGCCCGGCGCGATCCTCACAGACGTCGGCACGCTCAAGACGCCGGTACTCGACCTGGTGCGCTCGATCATCCCGAACGCGCGGTTCGTCGGCGGTCACCCGTTGGCCGGTACCGAGAACAGCGGTTGGGAAGCCGCCGACGCCCTGATGTTCCGCGACGCCCCGTGGGCGCTGACGCTCGAGCCGGACACCGACCTGGAGTCCTGGATCGCGCTGGCCGACCTGGTGTGCGACCTCGGCGCCAAGCCGGTGCCCGCTACCGCCGCCGAGCAGGACGCCGCCGTCGCTCACGTCATCGGCCTGCCGCACGTGCTGGCCGAGACACTGGCGCTGACCGGCCTGACCGGCGGCGAGCTCGGCCTGTCGCTGGCGGCCGGGTCGTACACGACGGGCTCGCGCGTCGCCCGGACCCGACCGGATCTCGTCGCGACGTGGTGCGACGGCAACCCCGAGCTCGTCCGCGCCCTGGACGACGTGATCAGCCGGCTGCAGGGCGCCCGCGATCACTTGTCCGACGGCGGCTCGGTGATCAACCTGGCCACCGCCGGGCACACTGCGCGCATGGACTGGGAGCAGCGCCGGTTCGAGCCGGTCGAGCTCACCGCCGACCCCGTCGGGCTGCTCGCCCACGGCCGGGTCGGCGGGTGGATCACCGCCGTCCTGCGCGACGACGACGGTGTGCGCCTGCTCGGAATGCGACCCCGCACGTGATCGCACTGCACCCGGGCGTGCCGCTGGTCGACGTCGTCCGGTCGGGCGTCGTCGAGAGTGTCCACAGTGGACACGTCGTGATCCTCGACGGCGACGACGTGATCGAGCTGGGCCATCCGGGCCAGCCGCTGTTCCCCCGCTCGTCCAACAAGCCGCTGCAGGCGACCGGGATGCGCCGTCTCGGGTTGGACGTACCGCCACCGCACCTGGCGCTGGGCGCCGCGTCGCACAGTGGCGAGCCGCAGCACGTCGAGGGTGTGGCGGCCATGCTCGCGGCCGGCGGCTTCACCGAGGACGACCTGGGCTGCCCGCCGGCCTGGCCGATGGAGGACACAGCGCGCACCGCGGCCGAGCAGCCGAGACGGATCACCATGAACTGCTCTGGCAAACATGCAGCCATGCTGCGGACCTGCCGGGTCAACGACTGGCCGAGCAAGGGCTATCTCGCGCCGGATCATCCCCTGCAGGTTTCCCTGCGCGGCACCGTCGAGGCGCTGACCGGCGAGCCGGTCGCTGCAACAGGGGTCGACGGCTGCGGCGCACCGCTGTTCGCGCTGAGCCTGGTGGGCCTGGCGCGGGCGTTCCGCCGGATCGCCACCGCGGAGACCGGCGCCGAGCGCGACGTCGCCGACGCGATGCGCACCCATCCCGAACTGGTCGGCGGCACCGGCCGAGCGGCGTCGCGGCTCATGACCGACATTCCCGGACTGATCGCCAAGGACGGTGCGGAGGGCGTGTTCGCGGCGGCCCTGCCGTCCGGGGCGGCCGTTGCGGTGAAGATCGACGACGGAGCGCAGCGGGCGGCCGAGCGGGCCGTCGTCGCCGCGCTGGCCACCGTCGGCGCGCTCGATCCGGAGCTGGCCATCGCCCCGGTACTCGGCGGCGGCGAACCGGTCGGCACGATCCGTTTCCGGGACGGCCTGCTCCCCTGACGATTATGGTCGTTCGAGCGGCGCACAGCCGTCCGAATGACCAAACCGCGCCGTGGCCCGGTGCGCCGGGTGCACAATCTAGCCATGGTCGGCGCCATCATCGGATTGTTCTTCGTCGGCCTGATCGCGGGAGCGATCGGCCGCCTGTTCGTGCGCAGTCCAGCCCGCCTGGGCTTCTGGGGCACGGTGCTGCTCGGCATCGTCGGCTCGTACGCGGGTGGCACGGTCGGCGCGCTGCTGTTCCACGACAAGTTCGACCTGCGCAAGGCGTCGACCATCATCGGCGCAATTGTCGGGACGGTCATCGTGCTGGCCGTGTGGAGGGCGGCCAGCGGCTCGCGGGCCGTCAGCAAGCGGTGGTAGCCCGCGCTAACGGTCCTGTGATCGACGTGCCTTAGCGTCTGCGGCATGACCGACGACCACGGCGTCGACCACAAGGTCCATACCGCCCGACTGCGCGCCCGGGCCGCGGCGGCCACCTCGATCGACCTGCCGGAGCGCGTCGGCTACAAGGTCAAGCGCACCCTGCTGGGCCAGCCGCTGGTCACGGCCGAACTGCACAACGAGCGGCTGTCGAAGAAGGCCGCGCTCGGCGTCCTGTCCAGCGACTGCATCTCGTCCTCGGCCTACGGCACCGAGGAGATGCTGATCTGGTTGTTGCCGATCTTCGGGCTGACCGGCTTCCACATCCTGCTGCCGATGACCGCGGTCGTCATCGGTGTGCTGGTGATCATGACCTTGCTCTACCGCGAGGTCGTCATGGTCTACACCCGGGCCGGCGGCTCGTACGTCGTGGCCCGCGAGAACTTCGGCCCGAAGATCGCGCAGATCGCGTCGGTGGCGCTGCTGATCGACTACATCGTCACGGTGGCCGTGCAGTCGGCGGCCGGCACGGCGGCGATCACCTCGATGCTGCCCGCGCTGCGTAGTCCCACGATCAGCCTGATCCTCACGATCGCCGTGGTGCTGTTTCTCGCGTTCGGAAACCTGCGCGGCATTCGCGAGGCCGGCAATGCCTTCGCGTTCCCCACGTACTTCTTCGTGTGCTCGGCCGGCGCGGTGATCATTGTCGGCATCATCCGCGAGATCGTCGGCGACCTGCCCCAGTACGGGCACCAGCCGGGCATGATCCCGATCACCGACCATCAGAACTCGCTCGTGTCCGGCGTCGCGATCTTCTACCTACTCAAGGCCTTCGCCAACGGCGGGGCGTCGCTGACCGGGCTGGAGGCGATCTCGAACGGGGTCAGCGCATTCAAGCGCCCCGAGGGGCCGAACGCCCGCAAGACGCTGACGATCATGAGCATCATGCTGGGCACCCTCGTGCTCGGCATCTCCTACCTGTCCTACGAGACGCATGCGACGCCGTACGTGGACGGCACGCCCACCGTGATCAGCCAGGTGGCGAAGGCGTCGTTCGGTACGCAGTGGTACGGGCACATCGGTTTCGTGACGGTGCAGATCGCGACTGCGCTCATCCTCTACACCGGCGCCAATACGCCGTTCACCGGATTCCCGTTCCTGGCCAGCTTCATCGCGGAGGACTCGTTCCTGCCGCGACAGCTCACCCGGCGCGGTCACCGGCTGGCCTTCAGCAACGGCATCGTGGTACTGACGATCGCCGCCCTGGCGTTGCTGATCGGGGTCGGTGCCCACGTCGACAAGCTGATCCCGTTCTACGCGATCGGCGTGTTCACCGGGTTCAGCATGGCCGGGTTCGGCATGGCCAAGTACTACCGCACCCATCGCCAAGGCCCCTGGCTGCGCCGCTTCTACATCAGCCTGACCGGCGGGCTCGTCTCGGCCGCCGTCGTGTTGATCTTCGCGGTGACGAAGTTCACCGAAGGCGCCTGGCTGGTCGTCGTGCTGTTCCCCGTCCTGTGGCTGATCCTCATGCGGCTGAACCGGCAATACCGCGAAGAGGCCCACTCGCTCGATCTCGTGACCTGGATCCGCCAGGACCAGGCCGACGCTCCGCACTACCCGCGACACGTCGTCCTGGTGCTGATCGATCGCCTCGACCTGGCCGTGCTGCGCGGCCTGCGCTACGCCGGCAGTCTGCGCCCGACCGAGATCCGGGCCGTCCACCTCATGCTCGACAGCGACGAGGCGAAGGAACTGGAGCAGGCCTGGATCGAGCGCGGCCTGGGCGATCGATTCCCGCTCGAGATCGTCGAGTGTCCGGACCGGCGGCTGATCCGGTCGGCCGGCGAGCTGGCCCTGAGCACCGTCATCCAGGACCGGGCCGAGGTCACCGTGCTACTGCCTCGGCG
>Ga0081455_10003983_pt1 | contig 16760 bp, 9 predicted proteins | sample TabmetS3T2R1_FD_70207 | JGI IMG/M metagenome (GOLD analysis project Ga0081455, IMG submission 70207) | Tabebuia heterophylla rhizosphere microbial communities from the University of Puerto Rico - S3T2R1 | ecosystem: Host-associated > Plants > Roots > Rhizosphere ...
AATGAACTTGTTCTCGAATCAGCAGTTTTCGCCATTGAAGAAGCACCAGAACTACCCTTTTTGCTATGCCCTGAGGCATTCCTTTAGCAAGGCTACACACCTTCCCCTTATCCTTACCTATGTGTGGTGTGTGATATGATGCCGATTCGGCGATCATAATTCCCTCTTTGCAAGAACAAGGGTTAGGCTGCTTCTGGTCTTTCGTGAGCATCTTTCTTTGTAATTGGTTGGATGCCAGTTGCTATTGAATCCGCAGTGGCACTTGAAGAGGCATGTGTGGGACTTTCGGATCAATTAATTGCTTTTGAATAGGCTGCAACTGTGGGGACTTTGATATCTATAGAAGCCCCTTTTACGCCTTCCTTGGACAGGGCTCCTGATCTTACTCCGCGAGTGGCTATCGTTCCGGAACATCTTTCACTGGGTCAAGCGGACTCCCCCCTTCATCTTCGGAAATGAACACTACAAGGCTACCGGAATACATTCCAACTTTTTTCTATCTTTCTTTACGACTTGACTTTCACAGACCTTCTTCTTCCTTCACATCGTCAACTAGGGCAAAAAATCTCTTCAGTGAAGTCCAATCCTAAGACTACGTTCCTTAGGCAAATCAGAAAAATAGCTTCCCTAAAAGCTTCGAAACCTTTAGGTGACGTCCTCTCCTCTATCAATAGAATTGGATGCCTAACCCGAATAAGCTGTTCAAAATCCCGATCTTCCACTAGAAAGAATCTCTCTAGCCATACTTCCATCTGGTCTAGTGGTTTCACTCATTCACCTTCAACGCTAGAAGTGGCTGGGATAGAAGTGAAGTTGAAATTGAGGACTTGGACTCTTCCGATGCCGTCACCTTACTTTCGCCTACGTCCATTTATTTTATCATCGAGTCCTTCTTCTTTTTCTTCAACCGGCCATAGGGACTAAGAATGAATGGGCTACTTATGACCCCTTTCATTGCCTTCTACTTTCACCGGACTTGGCCTTCACTTCAAAGGAAGAGTCTTCTCTGCTGACCTATAGAGAGGTAGGAAAGATTTTCCCTACACTGGCTTCCTCCCCTAGCTACTGAGGAAGAGGGATCTCGAATCAATCAATTCCTGGGTTTTTGTCTTAAAGAAAGCTTTTAGTGCGCCTTGCATGCTTTGTAATAAATACCCGAGGCTATAAACGAAGCTCAAAGACCCGAAGATGCCAAAGAAGCTAGCTAGTCACTATCCTCGTATAATAATGCAGAACTATTGGCCGCATGAAGAGCGGAGCTGCACTTTTTTTTGTGACTAGCTGAAAGTCATCATCGATAAGGCCTTGCACGCCCACCTTCCTCGCCACTTTGGCTTAGTCTTCTTCGTTTTCCTTTCCCCTGCTTCTCTCATTGGTGCTATCGTATAATAGAAAAAGTGGCTCTTTCTATTCTAGGTTAAGACCTCTTTGCCATCTTGCGATGTCCCTCGTACTTTCCCTCTCATGATAGACCTTCTTTAGTCCTTAACCTATCTAGTTGGGCTTAGTCAGCTTTTCAAAAATGGTACTATGTATTTTTCCTCACTATTGCTGGTTGTTGCGGCTGTTCAGAGCCGTGGGAATTCGGTAGTGAGAGATTGAGACTTCATCATACCGCTCCGCGGGGTTCGCCTTCAGATAGTTAGCTATGAAAGGAGCTAGGTCTAATGCCACGGTCTATGTCTTTGGAAAAGACTTCGATAGATTGAACTCTAGGATGAGCATCTGGTAAGTCATTAATGGTTTCAGGGTTGGGTTAGTTGTTGGCCCATTGGTTAACGAGGGGTGGATCCCCGCCTTAAGGAATTTTCTTTCAGTCCTTGCTTTCTTTCGAACCCCCCTTTCCCTTCTAGTTACCGCCCCGTGGGTCCTTTAAAGAAGCGCATCGGAGTATTTAAATATACCTACCATTTGTTTGATTCGTTGGTTTCTAGACGTTCGATACAATTAGTAAGATCGTAGGGAACATCTTGTTGAATTGAACACTAAGCCAAACTAGATAGATAGGCAGTGATGCAAATCAAAAGATACTCAAGCTCCCTTAATCATACGAAAGCCATGAGAATCAGAACTTTCGGATAACAAGGAAAGCGGGAGTGGGAGGGAAGGCATGGATGTCAAGTCCGAAGAGAATGACACCAACCTCGAAAGCGCGAACCTTTGTTCCAAAGATCGGAGAATCTAGGGAACCGGAAAAGCGAAACCTTGTCAGGAAGAAAGTGAAGCCGGACAGGGTGGCTAGATTAGAGTTTCGGCTTCTAAGGCCGAATAGAAGAGGGGTAGGGGACTTCAGGCCGAGCTACCTCCAGAGACGTGACTCACCCCTCAGTGCTATATCCCTGATGAGGGCATGTTGAAAGCACAGCACCGCCCAGAAGAGGATCACATAGACGAACATAAAAAGTCTCATGGCAATATCTCTTGGGCATCCTAGCCATGCACTTTCCTCACTACTAGATACTAGAAGAAGAGGAATTGTAGATGAAAACAAAGGCCATTGAACGAAGCGGCGTAATTAGTCCTTTTCCTTCTTATCTCAGATGCGGATAATCGACTTTTAGGAAAACCGGACTAAGTATCACAGAGATTAGTAATAAGTAATACAGGTACGGTACAGACTTCAATCGTGACAGGAGCGTCGGAAGCTCTTCAAAGAGGAAGCAGCCTCAGAACAGAAAAAGTCTCCGTTATCGCTTCCTGAACCTTGCTATTGAGAAGGAAAGCTTACCTTAACCCTTGGGGGGTTAGTTAAGAAGGAATGATTCTAGGTAAGGGCACCGGTCTTAGCTCTGTAAGCATATCTTTTCCTTTTGCGCTTAGCGTCGGAAAGAGGTTACAGCGAAGGTGCTAAAACCTAAAATTCAATTTATTGAGGATGGACGGCCTGGCAACTCCTGAAGGAGAACTAGGCAGGACGATCTCCCGGAGCTCTAAATTGTTGTGGTACGGCTAGGGGTAGACGCAAGTGTGAGGTACTGCATTGGCATTCTAAGCAGTGTTTCCCGGTAGCTGAGTAAGCCCCTTCTACTCTACATTCTCAAAGCCCGTACCGAAGAGACCAGACCTTGGGAAGGCATCACTTATGCTAGAAGGCTTCACAGTCCTCCTTACTAGCAGCCCAGATCTGTTTTGTGCTCGGCTTGATGCCATCTCAGATGTCCATTCAAGTAGCCTGCCTACCCTATTTTCTCTTAGAGAAGGGGCCTAGCGTGCCAATGATTTTGCTACAACTACTGTGATTTCCACTGCTGCTCCTTCTTTTGCTACCTTGCGGAAGTCTTACTGCTAATGTCCTAAGCCCCTAAGGCCTAAGCGGGGAAGGAGGAAGAATAGCGTTCTAGTGCCCTATTTGTCTAATAATTATTCGAAAATTCCCCCATTCAATAATTCGTATTCGTAGCGTCCGATTCCATTCCTGACTAGCGGACAGAAAGAAAGCAAAAATTCCTCCTGCTCTACGATTAACTGTTCCGTTTAAGGGATTAAGGCAGTGAACTCGTTAGGACAGCCAGAAGGGCAGAGCTCTATGTTCTATTGAAAGCTGTCTCAAAAGAGCATCAAATCCTGAAAGCAGGAAAGGTCCAATTCCATGTGTTGCGCATGATTAGGGATTAGACTTAGGGAAGGACCTTCTTGCCCTAAGTAAAGGAACTTCACTGACTTTCGATAGTAAGCAGCGTATCTTCTCTTATGATATTTAACTGAATTGAAATCTAATATAGATTATTACCAGAATATACGTTCGGGCGCTACGTACCCTCATTATATGCGATATATATATATTTTGTAGAAGGACATTGTTGAACGGGGCTAAGGGCTTTCTTGCCTCTCGGAAGGGGCCTCGAACCGATGTTTATTGTTTCGAGTGTTGAAACTCGCTTCTAGATTGACTTAGTGTGAAGCAAGAGGATCTACCTCTATTGAGCAGGTTTCTAAGTGCACTGACAAAGCAAAACTCGTAAATAGATCAGGTTGCAACCTATAGAATCAAGGTGAAGATTGTGATTCACCCGTAGTGGATAAGGGGGCAAAGACAGAGGCAAGGCTATAGACGCCTCTATCTGTATGGGGAACTTTCAATTCTTATTATTGTATTGTACTAGTACACTGAACACCAACACAATCTCAACGAAGACGGGGATACTTTTTCTTCCTAAGAGTGTATTGATGTCGGCCTTCTTATCGCAGCACCGCTGCTTATTGGATTTTTCATCTGGTTGTACATGCTCCCTGAGCATGGAACAACCATTTTTCCCCACTTCTTGCCTCCTCTAGACCTTGAGGACCATCTATGATATAAATAGTGCAAGTCTTATTGAAGGGGCTGAGAGAGCGACGAGCGAGTTAGCGGGACCACCCGATGTGAAAGAGAGGGAGGTCCAAGCCAGCCCAACTAGAGCCGCTAAGACCATACCAGTGCTCTCCACACGCCCATGTTTGCTCGATTACAGATAATCTCTCTTGTGCACTGCGAAAGGTTTCGGAATAGCCCTACCTTACTCCTTAGAACCAAAAGCCAGATAGATCTTGCTACTAGAAAACCGAAGGAGCACACAAAGCAACCTCATTGTCACGTCACCAAGATAGAGACTTTTGGAAGGTTTGATTTTCTTTCACGAACTTCATTTCTCTACCAGTAGTGAGAAACTAAGGCTGCGCATCCCCCGATGCATCAACATGATCCTCCTAAGACACTCCTTATTAAAAGGAAAAAACATCATCATTCTACAAAGCATATACTACTATATATACTATTACGTACTATTATGTATATCTTTATTACTATATATGTAGTGTAGTATATATACGAGATTAGTACTTTATAGTATATTAATATACTTATATGTACTATTCTTAAACTGCCCGATTGACCGATGGCTCTTTAATGGCGCCTAACCTTCTTTGGTTCTTTTGCGGGATAACCGTTCTTAGGGTAATCAAAGCTGCTAGTCTTAGTGCCACAGTTGATGATTCCTCCTCCCCCCCCCTTTATTCGTTTAAGTAAGGTGCATTGGCTTCCTGCTTGACCCGAACCGAAGCATCTTTCATTTATTCGGTGATTGGCTCTCGTTGCGCTTAGTGTAGTAAGGGCCATCTGCTTTTGCTATCATTCCAAGCCTTCGAGTCTTCCTACCAGTCTTCGAAGTCGTATAGCGAGGAACCAGTCTTTGTGGTCTAGTCCCATTCGCCTACTAGCCCTTATTCAGATGGCTAAGGGGCTATTTTCTTCTTCTTTGATGCTTGGGGCTGTGGAAACTCCTCAATTGCAGGAGAGGAATCATTCTCTCTTTGTTCCCTGGGTTGGTAAAGTGACTTCCGGGTGTACGTGTCTCAGGAGCGAGATCAAACCAGTAGTTTGAAATGTCTTATGAAGGTTTTCAATCTTTGAGGTCGGATGCCGATTCCCCTATCGGATAAGGGGCCAGTGCTTTTCCTAGTGTAAGGGTCAATGCCAAGAAGGTAGCAAAAGCAGAATCCGAATCGGCTAGCTCGTGCAATCAACGAAAAATGCCCTCGCCTTAGTAAGCCTTGCTAAGGTTCTCCGAGCACTACGGTAGGACGTGGATCGATCATGACGAGTATCTCCGTAATAGAAGAGTCATAGTCCGGATTGTAGAGAGACGTTCGACTCCACGTGTCCGCTGAACCAGTTCCGAACGAAGGACCAACGACGATTAAGGAGGAGGAGGAGCTAGCTTTAATTGAAGTAGGGGCGGAATCGAAGCGAAGAACATATATTGGACTGGGAAGAAAAAGGGGGAGAAAAAAAAGTCTAAGCGCATATGGCACGAAAAGGAAATCCGATTTCGGTATTGATTCTCGTGGCTAAAATATGTTTCCGATTATTGTTGGAGGGGCTAGTCCCAGGATCGGGAATAATCCTCCCAAGCTTGAGAGTTGGCCTTTCCTTCCTTATTTCGTGGGGGGCTTTTAAAAAAGGTTTTTTGAACATGCCAGGTTTGGCCGTCAGCCCTTCTTCGGAGGGGAGGGTAATTTCCTATTCTGGCGGATCCAACCCAGGAGGGGGTTTCAGTAACATGGAAAGTGGCAGTGGGGGCTCTGGTTGGACAGATTTTGACATCGACGTCTTAACAGAGCCCTTTTCCGAAACGGAAATGGGGGGCACGTCGGTGAATTCTTCGATCCCGAGGGTAGCAAGCGATGAAGCGGGACCTTCGGGCCAAGGATCTGTGGTCCGGAATGCTAGCTTGGAGTCCTCAATCCGGAATCGGATTGTACGACTGGAGCAGGGCAATAGTCCCTTTCTTCTGGATAAGCCCAGGGGGAAGTATTTTAACGACCTGAAAACAGAACTGGGTAAGGCTACCTCTCAGAGCGAGTATAGCAGATTACTCGACTTTGAGAACAGGGACCTCCTGATCCGGGAGCGGAAACATGACTGTTTGTCTCTTTTTCAACAGGTGCTTTCTCAGCATCCTGACGTGGCCGAACAGGCCCCATACGATCCTCAAGAAGCCTTGGAGGACTTCTTAACCGAGGGGCGCGACCAGCTGGACCAGCAGCTGCCAGACTTGTTCGTATGGGATAGAGACACTCTTGAACTCAACTGGTTAGATATAGTGAGGCAGGGGCTCAAAGACGGGGGGCCCGCCTATATCATAACCACCATTTTCACATAATTTGGCGGGTAGAGGTGATTTAAGTGAGGAGACAGGAGCTCTCGAGCTTAGAGAAGTTCCCGAGGCCAGACAGAGGTATAGGGGGAGTCCGGATAGAGGACTCTTTAAACCGGTGGGCCCGGTAGGAAGGCGGCCTGCCTGCAGAAGACCGTAACGTAAGTAACTCAGTGCCTAAGAAGAGTTTGTCTTGGAAGAAGAAAATGAAATACGAACAACCGCGCTGGTCGTAATAGATCGACTTTCATGCTGGAGCAAGAACTGGCATGAAAGTTCCATTTCAGGGAAGGACGACGTACTATGATACTTTCTGTTTTGTCGAGCCCTGCTTTGGTCTCTGGTTTGATGGTTGTACGTGCTAAAAATCCGGTACATTCCGTTTTGTTTCCCATCCCAGTCTTTCGCAATACTTCCGGTTTACTTCTTTTCTTAGGTCTCGACTTTTTCGCTATGATCTTCCCAGTAGTTCATATAGGAGCTATAGCCGTTTCATTCCTATTCGTTGTTATGATGTTCAATATTCAAATAGCGGAGATTCACGAAGAAGTATTGCGCTATTTACCAGTGAGTGGTATTATTGGACTGATCTTTTGGTGGGAAATGTTCTTCATTTTAGATAATGAAAGCATTCCATTACTACCAACCCAAAGAAATACGACCTCTCTGAGATATACGGTTTATGCCGAAAAGGTACGAAGTTGGACTAATTTGGAAACATTGGGCAATTTACTTTATACCTACTATTTCGTCTGGTTTTTGGTTCCTAGTCTTATTTTATTAGTAGCCATGATTGGGGCTATACTACTAACTATGCATAGGACTACTAAGGTGAAAAGACAGGATGTATTCCGGCGAAATGCTATTGATTCTAGGAGGACTATAATGAGGAGGACGACAGACCCACTCACGATCGACTAAAAGGCAAGTAGCTTGATTGGTTCAAATCCAATTCGTGAGAGGGCTCTAGAAAGGCCTAAATTCTTCTTTTTTCGGTATGCCGCTCCGCGAGCAAGGAGCGAAAGAACGAAGTGTGCTGTGGTGATGTCCGAATTTTCACCCATTTTCCTCTCGTTTGTACTGAGTTCGATAGTTTCTTTGACCTTATTCGGTGTTCCTTTTCTTGTCCAACTCGGTGTTCCTTTTCTTATCCATTGGATCATAAACTTAACAAAAAATAATTGCATCTTCTTTTTGGTAAGCTTTCAGTTCTTATTACTTATTGGGGGTTTTGGCCGAATAGGGTTCGACTCCCATAGCCCTTTTGTGGTGAAGAAAAAAAGAAGAAGAATTGCTATGATGAAGATTGGGTTCCCATTTGTAAAACACCGTAGTAGAATGTATAATTTTTTAGTAAGAATTTCAATGGTTTTTTTCCTTGTCACTCTGTACTATGCTTTTTGTCTCATAATGGAAAAAATGCACCTTTTTTTTCCTATTTTTTGGAAAGTAGGATTAGCTCTCGGGAGTCGAGCCCTCTCCTTTGCTTTGTTTAAATTGGGCCTATCAGGCGGACTTGCCTTGGCCATTGCTTTTTTCGTAAAGGGCATCCTGACTGCCGAAGGAACTGGAATGTTTATGATGCCTAATTGCGAAGGAACATCGGGGGAAAAGCTCCCTTTGCCGGCAAGGGATGAGTCGCCAGTGCCTTCTATCTCTAGCCAAGGTGATTCGTGGATTGAGAAAACTTATGGTAAGGGCGATGAAGCCTCCTCTTTGGGCCCCCCACTACCGGGGCATCCTGCTAACCCTCCGTCTATCCAGGATTTTGCCAACCTTCTGGACAATCATCAAAAGGTTGCAGCAATTATTCAAGATATACACCGGGAAATAAGCGCACGCGTTCCTGGAGGATTCCAGTCAGAGCGCCTGAGCGAAATCTTGGAAGAAAGGCACGGAGGAGCAAAAATGAGAGAAATACTTGAGAGTCTAGCTACCGACCGAAGGGACAGCCCCTATTTTCGAGAGGTGCAAACTGATTTCAAAATCCTTCGGGGTTCTGGGGGTACTGAAGCCCAACTTCGAAGAGAATGGCAGGGGCGAACTTAAGATTTTGTTACTAAAAAGGGCGGAGGAAACTCAGTACCAAATGCTTGGCAATCCTTGGTAGAGCTTATTTATGATTTCGTGCTGAACCTGGTAAACGAACAAATAGGTGGTCTTTCCGGAAATGTTAAACAAAAGTTTTTCCCTTGCATCTCGGTTACTTTGACTTTTTCGTTATTTCGTAATCTTCAGGGTATGATACCTTATAGCTTCACAGTTACAAGTCATTTTCTCATTACTTTGGGTCTCTCATTTTCTCTTTTTATTGGCATTACTATAGTGGGATTTCAAAGAAATGGGCTTCATTTTTTAAGCTTCTCATTACCCGCAGGAGTCCCACTGCCGTTAGCACCACTCCTTGAACTAATTTCTTATTGTTTTCGCGCCTCAGGAATGTAGCCTTCTTCATACAAGGCGAGGCCCCTCCCGCGAGGAGGGGGAAAGAAGAGAGGGGATGAGGGCTTCTTTCACTTTCTCAATTAGGAGAGAAATTAGGTATGCTGAACCAGATAACATTTTTTTTCCCCTTGGTTTACTTCCAGCAGGCTCAAAAGTAGCAATTCCTGTCAGTGATGAATGAATAAGAAAGTCTTAGTAGACCACAAAGCAAGGGACCTCCATACTATTTTGTAACTGATCAGCTGGGGATAGTCATTTATAATCAGACTCTGATAGCTGCTCCCGGATAAAGGAAGCGAAGCAACCTCTGATTATTAAGTAAAATTCCTCAAAGTAAGGAGTTCGGAGTTGGACTACTATCCGCATTCTATCAGCTTGGAATAGGTTGCTTGAGAAGATGCTCTAAGCCTTGACGCTCTTGACGGTGGTATTACTGCTCAAGTTGATAGCACTAGTCTTTTCTTCGGTCAAATGAACCAGAGCTAGCCGCAAAGGCTTAACCACCAAGAGATGCGGATGAATTCACTTTATAGCCTAGCACCTTTTCATCTGCACATGAGAACAGACATCAAGGCACTCTTTATTGTGTGCTCTGAGGATCTCCTGGTTACCTTGAGTCCGCTATAATAAATGACTAGGCTAGGGCCTATGGTAACTAAACCGTTGACTTAAGGCTATTAGCCCCACTAAAAGAAGCGCAGGACTGCACTCGTTGAAAGACGAAGTACTTGCTCGTGACAACTAGACTCGCACACACCTTACTTCTGCTAGAATCTATAATAAGAGGGCGGGAGGAACTGATTGTCTAATAGTTGTGGGACTCTTTGAAGCAAGAAAACGGTTGGGTTGACTGGTTGGCTAGTGCAATCAACGACAAATTCCTTCGCCTTAGTAAGCTAGTTTTGGTTGCTAAGCAAGCCTGGTTCTCCGGGCACTACGGTAGGACGTGGATCGATCATGACGAGAATGGACTTCTCCGTAATGGTTTAGAGGAGTCACAGTCCTGTTCACCCACCCTTCTCGACCAGACGAAGGAGATATGAAGTTAGTTAGAAACCTCTCCTGTTAGCAAGCGGCCTTTTTCCCGTGTCCGGTTGGAACCGACTGCCGAAAGAAAGCTTGGAACCTTTCCTCCTTAAAGCCGTGCCCCTATTGAGTTGAGTAAAGGCTTGACGTAACGTAAGAGGACATGAAATACGAATCATGTTTGTGAGAACCCAGCCTTCTTTGGTTTGAAACATGTACCTAGCCTTTCTTTTAGGATATACGAATATAGCGAAGGAATCCAACCCCTCCTCTTACACAGGGTACAAGGCAACACTCAACGGAGAAAAGGCTATAAAATCAAGTAGATCGATCCTAACTCACAATTGAACTAGCTCGCAAAGAGCAGGAATGTCACTGGCTAACAAAAGGGATGCCTAATAGTCAGTCCTCATCCTGGGGAGCCAAGTTGTTTAGCGATAAATACGCAGAAGCCGGTAGTGGATCGTCTGCTATCTGGGCAGCCAGCCCAATCGGCATCGGAGAATGCAAAGAATGTGGTTAACAGTCTAGGACTGAAAGTTAGACCAAGAGAACCCTTCAGATGCAGTCCGATGCGCTTGGTCTCTAGTCTGATCTTCCTTCACTTGACAAGTGGGATGGTGGGCTAAGTAAGCCCAGAGGAGTTCATCACGCAGCGTAAAGGGCAGTGAAAAGAAATCCCGACTTCCTACACAACCTGACTACCTCCCGAGCGAACAAGTAGGCCGCAAATTCTCAAATTATCCAAATGTTTGCCCACCTTTTGATAGAAGTCATCTTCCTAAATCCTGATTCAAGGATTCAGTGCGAAAAGCTATCGAGACTGGAAAAGGAGCTTCGACAGGAGTTGACTTATGGACGGAATAGAAGACAAGAAAGGGAATAACTCTCGTGAAATGAGACAGCAATAAAGCGAAGACTTGAAGGCTTAGAGCCAATGGATCACTCACGGACATAGAAATTCCTAACTCATGGGGCAGGGCCTGTTAGACCAGTATCAACTGAGGGAAGAAAATCATTCCTTGATGTGAGGGTTTACAGGGTGAGCGTGAGCGAACTCAAGGGAGTAGATCACACTTTCGGCGAGGTCTTATACTCAAGGCTTTAAACTCTTCTCTGAGTGCCTTAAAAGTTGCTTAGGTAGCGCTCAAAGCGAGATAGTAAGCTTAAGCTTTCTCTTCTGTTATTTCCGGCAGCTTCAACCGATAAGCAAGATTCCCTACACGTTTGAAAACCTCAAAGGGTCTATCATATTTTGGAATCAACCCACTGTCTTACTACTGATTTTCTTCCGGAGTAAGCTTTAGCATCACTTTATCACCAACCATGAATTCCATCGGCCTACGCCCCTTGTCAGCATACTTCTTCATTCGCCTAATGGCCTTATCCAAGCAAGCTGTCTTGTGCCTCTTCCAGCCCTTGAACGGGCGAATCTGTATGCTGCTGGACATTTCCTTCCTGTACGCTGCCTTGGCACTTCGTGGGGAGTAATTGGCTGCTGTCCTGTGGCCAACTCAAAGGGGATCATGCCTCTTTCAGAGGACCGATGCAGATTATAGCAAAACTGTCAAGCAAGTCAACCCAATTCTTTTGACTAGCTGTGACATAGTGCCTCAACTATTCTTCCAACAACGCATTCATACTCTCTCTTTGGCCATAGGTCTGCGGATGATTTGCTGTGGAAACCTTACACTCTGACTCCATCAAGTTGAAGAGCACAGTCCAAAAACGGCCAGTGAATCGTGTGTCACGATCACTAACAATGTCCTCTGGCAACCCAAAGTACTTGACTTCACCACATTCTTATAGACTAAGTCAGCTGCAACATCTGCTGGACAAGCAAGCATGTAGTGCAGGCAAAAAAAGCATACAACTATAAAGGATCAACAATAACCGTGATAGAACGCATACCGTTCACCTTTGGCAACCCAGTGAGGCAAGTCCATTGAGACCGACACCCACGGCTTCTCAGGGACTGGCATAGGCTTCCTTTCCTAATTCCAATCGTGAAATCGGTAATCCCACATCCTGAGATAAAGCCAGTCTGATTCACGTGCAGAACCTTTTTGTCCAATTGCTTGAAGCTCTGTCAAAGAAGCATTCTATTCCCGAAAGTGCGGATTTGAGCCTAAGACAAGAGGGTTTACTTACAGGGGTTATTCCCGTATGGATGTCACTTTTATTCCGCTAGTCTGTCCCGTAGTTCAAGCGTGAAAAAGAAGTGCCACTAACCTTCCCTTCTTTCGATTTCGAGTATCAGCCCCGGATTCAATAGCAATTGCAAGGGCTAAAGCAGCAAGGCAGATGGCTTCAGACGGCTGGTATACTTCCTGCTCGATGAGGGTGGTAATCAAGGCAAAAGGCAAGGACTGATTTCACTTTCTTCGTTGAACGAGGGGATCCTCTTTTGGTTGTAGTCCCGTATTCATTAAAGTACGTAATTCGTCAGTAAGCGAATAATCCTAGCCGGGCTGGTAAGCCTTCAATTCGTTCTATGAGTCCACCTAACGAATATTACTACATTAGCTATTAGCTTTCGCATCATTCCATCTTTCTCAAGGAGGAACTCCCCTTAAGCTAAGGCGCACCCCCACCTAAGTCCTAATCCGATAAGCTTATCAGTTCAGTCAGCGAATAAGCCTTCTCCCGCAGCAAGAACTTCGTTTTCTTACCTATGATGATAGATCTCTCGTTGATTGGCTTAGTGTGAAGTATCATCTTATTACCTTAAAGTGATCCTCTGTCTATTTACCTAAACTCCAAGCAGTAGTTATACCGGGCAAGCTTTGTATTCCAGTCTAAGGGCGGGATCAGCACGGGAAGCACATGCTTATCGGATAGGAGGACAGAAAGAGGTTGGCTATAACTAATACACGATCAAAGGATCTAACAATAGTGATGTGATTGAAGGCTCAGCGGGCTTCCTAGAAATGAGGCTTATCCTTAGCGCGAGGTTTCATTCAATGGAATTTTCGATCTAGGCCTACTCAAGTGAATGGGGGGTTCAGTCCAGGAGGCTAGTCTGGACTCGCTGTGTCATTCTAAAAGATGCGAAATAGCTTTTTAGCAGCTATAACACGAGTATAAAAACGTACCCACTAGAACAGCAAATGGTAAGTCCCTGTCTCTGGCGGATTGCCCAGGGAAGTCAGAAAGGAATGGACATCATAGTAGAGAACGCGAGCCGGGAGGGATGCTCGCATTTCCTTCTCGTCGAGGCCAGACTAAACCAAAGATTGCAGCTAGACAGCCACCACTGCATTCCTATGTTTTACGGCCTTTATCGACTACAGCCGATCGACGGAAGGCATCTCTGATCCACCGATTCACCACTGAACGGCTTTGGCTTTCTTTTTCTACTCGACCGATGAGGACTTGAAAGAGAGCTGCCTGGACCGCTAACCACTTCTTGCTAACAAAGGGGGGGCGCACCCTCACTTACATTACACTCCCTTTTGAATGTGCACCTGACAAGCAAAGGTTCTCGGGACCGCTTTTACGGCTACCAAGCAATCAATCCTCCGCATTCCCACTAAAGCACTTAAGGGGGCATTTCCGCACTAAGATATAGAATGTTAAAAGCACGCATAGACGCACTAATGCTAAGGGCTGGTGCGCATAGCTCTTTCTACTGTGGAATTATAGTCCGTTGTACCTAACCTCTATTCACATCGCAAATAGCGGATAAGGCGCATCTGATCTTTCTTCTTCAGTGCCAGGCATAAAAGGAAAAGAGCTAGCAATAAGAGCAAAATCTTGGAGCTAGAGCATACGTTGAGCCAGCTTTGCCAGATCGGACCGCGTTCGTCTTAGAGTACCAGTCAAGCTCATCACTAGGTAACGAACGAGTCGAAACAGATGGTGATCAGAGATGGACAGCTAGTCAAGCTCTAGCTGATGGAGCAAGGGCTGTTGTTTCAAGTCCAACAAAGTCTTAAGAATAATATAGGGCTGGATAGAGGTTGCCAACCGGGATTTAGTACCCGACTAACTAAAAAAAAGGCTTGTTGCCCGCTCTAAACTAAAGTAAGTAAACTACCTTTGAAAGCTCCACGGGACCACCTACCACTAGTTCTAGAATTCTTTCTTTGATAAGCAATGGAAATAGAAAAGGGAAGATGGGAGGAATAGCTATCTTTGCTCTTGCGCTTGTACCTCCTTTTTTCCTATCCGACACCGGTAATGCCGCATCAAAGATCCCCTCACGAGATGGGATGAAGTCCCACAAGAGTCAGAAGGTAATCGACGACAAGGCAAGGTAAGCGCATTCGAGAGCAGCTCCTGTAGGACTCCCAGTTATCCTTTTAAGGAAGAAGCAGACAAAAAGACATAAGCATCTCTATCTTCAAGCAGGCACGCAAGACAAGAAGCATCGACGTGTGTGATATCAAAGGATAAGTCAAGAGCAGGGTTTACAGCTAAAAAGTCTTCGGGTAGGGAAGAAGGAGTCAAGCCCGGAATGCCTCTTTAGTCTTTCTTTATAAGCCAGCTAAGGGGTCCACGAAGCGTCCAAGGAATTGCGACTGCTCATAAGGGCTGAATGGCCGATTCCTGCTTGAATTGAGCTCTGGCTTGATGCTATATCTGTTTACGGGTATCCTGCTTGCACGGACGACGTGTAGGATTGCCATAACTAAGAATAATGGTTGAATCGTCGACTGGCTATCTGCTTCTCAGAAAAGAGTAGGCATTCCCATTTATCCACTCCTGCCTATGGTGCCTTTTCTCGCTAATGCCTGACGATCGTCGGAGGAGGCTTGGCTCTGAAATGGTGATAAGGCAAGCTCTATGTATCTTAGGTAGAAGTAGACCTCGAGCTCTGTGGCTTTAAGGGATAGGGCAGGTGATGGAAAGTCAAGTTTTTTCGAATGATACAGCCCAGAAAGAAGATTGGAAGATGAGGGTTCCGAAGGAACGACTGTAAGGAGAGGATTTGTTGTTTCTGCTGAATTTCCCTTGTCAGATGGCTTGAAAGGGGCTTGAAAAAGAGTAACTGCTTATGGCTAGCCTTTGCCAACTGAAATGGCAAAAGGGGGACTACAAGATAGGGGACTGGGAATGGTCATAGGAAAGTGTTACCAGCCAAGGACAGCAATAAATCTATCTCTCTCTTATCGTTAGATCTCCCAGGCAGAAGGAATGGCACTAGCTGGATGCGCTTTCCTTTAAACAACCAATGAAATGGGATAAGGTAATACCTATATTGGAAATGGAACTTGAAGGGCTTGCGCAATTGGATAGGCTTACAGGGAACTGTAATGATGATATGCTTAACACTCCAAGTGCATTGGCTTACCACTCGCTTAAAAAAGAGCAATAAATTCCCCCAGGGCCAGGCTAGAATAAAGGTAAAGGGCTAGGTCAAAAGCTGGTTCTTTTTCAAGTGAGAAAGCAAAGGAGTCCTTGGCAAACAGGAGAATAAGATCTATCTTTCTTTACCTTAGGGCTCTAGTTCTCTGGTAGGTGGGCTATAGATAAGATTCCACGAGAAAGCAAATTCCTTCTCTGGGAGGGCGCTATAGAGAAGCGATATCTTTCTTTCTTCATGGTAAGCGCTATAGAATAGGTGTTTTCCCGGCTGCTGCTAGAAAAAGACTATCACCTACATCCAGGACGCACAGCTCGCCATGAACAACGTCCTCGCTTGTATTTTAGATTTTTCATCCATAAAACTGGGGATAAGTACCGACATACAGGAGGTCGGAAACATCCTAGAAAAGTGACTTTGCAAGCTCCTTAATCAATAGCGAGATGGCCAATCAAACAAGCCACACCCTGGGACAGATTCTATTGCCTTAGATAGGTCCTTAGAAAGCTATTTCGCCCTTCCATTCCAATACTTCCCCTATTTCAAATGTGTGACACCTTTCTAGGGCAAGGGGGTAACACACTTTCGATATCTATATTAGGTAATTGTTTTTCGCAGGAGGGCATAGGTCCTGATGGGCAAATAAGAGATGGATTGATTTACCTCGAGGATGTCTTTTTTCTGGGGAGGTCTAACTAGATATCTTTATTTGATAGGGCTAACCTCTTTCCTTCCTAAGGTTCTAAGGAGCTAACAGCGCAAACAGCTGGGGTTTTGAGTAAAAGTTGGATTCCATGTCGTGTCAAGCGAGTAACTCCATCTATTAATTAGGCCAGCTTATCCAGTTGCAATCGTTTCTAACACCAGTATTAGCCCTCCCATAAGCAGTAGTAGCCCTTCCAGTGGAAGGAAAGTTCTACTTTTTTAAATAAAGCAAAAGCAAAGCTGTTTGAATTTGGATAGCAGAAAAGTGTGAAAGCAGATATGGCAAATTCCTCAACTCAAACTGAAGTAAGGGTATGAATATGAATAAGAAGAATGAATAGGCACTGGAAAAAAATGGAATATTTGCACATTGTGCTAGGCAGTTTTCTTTTTACCCTTAAACATTTGCTCCTCACTACAGCTGTTCGTGCATATGACGGGACCACTCGAACCGCGCAAGGTATAGTTTGACTGAATCTAGGACCCCTTGTTCGGTCAACTCTATTCCATGTAGCGGATATACTATGAACATATAAAATCTTGCTAGCACGACCTTGGTATCCTTTGTGGATATCCCACATGAAATTCGCGATGAGGGTTCCAAACCTCCTCTATCCCACGTTGAGATTTTAGAAAAAGGT
>Ga0081455_10003984_pt1 | contig 16759 bp, 13 predicted proteins | sample TabmetS3T2R1_FD_70207 | JGI IMG/M metagenome (GOLD analysis project Ga0081455, IMG submission 70207) | Tabebuia heterophylla rhizosphere microbial communities from the University of Puerto Rico - S3T2R1 | ecosystem: Host-associated > Plants > Roots > Rhizosphere ...
GATTTCGCGAAAATGCTGGAAGAATCCTTCGCCCAAGGCAGTCCGCAGGAAGGCGCTGTGGTCAGGGGGACGGTCGTTGCGATCGAAAAGGATCTCGCCGTCATCGATGTGGGGGCCAAAACCGAGGGGCGGGTTGCGTTACGCGAGTTCGCCGGACCGGGCCGGCATGCAGACATCAAGGTCGGAGACACGGTCGAAGTCTATCTCGAGCGGGTGGAGAACGCGCTCGGCGAAGCCGTGCTCTCGCGCGACAAGGCGCGGCGCGAGGAGAGCTGGGGCAAGCTGGAAAAGGCCTTCAACAACAACGAAAAGGTCCAGGGCGTCATCTTCAATCAGGTCAAGGGCGGCTTCACGGTCGATCTCGACGGTGCGGTGGCGTTTCTGCCGCGCAGCCAGGTCGATATCCGGCCGATCCGGGACGTGTCGCCGCTCATGAATCAGCCGCAGCCCTTCCAAATTTTGAAAATGGATCGACGGCGCGGCAATATCGTGGTGTCGCGCCGCACCGTGCTGGAAGAGACGCGCGCCGAGCAGCGCCAGGAACTGGTGCAGAACCTCGAAGAAGGCCAGGTCATCGACGGCGTGGTCAAGAACATTACCGACTACGGCGCATTCGTGGATCTCGGCGGCATCGACGGGTTGCTGCACGTCACCGACATCGCGTGGCGGCGCGTCAATCACCCGACCGAAGTGCTCAATATCGGCCAGCAGGTGAAGGTGAAGATCATCAAGATCAACCACGAGACCCACCGCATCTCGCTCGGCATGAAGCAACTGCAGGATGATCCCTGGCAGGGTATCGAGGCGAAATATCCGGTCGGCGCGCGGTTCAAAGGCCGGGTCACTAACATCACCGACTATGGCGCATTCGTCGAGCTCGAGCCCGGCATCGAAGGGCTCATTCACGTGTCCGAGATGTCCTGGACCAAAAAGAATGTGCATCCCGGCAAGATCGTATCCACCTCGCAAGAGGTGGACGTGCAGATCCTCGAGGTCGACCCGGTCAAGCGGCGCATCTCGCTCGGCCTCAAACAGACCATGCGCAATCCATGGGAGGCCTTTGTCGAGAAATATCCGCCCGGCTCCATCATCGAAGGCGAAGTCAAGAACAAGACCGAGTTCGGGCTGTTCCTGGGTCTCGACGGCGACGTGGACGGCATGGTCCATCTCTCCGACCTCGACTGGAAGCGGCCGGGCGAGCAAGTGATCGAGGACTACAAGAAGGGCGACAAGGTCAAGGCGAAAGTGCTCGACGTCGATGTCGAGAAGGAGCGGATCTCGCTTGGCATCAAGCAGCTCGCGGACGACGGCATGGAGACCGCCGGCGATCTCAAGAAAGGCTCGGTCGTCACCTGCGAGGTCACCGAGGTGAAGGAGGGCGGCATCGACGTGAAGATCGTCGGCACCGATCTCGCCGCTTTCATCAAGCGTTCCGAGCTGGCGCGCGATCGCGGCGAGCAGCGGCCGGAGCGTTTCTCGGTCGGACAGAAGGTCGACGCCCGCGTCACCCAATTCGACCGCCGCACCCACAAGGTACAAGTCTCGATTAAGGCGCTCGAAGTGGCGGAGGAGAAGGAAGCGATTGCCCAATACGGCTCCACTGACTCGGGGGCAACGCTCGGCGATATCCTCGGCACCGCGCTCAGGCGTGCAACGGAAAAGCCATCAGAGAAGAAGGACTAGGCCCGCAGGCGAGCCGTCGAGGGAGTGAGCCATGTCGCTCGATGCCGACACCATCGTCGATCGCCGCCGGATGCGGCGCAAACTGACCTTCTGGCGCATTTGCGCCATCATCGTCGCCATCTGCGCGGTGGTGGCGGCAGGCGCCGCCTTACGCGCCCCGGGAACCGCGGCGTGGACCGGGTCGCCGGCCGGATCGATTGCGCGCGTCACCATTACCGGCCTCATCCGCAGCGATTTGCAGCGGGTCGAAGCGCTGGAGCGGCTCGGCAAATCGCGTGCCCGGGCCGTGATCGTGCACATCAACAGCCCCGGCGGAACGACGGCCGGCTCGGAACAGCTGCACGACGCCTTGATGCAGCTCAAGGAGCAAAAGCCGCTGGTCGTGGTGGTCGACGGGCTCGCGGCCTCGGGCGGCTACATCACGGCCATCGCCGCCGATCACATCGTTGCGCTGGAGACCTCGCTGGTCGGCTCGATCGGCGTGTTGTTCCAATATCCAAACGTCGCCGACCTCCTCAAGACCCTCGGCATCAAGGTCGAAGAGATCAAGTCCTCGCCACTCAAGGCGGCCCCCAATGGCTTTGAGCCGACCTCGCCGGAGGCGCGCGCCGCCATCGAGGCAATCGTCTCGGATTCTTATGCTTGGTTCCGCGGCATGGTGAAGGCACGCCGCCATCTCGACGATGCAGCGTTGGAACGGGTGGCGGACGGTCGTGTCTTCACCGGCCGGCAGGGCCTCGCGCTCAAGCTCGTCGACGAAATCGGCGATGAGAGGGCGGCGCTCGCCTGGCTGGCGAAGGAGAAGAACATCGATCCGAAGACGCCGGTACGCGATTATCGGTTGCGCGAACGGTTCGGTGATTGGCCCTTCCTGCATACGGCCGTGGTCACCACCCTGGACGCGCTCGGCCTGGGCTCGTTTGCGCGGCGCCTGGAGGAGTGGGGCGCGGTGCAGGCGGTAGAGCGTCTCAACCTTGACGGTCTCTTGGCCCTTTGGCACCCTCCTATCGCGAACTAGAGACGGTACGATTCGTTCCGACCGGCCCAGGACGGCAGCAGCGATGATCAAGTCCGAGCTCGTGCAGCGCATCGCTGCGCAGAACCCGCATCTCTATCAACGCGACGTAGAAAACATCGTCAACGCCATTCTCGGCGAGATCACTGCCGCGATGGCGCGGGGCGATCGGGTCGAGCTGCGCGGCTTCGGGGCTTTTTCGGTCAAGAACCGTCCGGCCCGCACCGGGCGCAATCCGCGTACCGGCGCGCATGTCTCGGTGGAGAAGAAGTCAGTGCCCTTCTTCAAAACCGGGAAGGAAATGCGCGAGCGACTCAATCGCACGAGTCCCGCAAACCCATGATCCGCAGGTTTGCCACCGCGCTGATCCTGGTGCCGCTTGCGATCCTGCTCCTCTGCTTGGCGGTAGCCAATCGCCAGAGCGTCGTCGTTTCCTTCGATCCGTTCGATTCGACGCATCCCGCGCTCACACGGGCACTCCCGCTCTATATCTTGATGTTGATGCTCGTGATTGGCGGCGTCCTGATCGGCGGCGTCGCCGCCTGGCTCAGGCAGGGAAAATGGCGCCGCGCCGCGCGCCTTGCCGATGCGCAAGCCCGTGAACTGCGCATCGAGGTGGAGCGCCTCAGGCGACGACTGGGGTCCCCGCTTCCCGCCCATCCACTGCCCGCCGATGCTGCGCCGCCGCTGACCATCCCACCGCCGCGGTAGCGATCTAATTTCTTCTTGAACATCAATAAGCTGGAAGGACGAGACAAAACGTCATCGCCGCGCTAGAACCGCGCCATAGCGGGACCGTGATGATGTCCGTTCTGATCAAGATTTGCGGCCTCAAGACGTTCGATGCGCTCGATGTGGCGCTGGCGGCCGGTGCCGATCTGGTCGGCTTCGTGTTCTTTGCGCCCTCGCCCCGCCATCTCGGGTTCGAGGCTGCGCGCGCTCTGAGCGAGCGCGTGCGCGGAAGGGCGCGAAAGGTCGCGCTTTCCGTCGACGCGAGCGACGATGAGCTTGCGGCGAGCATTGAAGCGCTCAAGCCCGATCTGCTGCAACTTCACGGTCGCGAGACGCCGGGGCGCGTGACAGCGGTGCGCGAGCGCTTCAGGCTCCCCGTCATGAAGGCGCTTGCGATCGCGGAACGGGCGGATCTCGCGGCGATCCGGCTCTACGACGGGGTGGCCGATGGGTTGATCTTTGACGCGCGCGCGGGGGCAGAGGCCACGCGGCCAGGCGGGCTCGGCAAGCGCTTCGACTGGCGGCTACTCGAGAACGTGCGAACGCGGGCGCCATTCATGCTCTCGGGCGGCCTCGATGCCGGCAACGTCGCGCAGGCGCTGCATATTACCGCCGCCGCGTCCGTCGACGTCTCTTCCGGCGTGGAACGGGCGCCGGGGGAGAAGGATCCCGACAAGATCCGCGCCTTCATCGCCGCGGCACGTGATGCCGCAAGCACCCGTGCCGCACCCGGCAAAGTCGTGAGCCGCGTATGACCATCCAACAGCTCAATTCGTTCCGCACCGGACCCGACGATCACGGACATTTCGGGCTCTACGGCGGCCGCTTCGTCGCCGAGACGCTGATGCCGATCATTCTGGAGCTGGAAACGGCATACGCCGCGGCGAAGAACGATCCCGGCTTCCGCCGCGAGATGCACGGTCACCTCAAGGATTACGTCGGCCGGCCGACGCCGCTCTATTTCGCCGAGCGCATGACGGAGCATCTGCGCGGGGTGCCTGCGAGCAGCGGTCGCGGGGGAGCGAAAATCTACCTCAAACGCGAGGACCTCAATCACACCGGCGCGCATAAGGTGAACAACGTGCTGGGGCAAATCTTGCTTGCCCGCCGCATGGGCAAGCCGCGCGTCATCGCCGAAACCGGCGCAGGCATGCACGGGGTGGCGACCGCAACGATGTGCGCGAAATTCGGTCTTGAATGCGTCGTCTATATGGGGGTGGTCGACGTCGAACGGCAGAAGGCAAACGTGCTGCGCATGAAGGCGCTGGGCGCCGAGGTGCGCCCGGTCGAATCGGGATCGAAAACGCTCAAGGACGCGATGAACGAAGCGCTGCGCGACTGGGTCACGAATGTCGCAAATACGTTCTACTGCATCGGCACGGTCGCTGGGCCGCACCCCTATCCGATGATGGTGCGCGACTTCCAATCGATCATCGGAGACGAAACGCGCGCGCAGATGCTCGAAGCGGAAGGACGTTCGCCCGACTCGCTCATTGCCTGTATCGGCGGGGGCTCGAATGCGATGGGGCTGTTTCATCCGTTTCTCGACGAGCCTGACATCGAAATTTACGGTGTGGAAGCGGCGGGTCATGGGCTCTCGACAGGTCTGCATGCGGCGTCGATCGCCGGCGGCCGGCCTGGGATCCTGCACGGCAACCGCACCTATCTGCTGATGGACGACGATGGGCAGATCAACGAGGCACACTCGATCTCCGCGGGTCTCGATTATCCCGGGATCGGCCCCGAGCACGCTTGGCTCAACGATGTGAAGCGCGTCACGTACCTTTCTGCGACCGACGAGGAGGCAGTGGCTGCATTCGAGCTCTGCTCGCGGCTCGAAGGCATCATTCCCGCGCTCGAGCCGGCGCACGCGCTGGCGCGGGTCATGGATCTGGCGCCGCAAAAACCGAAGGATCATCTGATGGTGGTCAACCTGTCCGGTCGCGGCGACAAGGACTTGGCGAGCGTGGCAGCCTACCTGGAGCGCCGCGGCGTATGAGGCGCCAAGACGGCGGGAGTGGCCTGTGATCAGCAGGCAGAAGATCGTCGGCTGGATTTTGATCGTCGTATCTGCCGCCTACATCGCCTATTTCCTGCGCGTTCGCCTGTTCACGCCCGGTCCCATTCTGGAGAAGAAGGAATGGGTGCAATTCATCGGCTCGATCGTGATACTGATGCTGGGCACCATCAACGTCCGTATGGCCGCGATGCGGGAGCGACGGCGTAAAGGATTGCCCGATTGAACGTCCAGTGAAGTCGTACCCATGAGCACGCGCATCGATCGTCGCTTCGCTGAGCTGAAGGAACAAGATCGTGCCGCGTTGGTCACGTTCCTCACCGCCGGCGACCCCGATCCCGAGACCTCGCTCGCCATGCTGCGCGCCATTCCGGCGGCCGGCGCCGATGTGGTCGAGCTCGGCATGCCGTTTACCGATCCGATGGCCGATGGACCGGCAATCCAGATGTCCTCCCAGCGTGCGCTCAAGGCCGGGCAGACGCTGAAGAAGACGCTCGACATGGTGCATACCTTTCGTCAGGGCGACGATGCTACGCCGCTCGTCCTCATGGGCTATTACAATCCGATCTATATCTACGGTGTCGACCGCTTTCTCCGCGATGCCAAGTCCGCCGGCGTCGACGGCCTTATCGTCGTCGACCTGCCGCCCGAGGAAGATGCCGAGCTGTGCCTCCCGGCGCTCAAGGCCGGCCTGAACTTCATCCGGCTGGCGACGCCCACGACGGACGACAAACGTCTGCCGGCCGTACTCGCGAACACGTCGGGTTTCGTCTATTACGTATCCATCACCGGCATCACCGGCACCGCTACGCCCGATCCGGGAAAGGTTGCCGCGGCCGTCGCGCGCATCAAGCGCCACACGAGCTTGCCCGTGGCGGTCGGCTTTGGCGTGCGCACCGCCGAGCAAGCATCGATGATCGCGTCGGGGGCCGACGGCGTCGTCGTCGGCTCGGCGCTGGTGAACGCACTCAAAGGAAGCCTCGACGGCGACGACAAGGCGAGCGCGAAAACGGCGACCGTCGTGATCAATCTGGTCGCCGAACTTGCGCGCGGCGTACGCGGCGCGCGACGGCTGGCGGGGAAATAGCGCGCAAGAACCGAGATGCTCGCAGCGACCGCGGACACTACATTAGTGACATCATGACGGCCCAGGATTTTGCGCTGTTCGACACGAATATCGGCCGATGCGGCATCGCATGGAGCGCACGCGGCATTGCGGGGGTGCAGCTGCCGGAGGCGAACGAGGCGAAAACCCGCGCGCGTCTCACGCGGCGATACCCGCACGCGCGGGAAGCGCCGCCGCCGGCGGATGTGTGCCGTGCGATCGACGCCATCACTTCGCTCTTGCGCGCGGAGCCGCGCGATCTTTCCGCCGTTGCGCTCGATATGGAGGGCATTCCCGAGTTCGATCGCGGGGTCTACGAGGCTGCGCGCGGCATTGTCGCAGGTGCTACGGTCTCCTATGGCGAGCTCGCCGCTCGAGTAGGTGAGCGCGGCTTGGCGCGCGAGGTCGGGCAAGCGCTCGGACGTAATCCGTTCCCGATCATCGTCCCGTGCCATCGCATACTGGCCACCGGCGGCAAGGCAGGAGGCTTCTCCGCCAACGGCGGAGTTGCCACCAAGCTCCGCCTGCTCACGATCGAACGTGCCCGCACGAGCGATGCGCCGACCCTTTTCGATGACGACGGCGCATTCGGTTTCGCCATCAAACCGAAGGCGCGTAGCCGCCGCTGAGCGAACGGCAGCGCGGAAGCCCGCCGGATTTTCCTTGGCTTGCCAGGGCTGTACAGGCGATCCATATATGCGGGCGGGCGAGAGGACCGCGTCATGAACTGGATCTCCAACGTCGTCCGGCCGAAAATTCGCAATTATTTCGCACGTCGCGACACGCCGGAAAATCTCTGGATCAAATGCCCGGAGACTGGTCAGCTCGTCTTCTATAAGGATGTGGAGGCGAACCAATTCGTCATCCCCGGCTCCAACTACCACATGCGCATGGGGGCGATGATGCGGCTCAAATCGATCTTCGACAACGAGACCTGGTTCGATATTGCGATCCCGGCGGTGCCGCTTGATCCGCTGAAGTTTCGCGACGAGTTGCGTTACGCCGACCGCCTCAAGGATGCGCGGACCAAAACTGGCACCAACGATGCCATCAAACTCGGTTTCGGCAAGCTCGAGGGCTTGCCAGTGGTGATCGGGGTGCAGGATTTCGATTTCATGGGCGGCTCGCTCGGCATGGCGGCGGGTGAGGCGGTGATCAAGGGACTGGAGACCGCGGTCGACAAAGGCACGCCGTTCATCATGTTCGCCGCTTCCGGCGGCGCGCGCATGCAGGAGGGAATTTTCTCGCTGATGCAGCTGCCTCGCACCACGCTTGCCGTGCAGATGCTGCGCGAGGCGAGGCGACCCTACATCGTCGTGCTCACCAACCCGACCACGGGCGGCGTCACGGCATCCTATGCGATGCTCGGCGATGTCCACATTGCGGAACCGGGCGCGCTCATCGGTTTTGCCGGGCCGCGCGTGATCGAGCAAACCATCCGCGAGAAGCTGCCCGACGGCTTTCAACGGGCCGAATATCTCAAGGAACATGGCATGGTGGACATGGTCGTCCACCGACACCATCTGCGGCCGACGCTGGCAAATCTGTGCCGTCTGTTGACCAAGGCGCGACCGAAGCCGCCGGCCGACAAATTGCCTCTTCCGAGCGCGGGGTGAGGGTTCACATCCCCTCCGGCTCTCGCGCGGCCTGCGAGGGCGACGCTATCCGACATCTCGCCTGCAGTGAACGAAGCAATGACCTCCATCGAGTCCATCGTCGAGCGGCTCACGGCATTGCATCCCAAACGCATCGATCTTTCGCTCGATCGCATGTGGCGCATTCTGGCGTCACTCGGCCATCCGGAGCGACGGCTGCCACCGACGATCCATGTTGCGGGCACGAACGGCAAGGGCTCGACCATTGCCTTCATGCGCGCGATTCTGGAGGCGGCGGGGCTGCGCGTGCACGTCTATACCTCTCCGCATCTCGTGCGCTTCAACGAGCGCTTTCGGCTCGGCGCGAGGGGCGAGGGGCGCCTCGTTTCGGACGACGCGCTCGCCGACGCGCTCGGTGAATGCGAGCGCGTCAATGCGGGTGCACCCATCACCGTGTTCGAAATCACGACGGCGGCGGCGCTGCTGCTTTTCGCGCGCAATCCCGCGGACGTGTTGCTGCTCGAAGTGGGAATGGGCGGACGGCTCGACGCAACCAACATCGTCGACCGCCCGCTCGTCACGGTAATTACGCCGGTATCGTTCGATCATGCCGAGCACCTCGGAGAGACGCTCGGCAAGATCGCGGTGGAGAAGGCCGGCATCTTCAAGCCACGCGTGCCTGCGATCGTGGCAGCGCAGCCGCGTGAGGCGTTGGCGGCAATCGAGCGAGAGGCGGCGCGCGTTAAGGCTCCGATCAAGGTCGCTGGCGAGGACTGGACTGCAACCGAGGAGCGCGGGCGGCTCGTCTACCAGGACGACGCCGACTTGCTCGACCTTCCGGCGCCAAAGCTCTATGGCCGCCATCAATTCGAGAATGCCGGCGTCGCGATCGCGGCGTTGCGTGCGACCACGGAGCTGGAGATTCCGCCCACTGCGTTCGAGGTCGGCATTGCCAAAGTCGATTGGCCGGCGCGCATGCAGCGTCTCCCGCAAGGTCGGCTGGCGGCGCTTTGCCCTCCGGGAAGCGAGCTCTGGCTGGACGGCAGCCACAATGCGGACGGCGGGCGCGCGGTCGCCAATGCGCTTGCCGATCTCGAGGAGCGGGTTTCGCGCCCGCTGGTGCTCGTGGTCGGCATGCTCTCGACCAAGGATCGCGAGAGCTATTTGAAAAACTTCTCCGGCCTTGCCCGTCGCATCGTGGCGGTACCGATTCCCCGTCAGGAGAAAAGCTTCTCCGCCGGTGCGATCGCCGACGCCGCGCGCGCGGTCGGCATTCCGGCGCAAAGCGCCGATGGCGTCGAGCCGGCGCTCGCCGCCATCGGCCGCTTCGGCCTTGAGCCTCCGCCGCGCATTCTGATTGCCGGCTCGCTCTATCTTGCCGGCGCGGTGCTCAGCGCCAACGGCACGCCGCCGATGTAGCGGCGATGAAGGACCTACGTCCTAAGAGCGCATGCCCGGCACACGTGGACCGGGAGATATAAAGGCGCAGAATGCCGTGGAGTCACACTGCCGTGGTGATCCACTGTTCCAGTTTCTGCTTCGGCGCGGCGCCGATCTGGCGCGAGGCCATCTGGCCGCTCTTGAAGATCATCAGCGTCGGGATCGACTGGATGCCGTACTTGGCTGCCGTTTGCGGATTCTCATCAACGTTGAGCTTGACGATCTTCACCTTGCCGTTGAGCGTGCCGGCGATCTCCTCGAGCGCCGGTGCGATCATGCGACAGGGACCGCACCACTCGGCCCAGAAATCCACCACGACCGGCTCGGTCGCCTTCAACACCTCGGATTCAAATGTGGCGTCCGAAACCTTGCCAACGGCCATGGGACATACCTCGTTTGTTCGGCGATAGCATCGCAGATGAGAGATCGAACCTAGGAACGCGCTCGCCAGGCGTCAAGGCGGCCTCAAGCCGACGTGATGGCCGCAAGTGTAGCGTCCAAGTTTCCATCCGGAACCTCCATGAGATCAGGTACGTCGGTCCACACCAGGGCGGCGCGAACGCGCTTGTCGGGGTAAAGGTGTCCGAGCACGGCGCGATAGAGCGCGAGCTGGCCGATGTAAGCCGGCGGTACGTCGACGAGGCGGCAAGGCGCGGGCCGATTGGTCTTGTAGTCGGCAATCAAGACCGAATCGCCGGTCAGGGCGAGCCGATCGACCTGACCGGACACGGCAAACGTGCCGCCCTTCAGGCGTCCAACGATTGGGACCTCGGCGCGACTTCCCGGCAAAAACAGCGGCGCGAAGCGCGCATCATCGAGCAGCCGCAGGATTTCTTCGACCATGCGCTCGCGCTCCTCGGCGGAAAAGCCAGCGGGCGATCGGGCAAGGTAGCGCCGAGCGGCTTCGGCGCGGCTCGCCTGCGGAATGTCGGGCAGCGACTGCAGCAAGCGGTGCACCAGCGCGCCCCTCGCCAATGCCTTCTTACGCTCGACGCCGCTGCCGGAAGCCCAACCGCGTCCCCGCGCCGTCTCGTCATAAGCGGCCGCTGGCGAGAGGATACGAACGGGCGTCGGCTCCGGCCTCGCCTCGTGCTCGAGCCATGACGGCAGCTCGTCGGTCAGTATCGCCACAGGGGCAGCAGTGAAGGGTGCGTCCGCAGCAACCGGCGCCTTGCGATAGCGCCACAGCTTGCCGTCGCCGTCGTCGGCCGACTCCTCGATCGAGGCGGGCGGCTTGAGCGCCGCAAACACCAAATTCCACCAGCAGCCCTCGGGCCGACCGCGCTCGCCCTCGGCGCCGCAAACGACGAGCCGATCGATCGCGCGCGTCATTGCGACGTACAGCAGGCGCCGATATTCGTACTCGGCCTCACGCCGCGCGCGCTCGCGCGCGGCGCTCACCGGCGCGGTGTCAGTCGCTTTCGCGGCGGCCCAGACGAGGCAGTTCGGCGAATGAGGTGTGGCGGGCGGAACCGACAGGAGACGCGGCTGGCGCTGCGGCGGTCCGGCCGGTGGGGTCATGGTGTCGGCGAGAATGACGATCGGCGCTTCCAGACCCTTGGCGCCGTGCACTGTCATCACTCGCACCTCGTCGCGCGTGATCTCCATGTCGCGCTTCACGTCGGTCTGGGCCGCGCGCAGCCAGGCAAGGAAACCCTGGAGCGACGGCGTCTCGCGCCGCTCGTAGTCGAGTGCGAGATTGAGGAATTCGTCGAGCGCGTCGTCGGCCTCGTGACCCAGTCGGGCGAGAAAGCGCTTGCGGCCGCCTGCGGCACCAAGTACGCGCGCATAGAACGTGAACGGCAGTTGCTGCGCCCATTGGGTAAAGCGCTCGAGCGTAGCGACAGCCTGCGCAAAGCGCGGGTTTGCGTGCGCCTTCGCCCGTAAAGCCGCGCGTAAGGAGCTTTTACGGTTCCAGGCGATCTCGAAAAGATCCTCATCGTCCAAGCCGAACAGAGGACTCTTTAGCACGGTCGCGAGCGCAAGATCGTCATCGCGCAGCAAAAGCGCGTCCGCGAGCACCATCAGATCCATCACGGCGATGTGCTCCGTCAGCACCAGGCGGTCGGCGCCGGCGACCGGGACCTGCACGTCCTTCAACGCGCGGATGATCGCCTCGAACAGCGGGCCGCGCTGGCGCACCAGCACGAGTACGTCGCCTGCGCGCGCACCCTGCTTCATCCAGTGTTTGACATTCCTTGCGATCCGCGCCGCGAGCCGCACCTGCGGGCTGGTTTCGGTCAGTTGGTCGAACGGCGCATCCCAGGCTTCGATCTCACGTTTGCTCGCCGGTTTGATCGTCTCCCAAATCTCCACCATCCCAGGTGCTGCATCGGGCAACGGTTCGTGCAAAGTCTTGACGGCGTCAGCGGAGAGCCCCGTGAAGGCCTCCGGTCGCCCAAAGACCTCATCGACCGCGCCGAGCACGTTCGGCCCGGAGCGGAACGAATGGCGGAAGCGCACATGGCGAAACTTGTGTTCCGCGGGGCTGGCCAGCGCCTGAAACCTCCGATGCATGGTCTCGAATTCGCGTGGGGCCGCACCTTGGAAGGAGAAGATCGATTGCTTCTCGTCGCCGACCGCGAAGATCGTCCGCGTGACGGAGCGCGCGCCGGCGCCTGCGAAAAATTCAGCGCTCAGGCGCCGGATAATCTCCCATTGCTTCGGGCTCGTGTCCTGTGCCTCGTCGATGAGCACATGATCGATACCCTGGTCGAGTTTGTAGTGCACCCACGCCGCGCGCTCTTCCCCGAGCAGCGCTAGCGCCTTTTCGATCAGATCGTCGTAATCGAGCTGACCGCGCCGGTCTTTCGCCGCCTGGTAACGGGAGAGCACGGCATCGGCGATGGTGATGAGCGCCGCCGTGCGGTCGCGGCAAGCGATCGCGTTGCGGCGCTCCACCAGTGCAAGCATGCGCTCACGTTCGCCGCAGAGACGCTCGGCAAGCCGCGGGTTGCTGATCTCGATTGATCGAGTGAGCAGTTGCTGGCGTGGCTCGAGCTTACCCGTGAAAAACACCTGACGATAGATGGTGGCCCGCTCCGAGCCGGTCGTTGCGAAGGCGGCACGCAGCCGCTGGGCCTGCTCCTGATCGCTCTTGCTCCCCTGCGCAAGGGCCGCGGCAGCCGCCGGCCATTGCGATGCTGGAAAGAGGGGGCCGTCCGTCATCTCGCTTTCGACCTGCTCGATCGTATCGTCGGCGCCCACGCCGAGCGTGCCGCAAAGCGCGGCGACAGCCGCGTCGATGCTGCCCCCGTGGTCGATCCAGAGGCGCACGGCGTCGCGCTTGCGGATCGCTTCGCCCACTACGTCCTTGAAGGTCTGGTCGGAGGCGGCTGCGATGGCCATTGCGAGCGCGCAGCCGAGCGCGCCGTCCGGCGTCAAGGCTGCATCGAGCAGCACGCCCAGGCTGATCTCGTTGAGCAGCTGCGCCTGCGCCGCCTCGTCGAGTACGGTGAAGCGGGCGGCGACGTTGGCCTCGAACGGAAAATGATGCAGCAGCCGCGTGCAGAAGGCGTGGATGGTCTGCACCTTGAGTCCACCCGGCGTCTCCAACGTCATGGCGAACAACCGCCGCGCCAGCGTCCGCCGCGCCGCATCTGCTTGAACATCCGAGATTCGGCTGATGGCCGCATCCAGTTCGAGGTCGTCGAGCGTGGTCCAGCGGCGCAGCTCGTCGAACACGCGGTTGGCCATATTGGCGGCGGCGGCCTTGGTGAAAGTAATGCAAAGCATTCTCGCTGGGGCGACGCCCTCGAGCAGAAGCCGGATCACGCGCTGCGCCAGCACGTGGGTCTTGCCCGAACCGGCATTCGCCGCGACCCAGGCTGAGACCGCGGGATCCGACGCCTCGACTTGCAGACGCCGCAGCTCGTTGGGAATGACGCGCCTAGGGCGGTCGGCAGTGCGCATCAAGCTCATTCCCCGCCCTCCGCCTCATCCGGCCCCGCTACGGACCATTCCTTCACCCGTGCGAGGTGGTCATAGGTGCCGTAGCGGTTCTTCCACATCGAGAGCACCAGCGGCAGATAGGGCTGCTGCTCGTCCTCGAACCGCTCGGCGACGGCTTTGAGTTTCTCCAGCGCGCGCTCGGCATGAAGGTTCGCGTCGCCCTCCTTGAAATCTATCGGTACATCGGTGCCTGCGGGATCGCCGCCCCTAAGCGAGACATAGACGAGCTCATCGATGGAGGCGCCGGCAGGCACGTCGCCAAACCCGCCGTGGCGAAGGATTGCGGCCTCGAGCGTGAGCTGCGGCGACACCCCGATGCGTACCTGCTTTTCGCTGGGTACCTGTCCCGTCTTGTAATCGAGAATGGCATAGCCGCCTCCGGCGAGCCGCTCGATGCGGTCGGCGCGGGCGCGCAATGTGAACACACGCTCGGCGAGGCGGATGTCTATCTTGCCTTGAGCTTCGGCCGCCAGCGAGGCGAGCTCGGAGCGCCGCATCGCCTCCCAGCTCGCGAACCAGCGCGCGATTCGCCGGAAGCGCGGCCACCAGAACGCGCGCGCTTCCGGATAATCTTCCAGCGATGCGAAATGCTTGCGGCCGATCTCGATGAGGGTGGCGGCTGGATCGGCAGGCAGCGCGTGCGCGAAGGCCTTGGTAAACTCGCTCAGCGCGGCGTGAATGAGGATGCCGCGATCAGCCGCGCCCGGCGGCAGATCGACGGCGTCGAGCTCGCGCAGCTTCAGGATGTGCTTCGCGTAAACGGTGTAGGGATCGCGTAGCCAGTTCTCGATATCGGTCACCGACAGTGCGGTCGGCCGGGCGGCGCGCGGCGGCCTCGGTGCGGGCTTTTCGACCCGCTTGACCTGGGCGGGACGATCGAGCGCGCGCGCCCAGGCGACATATTTCGCTCCGCTGCTACACGCTGCATTCCAGCGCTGTTCGCCCGCGACCGCCGCCAAGCGCTGGACGAATCGCGAGATGACGGTCGGCGCGCCGGCCGATTTGGCCGGATAGGCAAGGATCACCTCGGGTGCGCCAAGCGTCTGCGCGAAATCGTGCGCGGAGAGCGAAATGCGCCGCTCCGGCAGATCGAGCCCGAGGACCTGACGCATGGGCCGACTGAGCCATGGATCGGCGGCGATGTCGGGCGGCCATGTGCCCTCCACCAGTCCGCCGAGCACGACCCTATCTATGCTTTGCAGCCGCGCTTCGAGCAGGCCGTAGATGTGCAGCCGCACCCCCGGCAAGCCGGGACGCCGCACCGCCCGGTCGGTAATCGCTGTGCGAAACAGGTCGGCATAATCTTTGGCGTCCACGGTGAAATCGGCATCGCCCGCGCTGAGCGCGATGTCTTCGAAGGCGCGCTCGAGCGCTGCACCATCATTGCCGTGGAAGGCTGCCGGCGCGTCGGTCTCGTCTGTACTCAGTTCGGCGATGACGCCGCGGTGCAGCGCGGCGAGCTTGACGAATGATCCACCGGCGAGCCCCTCGAGCGGGGCAAGTGCCGCGCGCAGCCGGGCGACGAGCGCGGCGGCGGCATCAAGCTCCGCCTCACCGAGGTCGGTGCGCGGATCGGAGGGGTGCAGATCGGACGATTCCCGGCGCCGCAGCTTTGCCAGTTCGGCGCGGAACACCGCGAGTGCATGCGCGAGGCCGGCGGCGCCGGGCCGCGGCCGCGGACCGCGCAAGACGGCCTTTTCGAGAGCCGCGATCGCGCCGGCGTGCGCACCAGCGGGCGCGCCGAGCCGCGTGAGCGGATGCTTGAGGACAGCGAGCAGGCGAACCGGGGTAAGCCCGCCGAGAGCGGCTTGCGCCACCAAGCGGCCGTATAGCCCGGCGGGGAGATCGGCCAGGGCATCGCCGCCGGAATCGTCGACCGCGACCTTCCAGCGCTCGAGCGCAGCGAGCACCCGCCGCGCCAAGGCGCGGTCGGGCGTGACCAGCGCCGCCGTCTTGTGTGGCGTCTCAACGGCTTCGCGTAAACTGATGGCAATGGCGAGCGCCTCTTCTTCGGCATTCGCGGCTTCGATGACAGCTAATGTTTCAAGCGCGCGCTCGATCCAGGGGGCGTCGCAATCCGCCAGCTGTTGCCATCGGTCGGTGACGGCGGCGGGCCGTAGCGCCTCGGAGACATAGCGCTCGCGCGCGTGCGCGGCGGGAGTGCCCAAAAGGACCACCTGCTCGCGGGTGATGCCGATGCGGCGCAGCAGCGCCTGCATGGCGAACTGCGGATGCTCGACCGCGGGCGAAGCGCGCGGTGCCGAATCTTGGCGACCGCCGATCAGGCCCCATGACTGCGCGTCGAGCTCGAGGTCGAGGCCGGGCAGCACGACGGCGCCGCGATCGAGCTTGGCGATGGCGGTAATCAACTCGGCGGTGGCCGGCATCGAGCCGGTCGAGCCCGCGGCGATCACCGGCCCGTCGGCGCGCAGGGAGAGCCGCGCCGCTTCGGCCTTGATCAGCGCGTCTCGGCGCGCAGCCGGCTCGATAGCGCGCCGCTCGTTCAGGATTTTCGGCCAGATTTCGCGCGCGATCTGCAGGAATTCGAGCGTGAGCTGCCAATACCGGTCGAGCGTCTCGGGCACCAGTCCGTCGAGCCGCTCCCACGCCACGCCGCGCGTCGCCATATCATCCATGAGCCGCGCGAGATCGTCGGCGAGCGAGAGCGCGGAGGCGGGATTGGTGGCAACGAGCGGCGCCTCGCCGGGCTGCTCGGGCGCAAGACGTTGTCCCCATTTGAGCACCAGCTTCGTCAGCAGCAGGCGCCGCTCGAGCCCCCCGAGCGCCGGCGGTAACTCGAGCGCGTCGCGGGCTAGAGCCCCCGTTGCCGCCTCCGCGAACACGATCTCGTCCTCGTCGATGTCGCCGATGGCGACGATGCGCGGGAGGACCGCCGCGGCCGTCTTGGTCACTTTGAGGAAGACCTCGCGCGCGAGTCGGCATGCGCGTCGCGTCGGCAGATAGAGTGTGGCATCCGCGAGTGCGAGCGGGTCATGCACGGCGGGAAAGCCCGGCACGAGCGTTCCATCAAGGAGGGCGCGGATGAGCGTCGGCACGAATGGCGCCGAGGCGGGGATGGTGAACACGTGCGCAGTAGACGCCGATGGCATCCACCGATTCTAAGGATTGATTCGCGCCGACTCAATTTTCCTGTCGGCGCGTTTTATGTGCGCTACACCGCGGTGGCGAGTATCGCCTTTTCGGCGGCGTGGACCGCCTCG
>Ga0081455_10003985_pt1 | contig 16759 bp, 14 predicted proteins | sample TabmetS3T2R1_FD_70207 | JGI IMG/M metagenome (GOLD analysis project Ga0081455, IMG submission 70207) | Tabebuia heterophylla rhizosphere microbial communities from the University of Puerto Rico - S3T2R1 | ecosystem: Host-associated > Plants > Roots > Rhizosphere ...
GCCGGAAGACCCCTGGCGCCTCAGGCGACCTCTTCCGCGGGCTTCCCTGCCTCCGCCTCGATCTCACCCTCGATCTGGAGCAGGCGGATCAGCGTCTCGGCCCAGAGGGCGAAGATGCCGGCCGCCAGCCAGCCGTAGAACACGAACGGCCAGTGGAACGGGACGGCGAAGATCTCCTCGGTGATCCAGAGGCTGTGGCCCCACTCGTTCATCGCGACCTGGGCCATCTCGGTGACCGAGGCGGCGATCAGGAAGAAGAACGACCACGGGAAGCCCTTCTCGGCCCCGTACACCTTGGGCAGCCAGTAGCGGCCGTAGAGGTAGGTGCCCACCGTGAAGGTGATCCCGAGGGGGAAGAACAGGAAGAACATCGGGATGTGGGCCGGGGTCAGGGCGGTGTCGCGCACGGCCGTCTGGTGCCAGGAGCCGTCCTGGTTGGGCCAGAAGCTGGCCATGATGTACAGGATCACGCAGGTGATCCCGACCAGGCCCCAGAACACGGCGATCCGGCGGACCTCCTCGGGGTGGTTGGCCTCCTTGAGGACGACCTTGCGGCCCCGTCTGACCAGGTAGCCCCACCACAGCAGGGTGGCGGTGGTCACGCCGACGACCTCGGCGATGAACAGACTCCGGTAGTACAGGCCGAAGTCACGGCTGGAGGCGTCGATCCCGATCGTCCAGGCGGTGTACTGCTGGAAGATGCGGATCGCGATGGCCAGACCGAGGAAGGCCAGGCTGCCGATCCAGCAGACGCGCCATCCGCCCAACCAGTCGATCGGCCCCCGGCCGGGCTTCCACTCCGGCTCTTCGGCCGTCGGGCGCTCGGTCGTGGGCGTTGCTACGTCCGTCATGCCTGTTCCTTTCTCTCGGCAGGACCGGCGACGAGGCTTTCAAGCTGAGTTGAAAGTAGGAAGCCACGAAGGCCGCCACAACCTACCAATGGTCATAACCTCGCATCGTTGCAACAATGTGCGAATCGACGCCGAATTAGGCACCTGAGTCAGCGGGTGAGACACAGGGGGCCAGCCGAGCCGGGAACCGGGCGGCCGTATCGATCAACCAAGGAAGCGCGAATGCCCATGCGGCGACGTCCCGCGCGGCCAGGGAGGCCAGCCGGCGTTGGGCGTCCAGCGCGGCCGCCGGCGGCCACGGCGGCCCCATGGCCGGATGGACCAGGGTCCGCAGCAGCCGGGCGGCCGCCCCCAGCAGCGGCCCGCCCAGGTGCGACTGGCGGCTGACGTGGTCGAGCAGCCGGTCCACGGTGCCCGGCCGCCGCCAGCTCCCGCCGTCCTCGGGGCCGGCCACCGGGAAGTCGCGGATGGTGCCCAGCCGCACCCGGGAGCCGGCGTGGTCGAGGGCGTGCCGGCCGGTCGGGTCGCACAGCAGGACCAGGTCGGGCCGGTTCAGCGGGGGGCGGCCCGGCCAGCCGCCGGTGGCCAGCTCGCAGGCGACCAGGTCGGCCCGGCGACCGCCGACCGGGTCGCCGGCCAGCCATGCCCACTGGCCCACGGCCGAGACCTGGCTGCCGAGTGGGAACCGCTCGGTGTCGGGCCCGGGGCGCTCCAGCCGGGCCCCGAGGACGGCCAGCCCGAGCCCCGCCTGCTCGCCCCAGACCCGGCGACCCGCCTCGGGCCCGTCGATCGCCCAGGCGTAGGCGCCGGCGGCCCCGGCGGCCAGCAGCGCGGTCAGCCGGGCGGCCGGGTCGCCCCCGGCCTCCGGGCGGGGAAGCGCCGCCGCCGCGGCCACCAGGCCGGGCGGCGGCATGAGCCGGATCGCGTCCACCCCGGCTCCGTCACGCAGCGCCCGGCTCGTACTGCAGGACGTAGAGTCCGGCGTTGTAGTCGGTGACGTACATGACGCCGTCACGGTCCACGAAGACGTCGCAGGACTGGATGACCCGGGGCCGGTTGGGCCGGGTGTCGTACAGCCGCTCGGGGGCTGCGGGCACGAAGGCCCCGACCTCGCGGGGGGCGAAGGGGTCGGCCAGGTCGAAGGCGCGGACGCCGGCGTTCTGGTAGGTGGCGAACACCAGTTGGTCGCTGACGAAGCTGCCCGGCCGGTTCTCGTGCAGGTTGTGCGGGCCGAAGTGGCCGCCTTTGGCGCAGTAGTCGACCTCGGAGGGCGTCGGGAGGGTGGCGATGCTCACCGGGTTCGCCGGCTCGCGGACGTCGAACACCCAGGTGTACTTGACCTGGTCGGCGCAGTTGTCGGCGATGCCCTCGTCGGCCACGACCAGCAGGTCCCGGTCCGGGAGGGGCAGGGCGGTGTGGGTGCCGCCGCCGAACGGCGGCGACCAGTTGCGGTGGACCAGCAGCCTGGGGGCGGCCGGGTCGGAGACGTCGTGGACCGTGAGCCCGCCGTCGCGCCAGGAGCCGTAGGCGAGGCCGCCGGCGACGATGGCGTGGTGCAGCGCGTAGCGCCGCTCGGCCGGCCAGGCCGGCCGCTCGCCGGCGGCCAGGTGCATCCCGGGCAGCCACCAGGTGCCGGCCAGCTCCGGGCGGGCCGGGTCGGACATGTCGATGGTGACGAGGACGTAGTCGCTGAACCCGCGGAGCAGGGCCGAGGCGTACGCCCAGCGGCCGCCGACGTACCAGATCCGGTGCAGCCCGAAGCCGTCCACCGGCATGAACGCGATCTCCTTGGGATCGGCGGGGTCGGCCAGGTCGTACACCTGCATCCCGGCCCGGTAGGTGGGTGGTGGGTGGTCGGCCAGCACCTCCCCCACGGAGCGGCCGTAGTAGGCCGACTCGTCGGCGAAGGCCTCGGCCGCGAACAGGTTGACCGCGTTGACCACCAGCAGCAGCCCGTCGGCCAGCTGGAGGTGGAGGTTCCAGGTGCCCGGCGCCGCCGGCAGGTAGGTGACCGGCCGGGGGTCGCGGGGGTCGCGGACGTCGAGGACGGTCACGCCGTCGCTGAACATGTGGCCGACGTAGGCGTGACCGCCGCCCACCATGACCTGCACGCCGTCGCCGCGGCCGCCCTGGTCGGTGTGGCCGAGCAGGGAGAGGTTGCGGGCGAGGTCGGGAGCGGGGGGCATCTGGCCCGCGGTCAGAAGGCCGCGGCGCCCGCCGCGGCCACGATCCGCTCGGCCGCCTCCAGCGTCAGCTCTCCGGCCATGGCCCGCTCCTTTCCGGAGGCACCGGGGTGAAACGGGAGCCGGGCTCTCCCCACTCGCGGAAGAACTCCCCGGTCTTGCGGCACAGGTCGACGTTGAGGTTGCTGCCGGTGCGGATGATGGCGTTGCTGCGCCTGCGGGCGCGGTTGATCTCGGCCCGCCCGGCCGGCCCGCCGTCGGGGCCGGCGACCAGCGGCGCCTCCGGCCCGGCGTCGGCCCCGTCGCGACGCCGACGCTCCAGGTGCTCGAGCACCGCCGTCCTGGCCGCGAAGGTCAGGAAGGTGATCCACTCGGCCCGCCGGCCGCGCCGCTGCTGGTAGCGGACGGCCAGCGGCTCGGCCTCGGGGTCGGGGAGCAGGCCGCCGTCGGCGTCCAGCGACCCCAGGTCGCCGACGCGCACGCGCAGCAGCTCGGCCAGGTGCAGGCCGCTGCCGATCGGGGCCAGCACCAGCAGCCGCTCGACCGGGTCGGCCAGCCCGGCCTCGGGGAGACGCCTGGCCGCGGCCGCCGCCGGCAGGGGCCGCCAGGCGACCGGCACCCCGTTCAGCCGGAACCAGACCTTGGCCCCCATGGCCAGGCCGGCCACGGCGGCGTCGGGCTGGCCGTCCAGGGCACGGGCGAACCCGAGCATGGCCCGGTCGGCCACCGCTGGGTCGGCCCGCGCCGCGGCCAGCAGGGCCTCCAGGTCGTCGTGCCCGGTGAGCTGGCGGAAGCGGTCGAGGCTGGGCACCAGCGCCCGGATCCAGGACGGCTCGCGGCAGCGCTCGGCCAGCACGGCGGCCATGCGGGCGACGCTGGGCAGCTCCAGCAGGGACCGCTCGCGCCGCCCGGCCAGGGCGACCGCCGGGTCGGTCACCGCCGCATCACCCCGCGGGTCTCGGCGAAGCGGTCGCCCTCGTTGATGAGCTTGTGGAGCGCCTCGGCCATGAAGTGGTCGGTGAGCACCACCTCGACCTCCTCGACCCCGGGCAGCTTGGCGACCTTGCGGCGGATCTCCTGGCCGATGGCGCCGGCGAACTTGGCCGGGCAGAGCGGCGAGGTCAGGTGGAAGCGGACGGTGACCCGCCCGCCGTCCACCTCCACCTCGTCGAGCAGGCCCAGGTCGGCGATGGACGTCCGGACCTCCGGGTCCTTGACGGACCCGGCGACCTTCCGCACCCGCTCCCGGTCGACCTTGACGGCCTCGGTCACCGTGAATCGGTACCGGCCACGCCGGTGTCGACCGCTGGCTGCTCGGTGCCGGGGGCGTCGGTCGGCTGCACCGCCGGCTGGCCGGCCAGGTACTCGCTGCGACGGCGGGCGAACTCGTCGTCCTTGATCGCCTCGAGCTTGGCCGGGACGTCGATGCCGTACAGCCGGGCGATGTTGCCGCCCACGATCTGCGCCTTGATCTCCGGGGTCAGGTCGACGCCGTACTCCTCCTTGAGGTCCTCGGGGAGCTCGAAGGCCATGAACTCGTCGAGCTGCCAGTGCGGGTACCAGATCGGGAAGTCGCTGCCGTAGACGATCCGGTCGGGCCCCAGCCAGAAGAGCAGGTTCGCCATCACCTCGGCGAACCAGCGCGGCCGGTTGTGGATGAAGGCGAGCACCACCGCCAGGCCGGCGTACACGTTCGGGCAGCGGGTCGCGATCCAGCAGAACTCGTCGACCCGCGGCGCGCCGCAGTGGTCGATGACCAGGTTCATCTCCGGGTACAGCCAGGCCGGCTCATCGATGTCGCGGACGTCGAACTTCTCCATCGACAGCGGCTCCACCGCCGGGCCCTTGTGGAAGAAGTGGTTGGTGACGCCCAGCTCGAGGGCCTTCTCGTAGCAGGGGTAGACCATGGGGTCGTTGGCCTTCCAGCCGCGCGACTCGCCCCGCCACTCGGCCGTGTACCACTTGAAGCCCCGCATGCCGAGCTCGCTGATCTGCCGCTCGACCTCCTCGACGGCGTTGGGCATGCGCGGGTCGACCCCGCCGAGGGGGATGATGCGCTCCGGCGCCCGCTTGGCCAGCTCGGCGTTGCGCTCGGGGTTGACGAACCCGGTGTGGTAGAAGTCCATCAGGACCTGGGTGGACAGCACCGACATGTCGGCGCCGCCCTTGACGAACATCTGCTCCAGGTACCAGTCGGGGTCGACCTTCCGGAACTCCCGCTCGTAGTCCATGGTCCATCGCTGGTCGGGCGGGTTCAGGCCCGTGTGGAACGCGTAGAACGTCTCGATGAACGCGTCGCCGAAGCGGTTCTTGACGTTCTCCGCGCTGGCGTCCCAGAAGCCGGTGTGGGCGTCGAACACGAACGTCCCGTCCTTCATCGGGTCACTCCTCCCGTCGTGCTGCTCGGTCCTCTTGTCGGCCGGTGGCTAGCTGGGGATCAGGATCGCCCGGGTTCCGGGCAGCCGTCCGTTGTCGAGGTCGTCGATGGCGTCGTTGGCGGCCTCCAGGGGGTAGGGCTTGGTGTGCAGGGTGACCTTGCCCTGGGCGGCCAGGGCCATCAGCTCGGCCAGGTCGTTGTAGGTGCCGACCATGTTGCCGACGACGTTGCGCTCGGTGGAGATGATCTCGATGGTCGGGACCTCGACCTTCCCGCCGTAGCCGATCACATAGTGCGACCCCACCCGCCTGGTCATTGCCCAGGCGTCCTTCTCGGCCCCCTCCTCGCCGACGAAGTCCAGCACCACCTCGGCCCCGTTGCCCTCGGTCAGCTCCTTGACCTGGTCGACCTGGGTGCCGTCGGCGACCACGCCGTGGTCGGCGCCGATCGTCTTGGCGTACTCCAGGGCCTCGGGGCTGCGGTCGACCACGATGACCTTGGTGGCGGTGAGGGCGGCCAGCACCTGGATGCCGATGTGGCCCAGGCCGCCGGCCCCGATGACCACGCAGCTGGTGCCCGGGTAGAGCAGGGGCACGGCCTTGCGGACCGCGTGGTAGGCGGTCAGGCCGGCGTCGGCCAGGGCGGCCACGTCGGCCGGCTGCAGCTTGGGGTCGATCTTGACCACGGCCCGGGCCCCGGTCTTGAGGTAGGTGGCCATGCCGCCGTCGGTGTTGAGGCCGGGGAAGAAGCTGTTGGGGCAGTGCATGTCGTCCCCATCCCGGCAGAAGCGGCAGAAGCCGCAGGTCGCCTGGGGGTGCAGGATCACCGTGTCCCCGGGGGCGACGTGGGTGACGGCCGAGCCGACCTCGTGGACCCAGCCGGCGTTCTCGTGTCCCAGCGTGTACGGCAGCGGCGCGTCGGCGTCCAGCTCGTGCCACTGGCCCAGGTAGAGGTGGATGTCGGTCCGGCACACCCCGGCTCCGCCAATCTTGACGATCACGTCGAGTGGGCCCTCGACCTTCGGCTCCTCGATCTCGTCCACGGTGGGCCGCTGGTTGTACTCGTGGAGCCGCAGCGCCTGCATCGATGCATCACCTCGTCTTCGGCCGACGGGGGGACTGCCATGACCACTCGATCGTTGGCTACTGAGCAGCAACGAACAAGTAGCCAAACTTTCACAATGCTTGGGAAATCGGGACGCTATGGTCGTGCCCCTATGCTGGCCGGGTCATGAGACCACTGGGGCGCTTGCGGCGGGCCGCGATCGACGTCGAGCCGTTGCGGCACGTGGACTTCCGGCGGCTGTGGCTGGGCAACTCGCTGGGCATGGTGGGGTTCCAGCTGACCGCGGTGGCCGTGCCGGTGCAGGTATTCGAGCTGACCGGCTCCTCGTTCTGGGTGGGCATGCTGGGGCTGGTCGGGCTGGTGCCGCTGGTCGCCTTCGGCCTGTGGGGCGGAGCGGTGGCCGACGCCGTCGACCGCCGGCTGCTGCTGCTGGGGTCGTCGCTGCTGCTGTGGGCCTGCACCGGCGGGCTGCTGGCGGCCTCCCTGCTCGGCCTGGCCAGCCTGCCGCTGCTGCTGGGGCTGGTGGCCGTCCAGGCGGCCGGGTTCGCGGTCGCCTCCTCGACCCGGGGGGCGATCGTGCCCCGGGTCCTGCCCGAGCCGCTGGTCCCGGCGGCCAACACGCTGTCGTTCACCGCCGGCAACGTCGCCCTGGTGCTCGGTCCCCTGCTGGCCGGGCTGATCCTGGCCCGCTGGTCGTTCGCCACCGCGTATGCCGCCGACCTGGCGGTGTTCACGGTGGCCCTGTACGCCGCCCTGCGGCTGCCGCCGCTGCCCCCGCTCGGGCGGGCCACCGTCCCCGGGTTGCGCTCGGTGGTCGACGGGCTGGCCTTCATCGCCACCCGGCCGGTGCTGCTGCTGTCGTTCGCCGTCGACATCGCGGCCATGGTGCTGGCCATGCCCCGGGCCCTGTTCCCGGAGACGGCCGCCACTCTCGGCGGCCGCGGCGCCGTCGGCTGGCTGTACGCCGCCATCGCCATCGGGGCGGTGCTGGCCGGCCTCTCCTCGGGCTGGATCGGCCGGGTCCGCCGCCAGGGGGTGGCCCTGGTCGCGGCCGTGATGGCCTGGGGGCTGGCGGTGGCCGCGGCCGGGCTGGCGCGGTCGCTCTGGCCGATGGTGCTGCTGCTGGCCGTGGCCGGCGCGGCCGACCTGGTCTCGGCCGTCTACCGGCAGACGATCCTGCAGACCTATGCTCCCGACGAGATGCGCGGGCGCATGCAGGGGGTGTTCATCGTGGTCGTGGCCGGCGGGCCGCGCCTGGGCGACCTGCGGGCCGGGGCGACCGCGGCCGCCTTCGGGGTCACCGTCTCCTGGGTCGGCGGGGCCCTCCTGGCCACCGTCCTGGTCAGCCTGGCCCTGCTGGTGCCGGCCCTGCGCAACTACGACGCCCGCGCCCCCCACCCGGAGCGGGAGGAGGTGCCCCAATAGGGGGCTAGGCGCTGCCGCCGACCGAGAGCTCGGTGGGGACGATCAGGCCGGGCTCGTTGGTCGGGCCGTGGTCGATCTCGCGCAGGCAGCGGCCGATCAGCTCGGCGGCGATGCGGTCGACGGGGATGCGCACGCTGGTCAGCGTCGGCTCGGTCATCTGCTGCACGAAGCCGCCGTCGAAGCCGGTCACGGCCACGTCCTCGCCGATGCGCAGCCCGGTGGACTTGGCCGCGTTGACGGCCACCGCGGCCAGCACGTCGCTGCCGGTGACGATGGCCGTGGGCCGGCGCTTGCGGGCCAGCAGGCGCAACACGCCGGCGTGGACCGTCTCCAGGGTGACGCCCTGGACGATGGCGCTCTCGGGGACCCTGAGGCCGTTGTCGGCCAGGCCCTTGCGGAACCCCTCCAGGCGCTCCACGTCCCAGTAGTTCTTCGCCTCGTAGCCGACGTAGGCGAACGCCTCATGACCGCGCTCGGCCAGGTAGTCGACCACCCCGGCGGTGGCGGCCACGCCGTCGGTGTCGACCCAGCTCTGGGGCAGGCCGGGGGCGGTGCGGCCGAACATGGCGAAGGGGACGCCGGCCTGGTGGAGGAAGCGGGCCCGGGCGTCGTCGACCCGGGAGCCGGAGAGGACGAAGCCGTCCACCCCGCGGATGGCCACCAGCTCGCGGAACACCTCCAGCTCGTCGTCGCGCTCGGTGAACACCAGCACGTGGTGGCCGCGGTGGGCGGCCGCCCGGACCAGGGCCTGGATGAAGCCGAGGACGAAGGCGTTCTCGGCCGCCAGCTGCTCGCCCGGCATGTGGTAGCCGAGCTGCATGGTCCGCTGCGAGCGGAGGCTGCGGGCGGCCCGGTGGGGCTGGTAGTCGAGCTCCTCGATGGCCCGCAGGACGCGGTTGCGGGTGTCCTCGGAGTAGCCGGTCCGGTTGTTGAGCACGTTGGAGACGGTCTGCCGGGAGACGTTGGCCAGCCGGGCGACGTCGTTGATGTCGCTGCGGGCCTTGCCCGGCATCCCCTGCGGGCCCTGGTCGCCCTGCGTCGGAGCCTGCTCCTCGTTCCGCTTCTCGGCCACGTCGACCTCCGCCATCACGGCGCGTGCCAGCCAAGGGTACCGGAACAGCGGAGCAATCCGGCGTCCCGACGATCCGGACAATCGGTACTCTTGACGCTGCCAGGGCGGCGTGGTACTACCTTGCCCACGAGTGCTTGAACGTTCAAGTACGCGAGCGGGCGAAGGAGCACCCATGCGCGCGCCTCGGACCACTCTCGCCCTGCTGCTGGTGGGGCTGATGCTGCTCCTGGCCGGCTGCGGTGGCGGCGGCGGAGCGTCGGACAGCGGCTCGGAGGGCGTCTCGCTCACCATCTGGGCCGACGACAAGTACTCGCGGGCGATCAGGGAGTCCGCCACCAGGTGGGGAGAGCTGAACGACGTCCAGGTCAACGTCCAGGCCGTCTCCAAGGACCTCCAGACCGTGTACGTCACCGCCGCCCAGGCCGGCAAGGGCCCCGACCTGGTCATGGGCGCCCACGACTGGATCGGCAACCTGGTCCAGAACGGCACCATCGACCCCCTGCAGCTGACCGACGACACCCGGGCGGCCTTCAACGAGCTGGCCATCAAGGGCGTGACCTTCAACGGCCAGATCTACGGCATCCCGTACGCGATCGAGAACGTGGTCCTGTTCCGCAACACCGACCTGGTCCCGGAGGCGCCCCGGACCATGGAGGAGCTGATCGCCAAGGGCAAGGAGCTCAAGACGGCCGGCAAGGTGAGCGAGATCATGGCCCTGCCGGTGGGGGCCAACGGCGACGCCTACCACATGTACCCGATCTACACCTCGGCCGGCGGCTACCTGTTCGGCAAGACCGCCGAGGGCGACTACGACCCCAAGGACCTGGGCCTGGCCAAGCCCGAGGCCGTTCAGGCGTTCGAGAAGATCCGCGAGCTGGGCGAGAAGGGCGAGGGAGCGCTCAAGCGGTCGATCGCCGCCGAGAACGTGACCAGCCTGTTCACCGGGAGGAAGACCGCCTTCCTGCTGTCGGGGCCCTGGCAGATCCCCGACATCGAGAAGAGCGGCGTCGGCTACGACATCTCCCCCATCCCCGGCTTCCAGGGCGGCAAGGAGGCCAAGCCGTTCGTGGGCGTGCAGGCCATGTACGTGGCCAGCCAGGGCAAGTTCGAGTCGCTGGCCCAGGAGTTCGCCACCAACTACTTCATCCAGCCCGAGGTGGCCATGGCCCTCTACAAGGCCGACCGGCGCCCGCCGCCCCTCACCGCCGCCTTCGAGGAGGTCTCGAAGACTGACCCCGACATGGCCAGGATCCTGGAGGCGGGCAAGAACGGCGACATCATGCCGGCCATCCCGGAGATGGCGACCGTCTGGGACCCGCTCGGCAAGGCCCAGTCGGCCACGGTCGGCGGGGCCTCACCGTCCTCGACGGTGAAGGCGGCGGCCAACGCGATCGAAGGCCAGATCAAGTAGCACCCCGCTCCCCGTCCCTCGAAGCAGGGAGGCCGTCGTGGCGCAAGGAACCCAGGTCCCCGTCGAAGCCGGCGCCGCCGAGCGACCCGGCGCCCAGCCGCCCGGCCGTCGAGCCCGGCCAGGCTCCACCACCACCCTCGGCCTCGTCGTCAAGATCGCGCTGCTGGGGCTGGTCCTGGCCGTGGCCATCTTCGCGGCCTTCCCCCTGATCGAGCAGGGCCAGTGGCTCGGTCTGGCCCTGGTCGTGGTCGTGACCGCGCTGCTGTTCTGGATCTATCTCTCCCCGCGCCGCATCCCGGCCAAGTACCTGATCCCCGGGACGCTGTTCCTGCTGGCCTTCCAGGTCTTCCCCGTCCTCTACACCATGAGCACGGCGTTCACGAACTTCGGGGACGCCCACCGGGGCAGCAAGCAGGACGCCATCCAGGCGATCGAGGGCGCCTCCATCACCAAGGTGCCCGGGTCCACCGACTACCGGCTGTCGGTCGCCACCCAGGGCGACCCCAGCACCGGCGACCTCGTCTTCCTGCTGACCGACCCCGAGACCCGGGCCGCCCAGGTGGGCACGCCCGACGGCCTGGAGCCGCTGGCCGCCGACGGGCTCCAGCTCTCACCCGAGGGCAACATCACCGCGGCGCCCGGCTACACCATCCTGAGCCTCGGCGCGGCCGGGGCCCGCGAGGAGGACCTGGCCGACTTCAGCGTGCCCACCGACAACGGGGCGATCGTGAACGCCGGCCTGACCCGCGCCTTCGAGGGCGCCCCGCAGCGCGCCTATGACGCCGCCTGCGACTGCGTCAAGGACGCCGAGACCGGCCAGACCTGGACCGCCGACGACAGCGAGGGCCTGTTCGTCGACGCCCAGGGCGAGAACCTGGCCCAGGGCTGGCAGGTCAACGTCGGCTTCCGCAACTTCGTGGACGTGCTCACCGACCCGCTGATCGCCAAGTACTTCTTCCGCACGCTCATCTGGAACTTCGCCTTCGCCGCCCTGACCGTCGGCATCACCTTCGCCCTCGGCCTGCTGGTGGCGATCGTGCTCAACCACGAGCGGCTCAGGGGCCAGCGGATCTACCGCTCGCTGCTGATCCTGCCCTACGCCATGCCCGCGTTCGCCATGCTGCTGCTGTGGCGGGACATGTTCAACACCGACTTCGGCCTCATCAACCGCCTGTTCAACAGCGAGGTCAACTGGTTCGGCAGGCCGCTGACGGCGATGCTGGCCGTGCTGCTGGTGCAGCTCTGGATGGGCTACCCCTACATGTTCCTGGTCTGCACCGGGGCCCTGCAGTCCATCCCCGGCGACCTCAAGGAGGCGGCCTCGGTCGACGGGGCCAAGCCCGTCTACGCCTTCCGGACGATCATCTTCCCGCTGCTCCTGGTCGCCCTGGCGCCGCTGATGATCGCCTCGTTCGCCTTCAACTTCAACAACTTCAACGCCATCTACATGGTCAGCGAGGGCGGGCCGTTCCCGCCCGACAACCCCCAGATCGGCGCCACCGACATCCTCATCACCTACACCTACCGCCTCGCCTTCGGGGGCCAGGGCGCCCAGTACGGGTTCGCGGCCGCCGTCTCGGTGTTCATCTTCCTGATCGTGGCCGTGATCTCGATCGTCGGCTTCCGCCGCACGCGGGCGCTGGAGGAGGTCAACTGATGTCGGAGCTCATCCCGCCCTCGGAGACGTCGGAGCCCATCCCGATCCGCACCGGCACCGCCACCGCCGACCGGCGGCACGAGGTCGTCCGGCTCGGCAGCGCCAAGGGAGGCTGGTGGCGGCAGGTCGGCTGGCGCCACCTGGTCGCCTGGATCGCGCTGCTCTTCGGGCTGTTCCCGATCGTGTTCCTGATCTCGGCCGCCATCAACCCGCTCGGCACCCTGAGCACCGCCCAGCTGATCCCGACCGGGGCCAGCCTGGAGAACTTCAGCAAGCTGTTCGCGAACACCGAGTACCTCAACTGGTACTGGAACACCATGGTGATCGCCCTGCTGGCCGGGGTCCTGTCGATGTTCATCTCGGCCTGCGCGGCCTACGCCTACTCCCGCTTCCGCTTCAGGGGCCGGCGCCTGGGGCTGCTCAGCCTGCTCCTGATCCAGATGTTCCCGCAGTTCCTGGCCATCGTGACCCTGTACCTGATGTTCGCGACGATCAGCGACCTCTACCCGAGGATCGGCTTCAACACCTCCTGGTCGCTGATCCTGCTCTACCTGGGCGGGGCGCTGGGGGTGAACACCTGGCTGATGAAGGGGTTCCTGGACACCATCCCCAAGGACCTGGACGAGTCGGCGCGGGTCGACGGGGCCACCCACGCCCAGATCTTCTTCGGCATCATCCTGCCCCTGATCACCCCCATCCTGGCCGTCACCGGGCTGCTCGGCTTCATCGCCTACGTCAACGAGTTCCTGATCGCCAACGTCTTCCTCACCGACCCGGAGGCCAAGACCCTGGCCGTGGGCCTGTGGGGGCTGGTCGCCGGGGAGCGCAACAACAACTTCGGGGTGTTCGCCGCCGGCGCGGTGCTGGCCGCCATCCCCACGGTGGCCCTGTTCCAGATCCTGCAGCGGTACATCGTCGGCGGGCTGACCACCGGGGCGGTCAAGGGCTGACCGTGCCCGCATCCCCGCTCACCGAGCCGCACCACGACGGCGCGTCTCTGCACGTCGGCAACGACGCGCCGGCGCTGGGCGAGACCGTGCCGGTGTTCCTCCGCGTCCCCAAGGGCGACGGCTGCGCCGGGGCCTGGGCGCGGACGACCCCGGATGCCGAGCCGCACCTGCTGGAGGGGCGGGTCGACCGGGAGACGGCCGGCGAGACCTGGTGGCGCTTCGACGTCATGGTGCGCAACCCCCTGACCGGCTACCGCTTCCTGCTGGCCGGCGGCCCGCGCGGGCAACGCTGGCTGAACGGCACCGGCGTCCACGCCCACGAGGTCACCGACGCCGGCGACTTCCGCCTGTCCTCCGCCCCGCCGCCGCCCGCCTGGGCCCGGGACGCCGTCGTCTACCAGATCTTCCCCGACCGCTTCGCCCGCTCGGCCGGGGCCGACATCCGCCCGCAGCCGGCCTGGGCCCGGCCCGCGGCCTGGCACGACCCGGTCCTCCCCCGCGGCCCCGACGCCGGGCTGCAGCTGTACGGCGGCGACCTGGACGGCATCGTCGAGCGCCTCGACCATCTGGCCGCGCTCGGCGTCAACGCCCTCTACCTGACCCCGTTCTTCCCGGCCGTCTCCAACCACCGCTACAACGCCGCCAGCTTCGACGAGGTCGACCCCCTGCTCGGCGGCGACAAGGCCCTGGTCCGCCTGTCCCAGGAGGTCCACACCCGGGGCTGGTGGCTGCTGGGCGACCTGACCACCAACCACTGCGGCGACACCCACCCCTGGTTCCGGCGGGCGCTGGAGGACACCGGCTCGCCCGAGCGGGCCTTCTTCTACTTCCCCGGCCCCCAGGACAACAGCTACGAGAGCTGGCTGGGCCACTCCACCCTGCCCAAGTTCCGGTTCGCCTCGGGCGAGCTGCGCCGCCGGCTGCTGCACGGCCCAGGCTCGGTGGCCGGCCGCTGGCTGCGGCCTCCCTACGACCTGGACGGCTGGCGGATCGACGTGGCCAACATGACCGGGCGGCACGCCGGCGACGACTTCAACGCCGAGGTGGCCCGGAGCCTGCGGGCGACCCTGGCCGAGGTGCGGCCGGACGCGTTGCTGCTGGCCGAGCACGCCCACGACGCCACCGGCGACCTGGCCGGCGACGGCTGGCACGGCACCATGAACTACGCCGGCTTCACCCAGCCGGTCTGGGCCTGGCTGCGCCACCCCGACGCCGGCCTGCCCGACGGCGGGCTGCCGCTGGACGGGCCCCGCCGGCCCGCCGAGGCGGTGGTGGCCACCTTGCGGGCGTTCCTGGCCGCGGCGCCGTGGCGGTCCTCGGTCACCTCCTGGTCTCTGCTCGGGTCGCACGACTCGACCCGGATCCGCAGCGTGGTCCGCGACGCCGACCTGGTCGAGGTGGCGGCCGGGCTGCTGTTCACCATGCCGGGCACCCCGATGGTGTTCGCCGGCGACGAGGTCGGAGTCGAGGGCTTCGGCGACCCCGGCACCCGCCAGCCGTTCCCCTGGCACCGGCCCGAGACCTGGGACCGGACCACCCTGGCCCGCTACCGGGAGCTGGCCACCCTGCGCCGCGACTGCCACGCGCTGCGCCGCGGCGGGCTCCGCTGGGCCCACGCCGAGGGCGACGCGCTCGCGTTCCTGCGCGAGAGCGAGCGCCAGCGGCTGCTCGTCCTCGCCGCCCGGGCCGGGCATCGGCCGCTGCGCCTCCCCGCGGGCGCGCTCGGCCTGGCCGGCGAGGCGCCCAACCTGTACGGCGACGCCGACCCGCTCCGCCCCGACCCCGACGGCTACCTGACCCTGCCCGGCGACGGGCCGACGTTCCAGCTCTGGCAGCTCGCCTGACCAGCCGACCCCGAGGAGGGAACCATGGCCGAGGTCGTTCTCGACAAGGTCAACAAGCAGTACGAGAACGGGTTCCACGCCGTCCAGGACCTGGACTTGGACATCGCCGACGGCGAGTTCCTGGTCCTGGTGGGCCCGTCCGGCTGCGGCAAGTCGACCGCCCTGCGGATGGTGGCCGGCCTGGAGGACATCACCTCCGGGACCATGCGCATCGGCGACCGGGTGGTCAACACCCTCTCCCCCAAGGACCGCGACATCGCCATGGTGTTCCAGTCCTATGCCCTGTACCCGCACATGTCCGTGGCCGACAACATCGCCTACGGGCTGCGCATCCGGCGCATGGACAAGCCCGAGATCGACCGCCGGGTCAAGAAGGTGGCCGACATGCTGGAGCTGACGGCCCTGCTCGACCGCAAGCCCAAGCAGCTCTCGGGCGGCCAGCGCCAGCGGGTGGCCATGGGCCGGGCGATCGTCCGCGAGCCCCAGGTGTTCCTGATGGACGAGCCCCTGTCCAACCTGGACGCCAAGCTGCGGGTGCAGATGCGCTCGGAGATCGCCCAGGTCCAGCACGACCTCAACACCACCACCATCTACGTCACCCACGACCAGACCGAGGCCATGACCATGGGCGACCGGGTGGCGGTGATGAAGGCCGGGGTCCTCCAGGAGGTCGGCGACCCCCAGCACCTCTACGACTACCCGGCCAACATCTTCGTGGCCGGCTTCATCGGCTCCCCGCCGATGAACATGGCCATCGGCAAGATCCAGCGCGAGGACGGCGACGGCCTGGCCGTCCGCCTCGGCTCGGCCACCGTGGCGCTGCACCCGAGCGTGGCCAAGGAGCGCCCGGCCCTGGCCACCTACGTGGCCCGGGAGGTCGCGGTCGGGATCCGCAGCGAGGACATGGAGGACGCCCGGCTGGTCCGCGACGCCGCCGCCGACACCCGCCTGAAGGCGACCGTCGGCCTGGTCGAGGCCCTGGGGGCCCAGATCGTGGTCCACTTCGAGCTGGACGCCCCCAAGGTGGTCACCGAGGACACCAAGCTGCTGGACAAGGACGCCCACACCGACGAGGCGCCCACCCACACCGAGATCACCGGGACCCGCTTCGTGGCCTCGTTCGCGCCCCGCTCCAGGGTCCGGGCCGGCGACCAGATCGAGGTCGTGGTCGACACCGAGCGCATCCACTTCTTCGACCCCGAGACCGGCGACGCCATCCGCCACTAGCTGGGCAGGCGCAGGCCGGCCTTGCCGCCGTCGAAGTCTCCCATCGCATCCCCCTCGTAGACTGAAACCACTATGGGAGAAGGACGCCCCGAGGGCACGTCGCTGCGCAGCGCCCAGTGGTACGCGGGGTCGGGCCGCGACGCCTACATCCACCGGGCGTGGATGCGGCGGGGGCTACCGGGGCACGCCTTCGACGGGCGGCCGCAGATCGCCATCGCCAACACCGCCTCCGACCTGACCCCCTGCAACAGCCACCTGGACGAGGTGGCGGCCAGCGTCAAGCAGGGCGTGTGGGAGGCCGGCGGGGTGCCGCTGAACCTGCCGGTGGTGTCGCTGGGCGAGACCCAGGTGCGGCCCACGGCCATGCTCTGGCGCAACCTGGCCGCCATGGCCACCGAGGAGATGCTGCGGGCCAACCCGGTCGACGGGGTGGTCCTGCTCGGCGGCTGCGACAAGACCATCCCGTCGCTGCTGATGGCGGCCGCCTCGGTCGACCTGCCGGCGCTGGTGGTGCCGGGCGGGCCGATGCTGACCGGGCACTTCCGGGGCGCCCCGCTGGGCTGCGGCACCGACGTGTGGCGCCTCGGGGAGGAGGTCCGGGCCGGGAACCTGCCCGCCGAGACCTTCCACGAGTCCGAGTCGGCCATGATCCGCAGCCGCGGCCACTGCAACACCATGGGCACCGCCTCGACGATGG
>Ga0081455_10003986_pt1 | contig 16758 bp, 18 predicted proteins | sample TabmetS3T2R1_FD_70207 | JGI IMG/M metagenome (GOLD analysis project Ga0081455, IMG submission 70207) | Tabebuia heterophylla rhizosphere microbial communities from the University of Puerto Rico - S3T2R1 | ecosystem: Host-associated > Plants > Roots > Rhizosphere ...
GAGCCGGTCACGCCCACGCGCAAGGTGAAACGCAAGCTGATGTACGATCGCTTCAAGGCGCTGATCGACGCAATGTACGACGATAGCGAGGAGCAACTGATCGCCGCGAGCACCGGGGAAGTGTTGGCTTCATGACGCGAGAATTCATGGACATGAAAAAGGGAGGAACATCATGCTCAAAAGAATATTGGCTGGCGGCCTGACTGCTTGTGCGATCGCACTGCCAGCCGCAGCGCAGGATGCTTACCTGGTCGGCATCACTGCAGCACTGACCGGACCACCATCGAGCACGTATGCGCCGGCGGTAGATGCCCTGCGCATCTATATTGACCGCGTCAATGCGTCTGGCGGCGTCAACGGAAAGCAAATCAGGCTGGTGATCGAGGACGACGGGGCGCAGCCTTCGAAGGCAGCGGCAAATACTAAAAAGCTGATCACCCAGGACAACGTCATTCTGATGGTCAATGCCAGCCTGTCGTCGACCTACGCGCCCGTGATCGCGGAAAGCAAGAATGCCAACGTGCCTCTGCTGTTCGCCAGCGGCGTCTGTCCGCAAAGCGTGTATCCCCCGGCGGACCCGTTGCAGTTCTGCACGACCGGCTATGCCTCGCAATTCGACAGCCGCGCGACGCTGGAGTTTGTCAAGGCAGCCGCGAAAGGTCCGGTGAAGATCGGTTTTGCGGCGATGGCGATACCCCTGTCGCGCGGCGAAATGGACTACGCCATGGAGCTGTCGAAAAAGATGGGCATGGACCCGGTCGACCAGGAAGTCATCCCGCCGCCGACCGCCGACTACACGCCCTTCGCGACCAAGCTCAAGGATGCAGGGCCGAACTGGGTCTATTCATGGGCGCCGTGGGTCACGCAAGTGCGCACCCTGGAAGCCCTCCGCAAGCTCGGCTGGGAAAGCGACTACATCGCATGGGGTCATCTCGAGGCCGAAGCCGAGCTCGCGCGACTGAAGGACGGCAAATTCTACGTCATCAATTCAAACGCGCTGTTCCAGGAAAGGCAGCCGATCCATCAGGAGATCGAGGCGGCCGCCACCAAGGCCGGATCGAAGTTTCCCGCGCAGACCATGACCGAAGGCTGGATCGGCGGCATGGCGATTGAAGCCGCACTCAAAGCCGCTGGATGGCCTGCCGATCCGGCCAAAGTTCGCGCTGCCATGGAAAATTTGAAGATCGACACCAAGGGTCTGCGCGGCGGGCCAATCGAGTGGACCAAGGACAACCACTTCCGCACGCAACTCTACTATCGCATCTACAAGTGGGACGGCGACAAGATTGCCCGGGTGCAGGACTGGAAAACCTATGAAGTGAAGTGACATTGCTTGCATCACCCTCTTCCTTCCAGGGAGAGGGTGATCGCAGCTGCTCCACTTAGACAATCGCCTTGCAGCTCGTCGTCAACATCATCGTGCTCGGATCGATCTACGCGCTGATCGCGTGCGGATATGTGCTGATCTATCGCGTCAGCCGCGTGCTGAACCTCGCCCACGGCGAGCTGATGATGCTGGGCGCGTATCTCCTGCTCGCAACAGCATCATTATTCAATGGCCATCCGGCGATTGCACTCGCGGCCGCGGTTCTTCTGAGCTTGCTCGCCGGCGCCCTCGTCTATGTTTTTCTCATGCGCAAGATGACGGGCGAGATGGTGCTTGCGGCCATTCTCACAACCGTCGCGCTCGGCATTCTCATCCGAGGCGTGGTCATCCTGATCTGGTCCGCCCAGCAGCAATATCCGGCGCAAGCGCTCGGCGTGGCCAATCCTTCGTTCTCATTGTTCGGCGGCGCGCGCATTTCATTCTGGTCGGCTGTCCTGGTCGCAACGACGATCGCCGTCTATGGCGCGCTGTTCGGTTTCTTGCGCTTTGGCCGCTGGGGAATGCGCATGCGTGCCGCCGGTCAGAACCCACTCCTTGCCGCGCAGCGCGGCATAAACTTGCACGGCGTCTATGCCCTGGCCTGGTGTCTTTCAACGCTGACCGGGGCGTTCGCCGGGATCCTGATGGCGCTCGATTCCGGCTTGACCAGCAGCATGCCTGTCATCGGTTTGAAGGCTTTTCCTGCCGCTCTGGTCGGCGGCCTCGACAGCCTTGCCGGTGCGCTTGCCGGCGCGTTGATCGTCGCAGCCGCCGAGGTCCTGCTCATCTACTACGTCGATCCTTTGTTGTCGGACGTGGTCCCATTTCTGGTCCTGATCGCAATGCTGGTCGTGCGCCCCTGGGGTCTCTTCGGCACGCGCGAGGAGCTCGACCGTGTTTAGGCCGCCACCGCGCGCGAGCGGTTATCTCCACACCGGATATGGAGAAGACATCGCGCTGCTGCAGACCCGGACCGAGCGCACGAGCCTTGCGGTATTTGCGATCTTGCTGGCGTTCTTTCCATTCCTGGCGTCGCCTTTCGCGCTCGACCTCGCCTGCCAGGTCTTTCTCGCTTCGATCGGCGCGCTTTCACTGATGCTGCTGACCGGATACGCAGGCCAGATTTCGCTCGGCCACGCCGGCCTGATCGCTGCCGGCGCGTTTACCACCGGAATTCTTGCGCGTGAAATCAGTGCGCCATTCTGGATCACGCTGCCGGCTTCGGCGCTGACCGGCATCGTGCTTGGCTTTATTTTCGGCCTGCCCTCGCTTCGGCTGCGTGGCCTTTACCTTGCCGTGAGCACGTTGGCCTTGCATTTCATCGTCATCTATCTCGGAGGCGAATACGAGACCAAGCGCGGTTTCTCTACCGGCATTGTCGTCGATCCGCCGCGCTTTGCCGGCATGAAGCTTACAGACGGCCGGGCCTGGTATTTCGTCTTGCTTGCAGCGGCTGTTGTGAGCCTCGTGATATGCCTGAATCTTCTGCGCAGCCGCAGCGGCCGCGCATGGCAGGCTCTGCATGTTCGCGAGACGGTGGCTGAAGCGCTCGGCATCAGCGTCGCGCGATACAAACTGTTGGCGTTCGTCATCTCCTCCAGCATGACATCGGTCGCCGGCTGCCTCTTTGCCTATTACCGTGGCTTCGTATCGATCGAAGCCTTCGATCTGTTCCTGTCGATCCAATATGTCGCGATGATCATAGTCGGCGGCATGGGTTCGCTGCTTGGTGCGCTGCTGGGTGCAGCGTTCATCACCGTCTTTCCATATCTGATTGAGGGAGTGTTGCGACTGTTGCCGAACGTCCAGAAACTCGCTGGAGAGATCTTCGCTGTCAATTACGCGGCGTTTGGCCTGGTCATGATCCTCTTCCTTATCTTTGAGCCACTTGGCCTCGTCGGCATCTGGCGTCGCGTTCAGAACTACTTTCTGCTTTGGCCGTTCAGGTACAAGCCGCTGGCAGGAGCACGCAAATGACTGCCCTGCTTCAGGTCGACAAGATCGAGGTGGTCTACAAGCGAGCCATCACCGCCGTGCAGGGCGTCACGCTGTCGGTCGCCGAAAGGCAGATCGTGGCGGTGCTTGGCACCAATGGCGCGGGGAAGACCACGACCCTGCGCGCGATTTCCGGTTTCCTTGGCATTGATGATGCGCGTGTAACCGAGGGCACCATAACGTTCAAAGGCGTCAGAATCGACAACGGACCGCCGCACGAAATTGCCGGAAGAGGCATCGTCCTGGTGCCGGAGCGCGAAAAGGTCTTTCCCAACCTCACCGTAGCAGAAAATCTTGCCGCACCGGTGCCGCGCGCCCACGGTTCGAACGAACAGCATCGTCTCAGCGAGCGCGCCTACTATTTCTTTCCCCGGCTTGCCGAATTGCGAAGCCGGACCGCCGGACTTCTCTCGGGTGGCGAGCGGCAAATGCTGGCGATTGGCGCCGCACTCATGTGCAATCCCCAATTGCTGCTGGTCGACGAATTGTCGCTCGGCCTGGCGCCAGTCGTTGTCCAGGATCTTACGCGCCGCCTCACTGCAATCCGCGACGAGCTTGGCATCGCTGTCTTGCTGGTCGAGCAGAGCGCGGCTGCCGCACTGGAGATCTCGGATTACGCCTATGTCATGGAGAACGGACGCATCGTCCTTGATGGGGACCGCGAACGCCTCAAAAGCCATCAGGATGTGCAGGAGTTCTATCTCGGCCAGGCGGGAAGCGAGCGCCGCTCCTATCGCGACGTCAAGCAATATCGCCGATCGCGGAGGTGGTATGGCTGAGCTCGCTGTGGAGCACCTGCATCTACGCTTCGGCGGGCTGACCGTGCTCGACGACGTATCCTTCACCGTCGCGCGCGGCGAATTGTTTGCCCTGATCGGCCCGAACGGTGCGGGCAAGACCAGCGTTTTGAACTGTATCAGCGGAATCTATCGCGGCAGTGGCGCAATTCGTTTCCGCGGTTCCGATATCGCAGGGCGAGCGCCGCACGAGATTGCCCAGCTCGGGCTGGCACGGACCTTCCAGCATGGCGAACTGTTCCCGCAAATGAGCGTGCTCGACAACCTGCTGACGGGACGACACGCGCGCATCCAGACAAATCCGCTGGCCGAAATGCTGTTCCTGCCCGGCGTGCGACGCGCCGAGATTGCTCACCGCGAAGCAGTCGAGCGCATTATCGATGTCGTGGAGCTTGAGCGTTACCGTCACGCGACTGTCGGCAGCTTGCCCTTCGGCCTGCAGAAGCTGGTCGGCTTTGCGCGCGCGCTGGCGCTGGAGCCGTCGATCATGTTGCTCGACGAGCCATCGGCAGGGCTCAACCGGGAAGAGCGCGAGGACCTGGCACGCTTCATTTTGCGTCTTAAGCACGAGCTCGGCATGACGATGATCTGGATCGAGCACGATATGCAGATGATCGCCGACCTCGCCGATCGGGTCCATGTCCTCGATTACGGCAGGACGATCGCTGAAGGAACGCCGGGTATCGTGCTGACCGATCCCAACGTGCTGGCGGCATATCTCGGCACGACCGACGCTATCGCGGCACAGTTTCCATCTGGCGCCTGAGCGCATCGACCAGCCCTGATATCCGTCTGTCATCCGGAAAACTTTTAGCCAGGCGCTGCGCGTACTCCAGGGCGGCGGCGAAGTTTCCGGCGTCGCGGTAAAAACTGGTGATGGCAAGCAACGAGTCGCGATTGTCCGGGTGCTTGCTCAGATTTTCTTTCAGTGCCGCAATTGCATCATCGACGCGACCAGCCGAATGGAGGCCGACAGCATATACATATGAGTATTGGGCCTGATCGGGGGCCAGCTCGACCGCGCGCCGCAGCTCAACAAGCGCTTCGTCGGTCTTTTTCTGCCGCACCAGCGCCAGTCCAAGCGCGTGATGCAGGCCCGCGTCGCGGGGCGCGGCAGTGGCCGCCTCCCTCAGGGCGGCCACTCCCTCGTCCTCGCGTCCCAATGTGCGATAGAGGTCCGCGAGGTTAATTGCCGCAGGCGCAAATTGCGGGTTGAGGCGCAACGCCGCCTTATATTCGGCTTCGGCCTCGGTCGCTCGGCCCCGTTGCGTCAGGAAATTCGCAAGCGTTACACGCGCCTCGGGCCGCTCGGCATTGAGCCGTTGCGCGGCGACGAAATCCGCGGCCGCAGTTTCGAAGCGGCTCCGGTCGGCATCGGGTTGGCTGGCGGTTGGGACCGGCGCAAGCAGCGATACCGCCCGAATGCGAACTCCCTCGACCGGGTCCGAGAGGAGCGGCGAAACGATCGACCAGAGTTGATTGGCTGGAACGCTGCTCAGCATCTCAAGTGCCGCCATCCGGACCATCGGATCGCTGTCCGAAAGCCCGTTCTGCGCCAGATTGAGATTCGCTCGCGAAAGATATTGGCCGAGCTCGATGAGCGCGCTCGCGCGAACGATGGCGGGTATATTGCCGTCCGAGGCGATTTCGCCGAGAAGTTTTCCGGAGTTCGGCTGCTCCGTCCACGCGGAATGAAAAGCTGCTGCGTAAGTCTGGAATCCCTCCCGCTGCGGCCCGAACCAGCCCTCAACCGCGCTCGCCGCCCATTGAGCCGATTTGTCGCGATGGCAATCGTTGCAAGCGTTTGGCGTACCGAACTTCACCGACAAATCGGGACGGGGAACTCGAAAGCCGTGATCATGCCGCCGGTCCACCACCATGTAGGTGCGTTCAGGCATGTGACAGGAGGAACACGAGACAGAAACATTCGCATTCTCATGGTGACGATGCGACCCAGTTTCATATTTGCTTGGCATATGACACTGGCTGCAGACGCCATCTCCGGGCGCGCGAAGCGCGGCGCTATGTGGGTCGTGGCAATCGCTGCAGGTCACTCCCGACGCAAACATCTTGCTCTGCCGGAACGGCAGGTAGTTGTAGATCTCTTCAATGTCGCGCATCTGCCCGTCGGCATAAGTCAAGTTTCGATACATTGGCGTGAGCAGGTGAGTCTTCGAAAGCAACTGCCCGGGCATCCATTTTTCCGAAAACTGCGCGCGTCTGGCATGGCAGAGGCCGCATGTTTCAACCTCCTTCCGCACGCCTAGCGGCATTCCATTGCGCTGCGGCATTCCGGTTCTTGCGTTCGGAGTCCACGTCGTACCGCTGCGCTCGTCGAACCGCACCGCGAGCCCTTTGGTCGGATCTTCCGTCTTCCCGAAGGGCCACCAGCGTTTCTGCTCTTGAGCCCACGCGATGTGACGCGATCCCGCGCCATGACATGCCTCGCAGCCAACGCTGATTTCTGCCCACGTCGTTGCGAAGCGGTCGGCAGCGGCGTCGTAGTTCTTGCGCACGCCGGTTGAATGGCACTCGGCGCACATGAAATTCCAGTTCTGGTTGAGCCTGGTCCAGTGCAGAACGTCGTCGTGTTTGACCTGTTCGTTCGGATAAAGGTGGAACCAACGCTGTCCGCCTTTATCCTTCGGCCGGACGTCCCAGGCGACGGAAAGCGCCTGCACGCGTCCATCGGGAAACTCAATTAGGTATTGCTGAAGCGGATCGACGCCGAAGGTATATTTCACCTCGAAGGTCGCCAGCTTGCCGTCGGGCCCGTCGGTCTCGACGAAGAACTTTCCGTCCTTGCGGAAGAAACGGGAGCGCACATCGAAATATTGAAAGCTCGCATCGTTGAAGTCGCCGAGCACGGACTTGTCCGTTGCGTGCGCCATGGCGCGCTCGTGCTGGGAGGTGCGCCATAGTTTCGCTTCGCTTTGATGACACCCGGCGCAGGCCTCGCTGCCGGCAAATGTCGCTGCGTCTGTAGTCGCCGCCAGGACGATCTGACCGGTTGCTAGTTGCCAGGATATGCCGCCAAGGCCGATGAGCAGCGCGATCGCCACTGTTGCAACGACGATCGCTTTACGGGAGATCATTTCAGTATCCCCGCGATTGCCTTCCACGTCCGGTTCTTAAATTTTACCATCGGTGGATTATCCAGTTCGACGATAGTCTCGGCTTTTGTGTTGCAGCCGGCTACGGAACGCGAAATCTTGACTTCCCCGTCGGTGTAGTAGCGATCGCCCTCCCCGTTGCGGCCCGCGAGAGTTGGACCCACACCACTGACTTCGTAAACGGCCTCGACGATCTTTGCGTTTTTCAGGTCGTCGGTGAGACCGTCCCGCTCGGCATCGACATCGGGCGCGATGTGATGCGTGACCTGGCCCGTGTAGCTACTCAGGCCAACGTCGCGGTCGAAGGTCACTGAGCCGAGCCACACCGGCCGGCCCTCCTGTCCTTCCTTCAACACTTCCCAGAAGCGCACATGATGGCGGCGATCGGCGCTTGTTCCAACGGGCTTTTCAAATGCCAGATCTTCGCGTCGTCCATCGTAATAAAGAGGGCTCACCGGTGCGTCGCGATATGGCCGGTCGAGAATGACGCTCCCGACGATTTCCACGCTTGATTGAAACGTGATCGGATCGGCAGGGTACCAGGAAGCCGCGTGCATGGCGCACAGGACATCATTTCTGGCCCCGACCAGGCCAATGTTGATCGGATCCCCCGGGATGTCCTGATCCGTGCGTGTCACCATCGAACGTCCCGCAAGCCCCTTTTGATGCTCATAATGACTCCAGGCCAGCGGCAGCACGATGTAGGCAATGATTCCGTAAGCCGCGACAATGATGGCCAGAACCCCGACCCCGATTTTCAGCTTTGACCGGCGGCGAGCCATCGTGCGGTCGCGTCAAAAATCCGGATGAAGGATGCTGTCCATGCTGTTGCCGATGTCAGCAGGAATGTAGGGCGCCCCAACATAGGAATCGATTGCCTGCATGGCATTCGAAGGTCCGCCGCTCCCCGCAGGACCAATATTCGCCCAGTTGCGATAGGCTGCGTATGCTTCGGGCGTCCCGACATAGGCGCAGTTGCAGCGGGCGGCGTCGGCATAGACGTAATAGAGCTTGCCGTCTCTCCTCCGCGTCACGAGCTTGTCCGGCGGAAGCGATCGGAGAATCGCGCTCTTTTCCGGTGTCGTTGCATATTTGACGACAAAGCCCGCCTGCGTGAACAGGTTGTCCGGGATAACAATCGTCTGCTGGGCAAACGCAAACGACAGCCCCAGCACGAGTGGCGCGGCTCCAATGATGGCACGGCGGATCGGCATGATCTGTCTCCTGCGCTAGTTGTTGGGGGGCCCTTGGGCTGCGGATCCATCGAGTCCTGGTGGCGGACCAGGATCCTGCTGCTGGAGCTGCAACAACCCTTGCGCATTCTCGGATGACGGTTGGGTCGGCATAATTTGCGGTGCATTGCCTGCCGGATTTCGAATACATACTCCGCCGACGCCGCTCACCGTCTGGAGGCATTGCTCCTGGGTGTAATAACTGCATTGTTGTTCGTCATTGTCCAAGATCGCGCACCATGGCGGGTTCTGCGCGTTGCCCGAGTCGGCAAACGCGACAACTGCCGCCACCAGAAACACGGCCAACCTGAGCGTACTGACCACGGCACTCATCGGCGTCTCCCTTCAAGTTCCAAAGTTACAAGCCGCGCAAGCAACGTTGCTGGATAGAGCTGCCCGATGATCGTTTCCAAATTGCACAGGCTACGGGCAACAGGATGCACCGGATAGATGTCGCCGTAACCGGTCGATGTCAGCGTGACAAAGCTGAAATAGATCAAGGTGCTTGCCATTTTCTGATTGTCTTCGAGAACTAGCCCGCTAAACGCGTTCGGTACCAGGAGTCCGACAAGCGTAAACAGGGACACAAACGCCAGGGCGATCAACAGATAGAGCAGGACCGCCCCGACAATTCTATGAAAGTTGATTCGGCCGGGACCAAAAACTCTCCGAGCCACTGCGAAGCCGAGCGTAATGACGATGATAAACCACGCAGCTGCGACAAGATAAAGATCATAAGCCAGAGGCTTGACCAGCCGCGCAACGACCACGACGATATTCAATGAAAACCCGGCCAGCATAATAGCTGTCGTCGTTGGGCTGGCCGATATTACCAGCGCAGCCGCAACCATCACCAAACCAACGCCTAGTCCGAACAACTCGATTCCTAATATGTAAACGCCGGCGGCCTGAAGAGGGGCAACCACAAACATCATCAGCACCAGCAAAACGGTCAGCACGCTGAGCAGAGGATCGCTGTATTGCTTCTGCAATTCGTCCAGCCGGAGCCGGCTGATCATCGTCATTCATTGGCTTCCCGATTACAGGTGTGCCAGCGCAGCATTCCCGCCGTTCAGCGCTATACGGCGTTGACTCAGCAGATACTGCAAACGCTGGCTGGCGAGGCTGATCGCGCTGATTTCGCCTTCATCGACCTTGCCGGCTGAGACCTTCTTTAATCCTTCTTTGAGAATGTCATCGAACTGCTGCTCGATCGCCGCCAGTTCTGTTTCGGACTTAGCCTCATTGATTTTTTCGACCAAGGCATAAAGCCGCATCGAGGGCTGGTCCTGCACTTTGACGGTATCCTTTGTCATGAATCTCCAGACTCCTGCCAAAATCGACGTAAACGTGCCGAGCAGCAATGATCCGTAGAAAAACTGATCACCGTATTTGTCGAAAAACGTCTTCTCGTCGCCGTCAAAAAAAGCCGCCGCGCCTGGATGGATAGGAATGTACGCGTCCTTGTCGGTATCCGGCGACATGACCTGCCCAAGAAGCGGGTGCTGGCCGGCCAGCTCCCTGCGTGCTTCCATCATCGCCTTCGTCAGCCCTGTAATAACGTCATTGTCAAGTTTCTTGTTGGCGACGAGGAAAAATGGAACGCGCAGGGTCGTCAGGTCATCGTCGGGCACCGGCGGCGAGCCGCGAAGCGTGCCTTTCGGCAATTCATAGCTCTTGTACGGCGGCGAAATTTCCTCGATTGCGCTTGCGGACTCGATTGGCACGATACCGAGCGAGCCTTTCGCAGTTCGCGGGAATGCCTCGCGAAGCATGGCAAGATATTTTTCGGAGATCGGGATCACCACCAGGAGGGCCTGTATTTGCTTCGCCTGAAGCGCCCGTGGCACGTCAGCCGGGGTGAGATCCTTGAACTGTACCTTGGCTGTCTCAAGAGCATATCCACTCGTTATGGCGGCAACAACCTGATGATTGGAATCGCCGGCAACCACACCCACCGTCTTTCCCTTGAGATCGTCCATGCTTTCGATTGAGCTCCCGGGCGGCACCACGATAAGCACGACCCCGTGCGTCATCGTCAGCACGGTGCGGGCGATCGACAGATCGACAGAATCAGCGCGGGCAACCGCAAGATCGGCTTTGCCGTCAGCGAACTCCTTCGCCGCCTCCAAAGCTGTGCCTTTGTCTATAACCTTGAGCCGCACGGGCGAGTTTGTGGTCGCCATTCGTGCAGCTATTGCCGATAGTGCACGGGTTACGTCGCCGTCAAGCGAACCCGTCGCAATCGTCAAGGTGGTTGGCTGCGTGACATACCGATAGGCGAAAAACCCGGCGCCGGTCGCCATAGTGACGAGACCGAGAACAAGCACGACGCGAAGCCACCGGGGCAATCGCCCTGACATCAGCGCGACGAGCACCGCGAGCGCACCCGCCGCGATCGCAACCTGCTGATACTGCTCGCGCTCCATTTCCATTTGAGCCAGTCCTTCGATCAGTTCTTGGGCAGGCCTTTCACATCCTTCGCCATCTGCAGGCAGGTCAGCAGCTCGACATAGCTTTGCGGCCCGGCAGGATCGCTCACCATCTGTGTGCACCTCGACCTGCTCTCGGGCGCAAACTGCGTCCACTGGCTGACAAGTGTGGTACGCGCGTTCTGTTCGTCGGCGAGGCAGCCCGCCGGATTTTGTGCGCTAGGATATTGCTGCAAGTCGGCCTTGCAGCTTTTGCGCACATCATAGTTCGGCACTTCGTCGGCCATTGCACTTTGCAACTGAACGCCGAGAGATAGAGCTGCAACTGAAACCAGTATCGTAAGCTTTGTCATGTTCGGTCTCCATCGCCCAAACGCAAGAATTCGCTTCGAGTCATCGCTCATGCTGACCACGACCGGATCGCGCTTTTTGGGAGCGAAGTTCTCCGTCGCGCCACACGTTGCGGTTATATCCTGCCTCCTGCCGATTGCTTCGGGGGGAATCAATTGGCCCAAAGGGTAACCAACGGATTGCGGCCAAAAAAGACACCATTCGCGCATTTTCCACTGGCCGAATGAATGCACAACGGGCAGTCAGTGGCCGGGTAACTTCCCCCGTACCCGCGGCTCTGAACGGCGAATTTACGCAATCTGCGGACACCAAAGTTGTTCAACCTGCGTTCTGACCCGTTCGAAAGGGCGCAGCATGAGGCCGGTGACTACGTCAAATGGTTCGTCGAGCATGCCTTCGTATTTGTTCCGGCACAGGCTATTGTGGCGGAACATTTGGCGAGTTTCCGGCAGTTCCCGCCTCGGCAAGCGCCGGGAAGCTTCACGGTCAATCAGGTCATAGAGAACTCGCAGAGGCTCAGTAGGAATCCGCTTAGGCGTGACGGGATCACATGTTGACGAATTCGCGTCCTGTCGCTGCCGATATCATTTGCCGTAACACGTCGCGCAGTAGGCGGCGCTCACCGGTCGTATAGCCCACACGCCCGCGCGTCGTGTTGAGCCAGTCAAGCTTCTGTTCGGCAGACGTCACCGTCGCGATTCCGCCCGCAATCGTCTGCGAAGCCTTAATATCGCTGAAGGAGAAATCTGAATCCCAGCCCAGGACGAAGCGATTGAATTGCCAGTTGGTGCCATACTGGATGCCACCAAGGACGGCACGCGGATTATCTGCGAGCGAGAACGGCACCGCCGGGAACACTTGGGGCAGCGATCCAGTCGAGCTCACTCCTTTTAGCGGCCGCTTTTTTGGCCCTTAGCTTCCTATCACCCAGTCCATGTCCCTTTTTTTTTGGGGTAAAGCGGACATTGTTGTCGCTCGGCAAATGCCCTGCCAATGACCCAAAGCTGACAATATAAGATTGCATAAATTCATGTGGGCGAATTGCTTTTTAGGCCAATTGCAGCCCAACCCGTAACAGTTCCGTCAATGCCCTTCGGCTCGTCACGCGCGGAGGTCGCATGTTGAAGGACCAGACGTCGGCGGGCCGAGCTCCAGACCGCTCTCGACAAGATTCCAGTCCTAATTTGCACCGCTCGCCCCGACGGCGCAGCTGAATCCGTCAATAAATGTCGGCGCGAATATACAGGGCTCGCACTCGATGAGGCGAAAAACCATGGCTGGATTTCTACGGTTCATCCCGAAGACCTCGAGAGATTCACGGAAAAATGGCGCACGATCATCGCGTCAGGCGAACGGGGCGAAGCTGAAGTGCGTCTGCGGCGATTCGACGATGACTACCGTAGGTTCTTAGTTCGGGCGGTCCCGCATCGCGACGGATCAGGAAGCATTACCAGATGGCTAGTCAGATGGTACGCAACGGATTCCGTCGAGGACATGCCACAAGCCGGAGCGCAAAGCCGGCAGGTTGAGGATGAGCTGCGTGCCATTCTCAATAACGCGCCAGTGCTCGCCTGGTCGACCTTCCCCGACGGGTGGACCGATTTCCTCAATGAGCGCTGGCTGAGCACTTTTAACATTTCTTGGGAAGAGGCGCTGGGCTTCGGATGGGCGAAGCTGATCCATCGTGACGATACCGCGAACATGCTAAAACAATGGCAAACCTCTGTGCAAAACGGCGTCGCCTTCGCGACTGAAGCACGATTTCAATGCTTCGACGGCAAATACCGGTGGTTCCTAAACCGTGCCGATCCGCTGCGTGACAAAACAGGAAAAGTCATCAAGTGGTACGGAACGAACGTCGACATTGAGGAGCTCAAACAAACCGAGACGAGGCTACGGCGAAGTGAAGCCTATCTGACTGAAGCGCAGCGGTTGAGCCTCACTGGTAGTTTCGGCTGGATCCCGTCCACCGGAGAAATTCATTGGTCGGACGAAAGCTTTCGGATTTTCCAATATGACCCGAGCGTAAAGCCGACCGTTAAATTAGCACTTCAGCGTGTTCACCCAGATGATCATGCCTTCGTGCGTGAGGCAATCGATGAAGCCTCGCGCGGCGAGACCAATTTTGACCTAACCCATCGGCTATTGATGCCCGGCGGTTCGGTGAAACACGTGCACATTCGGAGCCGGGCCGTGAGGGATGCGAATGGCAATCTCGAAGTCGTCGGAGCTATCACAGACGTCACCGCGACCAAGAAAGCGGAAGAGGCGTTGCACGAAAACGAGCAGCGCCTGCATGCAGCGCAGACCGAGCTTTCACACATAGGGCGGGTTGCGACTCTTGGCGAGCTTACAGCTTCAATCACTCACGAAGTGAACCAGCCCCTTGGCGCAATTGCTGCCAACGCAGCAGCTGCCCAGAGATGGCTGACTAGGTCAACGCCGGATATTGAGGAAGCACGCAGCGCCATCGAACGAATCGCGCACGAAGCTCATCGAGCCGCCGCGGTGATCAGTCGAATGCGCGAGCTTTATAAGAAGGCTGATCCGAAGAAGGTGCGCCTGGACATCAACGACGTCATCAATGACGCGATGCTACTAATGCGACGAGAGGCCACCAGTAGCCAGGTCTCACTTGAACTGGAGCTGGCCTCGGGATTGCCCGCCGTTCTTGGTGATCGTGTTCAGCTACAGCAAGTGATCATCAATCTCTCTCTGAACGGCATCCAAGCCATGGCGAACATTGCAGACAGGCCGCGGGAGCTCCTGATTCGATCGAAACAGGACGAAGCCGATCAAGTCGTTGTTGCGGTGCAGGACCTCGGAAGTGGCATCGATCCAGAAATAGCGGACAAACTGTTCAGCCCGTTCCTTACGACGAAGCCTAATGGCATGGGCATGGGACTATCAATTTGTCGATCCATTATCGAGGCCCATGGAGGGCGCGTGTGGGCGTCTCGTAATAGTGGCCCAGGGACGACGTTTAATTTTACGCTAGAGGCCTGCCCGGAATTGCCGGCACGGTGATCCAACAAAGCAGATGCCGCGGATTGAACGTTGTCCGGCTAAAGGCCAAAAGCGTTGCACGGACTAGAACCCAAAAGAGTTGCAGTTTTTCCGTTATACAATTATTAGTTGCAGTTTTGCAAAATGAAACCAGAAGCGATAGTGCATTGAATAACTTAGTTCGGCACAATTGCGAAAAGTGGTGCCTCAACTCAGTGAGCAACACTCTCACGAGCGCGATCAATCAGTGCATCGAATAAACCGCCGTGCTTTATGGCGCAATGACGCCAACCCGCGATATTGGACCTCAGGCCAATCGAACCGCGCGCAGCGTGCTGTGAATATGTGCGGGAAAGACGCGACCTTTAATGTAACAGCAATAGGACGGAAACGATGATACTCAGACTGATGAGCCTCGCATCCCTAATCTGGATTCTTCCGGTTTCTGCCAACGCACAGCTTACTATCGAAATGGCCAACATCCGGTGCGAGCAATATCTCGCTATGACTCCATCCCAATCGCGCGACTTTTCGGCCTGGATGAGCGGTTGGTTCAGTTACCAGCTCGGCAAGACAACAATAGACCTTGTCGCACATCAGAAAAACATTCAGAACGTGAAAGCCTGGTGCCAGTACCACCCGAGAGAGACCGTTATGTCGGGCCTGAAAAATGCGACAGGCGTGCAGTGAGCGTTTTGTAGATCGGAGAATCGCCATGAACAAAAAAATTCTTGTCATTGCTGTTGCCGTATTGGGCGCAGCTTCACTGCCGGCTTCAGCTCAAATCAATCTCGATATGAACAAAATCACCTGCGGGGATTGGCTCGGATATGATCCCGAGTCCCAGAACTTCGTCCGATTTTTCATGAGCGGCTACTACAACGCATCGAGAGGCAGCAACGTTCTGGATTACAACCGTCTGCAAAAGAATTCGCAAAAGGTTTTGGCCTATTGTAAAAAGCACAGGTCCGAAACCCTCCCCACCGCGATCCAGAGGCTCGCCATTTAGAAGTTCGAGCGCGGCGCTCATGTGACCGCCCTTCGGCATTCAGTCCTATCCAAATACTTGAGAACCTCGGGCCATATTGCTTATGGCCCGGGCCGCTTGGTGCCCCATGTGGCCGAAAAGCTTCGAGAGTCGGCGACAGGACTCAGGAACGGTTCGAATTTCCCTGCGTTACGCATTCGATTGCCGAAATGGCGAAGATTTGATTGCGTAGCAAAAAAGTGACTCCCGACGAGAAAAAAAGGAACGTCAGTGAATTTCTTCGGATAAGCGGTAAAGCGTTCTTGTCGCATTCCCGATTCTGCGCTCCTTCTAGAGGGGGAAGGGGAAATTATTCTGATGGGTAGACGGGCTTATGGCGCGCTGATTTTGCTGCTGTCTGTCGCCCCGTCTCGCGCCGAAACAACCTGCATTGATTCCGCGCGGCTGGCGCATTCGACGGTTGGCATTACGCGATATTTCGACAGCGCAGAGCGCGCCTCGCAACCCAACTTGCTCGGCATCCAGGGGACTGGCTGGTTCCAGTCTCCCACCGTTATCGTAACCGTCGAGCACGTCGTCACTGCAATGGGGCTTTCGACCGAAGACTGGAAGATTCTCACCATCCAGGACGGCGCCGACAGCTATTCGATCTCAGTCCGCATTCAGCACGTAGCCGGCGCTGGCGCAGAAAAATTGGCCGTGCTGGAATTGCAAACCGCGATTTCTACTGCGCGCAGCGTTCCGATCCGGGTGTCGCCGCTCGTGCCGGACGACCGTATCGTGACATTGGCCTACCCCAATCGCCAGCCACGCTCTGTCAGTGGCCGATTTGTGCAGTACGCAACAGAGGGCAGACTCGCGGGCACCGGCCTTCTTGAAATATATGAGGGGAATAACCGCCTTGTCATCGACCACGGTGCTTCGGGAGCGCCGGTTTTCGATTGCGAAGGCCGGATTGCGGCGGTAATCAGCACCGTAATCACGCAGATTTTCCGCACCCCTTTCGGCGAGCAGCGTATCTCGACAGCCTGGGGCACTCCCAATGTCGTATCGGTGCCAATCCGCGAGCTGATCGGCTTTCTCGAAAGCCAGTAAGCGCCCGGTACCGGTTCTGATCTCACTTTAGCGACGAATATATAGCTGGTGCGCGGCGCTTTCATCGCCAGCCCATGGCGTTGCCCCAAAGGGCAATATTATTCCAGGCGTTCACGCCTCAGAATTCCTGAAGCGCTTACCGCCAGCAGGCGGTTCACTCAACGTTAGTAACCCCCGAGGGAATTCGATCATGACAAGTCCCAGAAAAATCTTGTTCGGTTTGATTGGGCTGTTCACTGCAGCGATAGTGATGGCAAGCATGCCAGCCGCCGCGCAGCAGCAACAGCAGCGAAGACCCAACATCCTCGTCATCATGGGCGACGATGTAGGCTGGTTCAATATCGGCGCCTATCACCAGGGGATCATGTCCGGGAAGACGCCGA
>Ga0081455_10003987_pt1 | contig 16757 bp, 15 predicted proteins | sample TabmetS3T2R1_FD_70207 | JGI IMG/M metagenome (GOLD analysis project Ga0081455, IMG submission 70207) | Tabebuia heterophylla rhizosphere microbial communities from the University of Puerto Rico - S3T2R1 | ecosystem: Host-associated > Plants > Roots > Rhizosphere ...
TGCACGCTCGCGACCGTTATGGTTTGATGGCTAAGAGTTGGTCATACAATCTATCAGCCTCGTCCTGAGCACGATCAGCAAGGTCTTCCAACCGTCGCTGCTCTGTCCGATCGTTGGTCCTCCAGGCAGCGGTCAGATATTGCGACGCGAGGTCTGAAAGTTCACTGACTTGCTCGTTCAATTCCTCGACCTTCTTGAACTGCGCGTCTGACAATCGTTGTTTGTCGATGTGATGCAGGTTGGCGACAGCGGTCCAGTAGCACGGCTCATCATCGCCTATGACACGAACGCAGACGAACCCATCCTTGCGTTCGAGCACGTGATATATGTGATACAATTCAAGTTCGTCCTTCTGTGCCACACGATCATTCAGTGCCTCGCATTCGTTCCCGCTTGCCCAGATTTGCCAACTGGTGCGTGCGTCCGGATTTGCTGCGTGGTTGAGGTAGCTGGTGATGGTCCGACAGGCAGGCACGACGGCATTGTCGTTGTTGTCAATGTCCAGCCGGATGACCGGTGGCAGGCTGTGTTCGGCTTTGGCAGGTGTCGATTGACGCAATGGGGCTAATAGTCCAGCCAGCACACACAAGGTGCTGGTTGCAATGAGACGACGGTTCTGCACGCTACGGCGTTTCAGTGACAGGTTCATTGATTATTTTTGCTCAGTGTTCGCAGTAGTGGCCACTTAGCGGATCACCTTCATACCCTCGCTGGCTGCACCAACGTGATCCGCCCACTCGCGCAGCAACTTCATTTTCCAGGTGGTAATGGCATTTCTCAATAGGCGTCGGCCGTGCGCAACTGGCTTGGCGTCTTTCCAGTCCATCGCTTGAATGCATGAGTGAATGCGCTCACCTCATGAAAGCCGAGCAGCCACGCAATCTTGGATACATGCATCTTGCGGTCGTCGAGGTAACGAACCGCCAGATCGCGCCGGAGGTGCTCAAATATCTCACTGTAGTTCAACCCTTCGTCTGAAAGTTTTCTTGCAAGCGTTCTTTTGCTCATTCCGAGGCTGCGAGCCACGTCTTCGATGAGCACCCTTCCATGAGGAAGCACAGACGAGATCGCGTTCTCGACGCTCGTACGCAACTGGCTTCCGCCAGCTCTTCTATCGGCTAGGGCGGCTTCGCAATACTTTAGGAGAAGATCGTTGAGATGATGGTCAGCGTGAATAATCGGCAACTCCCGTGCGTTAGAGTTGAGGGCAAACTCGTCCGTGTCACCGCCGAACTCCACCTTAGTTCCGACGAATCGCGACATTTCAGCGGTGCCTTCCGATCGATAATGAGCAATGGAGAAGTGTTGCGGTACAAGGTTCTGCCCCGTCAGTACGCGGCAAATTCGTAATGCAGCAAACATGCAAAATTCAATTTGATGTCTGTCTGAGTGCCGTGGAACGCCAGAGTAACTCAGATTGATGATGAGCCTGTTCCCCTCTCGATATCGGACCACGAGGGCCTCGTTGGTAATCTGGCTGTATCGAGCAACCCGCTTTAGTGCATCGCCCAGGGTCTGCGAAGACGCCATGACGTAATAGAGCAGCCCGATTTGGCGCGGATCATGTTCGCGAGCGAGCGTGAAGCCGAGACAGTCGTCCTTCAAGGCAATCGCCGCTTCGTCCAAAAACTTAATTTGGCTTTGCACCCTCAGCCGCTCTTCCGAGTCAGCGATCACCTCCGGCGTCAGCCCCACACCCTTGAGAAGAGGCGCTACCGGCACGCCGGCGCCTTCGAGGCGCGCGATCGCTAGGCGGGTAAGGCCTCCTTGCGCCATCGGGATTGAAGCCAAGTCCTGTTCAGAATTCAGGGCTTGAGAGGTCCCATTGCTCATCCTTTGACCCCCGGCAGGGGCAAAACTGCCACCATGGCTCCGACGAGCAAATATTTGGCTCAAAGTAACAAGTCCCTGGGACGAGGCCAAGCGACAAGAAGCAGCCGACAGCGGGGCGCAATTTCTGCGCTGGCCAAATTAGCCAACGGCCAGCGCTGCCGGCTACTTTTTGACAGAGTAATCATGCGGGTCAAGTTCGAGGCCATCGATGCCACCGGCAAGGTCCACAAACGCAGCAGCACGAGGCACGTCTACTCGCACTGCGTCGTGATCCACCTCGCCGCACATCCGCCAAGCAAGCTCTGGCCCACGGGCGTTGCGGCCTGCAGCCATGCCGAATGGGTGGACAGCTGTGCGCTGGCCGAACGCAAAGCCAGCCGCTGGCGCAAGGACCCGTGTGTCGAGGCCATCGAGATCCTCGAGGCGAGGCAAGTGTGATTACGATCGGCTTTGCCCCGTGATGACCGCCCTGCCCACGCTGCACCGTTCTGGCAGCGGCAAACAAATCTTTGGCGCAGATGAACAAGTCTGGCCCGGCGAGCAAAACGACTAAGGAAGGAGAAATCCCGCAAGGCGGGTTGATCTGTATGAGAGTGAGCATGGCCAACAATATCCAGAAGCCCCGCTCACGTGAGCGCAGCTCGCTCACCGCCGGACTAGTGACGCCTGTTGTGGCCTTGGCAGTAGTCGGGTCGTTGCTTTACGCGCAGCCGATGACCCGGACCTATTGGTGGATTGCCTCTACGCTTTTCCGGTGATGCAGCTCGACGCCTATCAAGCCGAGAACGGTAAACAATGAACCTGCAAGCCCTATCCGATGACGAGCTGTGGCAGCTGTACGAGGCTCACGTTTGGCGGCCACGAGATCGGCGACTGGATGAACTAGACGAAGCGATCCTAAGCGAGATCGACCGCCGCGCTGAACTGTCCTCGCAACCTGTTATGACGCTTCAGGAAGCCAAATCGATCGCGCGCCATCTCGGGCTCACTCTGCGCCAGGTGCGCTCTGGCGACTATCGCGTGAACTTCCGCGATGGAAACGAGACGACCGCCTATTACACGGACGATCTCGAAGATGCCGTCAACACTGCAGTTGAGATGGCCCGTAAGCGAGAATTGTCGGCCTGGCCGAAGCCCGACCGTCAGTTATCATGCTGAAAACTCTAATCATCGCGACTGTGCTGCTGCCGAGGCTCATGATCGCGCAGCAATCCCAGCAGCCAACACAACCGGGCCAATGGTGCCCGGTAGGTTGGACGGCGAGCGGAAATCACTGCATACCGGGCTCCGACACGGCCCCGGGCCGCGATTTCCAGGAAAGGTTGGTGTCCGGCCGGGCGGCGCGAGAGCACATATCGGCAAGCTCCGCGATCGGCGGCCCTTAGCGGCGCCGTGGCACTCGTGGAGCCTGATCTTGCACGCCCGCTTGGCACGCGAAATCATCCCTTCAGCTGGTCGCCGTCTAATGGCGTCGCATCTTACGGCTCAAGCTCTTTACCGGCCACAAGCTCAAGTCGCTTGATTGTCTTGACACGGACCGCAGCGAGGTGCTCCTTCAGCAGCTCAAGCTCTTCATATGCGCTTCTGGCTCTGCTTCGGCAGCAGCGACACGACAGCTGCGAGATAGACCTCGGGCTTCCGCTCCCTCACAGGCCTGATCACTTCCGCGCTGTGCTTGGCGAAGTCTTGATGGAGCAGCGCCACAGCAAGCTCATTGAGCTTGCTGCGCGCACTCGATCTAGGATTACTACAAGCCCAATGCGGAGCACATTGCCTGATGTGCCATCGGCAAGGGCATCGCTGAGCGCGAGCAGAGTGAGAACATCGCCTACGGCGTGCTTGACCCGTCCGCGTTCAAGGAGGACGGCGGCCCCTCGATCGCCTACCCCCAATTGGGGGATGAAATACGGTGCGATTATTCAGAAAGATTCAGGTCCGCCTGTAAGACTCGCCAATTACTCTATGGCAGGCTGAGTGCGCGGTGGTGCGACTCTGAAGGGAGCGCGATCCAATCGATGGCGTCGCCACTCAATGTTGAGAGCCCAGTCGCCGTACGCGGCGGGGTGAGGTCGAGCCCGCCATCCACTGCCATTAAGATTTAGCGACTGCGATGGAAAGTGCCATGAGAGGCGTTGCCGAGTGGCTAGCATCGATCGGTCTGAGTGAGTACGCCCAACGCTTCACCGACAACGCCATTGACCTCTCGGTCGTGCGCGATCTGACGGAACAGGACCTAAAAGACCTCGGCGTTCTGCTAGGACATCGCCGGAAGATGCTGCGCGCCATTGCGGAGCTCGATCAGACCTCTACCTTGCCGGCCGAACGCGCAACCGAACCGGCGCCGCGCGACGAGGCCGAGCGACGCCAGCTTACAGTGTTGTTTTGCGACCTGGTCGGTTCGACTGCACTATCGGCGCGGTTGGATCCGGAAGACATGCGGCAGGTGATCGCGTCCTATCACGTTTGCATTGGTGCGATCATCGGCCGCTACCAAGGCATGATCGCGCGATACATGGGCGATGGCGTGCTCGCCTATTTCGGCTATCCGCGCGCGCAAGAGGATGATGTCGAACAGGCAGTGCGCGCCTCGCTCGCACTCGTCGATGCCATTGCGAACCTCCGGACAAATGTCGACATCGCGTTACAGGTTCGCGTTGGCATTGCGACTGGCACAGTCGTGGTGGGCGACCTTCTCATTGGTGACGGTTCCGAAGAGCGGGGGGTTGTTGGTGACACGCCAAACCTCGCCGCGCGCCTGCAGGCGCTGGCGGAGCCAGGGACTGTGTTGATCTGCCCTAGCACGCGCCAGCTCACTGGGGGGCACTTCGATTACCGCGATCTCGGCCCGGTCACGCTGAGAGGCTGGGCAAAGCCGGTGCCGGCTTGGCAAGTGTTGGGACCGAGCGGCGTCGCGAGCCGTTTCGAGGCAATGCACAAGACCCAGCTGCCGCCGCTGTTCGGGCGTGAAGAGGAGATCGAGCTGCTGATACGCCGGTGGCGACACGCCACGCAGGAGGAAGGCCAAGTGGTAGTGCTCACGGGAGAGGCTGGTATCGGCAAGTCGCACATTGGCCTCGCTCTCGACGAGCGGTTGCACAATGAACCGCACATCACCTTGCGCTATTTCTGCTCGGCGCATCATACCAATAGTGCTTTGTTCCCATTCATCGGCCAGCTCGAACGTGCTGCCGGGTTTGAGCGTAGCGACTCACCTACGCAGAAGTTGTCCAAACTTGACGCTCTAGTTGCCCAATCCACGGCAAACCTGGAACACGTGGTGGTTCTGGCTAACCTTTTCGCATTGCCGGCCAACGATCGCTACGAACTACAGGAGCTGAGTCCACAAAAACGCAAGGAGAAGACACTGGCGGCATTATTGGCTCAGCTCGATGGGTTGGCGGCGCGACAGCCGATTTTCATGATTTTCGAAGATATCCACTGGATCGACCCAACCTCGCTGGAGCTGCTTGCCGCCATAGTGGAGCACGTGTCGCAGCTTCGGGTACTGCTGGTCGTCACTGCCAGGCCCGAATTCACGCCGCCTTGGCCTAGTTACCCGCACACGACGACGATCTCGCTTAGACGCCTTGTCAGGCGCGATGGCGCCGCATTAGTCGAGCGAGTGACGGGCGGCAAGCGACTGCCGAAGGAGGTAATGGACGAGATTCTCGCGCGCACCGATGGCGTGCCGTTGTTCATTGAGGAACTGACCAAGACGGTGCTGGAAAGCGGGCTGTTGCAGGATCGGGATGGCCAATATGTTCTTGAGCGTCCGCTGCCGCCTCTGGCAATCCCAACAACGTTGCACGCATCGCTGATGGCGCGAATTGATCGGTTGGCGCCGGTGCGGGAGGTGGCTCAGATCGGCGCCGTCGCGGGTCGCGAATTCCATTATGAATTGCTGTACGCCGTCGCCGGCTTGCCGAGGGAGAAACTCGACGAGGCGCTTGGCCAGCTGGTGCAGTCAGAATTGATTTTCCGCCGGGGCGAGATTCCACACGCGGTATATACCTTCAAGCACGTGCTGGTGCGTGACGCCGCATATGCCAGTCTCCTGAAGAGCCGGCGCGCAAATCTGCACGGCGCCATTGCGAATGCGCTCGAGCAACGGTTCCCTGAAATCGCGCAAAATCAGCCGGAAACTCTGGCGCACCATCTCACCGAAGCCGGACTGACCGAAAAGGCGATCGGTTACTGGCTGACGGCGGGCAGGAGCGCGGCCCTGCGCTCGGCCAACCTCGAGGCCATCGCACACCTGCAGCGAGGCATTGAGCTGACAGGCCATTTGCAAGTCGGCGAGCGCAAGGACAAATCCGAGCTTGATTTCCTGCTCGCCTTGGGGCCGTGCCTCATCGCCAGGCACGGGCCAGCCGCAAGCACTGCCGTGGCGACCTTCGCCCGTGCTCGTGAGCTATGCGAGCTGCTTGGAGAGCCGCCTGAGTACCTTCAGGTGATGTTTTGGGTTGCGACTGTCAGCGTCATGCGGGGCGAGCTGCCGCAGGCTCTGGAAGCGGTCGAGGCGTTATTGAATGCCGCCGAAGCACGTGACAATCGACCGGCGTTGATCAACGCGATCCGTGGACGTGCAATGATTCTCTTTTTTCTGGGGCGCATTGTCGATGCCTACGAGGCGATCGAACGCGCAGTCGCGGTGTTCGCCTCGAGTCAGGACGCTGACAGGATGGGTGCTCGGGCGGCTGGCCAGGACGCCGGAGTAGCTATGCTGGCCCTTATGTCGTGGGTGGTCTGGGTTGGCGGGGATGTCGACCGAGCAGTCAGCCGAATGGCTGCGGCGCTTGAACGCGCCGACACCATCCACCATGCACACACACACGCTTACGCCTGGTATTATGCGGCTGTTCTCCATGCTCTTCGGAGTGAGCCCGCAATTGCTCAGGCCTATGCGGATCGCTGTCTTGCGATATCGGAGCAACATGGATTCCGCCAGTGGCTCGGACTCTCGCGCGCGATCCGGGGTATCTGCGCGGCAGCACTGGATGCGTCAGACAGCCGACTCGACGAGGTGAAGTCTGAGCTGGACGAGTATCAACGCGCTGGCTATCAGGTCGGCATTACGGCGCAGTTCGTGCTGCTGTGTCCCGCCTTGCTGCTCCGCAACGATCCCGAGACGGCGCTGGAGATAATCGATCGCGGGCTCTCGATCGTCAGCCACAATAGCGAGCGGCCCTTTGAAGCCGAACTGTACCGACTAAAGGCTCGCGCCCTTCTCATGCGCGGCGCATCACATGCCGAGGCAGAATCCTTCCTAGGACAGGCTTTGCAAACGGCTCGCAGCCAACAGGCGCGATCCCTCGAGCTTCGCGCGGCAACCGACCTGGCCAGGCTTTGGATCAATCAAGGCAAACGTGCCGAAGCGCGCGACGTTCTTGCATCTATCTACGGTCGGTTCAGTGAAGGCTTCGACACACCGGACCTCAAGGAGGCCAAGGCGGTCCTAGCGCAGCTCTAATCTCATTTCCGGAGCCCCAGCCTCTGCGTGACTCGGGCGAGTCCGCTGGTGCGCCCTAGCCCAGCACCCGCTACCCCTTAGGCGGCTAGGGGCACCAAGCGACCGCACGGGCTCCCTGAGTCACCGGGGAGGCACTGCGCGGCGTGGGAAAGGTCCATAGCGCCCAAATTCAGAACAATTCAGGCCTTCCCCAAGGACGGCCGACCTTGCCCCTGGCAGGCTGGAAGATGCGGCAAACCGACTAAGCCGGGGCAGCCGCTGGCCAGTCTATGATGGCGGTGGCACCTGGGGAGGAAGCCGCACATGCTCGACCTGAGACGGCGGGACTTCGTCACGCTGCTAAGTGGTGCAGCGGTGGGCTGGCCCCTGGCGGCGCGCGCGCAGCAGGCGACGCCCGTGGTAGGCTTTCTCAGCAGCATCGCGGCCGACGACCGGCCCCATCACACGGAGGCGTTCCGGCGGGGCCTGGACGAGGCCGGCTTCGCCGACGGCCGCAACGTCAGGATCGAATACCGCTTCGCGGACAATCGAATGGATCAGCTTCGACCGCTGGCGGAGGAGCTGATCGCTCGCAAGGTGGCCGTGATCGCGGCGCTCGGCGGATCCAATACCGCCCTGGTCGTCAAGGGGATGACATCCACAATCCCAATCCTGTTCACTACCGGCGCCGATCCGGTCATGTCCGGGCTCGTCGCCAGCCTCAGCCGGCCAGATGCGAACGTCACCGGGGTCAGCTGGTTCTCGACCGAGCTCGGCAGCAAGCACATCGAGGTCCTCAACGAGCTCGTCCCGCAGGCCGCGCCGATCGCGATACTGGTCAACCCGAACAATCCGGAAGCGGGTCTCTACCAGCATTCCGCGCAGGACGGCGCGCTCACGTTCGGAAGGCGGCTTCTCGTTCTCAAGGCCGGTACGGTGCGCGACATCGACGCGGCGTTCGCGACGCTCGCGGAGCAGCGCGCCGGCGCAGTAATCGTCGCAGCCGATCCGTTCTATCCCGGTCGCGCGCGGCAGCTCGCGGTGCTGGCGGCGCGGCATGCGCTGCCGATGCTCTCGGCGGTGCGCGAGATCACGGCGGCCGGCGGCCTGCTCAGCTACGGCAACAGCGTGACCGACGCCTATCGGCGGATCGGCCTCCATGCCGGCCGCATCCTCAAGGGCGCCAAGCCCGCCGACCTGCCGGTCGATCGCGCCGTGCGGTTCGAGCTCGTCATCAATCTCGGGACCGCGAGAGCGCTAGGCCTCGAAATGCCGCCAAGTCTGCTCGCCCGCGCCGACGAGGTGATCGAATGATCGGGCGGCGCGAGTTCATCACGCTACTCGGCGGGGCGGCGGCGGCGTGGCCGCTGGCGGCGTGGGCGCAGCAGCCGGGCAAGCCGCCGGTGATCGGATTCCTTGGTAGTGATTCGTCCGGCCTCGGCGACCGTGTCAGCGCATTCCGCACGGGCCTCGCCGAGAGCGGCTACGTCGAGGGGCACAACGTCGTGGTCGAATATCGCCTGGCGGTGGGGCAGATCGACCGGTTGCCGGCATTGACCGCCGACCTGTTGCGCGCCTCGCCGGCGGTGATTGCGACCGGCGGCCTGCCGGCGCTGCTGGCGGCCAAGGCGGCGACCGCGACCATCCCGATCGCCTTCTATGTCGGCGTCGATCCCGTCGAGATGGGGCTCGTCGCCAGCCTAAACCGGCCGGGCGGCAATCTCACCGGGGTCACCGGCCTGTCGGTGCAGCTGGTGCCGAAGCGGCTCGAACTGCTGCACGAGCTGGTGCCGGCAGCGACTGTCCTCGCGTTGCTCCTCAACCCGACCAATCCCAACGCGGCGACGCAAACCCGCGACCTCGAGGCGGCAGCGCGCCAGCTCGGGCTCGCGCTGCACGTTCTCAATGCCGCCAACGAGCGCGACTTCGAATCCCTCTTCGCGGAATTGGCGCGGCTCAAGGCTGGCGCGCTGGTGGTGGGCGCGGACGGGTTGTTCGTGCGCCATGCCGAGGAGCTCGGCGCCTTGGCCCTGCGCCACCGCGTTCCCGCCATCTTCCAGGATCGCGCCTTTGCCGTGGGGGGCGGGCTCACCAGCTACGGCGCGAGCCTGCAGGACGCTTATCGCCTGGTCGGAATCTATGCCGGGCGCCTGCTCAAGGGTGAGAAGCCCGCCGAGCTGCCAGTGCAGCAGGCAATCAAGGTCGAGCTGGTGATCAATCTCAAGACCGCCAAGGCGCTCGGCCTGACCGTTCCGCTGCCGCTGCTCGGCCGCGCCGACGAGGTGATCGAGTGACGACGCGGCGTACATTCATCACGCTGCTCGCCGGCGCGGCGGCGTGGCCGCTGGCAGTGCGCGCGCAGCAGGGCGAGCGTGTGCGGCGCATCGGCGTGCTCATGCACTCGCGTGCCGACGAGCCGGAAGCGCAGGCGCGCCTCGTGGCGTTCTTGCGGGGCTAGAAGAAGCCGGTTGGGCGGTCGGGCGCAACCTGCAGATCGATTATCGCTGGAGCGTCGGCGACGCAGCGCGCCTGCTCAGGGATGCGCAGGAATTGGTCGCCCTCCACCCGGATGTGGTTTTGGCGGGGGTCGGCGCCACCACATCGGTGCTGCATCAGGCCACACGCACCGTGCCTGTCGTCTTCGCCCAAAGCATCGATCCGGTCGGCAACGGATACGTCGAGGGCATGGCGCGGCCGGGCGGCAATGCCACCGGCTTCATCCAGTTCGAGTACAGCTTGAGTGGGAAATGGATGGAGCTGCTGAAGGAGATCGCGCCGGGAGTCACGCGCGCGGCGGTCTTGCGAGAACCGGGCGCGGCCGGAATCGGACAATGGGCCATCATCCAGTCCGTGGCCCAGTCGCTGGGCGTCGAGTTGAAGCCGATCATGTTGACCAATGCCGGCGACATCGAGCGCGCTGTCGCGACGTTCGCGCGCGAGCCCAATGGCGGCATGATCGTGGTGGTGAGCGCAGCGTCGTTGAACCATCGCGACCTGATCGTGGGGCTTGCGGCGCGGCATCGCCTGCCGACGGTGTACGCGCATCGCGTCTTCGTCACCGGCGGCGGGCTGATCACGTATGGACCCGACATCGCCAGCCAGTATCGGCGCGCGGCCGGCTACGTCGACCGCATTCTCAAGGGCGAGAAGCCCGGTAATCTGCCGGTGCAGGCGCCGACCAAGCATGAGCTGGTGATCAATGTGAAGACCGCGAAGGCCCTGGCGCTCGACGTGCCGCCGTCGCTGCTCGCCCGCGCCGATGAGGTGATCGAATAGCGATGCCTGATGGCCGCTTTCGAGCAAAGCGGACATTGGAGGCGAAGTGGCCGCACGACCGACTTTGACCCCGAGCCGACATAGGCCGCCTGAATTTGCTGTGCTGCACAACGCGGCATTTCTTAGAGCGCTGTGGTAGTCTTCAACACCCCGGCTGAGAGAAGCACATGAGACGGCGCGAGTTCATCGCAGTGCTGAGCGGCGCGGCGGCGTGGCCCCTCGCGGCGCGCGCGCAGCAGCCGGCGATGCCAGTGGTTGGATTGTTCCGCAGCACGACCGCCGCGCCATTCACGCGGGTCGTGGAGGAGCTCCGTAGAGGCCTGAGCGAGCAAGGATTCATCGAGGGACGCAACGTCGTTCTAGAGCAGCGCTGGGCCAACAATCAACTCGATCGGTTGCCGGCGCTCGCCGCCGATCTGGTCCGCCAAAAGCCGGCGGTGATCGTCGCCAATACTCCTGCGCTGCAAGTCGCACGGACCGCGAGCCCGACCACACCAATGGTGTTCGTGGTGGGTGACGATCCGGTGAAGATGGGACTTGTTACCAGTCTCAATCGCCCGGAGGGCAACGTCACCGGCGTGACCTTCTTCGGCGGCAGCCTGCTCGGCGCCAAGCGGCTGGAGCTGCTGCATGAGCTGATACCGAAGATGGCTGTCGTCGCCATCCTGATGGATCGGGACAGTGTCTTCGAGATTGGCCTGCCGGACATCGAAGCAGCAGCGCGTGTCCTCGGGGTGAAGATCGTTCCGATCAAAGTTGCGAGCGACCACGATCTCGATGCTGCCTTCGATCGTATCATCGGCGCCAAGTCCGACGCAGTCTTGTTTGGAGGGGGGCCGATGCTCAGGAGCCAACTCAAGCAGGTGGTCGCGCTGGCCTCACGCCATGCGATCCCGACCATCTATGAATTGCGCGACTACGTGGAGGCCGGCGGCCTGTTGAGCTATGCCGCGAGCTTTCCGGGAGCGTATCGGCAGGCGGGCATCTATGCCGGCTTGATTCTCAAGGGCGTCAAGCCGTCCGAGCTGCCAGTGCTGCAGCCGACCACGTTCGAGATGGCCATCAATCTCAGGACCGCCAAGGCCCTCGGGCTTGATGTGCCGCCGACGCTGCTCGCCCGCGCCGACGAGGTGATCGAGTAAGCGCGCCTGATTGTCCGCTTTCGCGCAAACCGGACATCGGAGGCGACATGGCGCCAGGGCGGCTTTTGACCGATGCTGTCGAAAAAGGGATTTTGCGATGAGTGGCGAGCAACATCGATTCAAGATCACATGCGAATGCGCAATCTTGATTCAAAAATCCGCCCGCCGGGATTCGATCGTTTCAGATTCTAATTCCACAGTTCGTTTACGGAGACTTTTTCGACAGCATCGACCCGATTCGGACATTGAGTGGCCGATTTTGCTGCGATGCACGGCCCTGAACTAAGCCGCATATCAGAGGCGACAACCTGTGCAAATGATCGATACTCGGGAAGCTGCGGTGGATAGCTCGCCCGCGGAGTGGTCGGTAGCGCGCCGGGTGGTTAAGTGCGCTCAAGTTTCGGATACGGCGAACCGTCCTTATGACGAAACGTCTTCACTCCATCGGGGCCTGCCTTCAGCTCCAAGTCGATGTCCGGATAGGTGACTTCGTCGCCTGGTGTGCGGTCTCCCACGACCAGAAAGGCGGCATCGTTGTCGGTCGCATTCAGGAAGTGGTGACCATCGCCAGTGCCCGCCGGGAATGCGATGCAGGTGCCCGGCCCGACCGTCTCGCGTCCCGCATCGGTGACGAGGACGAATTCACCCTCGATGATGTAAACGAATTCATCCTGTTTCGTGTGGGAGTGCCGAGCCGAAGATTGGCCACCTGGCTCGACACGTACGAAGTTGACGCCGTAGTTTTTGAGCCCACCGTGATCGCCGAGACGCCTGTTCCATCGTTTGCGCTGGCCGTCACGGAATGGTGCCGGATACCCGGATGATGAATTGCTCTCCGGCAAATCCCTCGGCCTGAATACCTTGGAACCGCTCGACATATGCATTCTCCTCGGCAGTCCGCCAAATGGTGCTATAGCAGGTTCTTTGCCGCAAGACGCCATACTCCAGCGCAACGGTCTCCGCTTGAAAAGCTTTCGACAAGCAAGATTGTTGCAACGGCTCAGGTCTCAAATTGGCACTTCTCTGCCCTTGCGAAATGTCTGCTTTGAGTCCGCAAAGCGGTGCAAAGCGGACTTCGATTAGCCTGCTCTCACCTGAGTGTTCGGCCTACATCGCTGACATGTCGGACGAGGATTACAAGCGCGCGCGTCATCGTCAGCGTCAGGCTGCTCTCCGCGCGCGCCGGTCGCGAGCCCGACGGCGCGAAGGCATGTGCGTCTTTCATGTAAAGCCGATCAGCGGCGCACCCTAGCTGCTTTGCGCGCTGCTGGCCGGCTCGCCGATGATGCCAGCCCGGAACAGATCGAACATGAGCTGGCTCAGGTCGTTGACGACTTCGCCGCTCGATGGCTCGGCAAAAAAATTCCGTGCGCGTGACGCGCCGTTGATGATCGCCGAGCTTATGCTTGGGCCATGACCACAAAAATGCCTTTGGTCCCGGAAGATGTCGAGCGCGAAGCCGAAAGGCGAGCGCGGCAGGAATACGTCAAGCGCGTACGCGCCGAGTCCTTTGCTGGCACCAGGCTGGAACCCGCGAACAGCGATTGATGTGGCGCGAGCGGCAAATCCGAACGTTGATGACGCGCGAGTTCCAGCGGCTGACTTGCGCGCATCCTGCTGTGCCTCTGCCCGCCGCTGCGCACCGCGCTCGGCGCGCTGTTCTGGATCGCGCTGATCTTGGTGGTCTGGCACTGGCCGAGCTGAGGGGGGTTTCTTCGCGAGCCGGCAGCCTTAGCTTCGCCAGCTCTTTGCGAACGCCGCCATCGCCGCCTCGCGCGTCGGCTCACGCGAGCAAGTGGGGGCCGCTCTCCACTGTGATGGCCATCACGAAATGTCGGATTTGGCTGCCGCCGGTGAACGGGTTCACAGTGGCGGCGAGAGCGTTGCGTCAGTGTGGCCGCACCAGCGACGGATGGTCCGTTCGCTGGCTACGAGGAGAAAGACATGAGCAAGGCCCACGACACCTCGAAGCTCGATCGTGCCAAGATCGAAAATCGCGTGCTCGCGGATAGCGAGTTGGATGCGGTGAGCGGCGGCAAGTTACTGGAAGCTGCCGTTAAGGGGAAAGTCTTCCAAAAGGTTGAGATACACGGCACGGCCTAGGCGGTCATGAACTCGAAGGATGCGCGGCGGATGTCCCCGTTGTGCCCGCTCGCCCACATCCACGCGCGACCCGGCGGCGCGACCGCCTCGAGGTGGAAGATGCGGCCGACCACGACGCCGTTCTCGAGCAAGTCGTAATCGTCGTCGCGCCACTGGCCGGACGAGCGCGAAGCGGACCCGCGTTTAAGGATGAGTTGGGTGGTCACTGACCCGCCTTACTATTGAGCAAGCCTGTAGAGCGAGCTTTACCGATCAGATACGACACGAACGCAGCGCACGCGCCGATCATGAAAAGCGCGTCCGTTTCGTCAGGGCTTACCGATGGCTCATTGAGATGAGCGTGTCGAATTCCCTGCTCGTCGCTCGTGTATCCATACAGGGCGTTAAACCCAGCTTTCATACCCCCATGAATCTTTGCTGACTGTTCCAGCTTCGCCAACGCGTTTGATAATTTGCCATCGGGTTCGAGCGTGCGAGCGACCGATTCCACCGCATTAATACTTTCTCGAATGCTCCCGGCGAAATTTCCGGCAGTGAGCTCATTTGCTGCTTTGGTCAGGTGCTCGCGAGCTCCATAAAATTCGGCTGACCGGAGGTCGGCGAAAGCTCGCTCCATTGTCTGCCGCTCGGCGTCGGACCCAATGGGGCAAATCACGTTGCCATCGAAGACCCTGTATGCGAGCCGGCAATACGCCATCTTCGCGTTAACCTCGTTCGCTAAGCCGCGAGGGCAAGCAGGGTGCTTCAAGACAAATTCGAGCCAGCCTAGGACATCTGACCAACTGCCCTCGGCGATCACGCGAGCGCACCCGCGCCGACTACATCAAGCAGATCGCCAAGATCGAGCTGCGATTTGGAGACGCCCCGCTCAAGGCGTTCTCCGATCCGCGCACGCGCGGAGTCTTCCTCGAATGGCGCGACGAGCTGGCGCTCACGTCCCTGCGGCAAGCCGATTACGCGTGGCAAGTGCTCAAGCTGATCCTGAATTGGGCGAAAGATCGCGGCAAGATCACCGTCAACATGTGCGCGGGCGGCGGGCGGGTCTATCACGGCACGCGCGTCGACTTCGTGTGGAGCGTCGAGGTCGAAGCCGTGTTCCTCGAACATGCCCCGCCGCAGCTACACCTGCCGCTGTTGCTGGCGCTGTGGACCGACCAGCGGCAGGGCGATCTGCTGCGGCTGCCGTGGTCCGCCTATGACGGCTCGACCATCCGCCTTGTGCAATCCAAGAGCATCCGCGAAGGGGGCAAGCGCCGCCCGGTGCGCGTCTCGATCCCGGTCGGCGCGCCGCTCAAGGCCGCGCTGGATGCCGCGAAGAAACACGGATCGATCATCCTGACGAACAGTCTGCACCGGCCGTGGACCGAAGGTGCCTTCCGGCAGGCGTGGTGGCAGGCGTACAGGAAAGCGGGCATCGTCGGGTTGACCTTCAACGATCTGCGCGGCACGGCGGTGACCCGTCTCGCGCTGGTCGGCTGCACCGAGATCGAGATCGCCACCATCACCGGCCATTCGCTGCGCGACGTGCGCTCGATCCTCGACGCCCACTACCTGCACCGCGACATCGAGCTAGCGCGGGCCGCCATCACCAAGTTGGAGATGGGCTACGCGAAGCGGGCAGGGTGAAAAGTAGAACACGGCTCTCAAAATGAGCTTCAAAATGGCCAACCGGGCTTGACGATGAGAACACAAAAAGCGCAATGGGATCAGGCGGCTGCGGGATGAAGGGCGCAAGCCCCTAACGCGGTTCAGAAGTCCGCATCATTCTCGCGGCGAGTCCGAAATGCGGACTTCTGAACCAAAGCCACACTAGGTCAATAAGTTGCTAGTGTCCTTCGATTCCGAAGTTCGCAAACGAGCGTGCAGCACAATGATGCGAACTTCGGAATCGGGACACTAGCGAGAGCTTGCGGCGGGCCACGGCTTCGCGCAAGCCTCCGGTAACGAAGCCCACAAGCGTAGCGCACGGCTGCTGTGCGGCAGGATCTGCCGCCGCCGGGGAGGAAGACGATGCATGTGAACCGCGGCACGCAGTGCTGCTCGGCGCGTCGTCTACTGCCGCGGTATCTCGGCGCGCTGGCACTGACCGTCGCCGCGTGCGGCGCGTTGTCGGCGCAAGAACTCTGGCCCAACCGGCCGATCAAGCTCGTCGTTCCGCTGACGGCGGGAGGCGGCGTCGACATGATGGCGCGGCTCACCGCCCAGCACCTCAGCGACCAGCTCGGCCAGCAGGTGGTGGTGGAGAACCAGGGCGGGGCCGGCGGCACCATCGCGGCCAACGCGGTCGCCCGCGCGCGGCCCGACGGCTACACGCTGATCTTCCAGTCGGTGTCGTCGGCCGTGATCAATGCTCTCGTCTACAAGAATCTGCCGTACGATCCCCTGAAGGACCTCATCCCGGTCACGCTCGCCGGCCGCTTCCCGCTGGTGTTGATCGCCAATCCGGAGCTGCCGGCGAAGGATCTCGGCGAGCTCATTGCGCTGCTCAAGGCCAATCCGGGCAAGTACAGCTACGGGTCGTCGGGCGTGGGCACGATGCCCCACCTCGCCGGCGAGTTGTTCAAGTCGATGGCCGGCGTCGACATCGTGCACGTCCCCTACCGCGGCAACTCGGCGATCATGGCGGACCTGTTCGCCGGGCGGGTCGCGATCATGTTCGACGGTCCGCCGACGCAGCTCGGCAACATTCGAGAGGGCAAGGTGCGTGCGCTCGCCATCACCACCGCCGAGCGCTCGCCGGTGCTTCCGGCGGTGCCGCCGGTCGCCGACACGCTGCCGGGTTACGCCATCCCATTCTGGACCGCGATCTTCGCGCCCGCGAACACGCCGAAAGACGTGGTGGAACGGATCGCCGCGGAAACCGGGAAAGCGATGCAGCACCCCGACGTGCTTCGCCGCTACGGCGAGCTCGGCATCGTCGGTGTCGGCTCAAGCCCGCAGGAGCTCGATCGCTT
>Ga0081455_10003988_pt1 | contig 16757 bp, 15 predicted proteins | sample TabmetS3T2R1_FD_70207 | JGI IMG/M metagenome (GOLD analysis project Ga0081455, IMG submission 70207) | Tabebuia heterophylla rhizosphere microbial communities from the University of Puerto Rico - S3T2R1 | ecosystem: Host-associated > Plants > Roots > Rhizosphere ...
CTCGCCAAAGTTGCGTGAGTCTCGGCCCGTAATGTTCTCCGGCGGGCTTTTCAAAGGAGTAAAGTTGGGTGGATTTTGTCGAACGATATTTGGGTATTTCGCCTGATGGTGGCGACGGCTCAGCGGAAGTTTTGTTTCTTTTCGTCCTATTCGCGATAATTGCATTGATCGCGTGGCGTTTGCTGGGTCTACCCAATGTCAAAGACGACGCGCATGCCCCCTTGGTCCGACTTGAATCAAATGACGGTTCAGAGAAGGGAACGCAGGGTGTGCAGCTCGGTCTAATTGTTACTATCCTGGCGTGTGCCGTGATCTTAGGCGGGTACTACTTGTTGTAAGAACCTCGGCGGCGAGCCAACGCATTGCTGGCCTATCGTGAATTGGGACATTCGCGATGTCCGTTTATGACCCAAGGCGGGCATGTCTCAACCCCTTCCAGTCTCGCGGTTTGAGTCGGCGAGCACTGCAAATTTCCGGTTTCGGGGCAAAAGAGGACTCCGTCACTTCACTGCGGCGAACGGCCATCAAACGCGAGGAGAAAGTCACAATGGCGGCAAAACACAAAGGCCAGTGTTTTTGTGGGACCGTTCAGGTGGAGGTTTCCGGCGAGCCGGAGGCAATGGGATATTGCCATTGCCGCTCGTGCCGGTCGTGGTCGGCCAGTCCGGTGAATGCTTTTACACTCTGGAAGCCCGAGGCAGTGCGAGTCACCGCAGGTGTGGAACATCTCGCCACGTTCCAAAAGACTGAATTCAGTCCGCGGCAATATTGCAGGAGATGCGGCGGTCATTTGATGACCAACCATCCTCCGCTCGATTTGGTGGATGTATTCGCCGCGACCTTGCCGACGCTAAAATTTGTCCCGGGCGTTCACGTCAACTATGCTGAAACAGTTTTGCCTATGCGAGACGGACTCCCCAAGCCCGGCTCAGCGAAATCATGCCCGAGTAATAGGCCAACTGCACTGAAACTTTATGTCCCGCTTTCGGGGCAACGCGGACATTGGGCCTAATCGGCGTCTGAGCCGACTCGGCGTCACCGTTCCGCTCACTCTATCGCCAGCGCCGACGAAGTAATCGAGTAGTTATCGGTCGATGTCCGTTTATCGCCCTTCGCGGGCATTTCCAGCGCGATGCCCGAATGTTTTGGAGGTATGGTGAGGAACCGACCTATACCTCGACTATATGGTCGTATAATTTTCGCGGGACGACTGCGCGATTACCGTCCGAATTGTCCCCAGTAATGGATGAGTACCCCGCTCATCCTTCTATGTGCCGGTCAATGCCCTGACCGGCACATTTCATTTTCGGACGCAACTCACGACCGTTTACTGTTACGGTACGATAACGTCACGGGCCGGCTCTTGAGTTACGTTGCGCCCCCCATAAGGGGCGTACGGTCGTAAAGCCGCAATGGCCGTACAGCTCGGGGACCGAAGCAATGCCAGAGGTCGCCTTAAAGGTCGCTTTGGTAATTTTCGTCGCGAAGCTTTTTGATCCATTTGCGGCCTTGCCCGCACTGGTCGCAGGGTATTTTTGCCGGACTTGGTGGCAAGTCGTCATTGCGGCAGCGGCGGTTGGAATAATCGCCGAAATGATTCTGGTAGCATTGCAACAAACGCCTGGAATTCACCAAGGGCGCCTCTTGATGGGTGTGTTGGCGGCAGGCGTGTGGTCCAACCTAGCGTTTGCCTTTAAAATTTGGCGCATCAAGCGTGCTCGCAAGATTGGGGAATCCTAATTCGTATTTCCTTGTAGCTGATCGGTCGTTCCTGTGCCGCTCCCGGTACAGACGCCGAGTAAATTCGAGCCGGTAATCAATCTCAAAATGGCCAAGGCAACTCCGCCAGCGGTGTTCGCACGGCTGACGAGAGACATGTCCGCTTTGGCCCTTAGCAGACATCTGTTATTGCGCTGCAAATCCGCTTTTGGGGTTAGCGGACATCCATCTGAAGCTTCACAATATTTGCTGAGCCGTCGATTGCTGCGCTTGCCCGTCAACGGGGAGCGAAACTCATATGATGCTCCCCGGTATCATCATTAATAGTAGTAGTGGCGATGATGGCGATGATGATGACGCCAATAGTGGCGACGGGGGTAATACCCATAGGCGCGGAAACCACGATGGTAGTTAGGTCGCCACCAGCACCGGCCATAGCCAGTGCATACCCAACGTACTTGCTCTACGTTCGCAACGCTGTTTGCCGGGACTGGTGCGATCGGCATTGCAGTCGCTGCGGTCGCTGTTAGGCCGCCACACATCGCAGCGGCAACAAGTAGCTTGATTCTATTAGCGCGACGCTGGAGGAAGGTTTGCTCAATTAGCTGAACGTTCATTCAGACGAGAAAACATTTTGGTGATGTCCGCTTATGGCCCAAAGCCGACATCCTTAGCTGCAACGCACATGGCCGCTTTCGGGAGGAAAGCGGACATGGTCTATTACAGTGCCGCTTTAGGCCGAAAGGGACATTGGCCCACTATTCGAACACCTCGTCCGCGCGCCCGATTAGCGTGTTGGGAATATTGAGGCCGAGCGCCTTCGCGGTGTTCAGATTGATGTACAGTTCGATTTTAGTGGCCTGCTGGACCGGTAAGTCAGCCGGCTTTTCGCCCTTAAGAACCCGACCGACATAATTGCCGGTCAGGCGGTATGCATCCGCTGTATCCGCTCCGTAGCTCAGTAGACCTCCGGCCGCGGCGAACTCGCGATTTTGGTAGATGGATGGCACCGCGTGGCGGACAGTCAGTGAAGCGAGCTGTTCGCGCCGGCTCGTAAAAAATGTATCGGGGCCGATGACGAGCCCGCCCGCTCGCAATTGGATTAGCTTTGCGAAGACCTCATCAAAGTCACGTTCGGTGCTGGCATTCAGGACATGGAGCTCCAGCCCGAGGGCACGAGCCGCTGCCTGCAGTTCGTTCGTGTTGGTCTCAGCAAGAGTGGGGTGGGCCGGATTGACAAGCAGAGCCATGACGCTCGCCGTGGGAACCAACTCGTGCAGCAATTGCAGCCGTTTTGGCGCTATCCCCACGTTCGCATTGGTCACGCCCGTGATGTTGCCACCTGGCCGATTAAGACTGGCAACGAGCCCAAGCCGGACCGGGTCGGAAGCCATTTCGAAGATGATCGGAATGGTCGTCGTGGCCGCCTTTGCAGCAAGCGCCGCCGGAGTGCTGGTCGCGGCAATCACAGTCACCCGGCGCTGGACCAGATCAGCTACTAGCGCTGGTAGTTGATCTAGTCGGCCCTCGGCCCAGCGGTATTCGATCCTCACATTCTGGCCATCGACGTAACCGGCTTCGCTCAGTCCTTTGAGAAAGGCTGACAAAAAAGGCGCATAACCTCCCTTGACAGACGCGACGTTGACAAACCCAACCACCGGCAGCACCCGTTGCTGCGCACGCACAGCGAGGGGCCACGTTGCCACGCCGCCGATCATTGTGATGAACTCGCGCCGCCGCATGTCCGCCCCGCGGGCTTAGACAGAGCACTGGTTCAAGTTAGCATACTGGGGCCGCGTACGGGGGGTGAGCATTTCGGCTACGTATGTCCGCTTTGGGTCTGACATTTGCAGTGCAAAACCGAATGTCCGCTTTACCCCCGAAAGCGGACATGTGCGGTGCAACTACAGATGTCTGCTTCTCTAATCGGCCGGTTTGGGTCAAGCGCTTTCAGACTATCCACCAACTGCAGTGTCGATGTCGCTCACGGGCTCGTGCTTCTCTCCGGAATCGGCACCAGGGCCCTTCCATCATGGGGTTCGAGAACGAGGTGGACCAATCTAAGGGGCGGCCTTGCCGGCAAGCTGACGGCAGGTCCAAGCAGACATGCGATCTCACCTCATCCATCGTCCCGCGAGGGACATCATTCCACCACGCGGTGGAGTTCACGTTTCTCCTATCGGGTTTGATCTCGCGTTGTCATGCTGCTGCGGCCTGTTGCCGGGTCCAGCAGAACTCGGTGCCATCAACCCAGATGCGATGCATGATGACGGCCAAGCGACGCGCCAGCGCGACGATTGCCTTCTTCATGCCGCGGCGGCGGGCGATCCGCATCGCCCAAGCCTTGAGCCAGGACCACCGTGTTGAACGGACCAGCAGGATCTGGGCCGCCTCATAGAGCATGACCCGCAGCATCGCGTCGCCGCATTTTGAGATGCCGCCGGTGTAATCGCTCTCGCCGGATTGATACTTGCAGGGTGTCAGTCCCAGCACAGCCCCGACCGCCCTGGAGTTGCGGAAGCGCGCCGGCACATCGACAGTAGCGCGATAGGTCAGCGCCACCACCGGTCCGACACCGGGGATGCTCATCAGTCGCCGGCACACCTCATCGTTGCGGACGATGGCCAGCACGCGTCGGTGAAGCACGGCGATCTGCTCGCGCAGCACCCGCCGGACAACCAGTAATGGTTCAACGAGCGTGCGCAGATCGGGGAGCTTCTCGACCAGTTCTCGGATGCGCGTCTCGAACTTCACCATCCCCACCACCCCCACCTTGAGGCCGAAGGTGCGCAAGGTGCCGCGCAGGTCATTCTCGATGGCAATGGCCTTCGACTGCAGCAGCTTGCGATGGGTCAACAGCATGCGTAGCTTCTGACTACGCAACGTCTTCACATGTACCGGACGATAAAGTCCCGCCCGCATCATCTGCGCGATGCCCCGCGCATCGTTGCGGTCGGTCTTGTTGATCTGTGCCTTCAGAACGGCCCGCATGTGCCGCGTCTCAACACAGATGACCGGCAAATTCGCTTCGGCAAGCGCGCTGTAAAGCCACTGCGACAGCGGCCCCGACTCTAACCCAATCCGCTTGAACTGGCAGGCAGGGTTGCCCAGCACCGCCAGCAGCGCTTCAGGCTCGCTCGCAACCTTCACCTCGCGAATGATCCTGCCCGTATCATCCACAATACAGACGCTCGTCTCATTGACTGACACGTCCAGTCCGGCAAAATGCTCCATGCTGCGCTTCTCCTTCTGATGCTTGAGGCCGTACACACGGACCTCGTTTCACCATCAGCCTGAAGCGCAGCACCCAAATTCTCTTCAGCTATCCACAAAAACGTCGGCCGATTACCCCATCTATGGGCCAGAAGCGGACATGCCCTAAACTACGCCCTCGCGTACAAGCACATCCACTTCGTCCCTAGAGCAGCCGAGGAGCGTGGTGAGTACTTCGTGTGTATGCTGTCCAAGCTTAGGGGGAGCGTTATAGGTATCGAGGGCTGTTTCGCTCAGGTGGATGGCGCTTTTAATTCCCTTCACGGTGCCAGCACTTGCGTGCGACATCTCGGCAATCATATCTCGCGTCCGTAGCAGCTCGCTGTCGCAGACCTCCGCGACTGTTCGAATGGCTCCGCAGGGTACACCGCCATCGTCGAGCCTTTTTAGCCATTCGTTGCGCGAGCGCCCCTTAAACATCGCCTTCATCATGGGAATCAAGGCATCGCGGTTCCGAACTCGGTCTGGCGCAGTTACAAATCGTCGGTCGTCCGCCAATTCTGCCGCACCAGCCGCGGCACAAAAGCGGTGCCATATATCATCATTCGCGACACCCAGGTTGATCCAGCCATCGGACGTCTCGAAAGTCTCGTAAGGAACGATGGTGGCGTGTTCGTTGCCTCGCCGCGTCGGTGAATTTCCCGTTGCAAAATAAATGCTCGCGTTAAAAGTAAGAAGGGCGGCAACTGCTTCGTACATCGAGACATGCACTTGTTGCCCGCACCCATCGATCTTGGCCGCATAGAGCGCGGCGAGGATACCTTGGGCAGCTGTGAGCCCGGATACGAGATCACCAATGGACGTGCCAACTTTGTGCGGTGGTCCATCGCGCGGTCCGGTTAGATCCATTATTCCGGCCTCGCCTTGCACGATTACATCGTAGCCGGCTCGATTTTTCTGCGGCCCGCTGTCGCCAAAACCAGAGATGGAGCAATAGATCATCGCCGGGTGTCGGGTCCTCACGGCCTCGTAGCCGAAACCAAGCCGTTCCATGGCGCCGGGCCGAAAGTTCTCAACCAGCACATCCGATAGCTCTACGAGCCGCCAAAGAATTTCCTTGCCGCGCTCGCTTTTCATATTGAGCGTAATGCTCTTCTTATTGCGATTAATGGAGAGGAAATAGGCGGCCTGGTCGCCTTGAAATGGAGGCGCAAAGGCACGGGTATCGTCACCTTCGCACGGCCGTTCAACCTTGATTATCTCCGCGCCAAGATCGCCGAGCATCATGGTGCAGTAGGGCCCGGAGAGTACTCTCGTGAGGTCAAGTACGCGGATGCCTTCGAGAGGTCGCATGAATGGCCTCCTCACGTAAGCGCGGCAGCCAACTCAAAGAAATCTGCAACAATGAGATCAGGCTGATGTGGTGTTTGGCCAAATGGCCGCTTGCGGCGGTCGATGAACGCAGTCCGCATTCCATAAGACTTCGCGCCAATACAATCGAAAGCGTGGTTGGCGACAAACAAGATGCTGGAGCGATCATGACCAATAATCTCCTCCGCTTTCGCATATGTTTTCCAGTGCGGCTTGAAATAGCCGGCTTCCTGCACGGAAATGACGTAATCGAACGGAAAGCCTATGTGCGGTCCAGCGGCTTTGAGCATGTCTCGGTCGCCATTAGACAGAATTGTTAGTTTGTATCCGCTCGATCGAAGCTTTTCGAGAGCCGAGACAACATCGGGAAATGGCTTGAGTTTCTCAATTTCGCTCACGAGCCAGCCCACCTCCTCTTGTGTGTGAGCAATGCCACAGCGATCCATAACGTAAGAGACCGCGCGATGTCCTATCTGCCGGTACGGCGTATGCCCACGATCGCATAACGCATCGATCATCGAACTTTCGAAATGCGTGCGGCGCCACCAGGTAACGAAATTGTTCGGCTTTCCATCCCAACCCTTCTGCTTCAGGAAGGGCGTCACAACCTCAGTAAGCCCTTTCTGCATATCAACAATGGTGCCGTATTGGTCAAACGTCAGCACCTTGATTTCGCGCCGTAGAACGTCATGCATTTCCCTCATGGTTCGCTCCGTTTGCGCACAAGGATGCCCAACGCACAGGATCTATGCAGCATAATATTCATTATTTGGGGGATGTCCGCTTTGGGTCATTGGCGCGTCATCGAGATAAGCGATGTAAAGTCTGCTACAATTTTACGGCCAAGTGCTAATAGCGGACAGCGCCTACCTCGTAGGCCGGTGCGAGCACGCGGCGGGACGTTGCCGGAACTATCGAGACGTTCTTTTGAGGCAACGACCGAATAACCGAAAAGATGAGCAACGGAGCGGAAAAGCTTCGACTGCTTTCCGGAGAAGCGACATGGCTATTCATTTCAACCACACAATCTTGTCGGCTCATGACAGCAAAGCCTCGGCGATATTCCTGGCTGAGATGTTGAATCTTCCGGCCCCGAGGCGCTGGGGACCATTTCAGATGGTCGTCACCGAAAACGGAGCCAATCTCGATTACATGGACACCGACCGCGAAATCACGACGCAGCATTACGCGTTCCTGATTAGCGAAGCCGAATTCGATGAGATTTTCGGCCGGATTCGGGATCGAAAGCTTTCCTACTGGGCCGATCCCGGGCGGAAACAGTTAGGTGAGATCAATCACCACGACGGTGGACGCGGTGTCTACTTCGAAGACCCGAACGGCCACCTGCTTGAAATCATCACCCGCCCGTACGGCAGCGGCGGATGGAATCCATGAGACTCGGCAAGCCGCCGTCAAGTAGCTGAACAACCGAGATTGCTGCGGCCGGCGATACATCTTCACTTCGTCGGAAGCATGCGCGTGGTGCTTACGGTGCGTTGCTTCCGTCGACAGAGAAGTCCCGACCGACAAGACCATCGTGACCACTGCCTCTGCGGGTGGCTCGGGCGAGAGTGACACCGGTATGGCGAACACCGGCATGGCGAACAGCAGTACGAGTGTTGCCGCCGATTTCCATCGCCCAGTACCGGCGACCACTGGCAGATACCGCAGATGCGACGGCCTGGCACCCGCCGAGCATCATGTTTGCGCGATGGCGCGGCGACTGCATCCACATTCGTCTTGCGCAGGCCTCGGTCTCGCATCCCATCGCCACATTCTCGGCAACGGCACCGGCCGGCCCACGACGCTCCATGAAACCTGCGTGGTCGAGACTGTCGCGGCGAGCCATGTCATTGGCGTGCTGCCGAGCGAGTGCCTGGAGTGAGGAGCAATCGGCATAGCACGTTCCGACCCAACCGATCGTGGCGCAGATGGCAGCGATTACTCGAAGTGAAGTCATTATTCGTCCCCTTCCCGTCCAGACATGTTCCGGTGACGGAAGCTATCGCACACATGGCAAACATAAGGAAGGAGTGGCCCAGCTGCGCAGTGAGTTCCCACGCTCCGCTGGAGCGCGACAGCGGGCATTGAGAACCTGGTCGTAAATATTAAAGGTAGCCGCGCGGGCTGCCCTTTAACCGCACCAATACTCGATCAACGAACCAAGCGCCTGTTAGGCCGCGCCTGCCCAAGAGCTTCCGCATCCGTGTCGAAAGCTCCGTACGCACATGATCCGTAATAGCCGAAGTTTCGCGAGTCGGAGGTGCTATTCCAACATGCGGGCGGCGGCGCGTAGACGTAGCCGTAGACCGGGGGCGCCGCATAGGGATAGGCGGGCGCCACGTAAGCGTAGCTTGGCTCATACGCGTAGGCGTAGCCGGGGCCATAGTAATACTGGGCGTACGCTGAACTTGCTGCCGCCGCACTAACCAGCGCGCCGGCCAAGATCGCGGCAATTGCGTTTAGCCTCATATCGATCTCCTTTTTCCATTCCTGTTCGGAAACACCGGAATAGCGCAGCCGTTCCGTAACGGCGGGCGAACCAAGATGGAGATGGACTTGAGTACCGCTGCGCAGGCGTACGGCGCATTAATCGGCCTTGATGTCCGCTTTGGGTCAAAAGCGGACGTTCGCTCTGCACAATGTATGTCCACTTTAGCCCTGAAAGCAGACATCGTGTGGATTGAGCAAATGACCAACAGTTGCCATCAAAGAAAGCCACGATATCCGGTATTTCAGCGGCCTTTTTAGCGAACGCGTGGCCAGGCGCCATTCGCGGCGGCGACAGGTGCCGGTAGACTCGGCACCGATTTTGGCATCGTTCGCGCCGGTATCACATGGACAACCCGGTAGCCGCGCTCCTTCAGCTCTTTGAGCAGAGCCGGAAGCGCCATGGCGGTTGCCGGGTGAATATCATGCAGCAACAGAATGCCGCGGCCTTTGGCTTCGAGACGCTGCATGGCTCGCTGCACAATCTGTTGCGGAGTGATGCCTTTGAACCAGTCATCGGCAACAATGTCAGCACTCCAATTCACAAGTGCCCGTGACTTGAGATAATTGTCGACAGCATTGGATCGTTTGAAGCCGGGAATCCGGAAAAATGGCGCGACCGCCCTGGGATCGCCAATCGCCGCATCGACGTATGCGATGCCACCCTCGACTTCCTGTTTGACCCGCGTCAGAGCCAAGCGCTCGAAGGCGAGCGGGTGATCCAGACTGTGCGTGCCGACGGTGTGACCTGCATTATAGAGGCGTCGCACCAAATATGGGTAACTGCGCGCCATCTGCCCGACCACGAAATATGTGGCTTTGACGCATTGGGATGCCAGCGTGTCGAGGATCACATTGGTATAGGGCGGCAGCGGGCCGTCATCGAATGTGAGTACGACCTCGTGGTCCTTGAGCGGAAGAATCCCCTTATACTGCATGCTGCCAACTTGGCTGAGCTGATCAAAGCTGAGCGTGACAACCCGGCTCGTGCCAAGTGCGTTGGGATTGCCGCGGCATTCTGCAGCAACCGCTGGAATGTTGGCGCCAGCCAGCGCGAGAGCGCAAAGGAAGACCCTTAGTTTAGGCACGGGTTGCTGCTCAAAACATTTCCGTTGTTCAACCACCATTTCCAATCACTCTGACGAGTGTCTGTCTTGGGGCGAAAAGCGGGCATTCTGCGGACATCGCGACCATGCATCGCCATGCAGTGACAATGGACGTCCGCGCCTCACTGCGGTGTCGAGACAAATCTCAATCCAAAGTTCAACCTACGGAAGATCATCATACCGGCGCTAATGGATTTACGAAAATTATAGAGCGTCGACGCGCCCGATTACCGCAGACCGACAGCCGATTCGGGAGAGAATGGAGAACGTCAGATCTTACGGGGGGAGTATGAAGGTAGCCACAATTGCAGCCCTCGGTATTCTCGTTGTGTTACCGGCAGAGGCCGGCCAACGCCATCGGGCAAGCAATTCACCTACATGCGACAACGATGGTCGCTGCACAACGTTCAATGCAAGCGCGCCAATCTACAGCGATCGAACAATTCGGAAAAAGGCGCACGCCGCGACTGCGGTGAGTACGACAATCAAGCCGGCAACCACAGCCCCTGTCAGCAACCCGGAAGCAAAAACAATCGAAGTTACTAAGACGACTACAGCAGGCACGCTCGCCATACGCAACGATCCGGAAGTAACAACCACCGAAACCGCAGTGGTCACAGCTGGGCCGACAAGCGCTACGAAAATGACCACTGATGTCGCGAAGGGCACGACTTCGGTGCCCACAACGGCAATGGTCAATGGCACGCTCGATGGCAACGGTAACAAAGCGCCGGGTATCGTCGTATCATCCAAGACGGGTGCGCGCGCTCGGGTTGGCATCGCTTACGCTGCACGTTTCCAAGCCTACATAAACGAGTTGGAAACAAAATACGGCGCGCGCGTGCTGTTCATGGGCGGAATTCGGCCAGGCCGATGTTTACCTCAGAGTCAGCATCCCTGCGGAAAAGCTTTAGATGTGTGCCAACTTGGGTGGGGGAAGGTTGACCCGCGCTGTAATTTGCCCGATCGCGTCACCTTGGGTCGGATTGCGGCCGCACACGGTCTCTTTGAAGGTGGACGCTGGTGTCATTCGGATTATGGCCACGTCCAGACCAGCGTGACCGCCGCCGCTTGCGGCGATGGCCCCTTCCGCATGGTGCGGCGAGCAGCGCCTGAAACAGCCGCTAACGAGGCACGCCCCTAATAAGGATGTCCGCTTTTTGAGGGCAAAGCGGACATCACGATTGCACTGCTTTTGACCCAAAGCGGACATTGGCCCTTCTAGAGGAAGACTTCAGCCGATACGATGCTTGTCCTAAGCCTCGTGGCGGCAATGAAGCGACGCGAGTTCATCACGCTGGTTGGCGGTGCGGCGGCTTGGCCGATTTCCACGCTTGCGCAACAGCGCCCGGCAAAAATTCATCGCATCTTCTGGGCTTCTACCGAAGCGCAACCTGACCCATTCGTGGACGGGTTTCGCGAAGGACTACGCGAGCTCGGGTATGTCGAGGGGAACAATTTTGTCTTGCAACTTCGCTACGCGCCCGGCAATCCAGATGCGCTGCGTAGCGCGCTGCCTGAACTGACCCGCGACAAGGTTGACCTCGCGGTCTCAAGCGGTCCTGCAACTCGCGCGATGAAGGCGGTTACGAACATTCCCGTCCTATTTGCGATCAGCGGCGATCCAGTCGAACTCGGTCTTGTAAAGAGCTTGGCCAGGCCGGGGGGCAACTTCACGGGCAGCACGTTTCTTTCACTGGAATTGGCTGGAAAAAGAGTTGAGTTGCTGAAGGAAATATTTCCGCAGTTGCGCAGGCTCGCGGTGGTGTCAAACACAGATCACCCGGGAGAACCGTCGGAGTGGCAAGCCACACTTGAGGCGTCAAAAGCGCTCGCCATCGAGACGCTCTATGTGCCTTTCGTCGGCGCACGTGAACTAGATAATGCCCTCGTTACTGTCGGAACCACGCGCGCCGATGCGATGCTCGTGTTCCCGGAGGGTGTTACGATGGTGCATAGGACCAGAATTGCCCAATTCGCGGTCGCGCAGCGACTGCCCTCGATGTACGGATGGAGCGAATACTGTGAAGCTGGCGGACTCTTGAGCTTCGGTGCGAACCAGCGTGCGACTTATTTCCGGCTCGCGACCTACGCGGACCGAATCTTGCGCGGAGAAGATCCAGGCAACCTTCCCGTTGAGCAGCCGACAAAATTCGAGCTTGTAGTCAATCGCAAAACAGCTACCGCCCTAAAGATCGAGATCCCGGCATCGATCCTGCTGCGCGCCGAGAGGGTCATCGAATGAGCAATTATTGAACCAATGTCCCGCTTTCGAGGGTCGGACACGGGCAATTAAAAACTTGAGGGCGGTCCACTAAGGCTTTGGTCGAAGAATGCCGTAGGGCTGAACGAGTCTAATGAAAGCTTCGCCCGCGCCAACGATTTGCTGAGCGACGGCATTCAGCCGCCGTGCGCGACAAGTTTCGAGTGTGATGCATGGCCGATGACTACCAGACCATTTGCCTTCAGCGCGCCGACGCGGTCGCGACGCTAACACTTAATCGCCCGCAACGGCTAAACGCGATCAACAAACAGATGCTTGCCGAGTTGCAGCACGCCCTCGAAACTGTAGAACGAGACCCGGACTTGCGCGCGCTCGTAGTCAACGGTGCCGGTGGGAATTTTTCGTCCGGCTTCGATCTCAGTGAGCAAATGGAAGCGCGTCCTTCTGGCGTCGAGGTCTGGCGCGCAATCCTTGAGCGCGACTTCAATACCGTCACGCGGTTCTGGCATTTCAGCAAGCCAACCATCGCGGCCGTCAACGGTTATTGTCTCGCAGGAGGCTGCGAATTGGCGCTTTGCTGTGACATCACACTCGCAAGTGGAGACGCCATATTTGGCGAGCCCGAATTGAAATTCGGGGCTGGAATCGTCGTCATGATCCTGCCGTGGTTGGTTGGACCCAAACACGCCAAGGAAATCATTTTGCGCGGCATGGACCGCATTTCCGCACAAGAGGCGCTTAGGATTGGCTTGATCAATCGCGTGGTGCCCGCCGGTGAGCTCAACTCCGCGGCGGCGGCGATCGCACGCGACATCGCGGTGATCGATCCGCAGCTCGTCCAGCAGACCAAGCGGGCGATCAACCGTACTTTCGAAATTATGGGTTTAGTTGAAGCGCTGGAAGCCGCGCTCGGCATCGATCTCGCAATCGAAGGTGCGGGTAGCCCAGATAAAATCGAGTTTATGAAGATCGCCCGTAAGGATGGATTACGGGCGGCGATCGCCTGGCGCGATGCCCGCTTCGGGAAGGGCGGCAATGGCTGACAACCTCGGAATTCTGCTGGCAGACGCTTGCCGCAAGTTTGCCGTTCAGCCCGCGCTTGAGGAAAAGGACAACACGGTTAGCTACAGCCAGCTTTCGGCTTTGTCCGGCAAGGTGGCAAGCAAATTGCGCGGCTACGGCCTGATGCGAAACGAACCGGTGCTGGTTCCGGTCGCGAACGAGGCGCGCGATGTGGCGGCATTTATCGGCGTTTGGCTGGCCGGCGGCGTGGTTGTGCCGGTCGCTCGGCATTCACCAGCGAAAGTGGTCGAGGCAACTCGGGCGGTGTGCGGGGCAAGGTTTTTTGCGACGGGCTCGGATGAGATCGTGCGGCATAGTGGTCATGAGGCTCCGCACCCTCGCGTCATGCTCGCCGATGCCGCCATTATTGTCTTCACCTCGGGTTCAACAGGCCGGCCCAAGGGCGTTGTGTTGAGCCACAAAGCCTTTGCCCGAAAGCTCGAGGCCATCGACAGCAAACTCGGCTTCTCAACTGAAACTCGGGCGCTGCTGGTATTGCAGATTACTTTCGTCTTCGGAATCTGGGTCACGCTACTTAGCTTGCTGAAGGGCGGCCGCCTATTGTTGCAGCCGCGTTTTGAAGCGCTCTCCGTCCTTGAAATGCTCGCCAAGCAGCACATCACAGACGCAGCGTTCGTGCCAACAATGCTACGCAAATTTCTGTCGCTCGATCGCGCCAGTTCTGAGCCACTGACCGCCTGCATCAAGCTCGACCGGATTCTGAGCGGCGGCGAGCCGCTCGGCCCTACATTGAGCCGGCAGATACGTGACTTCTTGCCAAAGACTGGCCTCGCCGACATCTACGGCCTGACCGAGACTTGCAGTTCGGATTTCTTCCTGATGCCGGAACAGCAGGACAGATTCGCGGGGGCCATTGGCTGCTGTTCCCCAGGGGTGACATTCCGCATAGTCGACGATGAGGGCAACGAATTGCCGGCCGATGCGGTCGGCGAACTGCAGATCAAAACGGCTTTCATCATGAATGGTTACCTCGACGAGCCGGATCTCACCCGCGCCGCTTTTGCAGACGATTTCTTCCGCACCGGCGATCTCGCGCGCATGCGCGGCGACGGGTTAGTGGAGCTGACCGGCCGGGCCAAGGAACTGATTATGCGCGGCGGCGCGAAGATCTCGCCGCTCGAACTCGACTGCCTGCTTGCGCAGCATCCAGGGGTGGCAGCGGCGCTGACTGTTGGGGTACCCGACCCATTGATGGGCGAGCGAATCCACGCGCTCGTGGTGCCGCGCAGCGGCGCGAAAATCGACGAGGCCGAATTACGTATTTGGGTCGCCGGCCGGATCGACCGGTTCAAGCAACCGGATACCTATCACTTCGGATCGGAATTGCCGACCGGGCGTACCGGCAAGGTCGATCGCGTAACCCTGCGCAAGACAATCTGTAACGTCGGCCAGTAGCGATCTGCGCAGCCAAGCATGCCCGCTTTGCCTCCGAAAGTGGACATGTGCACTGCACTCGGCCATGTCTGCTTTGGGCCAATAGCGGACCTCCGACCCCGCACAGAAAAAAAAGCCAGAGCCGTTTCGCTCTGGCTTTTGTAAACGACCTCTTACTTCGCGTCGGCGGCTCGCTTCAAGCTTTCTTCCAGCTTCTTGATGTCCTCCGGCGACAGTTGCGGGCGGTCAACCTTGATCGTGAGCTTGTTAAGTTTGGCCGTCAGCGGGAACGGTGGCTTGTAGTCGGCGTCGTTGACGCCGGTCAGAGTATCGGAACCGATGTCGAAGCTCTCGTCCCATTGCAGGATCGCCGGCAAGGTTTTTTCCATTTTCCTGGTGGCGACGACCTTGCCGTCGAGTTTCAACGTGCCAGTGCCGGAGCGACCGACGCCGGAGAAGTTGTTGAACGCCAGCGTCCCCGCACCAAGTCCGTCGTACTTGAAGTCGAACTCGACGATATGCCTGCCGGGCGCGACCGCATCCGCGCCCTCCCACTTGAGACGCTCAAGATCGAGCATGTTCCACAGCCAAACCGGTTTGCCCTTCAGCAGATAGAAGCCGTAACCCCCGAAGCGGCCGCCGGAGGTGAGGATGATCCCTTCGGCGCCGCCTTGCGGCACCTCGATGTCGGCGGTGACTGTGTAGGACGTGTTGAGCAGCAGCGGTGAATCTCCCTGCGGCAGTCCGGTCATCGGTCGTGCGTAAACGAACTCGGTACGACCTGCGGTAATGTTCGGGCGTGGCGCAACGATGCGGGCTGCCACCGAGGCGTCCAGGGGGAAGACCTGGTACTTTTTCGCCTCGGCGACGAACATCTCCTTCATCTCCTTGACCTTCTGCGGGTTCTTGGCGGCGAGATCCGTTGTCTGGCTGAAGTCGGTGTTCAGGTCGTAGAGCTCCAGCACCTGATTGTTCAACGGATCCGGATTCGCCGGACCATAGACCTGCCACGGCGCACGGTTGACCTTCGTGCTGAGGAACCAGCCGTCGTGATACAGCGCCCACTGGCCAAACATCTCGAAATACTGGGTCGTGTGCCGCGATGGCGCCTTGGCATTGGCGGCGTCGAATGTGTAGGCGAAGCTCGTGCCCTCGATCGGCGCCTGCTTAATGCCGTCGACCACCTCGGGCGCGCTAATGCCCGCGGCCTCGAGAATCGTTGGCACGACGTCGATGACATGCACGAATTGCTCGCGCAGCGCGCCCTTGTCCTTGATGCGCGCCGGCCAAGACACGACCATATTCTGGTTGGTGCCGCCGAGCCGGGACGCATTTTGTTTGAACCATGAGAAGGGTGCATCGAACATCCACGACCACCCAGCTGACATGTGGTTGTAGGTCTGGTCGGTGCCCCAGACGTCGTAGAACTTCATTTGCACGCTGACAGGCAGTTCGCTGAGGCCATTGAAGAACGCGACCTCGTTCGGCGTGCCGAGCGGCCCGCCCTCGGCGCTCGTGCCGTTGTCGCCGTTGATGTAGATGACCAGCGTGTTGTCGAGCTTGCCCAGGTCATCGAAGGCCTGGATTACGCGGCCGATCTCGTGGTCGCTGTAGGCGACGTAGGCGGCGAAGACCTCGACCTGACGGATGAAGAGCTTCTTTTCTTCGGCCGTCAGCTGGTCCCACTCCTTCAGCACCTCCTTGGGCCAGGGCGCCAGCTTGGCGTCGGCTGCGAGCCAGGGCCGGTCGGTGAAGATGTGGCAACGCACGTCAGTGACTGGCGCCAGACCCAGGGAAGCCCGATGGGTGTTGAGCGCGGTCCCAAACAAGTCGTTAAAGCGACTCGCATCCCGCGCCCAGAGTTCGGCGTTATCAGACGTGGCCGGAGCCGGCATCTGTCCTGGTATCGTTGGCAATGGGAGTGGCGCGTGATGAGTCGATGGCAAAACGGCCGGACAGTAGGCGGCGAACACGTAGGAAATTCCCAGCCTCTCCGCCACTGACCGGGCCGCGATCTGGAGGGCTGTGGCGGCCACGATGATGTCGCAGCGCTGGGCTGCCGCGGTGATGGTGTCGAATTGCGTGGCGACCGTGGCTTCCGCCAGTTGACGGCGGCGCTCGGGTGATGGTGCGGCAGGCGTGGCCGACGTGCCGGAAGCCGCAAACCGGCGCACCTC
>Ga0081455_10003989_pt1 | contig 16757 bp, 18 predicted proteins | sample TabmetS3T2R1_FD_70207 | JGI IMG/M metagenome (GOLD analysis project Ga0081455, IMG submission 70207) | Tabebuia heterophylla rhizosphere microbial communities from the University of Puerto Rico - S3T2R1 | ecosystem: Host-associated > Plants > Roots > Rhizosphere ...
GTCTGCGAGAAGTACAAGGTGCCGATGCTGATCACCTCGCTCGGAGCCCGCGAGGATCTGAACCAGGCCGCGCATAATTGGGGCGGCATCGTCTTCCACGACGTGATCAACCAGAAATTCGCGCACAAGGCGGTCGAGAAGGGCGCCGACGGCCTCATCCTGGTTGCGGCCGGCGCCGGCGGCCATGCCGGCACCATCTCGCCGCTCGCTTTCGTTGCGGAGACCCGCGCCTGGTATGACGGCCCGATCGCGCTGTCGGGCGCTATCGCCAATGGCCGCGCCATCCGCGCCGCGCGCGTGCTCGGCGCCGATTTCGCCTATATCGGAAGCGCCTTCATTGCCACAAAGGAAGCCAACGCGGTCGAGGCCTACAAGGAGATGATCACCTCGTCGTCGGCGGAGGACATCGTCTATTCCAACCTGTTCACCGGCGTGCACGGCAATTATCTGAAGCCATCGATCGTGCGAGCCGGCCTCAATCCCGACGACCTGCCGACCTCGGATCCCACCAAGATGAGCTTTGGCACCGATGCCTCCGGCGAGCGCACCAAGCCGAAGGCGTGGAAGGAGATCTGGGGCAGCGGCCAGGGCGTCGGCAATATCGACAAGGTCCTGCCCGCCGCCGAACTGATCGCGCGCTTCAAGAAGGAATACGAGGAAGCCGTCGACCCGGCGCTGGCGTAGGCCCCGCGCTTACACAAAAAGAAATGGCCGGGACAAACCCGGCCATTTTGGTTTGAGAGGAAACGGCGTTCAGCTTACTCGAGTTCGATCGGCTGGTACTTGCCTCTCTCGTCGATCGCCGTGCCCCAGACCTTGTGCGAAGCCTGGTGCTCGGCGCGCCCGAAGCCGAGCGTCGTGCCGAGGCCCAGATCGATATTGCGCATCCCTTCCAGCGTATCGATCAGCTTCTCGGTGTCGAACTGGGGGCCGGCCTTCTTCAGCCCCTGCATCAGCACGCTCGCCGCGACATATCCCTCGAGCGAGACGTAGTCGGGTGCCTCACCGGGGAAATATTTGGCGAGCGCGTTCTTGTATTCGAGCACGATGCTCGAATAGCCCGACACCGCCGGCACCACCTGGGTGACGATGACGCCGGTGGCATATTTCGGCCCGAGCAGCATCAATTCGTCGGCGAGCGCCGTGGAGCCGACGAACGACACGTTGGTGTAGACCATGCCGGGCATGAGGTCGTGCGTCTTCTCGATGAACTTGGCGCAGGCCCGATAGGTGCCCACCATCACCACCGCCTTGATCGGCGTCTTCTGGGCCTTCAGCGTTGCGACCGCCTCGTCGACGTCGACCGTGTTGCGCTTGTAGCCGATCCGAAGAATCGCTGCATCATTGGCGCCCAATGCCCGGAAGGCCTTGGCAACGCCGGCGAAGCCCGCATCGCCATAGGAATCCTGCTGCGCGAACACGGCGATCTGCTTCAGCGGGATCCTGCGAATCTTGACGAGATAGCGCACGACCGCGTCGGTTTCCTCGACATAGCTGGCGCGATAGTTGAACACATAGCGATCCGGCGGATCGTTGCGCAGCACGTTGGCGCCGGTGAAGGCGCCGAAGAACAGCATCTTGCGTTCGAGCGCATAGGGGATCGCAACGACCGCCGTCGGCGTTCCGACATTGCCGATGATGCCGAACACCTGGTCCTTTTCGTAAAGCTGCTTCATCGCCTCCGGCGTGCGGCCCGGCTCGTAGCCGTCGTCGGCGGCGAACAGTTTCAGCATGCGGCCGTCGATGCCGCCGGCCTCGTTCGCCCGGTTGAATGCCGTCTCGATGCCGAGCTTCATCTGGCGTCCGAGCTCTCGTGCCGAGCCGGAGAAGGGCGCGGCGATGCCGAAGCGGATCTCGCGGTCGGTCATGCCGCGAACCACGGGCGGCGGGAAGGTCGCGCCCGGTGCGGGTCCCGGCGTGGTGGCGGCGAGTGCCGGTCCCGGCGCGGGCGCGACGGCCAGAGGCGAGGGCGGGGGCGCGGGTGCCGGCGACGGAGCCGGGGCGGCATTGGCGGGCGCGGGTCCGATTACGGCCGATAGGCTGGGACCGGCGATCGAGCGCTCGAGATCGGCGAGCTGCCGGTCGGCCGATCTGCAATCGGTCCTGCCGAGCGCCACCGACGTGCGTCCCTCGGTGACGCCGCGGTCGAGGCTTTGCGTCAGCTCGTTGCGTTCGCCCTCGTTGGCGGAAGCCTCCTTGATCACGGCGGTGAACTTGTCGACCACCACCTGGACGCGGGGCCTGGCGATCTCCTTGCAGGTCAAGGCGGAGCCTACGACTGCACCGACGCGGCCTGCGAGATCGCGCAGTACGTCGAACTTGTCTCCCGGCGCGGCGCCGGCAGGGCCCGCCAGCATGACGCCGATCAGGAGGGCGGAGTGGAACGGGGACTTCCAATGCGTGATCTGCCGCAACCGGCGCTGAAGCATTTTCATGTTTTCCCCCTTTCGGGTCGTGCGTGGTTTAATGTTCTGGTCAATGTTGCTGGTCAATGTCAGTGCTTTCGTCACTGCTTTTCTTGGGCTTCTGCCGGCTTCTGCTGCCATTGCATGAATTGCTTGAGCAGCACTTCCGACTCCTCATGGCTGACCTGCGGCCCGCTCTCGGAGGAGGACGCCAGGATCGACTGCAATTCCGGCGACGGTTGCGGTTGCGGCTGTGGTTGCGGCTCCTGCGGCTTGGCAGCCAACGCGGATTTCGATAGCGCGGATTTCATTGAATCGATCACCTCGGCGGCCGACGGGTCGGCACTCTGCTGCCGCAGCGAAGGGATCACGATGACGAACAGCAGCGCGACGAAGGCCGCCGCCCCGATCGCCGTGGCGACGCGGCCGACAACACCCAAAAACCCTGCGCGCCGGTCCAGCTCCGGCGGCTCCTCGACCGCTTCGGGATCGAGCGGATGCCGCAGCGACTCGAACACCGCGTTCTCCAGCTGCCCATCCAGCGTCGTATCCGTAATCGACGTCGCCGGTGGCCGATACGCACGTGTCTCGCCCAGCGCGGGCAGCCGTGTCGGATCCGCATCTCGCGGCACACGCGGTGCGTAATAAGCGGGGTCGTTGGGGCTCAACGGAGTTTTTTGGTCGATTGTCGCGCTCATACGCTACTCCTGTGACGCGTGACTGTTACTTTTTCATCGCATGGGTAGATAAAGTTCTCGGCTGCGAGGACACGCGCACGAGCGACCTGTCGACGTCCTGATCGATCGGCAAACCTTGTTCGAAGAAGTTGAATCAAAACGTCGCCGGCGATCGCTGCATCGTCCGACGGAATTGTCCACGCGGCCCGTGGGCGATCCCACGGCCGCAAGTGCCCCACCGCTCCCATGCCCATCCCCTGGCAAGAGCCCGCGCGCCTTACGCGGGGGTTTCGCCGTCCCTCAGGCCGGCGTCACCTGTCTGTGATGAAACATTAATGTGCCGAGATCTAGGCAAATTCGCGTTGAGTTGTGGAGGGCGTACCCCTTCGCCCACACCGAGAATACCCCCATTGATTCCCGCATCGGCTGTCAGTTTGGCCAAAAAGCGGGTCCAAACCCGCCATTTTGCCGAAAAACAATGGCCTTTGAGATGCCCAATTGCCGCCACGCGGCATTAAACTTTCATTAACCATGCGGCTCGATTGGTAACCATTCAATAAGAAAGGTCGAGTCGAGCCATGGACGCTGATGTTGAGCCTACCCGCCAACTGGTCCGTCTGAAGGGCCGATCCTACCTCGCGTTCGTGTTCTCCCCGGTCGTGCCCATCATGGAATGGCTGGAGGACATCGACGCGACGCTGGCGCGTTCGCCCGGCTTCTTCGTCGGCAAACCGGTGGTGCTCGATCTCTCCACCGTCGATCTCTCGGGCTCGGCGATCGCCCATCTCGTGATGAGCCTGGAAAAGCGCGGCATCCGCGTGCTCGGCATCGAGGGCTGTGACAGCTCGCGCCTGACGCAAAACATGCCGCCACTGCTCACCGGCGGCCGCCACGCGCCGGTCCAGCAGGTCGAGCCGGAAAAGCCGGAAGTCAAGCCGCCGTCGACCTCGCTGCTGCTCGACACCCCCGTGCGCTCCGGCCAGTCGATCGTGTTTCCCGACGGCGATGTGACGGTGGTGGGCTCGGTCGCGTCCGGCGCGGAAATCGTCGCCGGCGGCTCCATCCATGTCTACGGCACGCTGCGCGGCCGTGCGATGGCCGGCGTCAACGGCAATTCGACGGCGCGGATCTACTGCCACAAGATGGAAGCCGAGCTGCTCGCGATCGACGGCTACTACCAGACCGCGGAAGAAATCCCCGATGCCTTGCGTGACCGGCCGGTGCAGGCCCTGCTCGACGGCAATGTCATGCGGATCACCCCGCTTAGTTAAGTTGCTCATTTGAACAGTATGGAGGTTTAGAGATGGCGAAGGTTCTGGTTGTGACGTCAGGCAAGGGCGGGGTGGGCAAGACCACGACCACCGCCGCCATCGGCGCTGCGCTGGCGCAAAACGGCAAGAAGGTGGTCGTCGTCGATTTCGACGTCGGCTTGCGCAATCTCGATCTGGTCATGGGCGCCGAGCGGCGGGTGGTGTTCGACCTGATCAACGTGGTGCAGGGCGTCTCGAAACTTCCGCAGGCGCTGATCCGCGACAAGCGGTTGGAAAATCTCTGGCTGCTGCCGGCTTCGCAAACCCGCGACAAGGACGCGCTGACCGAGGAGGGCGTCGGCCGTGTCATCGCGGAGCTGCGCGAGACCTTCGACTGGATCATCTGCGATAGCCCCGCCGGCATCGAGCGCGGCGCCACGCTTTCGATGCGCTATGCCGATGAAGCCATCATCGTCACCAACCCGGAAGTCTCCTCGGTGCGTGATTCCGACCGCATCATCGGCATGCTCGACTCGAAGACCTTGAAGGCGGAGAAGGGCGAGCGGGTCGAGAAGCACATTTTGATCACGCGCTACGATCCGGCGCGCGCCTCGCGCGGCGAAATGCTCTCGATCGAGGATGTGCTGGAGATTCTCGCCACGCCCCTGCTCGGCATCGTCCCGGAAAGCCAGGACGTGCTGCGCGCTTCCAATGTCGGCGCGCCCGTCACGCTGAACAATCCGGCAAGCGCACCGGCGCGCGCCTACCTCGATGCCACGCGCCGCCTGCTTGGCGAGACCGTGGCCATGACCGTGCCGGCCGAGAAGGTCGGCCTGATGAACCGCCTGCTCAAGCGGAGGGCTGCATGAGCATGAAATTGTTGCGGCTGTTCGGCGGCCGTGAAGCCTCCGCGCCCGCGGCCGTTGCACGGGAGCGGTTGCAGATTCTTCTGGCGCACGAGCGCGGGTTGCTCGGCCAGCAGCCCGATTTGCTGTCGAAACTGCGAGAGGAAATCCTCGCTGCGGTATCGCGTCATGTTGCGCTCGACCCCGACAAGGTTATTGTCCGGATGGAACGGGGAAAGACTGTCTCGACTCTCGAAGTCGACATCGAGCTCCCCAACGGGCTCGAACCGGCGCTCGCGGCCGCGGGCTGAGCCGACCCTGCCTCGCCGCGAAGATGCAGTCCCCATTTGATGGAAGCCATTTTTCGCGTCGACGGCTCCACTGCCGTCACCAGCCCCGATGCCGCCGGCCCTTGGGATGCGAACATGCAGCATGGCGGAGCGCCAGGGTCGCTGGTGGTCTGGGCCGCCGAGCGGATTGCGACGCCGGTGCCGATGCGGATCGCCCGCATCACCATCGATTTGATGCGCCCGGTGCCGGTGGCGCCGCTGACCATTGAAACGGAGGTGCTGCGCGAGGGCCGCAAGATTCAGCTCTGCGCGGTCAGGCTCAAGGCCAATGGCGCGCTGACCGTCGGCGCCACCGTGCTGAAGATCAAGAGGCAGGCGGTCGAATTGCCGCCTGACGTCATCGAGCCGCCGCTCGACGTCGCAGTGCCCGAACAGTCGCGGATCGAGCCGCAAAACAGCCCGTTCGGGATGGGCATGACGATCCGCGCCGCGCGCGGCCGCTTTGGCGGGCCGGGCCCCGGCGCGATCTGGTACCGCGCCGAGCGGCCGCTGATTGCGGGCGCGCCGATCTCGCAGGCGATGCGGGCGGTGGTTGCTTCCGATTTCTGCAACGCCTCGAGCGCGCTGGACTTCCGCAAGTGGACCTTCCTCAACGCCGATCTCAGCGTCAGCATGGCGCGCGAACCGGTGGGCGAATGGATTCTGCTCGACGCTGTATCGTGGATCGGTCCCGACGGGGCGGGGCTCGCGATGGCGCGGCTTGCCGACACCAAGGGCTATTTCGGCCGCTGCGCGCAAAGCCTAGTCATTGAGAAGCGGTAAGCGCGCAGGCTTATGATTGAATCGGTCGGACGTGCTTTTGGTGCACCTCTCCTGGTGCGACAGATTGCTGCTACTCATAGACCGACGCGGCCAAGAGCATCTGCGCCGCCATACGCCAGGTGATTGCCTCCACGTCGACCGTCTCGCCCATGTTCTTGTAATAGCTGTCCATGTCGTTGGCGAAGCCGAAAAGTCCATCAAGGTAGCTTTCAAGATCTTTGTTCTGCCATTCGTTATTGCGCGCTCGATAATCGGCTTTCAAAAATTGGAGAAATTGGATGAAGTCGCGGCGTGACTTGATGGATGCAGCGTAATCGAAGAGATCGTCTCCAGTCATAACCCGTCCCCCGAACATCCCCTCGTTCAATGCTTCATCACGGCTTGCGACGCTGGTGCCGCCTCTGGGAATGTCGATGGTATCCAAAAGTTGAGTTGAAGTCGTCTGCTCTTAATCCGATCGTGCGCGCCAATTTCCTGCCCCTCGAATCCAGGACTGGCCCCAACAACGAGGCGTAAGGTGGACCTGACAGCATCGATCTTTGAGAATTAGACCATGGGCGTTAGTTGGCACGATATAGCATTCCAGCCCGGAGATGCGCTTGCGAAGGAAATGTCGGAAGCCTGGTCATGGGTCTTTCCAGAACCCTGGAAACCGATCATCTGTTCCATGGTAGGCGGCATCTTCCTGCAGTCGGAGGCTGATGTCGTCTATTGGCTCGACACAGGCACCGGCCTTATTGAGCAAGTAGCCTCAAACCGGGAAGAGTTCGAGCAGATCGTTCGTTCATCGCCTGCGTTGGTCGAGGAATGGTTTCTTCCAGGTCTAGTTCAAGTCCTTCATGATGCCGGGAAAAAACCGGACGCGGGACAGTGCTACAGTTTCACAGTTCTGCCCGTCTTCGCTGAAGGCAAATATGATGTCCATAACATGATTGTAGTGCCCATAAGGGAGCAGTTCGTTGGGGCGACGGCTATCCATCGGCAACTGCATGCTCTACCGGAAGGAGCCGCAGTGCGAATAAAGATCGTAGATTAACCGTCAGGAGCGACCACTCCCGACGTGCACGCTGCCGACGTTCTGCAGGACCTGGGCGAACGATAAGGATTAAACGGGCAATCCCCCCAACAAGAAGCTCGCGCAACTGCTTCAGGCGCGGTGTCTCCGGCTTACGTTCGTTGCGACGATCGGCGGCTTCCAAGCCTTGGTTCTCTCGCCGCGCCCGACTGCTCCACTAGGCCAGCCGCCACGTCTCCCGCCGTCTCGACATAGGCGGCATCGCGATGGATCAGCATCACGGTCGCGGCGCCATCCAGCAGGATCACGATCTGCCGCGCGATCTTTTGCGCATCGCGCACGCCGTCGCGGGCAAGCGTGTCGGCCATCCACGCCTCGAACTTCTTCTTGTGCGCAGCGCCGGCCTTGATCGCGGGATGGCCGGGCGTGGACGCAAGCTCCGCGATGGTGCGCAGGAAACCGCAGCCGCGCCAGTTCGGCGTGTCGGCTGACCTGGCGAACGAGTGGAACAGCCCGCGAACCTTGTCCGCGGTCGATCCCTTCGTCTCCACGAACCAGCGTTCGTACCAGGCCAGTGTCGGCTGGTCGCGCGAGGCGAGATAGGCCGCGATCAGCTCGTCCTTGGTCCGGAAATGATAATACAGCGTCTTCTTGGTGACGCCGGCCTTCTCCGCCACCGCGTCGACGCTCGTGGCGCGCAGCCCATCGCTGTAGAACAGCTTTGTGGCAGCCGCGATGATGCGCTCGCGGGTCGGATTTCCGTTCGGCGGCATGGCTTCGAATGTATACCGCCTAGTGAGTATACGCAATTGGCGCGATCTCTTAAAGCCTCCTGCCATGCGGTCTTTCGCGATGGAGGTTTGAAATGTCCGATCTGGTGCTGATGGAAGTGCGCGAGAAAGTCGCCGTGCTCACACTCAACCGCCCGGAAAAGCTCAATGCGCTGAGCTACGCGCTTGTCGATCGCCTGATGCATCTGCTGGATAGCATCGAGGACGATCCGGCGGTGCGCGCGATCATTCTGACCGGCGCGGGCAGGGCGTTCTCGGCGGGCGCCGACATCAAGGAATTTTCCGAAAGCGTCCGGCAAGGCCCGGACGTGGCGGTGCGCGCCTTCGTGCGCCGCGGCCAGGCGCTGACCGCGCGGATGGAGGCCTTTCCAAAGCCGATCATCGCCGCCGTCAACGGCATCGCCTTCGGCGGCGGCTGCGAGATTACCGAAGCGGTGCATCTGGCGGTCGCGAGCGAGAAGGCCGTGTTTGCAAAACCCGAGATCATCATCGGCATCCCGCCGACCTTCGGCGGCACCCAGCGTCTTTCGCGCCTTGCCGGGCGCAAGCGCGCGCTGGAATATCTTTTGACTGGCGACACTTTTTCGCCGCAGCGCGCCTGTGAGCTCGGCGTCGTCAATCGCGTCGTGCCGCCGGAAGAATTGATACCGTCGGCCTTCGATCTCGCCGAGCGCATCCTGCGCCACTCGCCGCTGACCGCCTCGCGCATCATCTCGGCCGTGACGCGCGGGCTCAACGCCTCGATTGCCGAGGGGCTTGCCATCGAGAGCGAGCAGTTCGCCCGCATGGTGCCGACCCACGACATCCGCGAGGCGCTCGATGCCTGGATCGGGCGGCGCAAGCCGGAATATCAGGGGTGCTAGGCGTCTTGACCAAAGACGAAATCCAGCTAGCAATTCCCGGCCATGACAATTGCCACGCGCCCCTCACTTCCCTTGACTGGCGGCTGCCAGTGTGGCGCGATCCGCTACGAGATCACGTCGTTGCCGTTGTTGCTCTACACCTGCAACTGCACGGACTGTCAGCGCCAATCCGGCAGTGCATTCGCGCTGAACATGCCGGTGAGGTTCAAGGATTTTCGTGTCCTGAAGGGTGAGCCGAACAGTTGGCATCACACCTCACCTGGCGGCACGCCAGTCATATCGCGTTTCTGCGGCAATTGCGGAACGCGGCTCTATGGCGAGCGTGATGGACGACCCGAAACCGTCAACCTTCGTGCCGGAACGCTGGACGACACATCATGGCTGGTGCCGGTCGCCCATTTTTTCACGCGCAGTGCGCAGCCGTGGGTGCAGCCCGCGGCTGGCGCGGAATGCTTCGAGACTCAGCCGAATGGTTGGGGGAGCCTGCTGCCGGCATGGCGTGCCCGCTGGACCGACGCAACCAATTGAGCAGCGTGCTGCTACCCCACCATCCGATCCCGTCCGGCCCAGAAGCTGGCCTTTAGGACCTTCTTGTCGACCTTGCCGACGCCCGTCATCGGCAGCTCCTTGACGAACTGCACGTGCTTCGGCGCATGGGCGGAGCCCTTCTTCGCCTTCACCAGCGCAATCAGCTCCTCCGCGTTCGGCCGTGCGCCCTCGCGCGCGACCACAACAGCGGTGACGGCCTCGCCCCATTTGTCGTCGGGCACGCCGACCACCGCGCACATCGCCACATCTGCGTGCTGCGTCAGCACATCCTCCACCTCGCGCGGAAAGATGTTGAATCCGCCGGAGACGATCATGTCCTTCTTGCGGTCGAGGATGAACATGTAGCCGCGCTCGTCGGCCCGGGCGATATCGCCGGTGTGCAGCCAACCACTCCTGAGCGTCTCCGCAGTGATGTCCGGCCGCTTCCAGTATTCCGCCATCACATGCGGCGCGCGAACGCAGATTTCGCCGGCATCACCCAGCGCCACCTCGCGGTCGTTGTCATCGAGGATCTTGACCTCGCACGCTGCGATCGGGAAGCCGCAGGATAAAAACAGCTCCGGCGTCCTGGGATCGTGGTCGGACTTGCGCAGCACGGAGACCGGATAGCATTCGGTCTGGCCGTAGAGCTGCGAGAACACCGGCCCGATCCGCTCGATGCCCTCGACCAGACGGCTCGGTGACATGGCGGAAGCGCCATAGAGCAACAGCTCCAGCGAGGAGAGATCGGTCTTTGCCAGCGACGGATGATCGAGCAGTACGTAGATCATGGTCGGCACCAGCAGCGTGAAATTGATGCGCTCGCGCTGGATGGTGGCAAGCACCGCTTCGGGATCGAAGCCCTTCAGCATGTGCACGGTGCCGCCGCGCATCAGCGTCGGCAGCACTTTTGTGCCGGCGACATGGCTGATCGGCGCCACCGTGAGGTAGCTCGGCGTATCCGGTATCTCGAAATCGGCGAGGATGGCATTGGCGAAGCCGGAAAGCTGGTGGTGGTAGCGCAGCGCGCCCTTGGATTTGCCCGTGGTGCCGCCGGTATAGCTCAGTGCTGCGAGATCATCGGGTCTCGCAAGGCTGCGCGCGGTGGCATGGCCTGCGGCCTCCACCGCCTGCAACAGGTCGGTGCCGTAGCCGGCCGGGCCAAGCGTGTAGACGATTTTCAGGCCTTTTGCCTTGGCGGCGAGATCGCCGCCGCGGTCGCGGAAAGCTACCGCATCGACGATCAGCATCTCGGCCTCGGAATCCTCCAGCTGAAACAGCTGGTCGTCGAGCGAGCCCAGCGGATGCAGCGACGTGGTCGCCAGCCGAGACAGCCCCGCCGCTGCACCCGCGCACCAGGCGTCGGCGCGGTTGGCGGTGAGCAAGGCAACGCGCGTGCCCGGCGCAAAGCCGAGCTTGTCGAACACGCCTTGCATCCGCCCGATCATGTCGGTGGCGGCCTGATACGTCATCGCGCCGCCGGGCCAGGAAAATGCCGTGCGCGACGGGTAGCGCGCCAGCGCCCGCAAGGTCTGCTCGCCGACCACAGGAAATGCGTAGAGCGGATTGCTCATGGGTGTTCTCCCCTTTTTCTTTCCGTCATTCCGGGGCGATGCGAAGCATCGAACCCGGAATCTCGAGATTCCGGGTTCGCCTCTTCGAGGCGCCCCGGAATGACCGCCTGAAGCTTCGGCCACGTTAACAACTTGCCCATACGAATGCCGCCACCGGCTTCGCACCACTCCAGGAGTGACCACTTTGGAACAGATCGCTTACGTCAACGGTTCTTTCGTCCCGCTTTCAGAGGCGAAGGTCTCGATCCTCGACCGCGGATTCCTGTTTGCCGACGGCATCTATGAAGTCGCCGCCGTGCTCGACGGCAAGCTGATCGACAATGCCTCGCATCTGGCAAGGCTGGAGCGCTCGGTCGGCGAGATCCAGCTGGCGCTTCCCGAGACGATAGCGCGCATCCAGGAGATCCAGCAGGAACTGGTCAAGCGCAACAATCTCGTCAACGGCATGGTCTATCTCGAAGTGACGCGCGGGGCCGACACCGGGCGTGATTTTGCATTCCCCAAGGGTGTCAAGCCGACGCTGATCATGTTCACTTCAACCAAGGACATCGTCAACGCGCCCTCGGCCAAGACCGGCATCAATGTGATCACGGTGCCCGACCTGCGTTGGACCCGCCGCGACATCAAGAGCGTGGCGCTGCTGGCGCAGGTGCTGGCCAAGCAGGCGGCGGCTGCGGCCGGTGCCGGCGAGGCCTGGATGATCGAGGACGGCAAGGTGACCGAGGGCGGCTCGTCCTCCTGCTTCATCCTCACGCAGGACGACGTGATCGTGACGCGGCAGAACGGCAGCGAGATCCTGCCCGGCTGCACCCGCAAGGCTGTGGTTGCGCTGGCGGAAGAGCGGCAGCTTCGCGTCGAGGAGCGGGCGTTTTCCGTCGAGGAAGCGCTGGCCGCCAAGGAAGCCTTCATTACCAGCGCCAGCCTGTTCGTGCAGGCGGTGGTGTCGATCGACGGCAAGAAGGTGGCCGACGGCAAGCCCGGCCCGATGACCAACCGGCTCCGCGAGATCTATGTCGAGTTCGCCAAGGCGACGGCGGTTTAGCGGATTAGAGTCAGCGCAGTATCTCCGCACGTCATCGCCCGGCTTGACCGGGCGATCCAGTATTCCAGAGACGTCAGTGGTTGAGCCGAGAGGCCGCCGCGTACTGGGTGCCCCGCTTGAAGCGGGGCACGACAGCGGAGTGTGTGGCGCGGTCGGTGTACCGCCACACCACCCCTCACTTCTTTCCAAACGTCGTCAGTTGCGCGCCGTCATCGGCGACGAAAATCGCGAGCAGGCTTGCCGGCTCCGTCGTGCTGGCATTCTCGCTGACGAGATGCTCGCTGCCAGGCGGCTCGAAGAAAGCCTCGCCGGCCTTGTAGACCTTGGCCGGTCCGGTCGCCGAATTCTCCGAGCGGATGCTGCCCGTCAGCACATAGGCCATCACGCTGCCGGCGTGATGATGACCGGCCGACTTGCCGCCGGGCGCGTAGTTCACCAACACGGTAGTCAGGCTCTTGCCGGGAACGTTCGGCAGCTTTTCCGAACGCACGGGCGTCACCTTGTCGCCCTCGGCACGGGCGGCCGGCATGGTGCCCGTGACCAGCGCGAGCAGGGCGATTGCCGTCATGCCGCAAATCGATCGTGTCATCTCAGCCTCCTCGCTCTACGCCACCGCTGCCTTTGCCTTCACCGGGTGAACGGCGCGGAAGGAGATCGCGATCCTGTTCCAGGCATTGATGGCCCCGATCAGCACGGTGAGGTTGACCATCTCCGGTTCCGAGAAGTGGGCGCGGAGCTCTTCGTAGAGGTCGTCGGGGGCGTGCGTCTCGGCGATCAGCGTCAACGCGTCGGTCCATGCCAGCGCGGCGCGTTCGCGGTCGGTATAGAGCGGCGACTCATGCCAGGCGCTCAGAAGGTAAAGCCGCTGTTCGGTCTCGCCGAGCTTGCGGGCATCCTGGGTGTGCATGTTGATGCAATATGCGCAGCCGTTGATCTGCGAAGCGCGTGTCTTCACGAGTTCGATCAGCGACTTTTCGAGCCCTGAGGCGACGATCTGGGCTTCCACCGCGACGAGCGCTTTGATGGTGTCGGGCGCGGCCTGGTAATAGTTCATCCGGGGCTTCATGTTCGTTCTCCTCTCTGGACGCTTTCAATTTGAACGATTGCCCAAGTCTATCTCGATCGGGACGATAGTCACGGTCTGGATCGATGCCGTCGGATACAATAAAGTGATCTGAAGAAAAGCAGGGGAGGCGACGGATGTTTGGGCGTGAGCGGGTGTCGGCGGGAAGCCGTGCGATTCCACTGACTGCGGTCGATCGATGCCGCATCGCCTTCCTGTTCGCGCTCGCCGCGCCATTGCTGCCGCTGCTCAGCCATACGGCTTTCGCCGCCTATCCGGAGCGCGTCATCAAGATCATCGTGCCCTTTGCGCCGGGCGGCGGCACCGACGCCATCGCGCGCGTGCTGGCGCAGGAGATGGCAAAGGATCTCGGCGCCAGCATCATCATCGAGAACAAGCCGGGCGCGGGCACCATCATCGGCGCACAGGCAGTCGCTTCCGCCGAAGCCGACGGCTACACGCTGCTCATGGGATCATTTGCCCATGCGGTCAACCCGAGCCTGTACGCCAAACTGCCCTTCGATCCGAACAAGGACTTTGCGCCGGTCGCGTTCATCGCGCGTTCTCCCAACATCGTCGTCGTCAATCCGAAGTCATCATTTCGTTCCGTCGCCGATCTGATCGCGGCGGCGAAAGCCGAGCCAGACAAGATCTCCTATGGCACATTCGGCACCGGTACCTCGGCGCATCTTGCCGGTGAAATGTTCAAGCGCATGGCCGGCGTCAATATGACGATGGTGCCCTACAAGGGCTCCGCGCCGGCCATCACCGATCTGATCGGCGGGCAGACCCAGGTGATGTTCACCACAGTGGCAAGCGCCGCATCCCTGATCGAGGGCGGCCAGTTGCGCGCGCTGGCGGTGACATCAGCAGAACGTTCGCCCGCCTTTCCACAATTGCCGACGGTCGCCGAGACCGGTCTTGCCGGCTTCGAGGCGGAAACCTGGTACGGCCTGTTTGCGCCGGCGAAAACGCCGCCCGAGATCATCGATCGCCTCAACAGGTCGGCGGCGAAAGCCGTGCAGGCCGACGCCTTCAAAAAACTCAGCGTCAACGAAGGCCTCGTCCTGATCGCTGCGCCGCCGGAGGAGTTCGGCCGCTACTACCGCAGCGAAGTGGAGCGCTGGCGCAAGGTGATCGAGCAAGCCGGTATCAAGGCCGAGTAGGGCGGCAGGACGGCGCGAAGTCGGTTCCCCCGGCCGCGGTTCCCCGCTAGGATGCTCCGCATGTATGTGAGCGCTTCCGAGAGCCGGGTGCTGGCGCGCATTTTCGGGCTGTTGTCCGAGGACCTCAGCGAACACGACGTGCGCGAGGCGGTCGGCCATCACCTGCTCGAATTGCTGGAAGCCGATCATTACGCCTCGTTCGTCTGGCAGGATGCGACCAGCCGTTTCGAAAAGGCCGTGTACCTGAACATGGACCCGGCCAACATCGCAGCCTACGACCGCTACTACCAGCAGCACGATCCGATCACGTTGAAGCTTCAGGCACGCCGCGAGGCGACGCTGGTCACCCAGGTGATGCCGCAACGCGACCTGATGAGAACCGAGTTCTTCAACGATTTTCTTGCCCGCGACGGACTGCATTGGGGCGTCAATGCCTATAGTTTTGCCGGCGGCCGCAACATCGGCGACGTCAGGATCTGGCGCGGCCGGGGCCGCGATAATTTCGACGGCCATACGCTGGAGCTGTTGCGGCTGATCGAGCCGGCCTTCACGGGTGCGCTGGTTCGCGCCGCCGGCGGGGCGGCGGCCGTCGCGGCGGACGGTTCACCGATCCTGAAACTCTCGGTGCGCGAGTTCGAGATCGCGCGGATGATATCGGACGATCTCAGCGACAAGGAGATCGCGCGCCGGCTGCAGGTCGAGGTCTCGACTATCCGCACCCATATCGAGCGCATCTTCGCCAAGCTCGGCGTCCGCCGCCGCAGCGGCATCGCCAGCCTGTTTGCACGGCATTAGCGGCGTGCTGCCTTAGCGAGACGGCGGCGGAAGTCGGCCGAACAGCTTTTCCATCGCCATGCCGACCGCGAGCAATTTGCGATCGCTTCCCACGGGGCCATCGAGTTCGAGGCCGACGGGCAGTTTGGACGATGCGCCCAGCGCAATCGGAAGCTGGATGCCGGGAACGCCGGCATTGCTGCCGGGATCGGTGTTCTGGATGAACAGCATGAAGTTGGCGAGACTCGACGAGTCAGCGTTAGAGGCGATCGCGACCTTCGGCACGGTCGGGAAGGCGATGGCGTCAAGCTTGTTCTTCGCAAACGTATCGCGATAGAGCGCCTGCAGCGCAGGCCGGGCGGTCTTCATCGCGGCATCATAGGCCGGCTTGGCATCGGATACCGTGTTGTTCGGTCCCGGCAGCTTGCGCGGAATCACCAGCCCGTCATAGGTGCCTTTCACGTCGGGGCTCGCGATTTCCTTGGCGAGATTGTCGATGCTGACGTCAGAGCCGCTGTTCTTGAGATAGGCGACCATGTCGTCATAGGCCTCGTAAAGCGCGAGCGGAAATCCGACCTGGCCGTTGAGCTCGGCAAGCTTCGGCATCTCGATATCGACCACCGTCACGCCGCTCGCCTTGAGTTTTTCCAGCGCAGCCTTGAATGCGGCTTCCGTATCGGCGTCCAGATTGGCCAGCATCGACTTGTCGACGCCGATGCGCACCTGCTTCAATTCGGCGGGCGCGATCGCGCCGCCGCCGGCGATGACGCGATCGAGGATCGCCACGTCGGCCATCGTCGACGCCATCGGGCCGGCCGTGTCGCGGGTGTGGGAGATCGGCGCGATGCCAGTTTGCGGATAACGGCCGACGGTCGGACGCAGCGCCGCGCAGCCGTTCAGCGCGCAGGGGACCCTGACCGAGCCGCCGGTGTCGGTGCCAAGGCCCGCGGTGACGATCCGCGCGCCGACCGCGGCGCCCGTTCCGGATGATGAACCTCCGGCAATCTTTGTCGCGTTATAGGCGCTGCGCACTCCGGACTCCGCACCGGTCTTGAATGCGGCGTTGTAGCCGGAGATGCCGAAGGCAAGCTCATGCATGTTGGTCTTGCCGATGATGATGGCGCCCGCCGCGCGCAGCTTTGCCGCGACCGGCGCGTCCTTCTTCGGCACGAAATTTTTCAGCGCCGGCGTTCCGGCCGTGCTCGGAAGACCGGCTACCTCGATATTGTCCTTGATGACGACAGGCACGCCGCCGAGCGGCTTGCACGAGCCTTTCTTGCGGCTGGCGTCAAAAGCTTCGGCGGCCTTCATCGCGCCGGCCTCGTCGAGGGTGATGAAGGCGTTGAGATCGGTCTTCGCCTTGGCGCGCGCCAGCGCGGCTGAAGTCAGCGCCTTGCTGGTGATCTTGCCGGCGCAGAGATCGGCGGTGGCTTGGGTTGCGGTGAGCTGATCCAGGTCGATCGCCGGTTGGGCCGCTGCGGGAGATGCCGCGGCAAGGGCGAGGCCGGCAAGGGCCGAGCCGAGCAGGGTGGAGCTGCGAGCCATGATGATCCTCCGTGGAATTGATACTCGTTCGGACGAATCTTAGCCGGTGCCGCTTCTGGCGCCTGTCCTCATTTTTGAGGACTCGGTCTCCCCGTCATTGCGAGCGA
>Ga0081455_10003990_pt1 | contig 16755 bp, 33 predicted proteins | sample TabmetS3T2R1_FD_70207 | JGI IMG/M metagenome (GOLD analysis project Ga0081455, IMG submission 70207) | Tabebuia heterophylla rhizosphere microbial communities from the University of Puerto Rico - S3T2R1 | ecosystem: Host-associated > Plants > Roots > Rhizosphere ...
ATCGGCAAATCCGCAACTACGAGTCTGGTAATCAAGCACCTCAATTTGCTAACCTCGAAAAGCTTATCCGTGCTCTTCATTGTCATCCCCGAGACTTTTTCGATTTTGATTGGCCTTGACTTCGACTATCTCTAGAGCTGTTGCTCCTAGTATTTCGCTATTTTAGCAAATAGATATGTACCAATACATGAAAATTGTAATGTATGCGCCCTTGTGTAAGCATGGGCTGCTTCAGACATTATTACAGTTTTTTCAGAAATGAACTATTTCATAACATTGGTGGACTTTTGTAACATCAAGATACCACAAATGGCAATACATTGTGACAGCTTTGGACACAAAAAAAGAGGAGCACTCGGCTCCCCTCTTGCTTCTTGTACGCGCTACTGTTGCTGTCCTACGATTAATATCGGCTCTGGCACTTCATCCTCTTCTGCCATCTCACGCGTTAGATACGCATTGTGCCACATGTTGTTGTTTGCCTCCTCAGCCTCCTCAAAGGTAAGACCGTTAGGGAACAATTCGTCATAGCGCTGTTCCCAATAATCAAGTCCTGGCATGTTTCTATCCTATTCCCACCCGTCATCCGGGTCAGCACCAAATTCTCGCAGCCTTGCCGATATCTGCTCAGCATTGGCATTGTCGAGGTCCTCCACCAGCACAGTGACCAAAAGGCTGTACCTGTTCACGCCTTCCCGGCTCACCAGGATTTCGGTAATGTCGCCAAAGAGACCGGATATCCTGGGCTGCTTGTCGCCTTCGATCAGCTCGGCGTAAGGATAGTTAGCGGCTCCAACATTGCTGGCCTCTAGAGCCTGTTTCCATCCTGCCACTAAGCAGCTCCTTCCGCATTTCCATACTCGCTATGCATCTGTAGCCACTCAGAAGCATCCTGCTCAGCAGTGTCGCCTGTGAATGTGCCGCCCAGGATTGTGCCCTGTTTGTCCAAGTCGATAATACCGTGCTTCTCGTAGTAGCTGAAACCAAGCTCTTCAGCTCTTTGCTCTACATCTTCTAAAATCAATGTCATTTCCTTTCATAAAATGCAAAACGCGCGATAGGCTCGCACGGGCCACTAAATACGCGCTACGCTGACTGCTGACGTGACTCACGAGTATCGGCCTCTGCTTGATATTCTGCAGCAACCTCTGCTGCATGCTCTCGTCCTGCTTCTGTTTGTGCTTGATCCCTGATGCTATTCCACATTTTCAACTCTCCCTCAAGACGGTCATCAGGTAAAAAGCTCAGATCTTCAAAATGTTTGGGCATTAAAATGCTCCTTCTACATTCGATACTTCAGGCAAATACACATCTCGCCTGCACCTCCTGCCCACAATGCGAGCAGGAGAGACTGGCAAACGCGCTACTCATCATCCCAGTCGAACCATGAGGGGTCTTGCTCCTGCTCACGCTCGGCTCTCATATCTCTGAGTCGAGCATTGAACTGAGACCAATCTCTCTTTGGAGCAGGACCTGGAATGTAGTCCTGCTCTGTCAAGTTCTGCAGTGCCTGTTGAGTAGCAGGTGAGACAGCCCCATAGTGGGTTATCTCCTGGTCCTGCTGCTCTACTAAGCGGTCAAAGTTGCTCAACAAGTCGTCGTTACTCACTGCTGCTCCCTCGCAGTACTAACCCACATGTCGCTTTCGCTGTTGTACACCACTACGTGAATTGCATCATTCTCAGCTTCGTACACAGTGCCGACGCTGCCATCGTGCGGCTCGCTGTCATGGGCTGCCATGGTTGTTTGGATAGACTCTCCCTCTTTCAGGAGGGCTGTCTGGTTATTTAGAACGAACATACTATCTCCTCACAATCCTGATAGGCTCAGGCATTTCATTGTCCATGTGCTATACTCCTTCTGCTAGCTTGGCTAGCGCTTTCTGACCTCTGCAACTGGATTGTTTTGCCGACGTTCTCAGTTGCAGAGGTTTGTTTACTTCAGCGAGCCCCATCCATACGCGGATTTTTGGGACTCCCATACAAAACTTAAACGGCACTCGCTACCCTTAAAGATGGCACCATCGCTTTTACGAACATGTAACCCATCATCCATATGACAAAGCTGTTGCCATAAACCCGGGCTATGGATACCTCCATTGATTTCTTTCATGCTGAACCACTGATCTGCAGGCATCTCGTCAACCTGCTTCATCATTTCTTCAACTGATTTCACTTGAAATTCTCCGTTTGCTAATCCACAATATTGTTCAACTCGTAGTACAGTGCCACCTGCTCAGCCATCTCCTCAGGCGTCTGCATATCGTTCATTGCGTATAGCTCTCTGTACCTCTTTTGCTTAGCAATTCTTGTCTTGAGAGCTGCAATACCCTGAAATACTTTGCTAACTGCTGATTTGATGATGAACATGTGGTTTTCTCCTAAAATTTTATCTGTCTCAACCGGACATTCAGAGTATAGCATAGTTTGTCAGTTGTGTCAATACATATTGGACAAAGTTGACAGATCTGACAAAAATTACTATACTTAGTGAAAAGATAGTTTGAGGAGTTGCCTATGGCAGACATGTTATCAAAGAAGCAAGTTGCTAAGTTGATTGGTGTGAGTGAGCGCACAGTATCTCGACACGACAAAGAGTGGGGACTAAATCCTGTGCAGATCACGAACCGATTGACTCAGTACCGCCCTGAGGAGGTATCAGCATATCTTGCTCGCATAGGCAAGAAAGACCAAGTCATGACACCTACTGAAGCAGAGAAGATTGTGCGTGGTATTCTGGCTGGATACCACTTTGATGAGGATACATCAGAAGCATTAGCAAAAGTAGCAGATTTGCTGGCAGATTTACGTTAATGAATGGAAGGTGAGAGCGCATGAACCAACCCGACGAACAACCCAAGAGCGTAGAAGAGCGTCTTGCAGATTTAGAGCAGTTATTTGGTGACATCATCAAAAACGAGCAAGAGTTGATAAAGCTCTCAAAACGTCACACGTTCAACATGCGTGAAATAAGCGGTGCTGTGGGCAACTTGCAATTAGACATGGGAGATGTGAGAGAACGCTTCGACGTCGTAGAGCAGAAGATTGACAGGATAGAGCAAAAGATGGCAACAAAAGAGGATATCAGCAGAATTGAGACACGGCTCGACAAGATGGAGTCATCAAACGGTGAGTTGCTTCGGGCTATCCTGGCAAGACTACCACAACCCGATGGAGAGTAGCCCATATTTAGCCCTGGCTCAACACCAGGGCTTTTTCTTTGCTATTGAACGCTAACACCTTTGTCTTTGCGCCATGGGGAAACCAGCGCTTCTCTTTTACTGTTGTACCAATCCCAGGGGATATTGATAATCAAATCTTTCACAGCCTTACGCTGCTCTGGATCATGAAACGTGGCATCTACCAACGTGAGTAATTTCCCCACAAGATTGTTGATATGCTCATACGGTATAACAGGGGTAAGCTCGTCACTTACTCTCTTTACACCATCTGCATCCTCATCAAAATCAGTGCGAATAATGCCCATAATAGTATGTGTTTCAGGCACCTCTAGATTTATATCAACAACTTTCTCACTCCCACCAATGTAAGGTCTCCCATCTGAGCCAGTGCCTTGGACAGTAACCAACTTCACTTTTGACATACTAATACCTTTCTTGACTAAACTAAACCAAACTTTGCAGCAATACGAGACTGCTACCCGTCAGTATAACATGATGACATGCAGAATACTATGAGGCACCCTGATTATTTGCCCTGGTGTCCGGCCAGGGCTTTTTCTTGCCCTTCTCGTGGCGATTTAGAGCCACCCAGGTAGAACTTCCTCGCATTGATAGTCAATAATCGTCTCATCCCCCTTCTGTGCTTTGTCGAGCAGCCGAGTCTCGTCCTCGTCCAGAGCACGATCCAGCACACAGCCATACACCTTGTAAAACCGTGTTGATGCTAACTCTTTCAACTCAGGAAAAACTTCCCGAACATCATTAGGTACTCTTCTCTCGTAGAGTGCATCGATAACTATCTCTAGTTTGTATTTCACTTGCATATGTGTGTCCTTTCTTTTGTGTAGCAACCAAGCTGTGTTATCTATCTCTGTGATACACGTTATTCCAAATGTATACATATTTACATGTATCGTCTGAAATAAGGAGAATTAATTTGAAACACTTACTTCCTTGTATAACACTGACTCTTTTGCTCACAGGCTGTGCTTCAGCAGCCGCTACACCAGCATCTGACACAACTTTAGCAGATCTGCCAACAGCAGTAACGCCCAGCGCCACAATGACAGGTCTCGCTGGACTAGCAACACCAAGCGTAACACCCGTGGCTACTAGCAAACCGAACACTGTACCCGTCTCGTACTCACCACCTGGCCCAAATTCCAAACCAAAGCCAAAAACGAAAAGTAACCCAGCACCGTCTAATCAGCAGCCAACACAACCAGCACCAACGCAGGCTGTGACTGCGTCTCAACAACCCGCGCCCACACAGACACCAACACCCGCGCCTACGCAAGCGCCTGCCTCCGGTGCCACGCCTACTCCTACACCAATGGCAGACGCAACATCAACACCTGCGCCCGCGCCCACACCAGCACCTTCTAGCGGCGACAAGAATTGTTCTGACTTCAAGACGCAAAAAGAAGCGCAAGACTACTTCAATTCAAAAGGTGGCAGTGCAAGCAACAATGTCGATGGTCTCGACGCAGACCATGACGGTATTGCGTGTGAATCGTTACCTTAATCAGGAGGAAATTTTTGAACAATTACCCTAATGGCCCGTATCCACCACAGCAAGGGCCACATACTCAATATCCTCCTCAGGGTTATCCACCTCCACCACAGACAGGATACCCTGGACAGCCTCCTATGCCAGGCTATCCACCACCTGGCTACCAGCCACAACAGCCTATGCAACCACCGAAGAAGCGCATGAACGGCTGGGCTATAGCAGGTATCATCATCGGTGCGCTCGTCCTATGTGGTGGCTTTAGCTCTTTCGTGAAAGGCTTCAATGAGGGCATGTCAGGCAAGTCCTCTACCAGCTCGTCCAGCAACACTACCGACGACATAGGCAAATCAGAGCCTGCTGCTACTCCCACACCTACACCTGTGAGGGCCTGGCAGACTACTCACACCTACACTGGTAATGGTGACAAGAAGACCGAGACTTTCACCGTTGGTCCAGACTGGAAGATTCAATGGAGCTGCACGCCTGGCTCTGTGAGTATCGACTATGATCTCTATGTCACCGTTTACAACTCTGATAGCACCATGGCAGACTGGAATGCTATTAGCACAGAGTGCAAAACGGGTAATGCTAGCGGTGAGTCGCAAGAGCACAAAGCAGGTGAGGTTTATCTTAGTGTGCTAAGTATTGGCGACTGGGCCATCACGATACAGGAGCTGAAATAGTCTAGACACTCAGTCTAGGTGATATACTGAGGCCACACCGTACAAGCTAGCAACGTCACATCCCTAGCAACGTCACATCCATTGAGCTATGGAACTGGAGAGAGTAGGATCGTCGTTTTGATCCTACTCTCTCTTAGCTATATTCCCGTATCTTTGGAAATATCTCTCCAAGCTTATTGTACATCTCAGCCCATCCGCTACGAAACACAGCTACACTTCCGTATTGCATGGTCCTGAAGCACGTTAGTGGTGCTACACGTCTTCTCTCAAGTGGCACATCTAATTCAGCGAGCTTATCGTAGACGGGATTATATGCTATCCTTCTACTTACTACATATGCCCAAACATCTCTTTTATCCCATGATGCTAATGGTGAGCAGTGCCACATGCCATTCTCGCTAGCAACCTGGTAAAGTGGCTTGTATCCATTTTTCAGAGCATAGTTCCGCCCTCGTGACTCGCTGGCCAGTAGCCCCAGGAACACACCACCATAACCATGATTGACGGCGTTTTTGAGTGAGCCCCATGTGTCGTGCCACTGATGAGGATTAAGCCATGCAGCATCCATCTCAGGTCCAGGTTGTGCTAGATCCGGTCTATCCATCTCGACGCACCAATCACGCCACGGCTCTAGGCACCGGATACGCTGGAGTTCAAAGTTGTAACGTTGTTCTGTATCGGAGAGGAACTGCAACGTTTCGAGATAATCCGCGCCATCATCCCCCCATTGGATTGCGGGATGAGCATCATTGAGTAGATCTAGCAATACCGTCGAGTCTATCCCGCCACTGAAGCTTAATGCCCAATTTACATCAATAGCTAGAGCCTCATCAATGATAGCCCTAGCCTTGTCTACTTTGCGTTTGAACACTGGTAACCTTGCGTGCAATTCGTGCTGAAGACGCTCAATATTACGCACAGCGCTCTCCCAGCGTTACGCACATCGCTTGATTGCCTGAGTGCCATTGTGGCGCTCTGAACGCTGTATGCTGAGCATTAAACCCGCCTTGCCACTGCACGCCTTTAGCTAGCGGCCCAGGAATAGGCCTCATGAGCTTGTTAGCTCGCCAGTCAGACCAGTCCTCTTGCATAGACGTAATCTCCCACCGGAGGCAATTGCCGTTCCCGTAATTCCTCTTTTTCCCCAAACTTGGAATACCACACAGCAGCTCAGCAACTTTCTCCATATCACCGTAAGCATACCATATCACTCTATCACATACCAGTGTAGGCAGAGGCATATGATACGCCTTATATCTGCCTTGCTCAATTAAGATCTTCTCAACCTTTCCCCCGAAATCGATATGATCAGAAAGAGATGCTTGTGTGTCAAACCGCTTATTCCAGTATTGTGTTTCACGCCCCTTCACATCAATTTGCGCTGAACTGCATGCCCAATACCAGAGACTCTCATCCTTCAATCCTTCTTTTGCCGCAATCCACTTGTCGCCTGTATTGAGCAACTGAATAGGTAATGCTGGCCTTCCTCGCATAGCAAGTGGTAATTTGGCAAAGTAAAGGCATTCTTTCGGGTTGGGGAGGAAATAAAATTCCTCCCCAAAATGCCGACGCAAGAGCTGATAGGAGAGCAGTCCATCTAGCGCAAGATCGGATGGGCGGGCAAGAGCGATAGAGCCAGCGATATAGGCCGTAATCTGCATAGCTTCCATTATGCTATTTCTCCCAATGCCGCTAAGATGCTATCACGACTTTTATGCAAGTGTTCAGTATAGGCTTGGCCAAGTGGCAAACCCACAGCCTGGGTGTCTGCCTTGGCAAGAGGAGAAATTGACATCCAGTTATCAAACTTCAGCTCAACTTCACCGCATCCGTGCCGACTTTGACCACCAACAAAAGGTGCTTTAGACCATTCGATGAGAGCACTGGCGAACGCCTCATACTCGAGATCGGTCACATCTTGCAGAGATAACCAGCAGTAGAACTTTGTGCCAGCTATCAGCACCTCTTGAGAGTAGCGCATCTGCTGAGCCATCCCAGGTTTGTCTGCTACTTCAGTACCGTCTTTTGCTGTCTTCACCTTCGGAGCTTCTAGCAGTGTCCTCTGTTCAGCAGGAAGGTACTTTTGCCAGCCTTCCGATTTGGCATCATCGGTCCTGGTGAAACTGTGCAGATCCGTCATCTCATAGACGGAGAGTTCGGCCTCTGGAATATGCTGATAGTGTGGTGGCAAGAACTCGCGCATCTCAGCACAAATTGGATACCACTTACCTACTTGCAGTTTTCCTTCCAGGATTTGCCGACCGCATGCACCACCGAATATGCCCACAAGTGGGATGAGCTCTCGGAGTTTGCGAGCTTGTCCAATGTCGAGACCACGTCCGCTGTCTTTCGTGAGAGCGCCACCACTGGTCAGGAAATGAAAAGCAGGTGGTGAGAGCTGCGGATCTCCCAACTCTCGAAGCATAAAGCGCATGCCTGTATCTCGGAGCTGACCACGAAACGCATTCCCCGAGATAATCGGCATTTCAAGGACTCTCCCACCTGCTAGCACTTTCTCACGACGAAAGATAGAGGTTGTGCCACCTGCACTATCCCCTAAATGCGAGATAGCACTTAATGCTTTTGCAATACCTTCAAATCGATAACTATTTGTATCCATTTGCCGCTTTCTCCTCATCTTTTTGTACTCTCAACAACATCACACATACCTGTGGGTCCCGCCGCAAGGCTTGCAGGATCTCATCAGGAGAGCCATACTCACCTCTGAGAATATCTTGCACAAAGAGCCGCTCTGCATCATCACGGCCTATTTCCGCAACTTGCAGCATTGTGCTGAGCTTAGAGAGAAAAGAGATCAAGCTGGGTGTAATTCTCGCTGCTGTTGCTACTCTTTCCTCGAACATCCTCCAGATCTCCATGCGGTACTTGCTTAGGAACTCTTTGTCTATGCCGTTCCACACGGCTCTTAGCAGGATTGACGCTATCCGTCTGATCTCCAGCTCCCGCTCGTAGCTGGTTTGTGCCTCCTGTTGATTTGTCTCCAGATCCATCAAGGTCTTCTTTTCCTTTCTCGTAGATAGTTACGTAACTCAATAGTTCGATTTGTGGCGACTTGCGCCACGGTTCTAACTCTTGGCTGTATCTCATTGCTTCGGTGATACGCCCGTGTTTCCTGAGTGTCTGACCGTAAAGCTCTCCACTCAAGATCTCACCTTTGTTATGCCCAAGTCCTAGCAGAGCCATGAATGCATTGTCCATAACCTGCCAATGCCAACGTTGCACATGTGCCACTTGCTCTTCAACTTGGATAGCCAGTTCTCGACTGCCTGCTGCATTCATTGGTGCTTGCAGCAGAATGTGCTTTTTCTTGCTGAGCGACACTACGAGATAGCTATCAGCTTCTAGGCCATCAGTGAGCCAGCGGGTGATATCGGCTTTCATGGCCTCCCTGGGCCAATTCTGCCAGCTATCTTGTCGCACAACAAGGCTCATTTTCCTGAATTCAGGATGATCCTTGTTGTTAAAGTACCACCAACATGCTGAGCACATGAAAGGCGATGACGGTACTTGTGCAAGATAGTGACTGTTGAATGTGTCGGCTATGCCTTTAGCTACCGTGTGCTCTTTTGTGCATAATGCACCACACAAGTAGCACTGCTCATCGCCAGACGGGATAGCGCCGATGAATTGAGAGTATAGCCAGTGTATTGGGTGCTCTATCGCCTATCCTCCTTTCTGCTGAGCTCTTGCGCTTTCCTCTTTGCGGCTTCGATTAATATTTGTTTTCTTTCTGCTGAAGAGAGAAGACGCAAAAGTTCTTTTTCCTCTTTCGTGAGAGGATCAATACGAATTCTTATCGTTATTTCTTCTTGAGATGACATTTACACCTCCTGGGAACAGTATGCCCAACTGTCCCGCAAAAGTCAAGTATTTGCATCTGTATGCCCAATTTGTACGCTTGGCTCTCTACCATCACAAATCCCTAGCCAGCCCGTCTCTTGCCCATCCTGACGCGATTCTGGGCTATTCACTCGCTCTTTTGCGCCTGCAATCTTGCCTCTTTACTTCTAGCCCTAGCAGGCCTGTCCACCTTAAGCCGTGTATAGCCAACGGGCAAGGTAGGTTCTTTTGGATTTGCTGGTGGGGGTGCAGGTTCGACTTGAGCGGGTACTCCCATTGTCTTATCTTCCGTCCAATTTGCAAAACCGCTAACGGTTCGTCGCTTAGGAGTTGGCAGGGTCATCTTTGCAACACGAGTAGCAAACTGGCTTTCCACTACCCATATCTTGCCCTTATGCTCTTGCCAGAAGGCGTCTTTATCATCCCAGATGTCATTAAACACAAATTCCACCTGTTCAAAGGTTGCTCCTGTCTCAATGAGCTTAAGAATAGCGTCTTTGATTTTCGTGTCTTTACGAGAATAACGGTAGTTAGAAACACCTGACTTCTTACGGTAAAGCTGGTCAAAGTGCGATAGCCAGTCTTCAATCGATTTATTTTGGGAAGGAGAGGGAGAAAGAGTGTCTGGCCGAGAAGGTGTTGGGTTTTGCTGAGTAGTTTGGGCGTTTGCCTCTTTGTCTGTCCCCTTTGTTTTAGAAGTCTTTGTAGTTATCTTTGTTATTGCTTGCCCGGATTCAGGTTTTGCTAATCCCAGTTTTGGGTAATGCTCGTGCTCAGGACATGTAAAGCAAATCACAGATCCGGGTTTTGCTTTACCCAAATTTAGGTTTTGCATGACGGTTTTTAGGAAATGCTCTATATCGTCTGGCAAGTCGATACAGGCCAAACATATCTTGTGTTTCTGGCATAGCTCTAGGAGCTTGTTGCATTGTTCCTTTCCGAAGAAAAAATGTTTTGTTCGGTCAACTCCATACTTGAGATTCTTGCCGCGTCCGATCAGTCCCATCTCAACAAGGTTGTTTGTTTCTGTCCTGACTTTTTCGCGTCCCCACGCTCCTGCCATGCACTCAATAAGCTGCTCATTCGTTGCATAGTAGGTAATTTCATCAGGCAACACTTTCTCTTGAGGCTGGTCTTTGGCTTTCTTAGCTATCCAATAGAGGATATGGTTGAATAGGGCGGCTCTACAGCCATCCTCACAAAATTTCATAAAGCTCGGACGAATAATAACAACTATTTCACTCATAACAGGCTTCCATTCCACAAAAATAAATAAGAGAGGGAGAGAAAGAAAAGGGATAGCCAGACGAGCCAGCTATCCCAGGACTTACCATTGAAACAGGCTGTGTTGCCTTTGCTGAGCTGCTTGCTCGTCAATAGCGTGTGGCACCTTGCCGACTTGACGACGCATGCGCAAGACTGTTGAGTGTCCTTCACATATGCCGTGTGATAACAGTCCTTGCTCTTGCTCATCGGTGTAATCATCAGAGGGACACCACGAACACGCAGTGCCGCTCTCATCAGTCATGATGGGTAGATCATTTCTTGCCATCTACCGCCTCACTACCAGAATTGGCTCGGGCTGCTGCTGTTCCTGCTCAGCCCGAATCTCACGTATCTTTGCCCAGTACTCGGCTTTGAGTGCCTTCTGCCTAGCCCTATCGCGTTTCTGGATGGCTTTCCACTGCTCTACCGTACTCTTGACGTTCACATCCAGGGCAAGGCCGTTTTCGACGTTCTCAGTGCGATTCTGCTGTACTGGCCGTACTTCGGTGACTGTCGAGACATTGACGTTGCGTTTCTCGACATACTCACGAGCGGTTGTGAGGTGATGATGATTTGAGCGCCCCTGTCCGCAACTGCACTGCCATGTCTGATGGACTGCATCAAAGTGAACGATATAGTAGCGATGTTCACGACGCTCTGACTTCACTGCATAACATGTCTCACCTTGTGCTATACAGACATTGCCTACTCTAAAGGATTGACGCGCTACGAACTTCATAATAGGCGATGTGATACCTAAGTAGATTGTTGCTTCGACTTGTAGAAGTGCTTTTGCATTACGCTTTGAGCGATTGTGTGTTATCATCTGTGTGTCTTTCTAACTAGAAGTCGGATGACTTTGACTAGGCCGCTTCCCGTCCTGCCCGATGAGAGGCGGTTTTGTTTTGCTCAGACATCTCTTAACTAGGTGTTATTTGTGTCTGTTGTGTTAAGAGTGTAACACAACAATAACTCAAAGTCAAGAAGCAATAAAAAACCCGCCGTTTGGCGGGCAGGATTAGTTTTCCTTTCTCCATTTCTGAAGCGCTTGTTTATATCGATGTAGCAGTACTAGGTCAGAAGTGTCTAGGTCCAAATGGTACATCGGCCTGTCTGACATTACATCCGGCCTCCCAATGGCCGGTATCTTGTAAGTGCCTGTGTATTTAAATCCGGCATTTTCAAGTATCCTTCTGCCATCTGGAGTCCCTCCACAAGCATCAATGCTCCTAATGTCGACTCCTTTGTTTCCCCAGTCTTCAAGCTGGCTAGCCAGTCTATGCAACAAGTATCCGGCATATCTCTCTCGTTTCTCTGGAGGTGCGTTTGTGATAGTCGCCAAATCGATAATGATGCATTCAAGCCGCTTGCCTGACTCATACTGCTCAATCATTTCATTTGGAAACATCCATCCACGCTTGCCTTGTCTGAATTCGAGAATAGCCTCATGCTTGAGCGGAACAAGATTGATAAGCGCAACAAGTGCACCTGAATTGTAAAGATGAAAAGACGTGCATGGATTTATTTCTAGGTACCGTCTGCGAGATGCGCTTCTTTCTGGTGAGATAGAGCCAGGGCCAAAGTTGAGATAGGCCATGTGGTCTTCTGCTTCTAGATCCTCCATATGAGCTGGCCTAAATTCAAACTTGCTGTGTTCGGCGGCCATGATAAGGGCCTCAAATTTTTCCTTCATTGCGTTGATCTTGTCTTTGCGGTAGTATCCACGGTCGCCAAAAAAAACGGTATATCCAAACCCGTCTGGATTGTGTCGAACGTAGTTATTAAAAGTATCTCTGGAAAATCCAAGATACTGGTAAGCTTCTTGTGCTGTATAGTGCGTCTTTTTAATCCGCTCTATCGTTGGATTCATTTCTCCTGTTGTTGTCTGTCTCTTTGGTCTTGGCATTTCGTCCCTCCCTTATGCCATGGGACTAATCATTTACAGTATTATAACCAACGCATAAAACATTTTCAACGCAAAACACAAAAGACACAAAATTTGGTCGGATTTGCTATTGACAACCGTGTAAAGATGTGTATAATTAGTATTAAGTGTCAGTTGTGTTTAGTGTGTAAGCATTGGAGGCACACGAAGTGATCGAATATAACAGCGAATGGTACTGTAACGCAAAGGAAGCTGCTGGCTTACTGCGTGTGTCTCGACCTACGTTCTACCGAAACGTTAGGAAGCTTTTAACAGCTCATCAGCTGCCTGGTAGAGAGATACAGTATTATAAGTTGACCGAAGTTGAACTTCATAACAAGGTTGTAGTTTTAGCTTCGTAGCTAGCAAGCAGAGAGGAGGGCCATATGGCACAGATTTACGAGTGTAACGAGTGTGGTGACACCTTGTCCATTGACGATGAGAGAGCCATTTACGGCGCTTATTGCTGGGGATTAGCCCGCAATGAGGTGCATCTCATTCATGAGATGCAGAAAGTTGTAGATGATCAGGCGACGAGTGCAGTTGATGAAGTTGAACGTTTCTTGAGAGGTGAGTAGTAGAGTTCGAAGCAAGCAAGCGATGAAAGGCAGGTGAGAATGAGGGATCATCTAACAGCAGAGGACTTGGATCGTGTGCTCTTTCGTGCACAGGATGAGGACGGACGATGGGTAAATGTGAGTGCAAAGGTTGCCACGGATCAGCAGTTCCACAAGTGGGCAACGGGCCGCGCAATTTTTGAAGGTGAGAATGGGCAGTGGAAACCGGAGGATAGAGCTGGATTTTGCGATGTGCTCTACCAGCACGGCAGAATTCACCTGCTCAAGAAAGAGGTTGCAAGTGAACCAACCAACACGTGAGGAGTTCGATAGCAAGCAAGCAGAAAGGAGGCTGATTTGTCAGATATCAAACCTGAGGCTCGTATCAAGTCGCTGGAGAATCGAGCAACAGATATCGAAGCGAGAATTGAAGAATTGTCTAGCGACAATGCTGAAGAGCAGAAAGCCATCAGACAGGACATCAAGCAACTTGAGCAGAAAGTTGACCAAGGATTCCAACAAGCACACGACTTTGTGCAGGAACGCTTTAGTGAGATTAGCGAGCGCTTTGTTGGTGTTGAGTCAAGGCTTGATTTATTGTCTGATGACGTGGAAAAGATTAACGGACGGCTTGACAAAATCGAACAAGAGCATGGTGAGATGCTCAAGCGGATTCTAGCAAAACTGGAAGGAAAGGAGGAACTGTGAAAGCGCTTTTTACGAAGAAGGCAAACGATATCGCGTTTTGCTTATGGTGTCTGGTAACTATGCCATTTCTGTTAGTGCCCATTTTTAATTATGAGCATCGAGATGTGGGTATGATTGGTTTGTATTGCACATCTGCTGTGATGGTGCTCTATCTTCTTGTAGAAGTTGCATATCATTACTGCACAAAGATAATGCGTACTCGTAGGCTGCGTGTAGTGCGTTAAATAGCTGAGAACGAAGAAAGAAAGGTGGCTAAAAGATGGCAGACCATAGCATAGCGATCACGTATCGTGACGATGAGAACAACACATTTCTCGAATTAGGTGGAGCATCCTGGGGGACTGAACAAGAGCGAGATAGTGCCTGGGACAGTATTCCAGAAGCTAGCAATGACTCAGCTCGTTGCATAGCCGACAAATTGGATGAGGATGACGATATCGTAGATGATCGGATTGTGAGTAGAGAGACGGTTGAGTCTCTCTTTGGTAGATCGATAAGTGAGTTGATTGAAGAGGCAAGAACAGCGTGAAAGCCATTCGTACAGCGTACAAACGCTTAGTAGCCATAGCACTTGTCACATGCGCATTTGAGGCAGTAAGACGCGTGAATGCTGTGAGACGTGTAGTGATGGGCTTGACGAGTATTGTGGAGGGTAGGAATGCTCGAAAGGTAGGTGGGTAAGATGCCATTTGCGAGACCTGGGCAAGAGCCGCCAAAGCGCAAGCTGGAGCCACCGATTATCACGGATGCAGAGCGATATGGTGGGAAGAAGTTGAGCAGAGAAGAGAAGCTAAATATGGCTGCTTCTCTCCTCGATCACAAAAGAGGCTAAAAGAGTAATTCGTAGTGCGTGTGTTAGCAACCTACCCAAAACCTTTGAAGGAAGGATAAGAACATGAGAAAACAAGAGCGATATGACGAACTGTGCAGGATTGATGAAGAGGACAATATAACTGACGAACAGATGACAGAGCAAGTACAGCTTTTCTACGAGCTCAATCCTAAACGTCAGTACTGGAGAGACACTAGTCCTGATTTGACACCACGTACTGTGTGGGGAGTCGATACGAGTAAGTACGATTAGTAGTGTGTTAGCGAGCTTCGCTAGAAGGCCGGGTAAGCGTCTAGCGAAGCTCTGACCCATCGTTAACATGGGCTCAGACAAGAATACCAGAGTGTCTAGCCCGATACAAGAAGGTTGGACACATGACATATAAACTATTCATACCGAGCGCGTCTCTCATGAAGACGGCTCAATCAACACTCCAGATGCTGGCTATGATAGCGGGCTTTGTGGCTATCGTAGCGGCATTGGCAGGCGCGTTCTACGTGCTTACGTGGGCTTGTGGCGTGCTTGTTATCTTCATTCATGCATTTGCTGATGTATGCCATACAGCCATTGATGCGACTGGTGGAAACCCAGCCGTGTGGTTATCAGTGCTTATCTTCTCATTCATTATCGGCATTAAGATAGTGCTTGCATTCTTTCCTTCTTTACCGTCTTTTTTCAGAGTGAGCGGAGCAAGGGCATGAAAGAAATATTAAATCGGCTTGTAGCGCTCTTAGCTCTTGCTGCATTCTTGACTATCTTTGGCGCGGTCGTGTTCTTGTCTGATGGCAAGCAGGTCCTAGCTAGTATAGAAAGCGGAGCTGCATCGGTGTTCAATGGGCTTGTTGTGGGTACCGAGATTGTCTTTGGTACGGCTCTCTTGTTGGGAATTGCCTACGGCGTGGTAAAGATCCGGCAAGCATCACGGGTACAAGTCATTCGAGACGGGAAAGACGGCAAAGTAGCACGAGCGGTTGTGCATCAAGGGCAAGTTGTCCAGATGATGTCTACCATGTTTGACGCTGCTCAGCAAGGTGATATGCAAATCAAGCAGCTTGAGTACTTTGAGAAGGCTTTCAAAATGATGCTTCAAGCCACAAAGACCGCTGACAAGCTCATTGACGAAGAGGAGTATGAGGACGAAGAGCCTCTGCAGATTGAGGCACCAAAGATGCATACTCTTAGCGAGCAGCTCCGGAGTGGACAGACTCAAGAGGATGAGGAAACCAGCATTATCGGGTATGTAGATGATGAGCCTCTACGCGGTCGGCTCTTTGCGAAAGATGACAACATCTTCGACTCTGTGTTCATCCTGGGTGACTCTGGTTTTGGCAAGAGTACGGCTGCTGTCTATATGGCCGCGCTTACGGTGTACCATCACGGTCGCATCATTGTTATCGATCCCGATGCCGATCTAGAGCAGTCGCTTGCTCACAGACTTGGACCACTGGCCAGCGAGATATTCTTGCTCTGTCCGATAGCCGATACTCCAGAAAAAGCAGAGAGAGCTCTAGACATAGCTGAAAGTGAGCTAGAAATGCCTGGCAATTATCCGGTTCTCTTGCTCATAGACGAGTTCAGCATGATCATGCGCCAAGCTGCCAACGGAACAGGGCGATGGTGTGAAGTTGGCAAAAGACTAGCCGATATCGGCGAGAACTATGCAACTCGTGGGCGCAAACGCAAACGTCGTATAGCAGCATTTGGGCAGATACCCAATTCAAAGCGAAGCGGAGGTACTGAGTTCAGGAACTCTACAACGGTGATGAGCTTCCACATGAAGAAGAAAAGAGCTCAGATGGTACTTGAAGGTGAGGAGGCAGAATTAGCCCCTGATCTCGGCATGGGAGAGGTTATCATGGTCCCAGCACGGTCGTCGGAGGCCAGCTACAGAATGCAACTGCCATATCCGGATAATGACGGGTTACGGATGATAGCCCAAACCATGGCTAAAATGGCTTCAGAAGTCCTTTCAATGGCTTTCCAAAATAGTTTCAACGAAATACCAGATGAGGACCTGAAACCCTCTGGAAAGGTACTTGAAATTTCTCCTGAAATGGCACTTAGAGCAAAAATCCGCCGGGTTCGTGAGATGCGTCAACAGGGGAGAAATCAATCTCAAATCATCGAGACGCTCTACGGGGTAACACCTGGGGGAAGTGTTGAGTATGCCAGGGCAAGAGATGAGTACAAGTCTATCATTCAGCTCATAGCAACTGAAGATGCTGAAGCA
>Ga0081455_10003992_pt1 | contig 16753 bp, 15 predicted proteins | sample TabmetS3T2R1_FD_70207 | JGI IMG/M metagenome (GOLD analysis project Ga0081455, IMG submission 70207) | Tabebuia heterophylla rhizosphere microbial communities from the University of Puerto Rico - S3T2R1 | ecosystem: Host-associated > Plants > Roots > Rhizosphere ...
TATGGCCAGGGCGGGCCAGTCGGCCTATTTCTACCGCTTCTCCTATGTGCCGGAACTCCAACGCGCTCAGGTAGCGGGGGCAGCTCATGCAGCGGAAATAGTCTTTGTATTCGACGCCGTCGCCGCGATGCTGAAGGACAAGGCGAGCGTGGACGATGTGACAATGGCGAAAACGACGAGCGGCTACTGGGTCGATTTTGTGAAAACTGGTGATCCGAACGGCGGCGGCCGTCCCGCATGGCCACGCTACGACCCGGCTACCGGCGACGTGCTGAACTTCACGAACATGGGCGTGACCGTTGGCGCCGATCCGCTGAAGGCGCGGCTGGCTCTGTGGCAGTCAGTGTGGGAGCAGGGCCACAAGTGACATGGTGGCGTCTACGAGTCAGGGTAGTGTTCGTCGGGGCCGGCCTGATTCTCTTCCCTATTGGCGGACGGCGGCACCATAGTCTTGACGCGCTCGTAAGGGGCAATCGGAACAACAAAGGAGGCACATTGTGCAGAGCACACTTCGGGGACTTGTCTCATGGTTGGTCAAGGCAGCGGTACTGGGAAGCATGACGCTATTGGGTGTCAGCTCATGGCCCATCGTCTCTGCCCAAACCGTGTCATCAGGGGGCTTTGATTTCGTGGTCATGGGCGATATGCCCTACAACACCAAAGAGATCAATCGGGATCAGCATTTCGAGCGCTTGATCGCTGCTATTAACAAGCTACAGCCGAAATTTTCCATCCATGTTGGCGATATCAAAAGTGGCAGTACGCTGTGCGACGATGCCACTTTTGAGAAGATCAAAGCCTACTTTATGACCTTTCAACAACCCCTGGTGTATACCCCGGGCGATAATGAGTGGACCGACTGTCATCGCAAGAGCAACGGCCCCTTTGATCCCATCGAACGCTTAGCCAAAATCCGCAACATGTTTTTCCCCAAGGCAGCCAGCTGGGGCCAGCAGACGTTGGCAGTCACACGCCAGAGCGATGTGAGCGCCTTTACGCACATGGTCGAGAATGCGCGCTGGACGACGCAGAACATCCTGTTTGTGACCGTCCATGTGGTTGGCAGTAATAACAACCTGCGCCAGAACCGGGAAGCGACCCTCGAGTTTCTCGAACGTAACCAGGCAAACGTTGCCTGGATCAACGAGGCGTTTGCCATCGCCAAAAGAGACGGTGTGCAGGGCATCGTGCTAGCCATGCAGGCCAATCCGGATTGGCGCGCCAGGCATGGGGATGGCAATGGCTTTCAAGACACCGTGGAGGCTCTGGCCAACAATGCGGCGGAGTTTGGCAAGCCCCTGTTGATCGTGCACGGTGATACCCACACCTTCGGTATTGATCAACCGCTACGGCATCCCAAGGACAACAAAAAAATTCTGGATAACGTCGTGCGGCTGGAAGTCTTTGGCGACGAATATACTCATGCCGTGCGTGTGTTGGTGAACCCGCAGGATCCCATGCTGTTCGCTTTTCAGCCACTGTTCATCCCTGAAAACATGGAATTCTTGAAACGCTAAGGGCTGTGCACGGCTCATTGCCCCACCAGGCGCTGTGCCGGGAGTCGGGGGGCGCAGGGCGCCCCCTCACGCTCAGCGGGTTCCGAGCGTGACGCCAGACGAGAGAGTAGGCTGGGCTGCATCGCCGGCCAGGAACTCCCCGCGCATGCCCAGAGCGGCGTGGAACTTGCAAAAGAAGGGCACGGCTCCAGACTGCGGGAAAGTGATCTCGACTTCCACCTTCCCTTTTGGCGGAACGTCTTGATCAATGCCCTGTGCTGGGATGCTGAGATTGTGGAGCATGCCAGACTCATTCTCGATTTCTAGCGTTAGTTTCTGTCCGGGCTCTCCCCGCAGGAACGTTGGTGCAAAATAGTACGGATAGGAAAAATAAAAGCGCTTTTGGCGCCGCCACCCCGTGCGCCGCGGCGGCGGGGGCGGGCTGCTGGGAGGCACCGGCGGGTGTGCCGTGAAAAGTGGCCCCGTGAAAAGTGGCTTTATATTTCCTATACTCTCCGCCCAGGCTGGGCGGAGACGACGCGATCATGTAGGCAATCCATGGCAGGAGACGACCGATGCAAGCACGAGCCGCAGTGATGCCCGAGCGGCATGGACGCTGGACGATCGAAACGCTTGAGGTGGCCGAGCCGGGACCGCAGGAGGTCCTGGTGCGCGTGGTGGCAAGCGGCATTTGCCAGACCGATGTGCACGCGCGCGACGGGTTCTTTCCCATCCCGTGTCCGGCCGTCTACGGGCATGAAGGTGCCGGCGTGGTGGAGCAGGTGGGGGAGTGCCGTGACGACGCTCAAGCCCGGGGACCATGTGCTCATGGCGAACCCATCGTGCGACGCCTGTCCGGAGTGTCGCGCGGGCTTCGCGACCTATTGCAGCTACGCGTCCCTGCTGAAGCAGAGCGGCTATCGCGCGGATGGCACCTCACTCAGCTTCCGCCGGGGCCAGGAGCCCATCTACGGCTCGTTCTTCCAGCAGTCCTCGTTTGCCAGCCTCACGCTGGCCACGGCGCGCAATACGATCCGGGTGCCGGATGATGTGCCGCTCGACATCCTGGCGGCCTTCCCGTGCGGGGTAAACACGGGTGCTGGCGCGGTGATGCACGTGCTCAAGCCGCAGCCCGGTGACTCCTACGTGGCGTTCGGCACGGGGACCGTCGGCTGTGCGGGGCTGCTCGCCGCGAAGTTGGCGGGCTGCGACCCTATCATCGCGGTCGACGTGTTCGACGACCGCCTGGCGCTCGCCCGCAGTCTGGGGGCGACGCACACCGTCAATGCCACAGACCCGCAGCTAGTCGACGAGGTCCGACGCCTCGCAGGCGGGCGTGGGGCCCAGTGGTGCCTTGAAATGGTGAGCTGTTTTCCCAACCACTGGGTGCTGGTCGCAGGGACAGCCTGGGATCGCCAGGCGTCGGTTGTATCGCCATTTTTCTTTGAGGCCATTTGCAGTATGATCGGTTGCCTTGCAAATTCGATTTTCACAGGTCGTGGTGTCCCACGGCCGAACGCCTCCCGAGGTGCGGATGGAGATGGGGCAAACCCAGTGGTGTGGTGGGAAGCGCCCACCTTCGCCTTCCGCGCCCCATGGGCCGGCGCCCCGATGCTGATATGGTCCTTGGGAGACGTACCGCTCTGCTTGATGATGTGCCTGGCCCTGGAGGAGTTCAACTCCGGGCTCGTCTTCGCAACCACTCGGCTACAGGCCATGAGAGGAACCTTTCCATGCCAACTTTCCATCTTCCACCCAACCTGGACATGCATTACGAAGTGGACGACTACACCGATCCCTGGCGCACGCCCGCCACGGTCCTCATGCTTCACGGCAACGCCGAGAGTGGCGCGGCATGGTATGGCTGGGTGCCACACTTGGCGCCCTGGTATCGTGTCGTGCGTCCAGACATGCGCGGCTTCGGTGCCTCCACGCCCATGCCGCGAGATTTCCCCTGGACCCTGGACCTCATCATTGACGACTTCTGTCGCCTGATGGATACCCTGGGCGTGGAGCGCTTCCATCTGATTGGCGCCAAGATCGGGGGCACGATCGCGCGCGCCTTTGCGGCGCGGCGGCCTGCACGCGTGCGCACGCTGACCGTGGTGGGGACACCGCCGCCGTACCGCGTTGGCGCTGCGGAGCGTGCGCCAGCGCTCACCAAGGCCTTCGAGCAGCCTGGGGGTGTCGAGCGCTGGGCCCAGGAGAGCATGGGCGATCGCCTTGGGAGTACGTTTCCATCGCAGGGTGTGACCTGGTGGACCCAATTCATGGGCCGCACTGCGGCCTCGACGCAGATCAGCTTCATGCCCACCATCGCGTGCGCTGACATCCGTGCTGATGTGCCCAAAATTGCCTGTCCCACGCTGGTGATCACCACGGAGGGCAGTGGCCTGGCGAGTGTGGACGACACGCGTGCCTGGCAGCAGACCATTCCGGACTCCGAGTTGCTCGTGCTGCCGGGTGATTCCTATCACGTGGCAGCGAGCCATGCGGTGCAGTGCGCGCAGGCCGCCCTGGCGTTTATCGCGCGTCGTGATCCTGCGGCCTGAGGCCGTCACAGCGGCACAGCAGGGTTATGACATGTATCATCTCTCGCGCAGGAAGTGGTTGGGATACAAGAGAGCGCCACGGCTTCCTGTCTCTAGGGGAGAAGCATAGCCGGCGTGGCTTAACAGAGCCTTCAATAGGGACTTATGACCTCACGCGCTCTCCGTCAAAGCATCAGCAGCCGGCGTAGGAGTGTCAAGAGCCGGAAACGTCACACGGACGACCAGTCCTGTGCCCGACTTATGCTCTCCCAGGGTGACATGTGCCTGGTGGCGCTCGGCGACGGCTTTGACAATGGCAAGGCCCAGGCCGCTCCCTGGCACATGCACGTTATTGCCACGATAGAAACGGTCGAAGACACGCTGACGTTCTGCAGGGGGAATGCCAGGACCTGTGTCCGTGACGCTCAGCCAGCTTGCCGTGGCGGTCCGCACGATGGCGACATCCACCGTCCCCCCGGCCGGCGTATAGCACAGCGCATTTTCGATCAGACTGGCACACAGCAAGCGCAGGCCCTCCGCATCGCCCATCATCCAAAGGGGGTCGTCCTGCACCAGCCCGAGATCGAGGCCGTGCTCCACGGCTAGGGCCACATAGTCAGCAATGACGGTATGGACAATGGGATTCAGTGCGAGCGGACGTAAAGGCTCCTGCGTCGCCTCGGGTTCCAGACGTGAGAGGGCGAGCAATTCCTGCACCAGGTGTGTGAGACGCGTGAGGCCACCTTGAAGAGCAGCCAGGGCCTCATACCGTGCCACATCCCCATCGGCACGGGCTAGCAGCTGGCTCTGTAAGTATACAGCGGCCAGAGGAGTACGCAGGGCATGCGCGGCATCGGCAATAAAGGTGCGCTGCGCGGTCAGAGCGGTGGCCAGGCGCTGGAGGAGTGCATTCAAGGCCGTCACCAGCGACAGCACTTCCTCCGGCAGACCAGCCACTGGGAGCGGGTCTAACGTCGAGGGGGTGCGGGTGTGCACCGCCTGCGCGACGATAGTCAGCGGCTGCAGGCTCCGGCCCATGTGCCACCACAACAGCCCACCGAGGAGCGGCACGGCCACGAGCCACGGCAGTAACGTGCGGACTGCCAGGCCGATCGCCATGGCCTGGCGCACGTGCATGGGGTGCTCGACTTGAATCACCCGGGCCTCATCAACCAGGGTAAATACCCGCCACGTCCCGTGGCGACGGACGGTGACTGTACTCCAGCCGGGCGCAGCCCTGGGTAACGACGGCCCACCCGGATGCGAGTGATACAGGTGGTACCCGTCCTCATCCCAAATCTGAATAACGATATCTTGCTCGACATCGTCGTCATCACTCCCGCTCACCTCCACCGCCGTGGCGGCGTGATCACGCAGGGCAAACGCCAGTTGCTTCAGATGATAGTCAAATACCGTATTGGCGGCTTGGAAGGCCGTGGCATACATCCCGAGCCCCGCCGCCCCGCCGACCACAGTCAACAGGCTCACCAGGCCGATAAACAGCTGATGGCGAATCGAGTTCATACGCGTGGAGAGAGCATGTACCCCACCCCACGCACCGTGTGGATCAGGGCCGGGTCCAACTTGCGGCGCAGATGGTGGATGTGCACCTCGACAGCATTACTCGTCACGTCATCCTCCCACCCATACAGCCGCTCTTCGAGCTGCAAACGCGACAGCACGGCCCCTGGGCGCTCGAGCAGCGCCTGGAGCAACGCAAATTCCCTGCTGGAGAGCTCGACGGGCTGGCCCTGCCAGGTCACCTGATACGTAGCGGGGTTGAGGGTGAGCCCGCCATAGGTCACCACGGGGTCGGCACGCCCACTCTGCCGCCGCAAGACGGCACGCAGGCGGGCGGCCAGTTCGTCGAGTGCAAAGGGTTTGACGAGGTAATCATCCGCACCGCTGTCCAGGCCCCGCACACGATCCGCCACCGCATCGCGGGCGGTCAGAATAACGACCGGCAGGGCTTTCCCAAGGCGCCGGAGCGTGGTCAACACGTCGAAGCCACTTTTTTTGGGCAGGCCCAGATCCAGCAACATGACGGCATAGTCAGTTGTTCGGAACGCCAGCTCGGCCGCTTCGCCGTCGTGCACCCAATCGACCGTGTAGCCGTCGTGTTGGAGCCCCTGCCGGATGCTGTCCCCGATCATGCTATCGTCTTCCACCAACAGCACACGCATAGGCCTTCACCTCTTCTCCAGGACCATGAGTATCCTCCTCCTAGCACGCCAACCCCTGGCATGCCATACCGAGGCGCACTACGTCGAGCTTATACTATCCCATCCGCGGGACACGCAAGGGAGACACCGCCTTCCTTGCCTGCGCCGGGGCCTCGCCCATCGACGTCTGCCCCCCAGGACAGCCCATGGAGAGGAGAGCCCCAGGGATCTCACGACCAGCGACAGGAACTACGTGGTGGAACCTCAGGGCGCACCGGCTGCCACAGCTGATACCGGACGAGGTCCTGCATAACCCGCGCCGGGGATCCCCAATCACTCCAGTGGACGCCGTGGACCGGGAGGACCCCCAGGCATGGGGCACTCTGGGTCAGGATGGCGCGCGAAAAACTCACCACCGGGAGCGTCGCATACACCTCGTGGAGCACCTGGAGGTCCTGGAGGGCTTCCCAGCTGTCCCGGCAAGGCGCCAACGGTCCATAGAGGGCGGGGGTGAGGGTCTGAAACAGGGTCAACACGACCCTGGCATGGCCCACCAGGACCATGGTATTCCACAGTGCCTGACGGCGATACAGGCCCTCAGCCACGCTCAGCGTGGGCTTTTCCCAAAACTGCTGCACCCGATACACCGTCTGTCCACGCACCTGCTCCAGGATGGCGCCCCGCGCAATCCAGCCATACTCCCTCTCTGGCCCCTCCGGAGCCATCCCGAGCAACACCAGATGCCGTGGATGCGTCGTGAGAGACGCTACCGCGGTCGCTACCGCAGCCATGAACCGCGCTTCTTCACGGATAAAGTGATCGGAGGGGAAGAGCGCCACGATGGCCTCCGGATCGCGGTGGACAATATGGAGCAAAGGGAGCAAAATCCCCGCCCCTGTCTCACGGTTACACGGCTGGATGATGACGGTCTCTGGGGCGCGGTCATACAGTTCTTTGCGCACATAGATCATATGGGCCTGGGTCACGACGGTCAGTAGGCGCGCTGCAGGAATCAGGCGCTCCACGCGTGCGAGGGTCTGCCGGAGGAGCGAATGGCCGCCGAAAAACGTGCAGTACTGTTTGGGGCGCGCGTGGCCATACCAGGCCTTGATCAAGGGCTGCAGGCGTTGGCCGTCGCCTCCGGCAAGGATCAGGCCCCAGAGGTGTGGCAAGGGCTCCTGAGGGCCAGCGTGAGAGGCCCCAGCGGGCCTGGGGGTGGCGCACGCCTCTCCGGCCTCGTAGAGACGTCCACGACGTTGTGAGTGCTGGCGGGACTCCAGGGTGGGGACAGGCATGGCACGCTCCTTCCGTATGCTCCTTAATATCATCAGCGCCTTGGGACCCCAGAGGGCGTGAGGCGCTCCACGTGTACGCTTCCCTGCAAGCATATCGAGGGAACCTTAAGGCAACCTTACGTGGACAGCACGCCCACACGACGGGGCCGCTGCGTCATCGCTCCCCGGCGGTGGCAGGCTCTTTGTCCCAGACTGGGATGGGCACGTGTCCCTGGCGTCCGCCTTTTTTTCAGCTCTCATAGCGTTCTTCAAGCAGCTCCCCCCTAGCAGCCGTGCCGGCTGCCCGTCACCCGGCCCTGTCCGTGCCCTGCGGCGCTGGCCTGCTGCCCCTAGACGCTGGCGCTCTGGCGCGGCTGGGGATGGGTTCTCGGTGGCACGGGGAGGCGGGGGTGGGGTGCTGGCAGGCGGCGGCGGGTGTGTGTGCGTGCAAAGGGGCTTTAGATTTCCTACTACGCCTTGCCGATCTTCTACACCCCCAGCTGTGCCCTGATCAGCGCCACAATCGTCTCAGGGGGATGCACAATGTCTACGACTACACCCCGCTCTGGCTCCTCCAGGGCCGCGAATTGGCTTGCCAGCAATCCTGGCGGCATAAAGTGACCTCGACGCTGCGCCAGCCGCTCGTGAATGAGGTTATAATTTCCCTTTAAATACACCAGCTTGACCTCGGTCTCATCAATGATGAGATGCTCGCGATAGACCTGTTTCAGGGCTGAACACGCTAGTACGGCTGACACGCCCTGGTGCAGGCAGGTCTCAATAAGCGCCCGCAGCGCGTGCAGCCAGGGCCAGCGGTCCGCGTCAGTCAAAGGCATGCCCTGCTGCATCTTGGCAACATTTGCCGGGGGGTGAAACTGGTCTCCATCATAGAAGGGCCAGCCCAACGCCTGGGCTAACCGTGCACCAATGGTGGTTTTGCCGGACCCGGAGACGCCCATCAGGATGATGATCATCGCGTACTCCTCGTGTGCTCTCTTGGCAGGTCGTGAAGGCAAGCGTGTGGCGCGTAGCGGCGGACTCAGGCCGGTTGCAACTCTTTAACGACTGTCTGCAAAGTAAAATCGCTATAGGACATTGCATGTCTCCACATCCTTCGTTGCTCAAAGGACTTCAGATGATGATAGGATAGGGCAGCCGTGTCCAGGCACCTGGCTGTTTCACACCGTACACCGCTCTCCCGGCAGCTTGCTTGCGAAACGCCTCGATTACTAAGGGAGACGACGCTTCCTCGTACACCCTATACGTCACCTGAGTAGCATCGCGGCGCATCAACCGCAGACCGAGGCTCTGGCCGGTGTGGAGAAACGCCCGCAGCAGCCAGCCGCCAATTTCTACGGCAGTGAGTTTGCGAGGCACGTGATATAGGGTATCGATACGTGGGAGGCTGGGGAGCAGGCTCGAGATAGCGGCCAGATCGTCCCAGGCATATTCGCTTGCCCCACCGGGTTGGGCATCCAGACGGGCTTTGATGAAATTGAGCACACGGCACAGGCGGAAGAGGGTCACGAGATCGAGACGAGACACATGTGGGGTCTCGATTGGAAAGCAGGTGGAGCGTTGGAAGGCCAGTTCCGGTGACGTGAGCAAATCGCGCTCCAGGCATTGACGATAACTCTCCGTGCCAGGAGTAGCGTAAAACACGCTCGGGCCGATGAGCACAGGTCGTTCCATGAGATGCACAATGGACGTGAGCATCTCCGCAAGGCTGGAGTCCGGCAGGCCGAGGATCAGATAGTTCACCATCTCGAGGCCGACTGCCGCGCCTTTCTGCACCACGCGATCAAAGTGCGGCGTAGAGCCGGGGCGTTTGGTGGCCCGCTGGCGCTGCTTATCACTGGTCACCAGGGCTAAATTCAAGGCCCGAAAGCCCGTGCGCTGCATCTCCTGCACCAGGCTCTCGCTCAGATTGGCGGCAGAAATACCATTCATGGCCAGAAGTTCGATGCCCTGGTCACCAAACTCCTCACGGATAGCACCCAGAATAGCTGCGGCGCGCTTCTGGTCGAAGCTAAAATTGTCGTCTTCAATGTCAAAGATTTCTGTACCAAAGTCCTCCCGGCACAGTCGCATCTCGTTGATGATGCCACTGATAGAGCGGGTGCGGAATTGGCGGCCTGCAGTGAGAAAGATCGAGCAAAACGTGCAGTGATACGGACAGCCCCGACTGGTGATCAGCATGGTCAGGCGTTTGCCACCCAGTGTGTAACGCACCGGATCGATCAGGTCACGTGCTGGGAGCGGCAAGGTGTCGATATCCTCGATGAGATCGCCATGCTCTGGCACGACCAGCGTGCCTCTGGTTTTATAGCCGACCCCACAGATGCTACTGATGGCTGCAGACCGATTGTCTCCTAGAGCGCTCACCAGCTCTGGTAACGTGCGCTCGCCTTCGCCGAGCACCACGAAGTCGACATGCGGGTCGGCCAGCACCTGTGCTGGGCAGGCATTGACATGCGCACCGCCCATAATCACCGGACACGTCGGGTCCACGGCCTTGGCCAGGGCCGCAACGTGTAATGCCTCGCGATAAAACGGTGTGAATAGCGCTGAAATGCCAATCACATCAGCGTGCGACTGCTGGATGTGCTCGCGAATCTCCTCCCATGGCAGACCATAGTGCCGATAGTGACTGAACAATTTAAATGGACTCAAGTTGCCGGGCTGGTAGTAGCGTTTGAGATAGGCAAATTCTGGGGGCACCTGCAGGACGTGCTTGTGCATGGTAGCCTGGCAATCGAGAATCTCGACGTCGATGCCGGCGTGGCGTAAGGAGGCAGCTAGGTAGAGCAGGCCTACAGGTAGCGTGCGCAGTGACGTTTGATAAAAATCTTCCACTGGCGGTTGGATGAGAAGGATTTTCATGACCTTACGCCAACTCCGCTTTGACGAGAGTGGCTCTGTAGCCTGTGCTTACCCTCTTGCATAAAGCTTTTACTTTGAGATACGCTGGGAAATATACCAAAATATGCGTGATGCTCCATACCGTTTCTTCTGCTTCGTTGCCTGGGAGGTGTCTGATGGCTGCAAACAATCACCAAACTTATATCTACGTTGGCCTGGCGGGTGAAGGCCAGTATATGGCTGAGGGCGGCCTGTACCGCTACGCGGAAAATACTGGAGAGTGGCAGAGTATGACGAAAGGGTTGCCACCCACGCCGCAGGTGCGAGCCTTGCTGATCCATCCTGACAACCCCGCCGTGCTATATGCCGGTACGCAGTGTGGACCCTATCGCAGCGATGACCGTGGCGAACACTGGGAAGCGCTGGAGACGCCTCGCGAGGGGAGGGATGTGTGGTCGCTGGCCTGCCATCCGCACAATCCGGAGGTGCTCTATGCTGGTTACGAGCCGTGCGCCATCTACTGCTCTGAGGATAGTGGGGCACACTGGCACAAGATGAATACAGATAACGTCGTCTTCCCGCACATCACGACCTATATGCATCCGGTGTGCAAGCGGGTTATTGGCATCGTGGCCGATCCATCCAACCCCTCGGATATGTACGCGGCGATTGAAGTGGGCGGCCTGCTGGGCAGCCGGGACGGTGGTGCGAGTTGGACGTCACTAGTCGATGGGCCCTATGTGCGCAACAATACGCTAGACCTGCACGGCGTGCAGGTGAGTTCGGCGGCCCCAGGCATTGTCTACATCATCACGCAGGTCGCTATGTTCCGGGGCCGTGACCGTGGTCGGCATTGGGAACACATCCAGATCGACGAGATGTTCCCTGGCGGCTCCTACTGTCGTGGCCTTCTGGTGGCACCAAACGACCCCAGGATTATCTATCTGGCGGCCGGCGCTGGTGGTGGGGGTGCCCCGGCTGGGACGCAGGAGGCCGGCGCGTTGTTCCGCAGCTGTGATACAGGTGAGACCTGGGAGCGCGTCGACATTAGGGACACGCCACCGAGTCGCATGGCGCAGATTGCTATTGACCGCGCCGCACCAGAACGCGTGTACTGCTGCGCGCAACGCGGCCAGGTGTACATGAGCCACGACAGTGGGCAAACGTGGAAAAAGACGCAGGTGCCGGTGGAGATGTCACGCAGCCGGCATATCTATCCGATGGTGTGCGGTTAGACTGCAAGCCCCTCACCCTAACCCTCGCCCAGAGGGCGAGGGAAGGGAAGCGGCATAGTGCAGTGCCAGGCCAGGACGGGGCCAGGGCATGGCGACGAGGCGGCCTGTTTGGGACAGCGTGATATAGGCTGTGCGCAGACCTGGGCCGCCAAAGCAGATGTTGGTCGTCACGGGATCAGGCATCGGCACATGGGTGACGCGATTACCATCTGGAGAAATCAGGGTAATCCCACCGTTGTGCAGCGTGGCGACACACACATAACCGGCACTGTCGACGGCCAGGGAGTCAAATTCTTGATAGCCGGGGACTCCGGCGAGAAGATGGCCGCGGTTGACAGTGCCTGTCCGCTCGATCCGCACTTGACCAGGCGCAGTGATCTCCCACCACCACACCCGCCCCGGAATGGTCTCCGCCACGTAGAGGTGGGTCCCATCCGGTGAGAGTCCTATCCCATTTGGCGTCACCATGGCGCGAATGACTTCGCGGCAGACACTGCCATCCGCCCTGGCGTAGCACACAAAACCCCGGTCCATGTCACGTTGCCGGGTCTTGCCAAAATCTGTAAACCAAAACCCCCCGTGCGCGTCGAACACGAGGTCGTTCGGCCCACGCAGCGGCCCTTGATCCGAGTGCGTGAACAGCGTCTCGACAACACCTGTCTCCAGGTCGACCACCTGAATGCTACCCCCCTGGTAGTCGCTGCCCTGGAGTCCCGGCACCACGGTATCCCCACGCCGGTGCCACTCGAACCCTCCATTGTTGCAGACATAGCACCGTCCGTCAGGCCCAATCGCCGCACCATTCGGGCCACCACCCAGCGTCGCGACCACAGATACCTCACCGTTGAGATACACACGACTCAACGTTTGGCGCTCAATCTCCACAAGGACGACAGAGCCGTCCGGCATGGCAATAGGCCCCTCCGGGAAGCGTAGTTCGCGCGCAATGGTCGTGATGGCAGCCATAGCCTGGTCTCCTCTCTCGGTGAGCGGGTTGTAAGGGCCCGATGGTAGCACAATTCGTCATGACATGGCGCTGTCGCCAGCGTTCGCTTCCGCTGTGCTAAAGTGGTACTATGTGCCGCGCCTAATGAGAGCGGCGCTTGCTTGTAAACGTTTTGCGGCCATGCGTGGGAGGAACCTATGAAATTTGGTGTGACCATTCCCAATAACTGGGGCATAGCAGATCCGCAGCACGTCCTGGCCCTGGGGCCAGTAGCCGAGGAGTTGGGCTACGACTCTCTCTGGGTCATGGACCACCTGTTTAACAATGGCTATATTCGAGAGCGCCTCGACGATAAACCTTACTATCATCCCCTGGCGACCCTGTCATACCTGGCAGCGACCACCAGACAGGTCAGGTTGGGGACGTCGGTACTGGTCCTGCCCTATCATAATCCTGTGGAACTGGCCAAGTATACCGCTACTCTGGACCATATGTCCGGCGGGCGTGTAACGCTGGGGGTAGGCGTTGGGGCTATGACCGAGGAGTTTGCCGCGTTAGGAGTCCCTTTCCGGCAACGTGGTGCGCTCACCAACGAGTGCATCGCGGTCATGAAGGAGTTGTGGACCAACCCGGACCCCAGCTATCACAGTAGCCGCTGGCACTTCTCTGACCTCAAATTCTCTCCCAGGCCCTTACAAAAACCCCACATCCCGTTGTGGATCGGTGGTTCCAGTCCGGGAGCCATGCGTCGTGCTGCCACCATGGGCGATGGCTGGCATCCCTCTGGCATGTCCCCCGAGGAGTTCAGTGCAGGGCGTGAGGAGGTGCGCAAGCTGGCCAGCGACGCTGGACGCGACCCGAATGCCCTGACCATGTCGATACGGGTTGAAGTGGAAGCACACGGCAGGGCGTCGAGCCAGCGAGCGCAAAACCGCTCCCGCCTCCCCGGCGACGACATGGATCAGATGATCGCTGGCATCAGTGCCTACCAGAGCGCTGGTGTAGACCATGTCGTGCTGGCGTTGAACACAGGCGATGTCCCGAGGATACGAGCGCTGATGGAGGACATTGCTCGCAAGGTCATGCCACAGTTCCGCTGAGAGACACCCCCCATACAGGAGGCGAGACCGTCATGTCAACCTACGATACGATCCTGTACGAGAAGCAGCGTAAAGGCGTGCTCATTACGTGGAACCGTCCGGAGACGCTGAACGCCATCAGCCGCCAGCTCGAGCATGAACTCGCGGAGGCCCTCGACGAGGCGGAGCAAGACCCAGAGGTGCGTGCCATTGTCATGACTGGCATGGGCCGTGCCTTCTCCTCCGGCTATGATATCGGCGGTGAGCGGCCCGAGACGGTCTGGCCCTCTGGCCTGCCGCAGCACCAGAGTGCCGCCGAGGTGCTCGACACCTGGCGCACGCGCTCACACGCTGAGACAGCCAAGCTCTTGCAAATCTGGGAGCTCTCGAAACCCGTGATCGCGGCCGTGCACGGGTGGTGCATGGGGGGTGGGTCCTGGTACGCCTTGGCGTGCCACATGACCTACGCTTCCGAGGACGCCGTCTTTGCGCAGCCCGAGGTGCGCATGATCTCTAACACAAACTTCTTCTGGACCCTCAACGCTGGCTACAAGCACGCGCTCCGCTATGCCTTGACAGGTGACCACATCGATGCCCAGGAGGCGCTGCGCATTGGCATTATTAATGACGTTGTCCCCAAAGACGAACTTCTCGACACCTGCTTCCGGATTGTCGAGCGTATTGCCCTGGTCTCTCCGGAGACGGTGAAGCTCAACCTCGCCGTGGCCACCAGAGGCCTGGAGATGATGGGGCTGCGCAATGCCCTCATGCTCAACGACGAGCTGTCTGCCCTCGTACAAAGCTCGCAGCGTGAGGATTTTAAGCGGCATCTGCTAGACGCGCGGCAACAGGGCGGCATGCGGGCTTTCCTCCAGCGGCGCGACGGCCCGTTTCAACCAGAGCCCTTTGGTCCGAGGTCGAAGCCGCGCGACGGCTCGCCCGCTGATTAGCTGAAAGGCGAGCACCGTGGTGAGACCTGGGGTACGGCCACCACCGTGCCCTGACGTGAGCATGGACAGACATGTGCTACGAACCCTTAGGGGCTATCAAGCAGCTATCGAGCCACTCGAGATAGCGCGCTGATCCATCAGCGATGGGTAGCGCAATCACTTCGGGTACCGCATAGCTATGCAAGTGCACGATGCGATCGCGCAACTCCGCCACTTTCTGCCCCTGGGTTTTGATGACGAGGAGGAGTTCCCTGTCCTCACAGATGTTTCCTTCCCATCGGTAGATCGAGGTGAGACCCGAGATGATGTTGACGCAGGCCGCGAGTCTCTCCTCGACCAGCGTGCGTGCTATCGTCTTTGCTTCAGGCTCACTACTGACGGTGACCAGGACAACGCAGTGGTCCATGTCCTTCCTCCTGTAATACAGGCTGTAGAAGCGAGCCCAGAGGGCCATTTCACGGCCCGCACTATAGATCTAACGCTTCTATGCTGCCCTCCCGGAGCTTAAATTTCTGGACCTTGCCGCTGGAGGTCATGGGGTATTCTTTCACAAACAGGACATACCGTGGGATCTTAAAGCTGGCTATCTTGCCATGACAGAAGGCCATCAAGGCTTCTGGTTCCGCCTGGGCTCCCGGTTCCAGGATCACACAGGCACAGGCTACCTCCTGCAAACGAGGGTCAGGAACGCCGACCACCTTGACCTGGTTCACTGCCGGGTATTGGAGCAACAGAGCTTCGACTTCGACAGGATCGACGTTTTCCCCGCCCACTTTGAGCATTTCTTTGTACCGGCCGAGAAAACGGATCGTTTCATCCTCGCGCATGATCGCCATATCGCCGCTGTGGAGCCAGCCCTCGGCATCGATGGCTTGAGCGGTCTCGTCTGGCTTTTTATAATAACCCTGCATTACCCCATACCCGCGGCAACAGAGCTCTCCTGGAGTTCCATATGGTACGGAGTGTCCCGTCGCGGCATCGATGACCTTGAACTCATATCCTGGTAGCGGCGCCCCAGAGGCCAGGCAGCGGTCATCTTCAGTGTCGGTGGGAAAGCCCAGCGCCGCTCCAACACCCACTTCGGTCATACCCCATCCACTCACGGTATGGCACAAGACCCTTTGCGTCCGGCGTGCCACTGGCTCAGTACTGGCCAGCCCAGCGGCCAGCAGGCCAATGCGCAGACTGGAGCGGTCAGTCTGCGCGCAGGCAGGGTGTTCCATGAGGTCCTGAAAATGCGTGTCAAACCCGTGGATCATGGTGGCCCGCTCGCTCGCCATGAGCCGTAACGCCTCACCCGGATCAAAGTGCTCCATGAGCACCTGTCTGGCCCCGGTGACAAGGGACAGCAGGGGACCTTCGTAGAGCCCAAAGGCATGAAACAGCGGCAGGTACATGAGGATCACGTCCCGCGGCCGCACTGCCATACGATTGGCCTCATCCGTGACATTGCGCAGCACATTGTGGTTATGCATTACACCCTTGGGGAAACCGGTGGTGCCCGATGTATACATAATCAGCACGGTGGCGTCGGGATCGACGGCACGCTGACGCGCGGCCAATTGCTCGACTGCTACCGATGCCCCAGCCGCAACGACATCCTGCCAGCACAGTGTCCCAGGATAGGGGCGGGCACTGACGACACTGACCTGACGCAGTTCCGGAAACGCTGCGGTTTGGAGAGCCTGCGGCGTTGTACAGGTAGCGAGTTCGGGAATCAACTCACGTACCATATCAAGATACCCAATAGGGCCAGAATGATCGGTGGTAATCAGCAGGCGCGTATCGGATTGGCGCAGTACATACTCCACATCTGTAGTGCGAAAACGAGTGTTAATCGGGACCAGGACCGCGCCAATCTTGGCGACGGCAAACAAAATGTGCAGCCACTCGGGGCGGTTCGTGAGCCATAAGGCTACCTTGTCCCCAGGCTTAATACCACACTGCATCAGCCCCCGTGCTGCCGAGTCACTGTCAGCCTGGAGTTGCTGAAAGCTCCACCGCTGCCCTGCAAAGGCCAAGGCTTCCCGCTCGCCACAACGCTGTACCAGACGGTCCAGCAGATCGCCAATAGTCACCTTCTCAAACCACTCAGGCATACTGACCTCACGCTACACGATACGGACAGGAGTGGTGGCCACTGCACAGGCGGCCAGGATAGCAAACTGATCACTGCCATGCCCCTCGGCCACCCAGGCAGACTCGTAGCCGAATGCTT
>Ga0081455_10003993_pt1 | contig 16753 bp, 14 predicted proteins | sample TabmetS3T2R1_FD_70207 | JGI IMG/M metagenome (GOLD analysis project Ga0081455, IMG submission 70207) | Tabebuia heterophylla rhizosphere microbial communities from the University of Puerto Rico - S3T2R1 | ecosystem: Host-associated > Plants > Roots > Rhizosphere ...
TTCCGCACCCGAGCACAGAACCGGGCCATCACCATCGAGTCCGCGCCAAGATCATCGAAGAAGTTGCTGTCCACCGACACCCGCTCGACCTGCATGACCTCAGCCAGCATGTCGGCAAAGACCCGCTCCACAGGCATCGGTGTGGTGTCCACCAATGCCCCAGCCAGGCTGCGGATCGTACGGTGCTGGTAGATGTCCTTGATCGACACGGACGGCAGATCCGGCCGCTTCCGCACCCGAGCACAGAACCGGGCCATCACCATCGAGTCCGCGCCAAGATCATCGAAGAAGTTGCTCTCCACCGACACCCGCTCCACCTGCATGACCTCAGCCAGCACCTCGGCCAAGGCGCTCTCAGTGCTCGACTCCGAGCGAGCGCTCGTGGCGTGTGGAATAGGTGAATCAGCCGGCGCCTCGGCGGAGATGTTCTCGGTGATCGACTCCGGATAAGCCCGCCGGGCCTGTGTCGTGGGTGAGTCAGCTTCGGCAAAGCTGGCCTCGATGTCCGACTCCGAGCGCGCGCGCCTGGGCTGTGCAGTGGGCGGATCAGCCAGAGCGACAGTCACGGCACCAAGAGCTGCGGGTCTCGCATGCAGTCCTTGAACAGGAGTTGAGGCTCTCGTGATTGGTCGACAAGTCATGTGATCAGCGCGGGGGGGCCGTTTCAGTGAGCGCGGTTCAGGCGGACGGCGCAGCGGTCGTCAGCGCATCAGAGCTGAGCACGTCTTCGCCGTACAGATCCAGCACCCAATTGGAGTGGTAGACCGTGTCCAGATAGCGCTCGCCGAGGTCTGGGGCAATAGCCACTGAGGTGAGGTCGTGCGAGCCATGCAGGGTCAACCAGTCCATCGCCCCGCTGACCACGGTGCCGGTGGAGCCGCCGAACAAGAAGCCGGTGGCTGCCAGCCGATGGCAGGCCCGGATGGTGTCGGCCTCCTCAACGCGTATCACCTCGTCCACGAAGGACTCATCGAGCATGGGCGGCCGGACGCTCGTGCCCAGCCCGGGGATCATCCGGCGTCCCGGCGGGCCACCGAATGTGACCGAGCCCACAGTTTCGACTGCCACAATTCGGACTGGCCGGTGCCACTCCCGGAAGTAGCGGGCGCAGCCCATCAGCGTCCCGCAGGTCCCGGCCCCGACGAACAACACATCAAGCTGGGGAAATTGCCGAGCGATCGCCGGTGCCGTGCTGCGGTAGTGCGCCTTCCAGTTCTGCGGATTGGAGTACTGGTTCAGCCAGACGTACCGGTTGTCTGAAGCACACAGCGCCCGGACATAGTTGATCCGCGCACCAAGCAAGCCGCCGACGGGATCCGGTTCGGTGATGACATGAACCTGGCTGCCAAATGCCTGCATCAACCGGCTGGTCGACAGGTTGCAGCGGGAATCAGTGACGCACAAGAAGCCGTAGCCCTTGTTGGCTGCGATCATGCTCAGCGCCACGCCGAGATTCCCAGACGAGGACTCCACCAGGATCGACCCGGGTGTCAAGATTCCGTCCCGCTCGGCGGCCTCGATCATCTCGCTCGCGGCCTTCAGCTTGATCGACCCGGCGAAGTTGAAGCCCTCACACTTCAAGAACAACGGGTGCCCGAATGTCGGCTCAAGATCGACGTACAGCTCCTCCTCGTTGAAGCCCTGGGGCGTCGAAATGATTGGCACCTTTGCCTCCGTCTCTACGGCATTTGGGTATTGATCACGCCGTCGGCGTAAAGCTATTGCTCGCCTCCAATGACATCAAGCATCACCGCCGCTGAATGCTTAGATATATCTGTAGATCAGTACTTAATTAGGTCCATTAGGGGCGCGCTTACGTCTATCGGAATGGTTACGAAGTTGTTATTTTCGATAGTTTCGGAAAAGTAACGATCAGACGCTCAACTCCGCAGTGGTTGCAGATTCTGCACGCGGAACGACCCGAATGGTTGTAGCATTTCGTGCAGGTCTGTGCCACCGAATGGACCACAGCCAGCCAAGTAACCTGCTCGCCCGACCCGCTGAGCAGTTAGCAATCGGTAGCGGCTCGCTCTGGACGTCTCGGAAGTGCGCACGTCCGCTTCGTCGATCGGCAGGCGGCCGATGTTTCGACACGAACCCCCCGGCTGGCCTGGTGACGTGCCGCCACCCTCCGCGAGCCTCGGAGCGGCTCGTCAACAGCGGGCCTTGGGCCAGACTCAGAGTCACCGATCAGTTTTGGCCTAGAGCCAGCTCATCGGGCCTCAACCGTCCTGGGCGCCAAGCTGGCTTGATATTCGGTCGTCCAGTTCGACGCGGAGATGTTCGCCCCAAACCAAACTTTCCTTATCTGGCGCCACACTATGCAAGTTTTACCATTTGAATCGCAGCTTAGATTTGCTCCGTATTTGACAAAGATGGCCGAACGCCCTCTGCTCGACCGACATTGCCATGGCAAAATGTGCAGGTTGTCTAACCGGAAGAACACTCCTTCGCACGTCCTTGCTGGGCTGGGCCGGTGTTACTATCGTCACCCTGCGACGCACTCAAGTGCTCACCGTGGGAGTCATTTACAGATCAGCCGGAATTTCACCGCCCGATCTAAGGCTCATTGCGAAACGCCGTAGGAAAGCGACAGCGCGAATTCACCGCTGTGCTAGATCTTCTGCGTAAGGGCACCTTCAAGCCCGGGCGTTCCGCCGGTGTCCACCCTGCAGAGCAAGCAAGCGGTCTCCATGATCGCTTGGGAGGTGCTCGTCCTCAGGTATCGACTCAAGCCGCGGCCCCTACTTCAAAGGAAGAATCGGCCGAGAGGATGGACCGGCCGGCTACGGCGATCGCGCCATCATTGTGCAGCGTTTCATCGACCGAGCGGCGCACCCCAACTCAGTGATCCGCCCGTCGCACGGATGCCATTTGCATTGGGATAGGGGCGGCCCAGCAGTCGATCAAGCGCATCAATCGTCGGCTTCCAGAGATTCAGCCAATTCCGTTGTGTCCAACGACGAACGCAAGCTCCAGCGCAGCCCTCGGGTACTCGCGCCCGCTGCTAATTCATCTGAGATTTGCTACCAAGAACGGGGGAGCTGGGCCGGCTCATCTCAGGCATAGCGTCGATCGACTTGTGACGGGGACAGACTTGGTCCAACACCAAGCTCGGAGAGGAGACAGGTCATGGCGCAGACGCCTGCCGATGCGACTAGTCCACGGCATAACTCGCGGATTGCGGCCAACCCGATCCCCTACTGGAGCCGGGACGGAAGGATCAACAAGTCCAAAGAGGTGTTCGATGAAGCCTTCGCGGACTTTGCAGCCATCGGCTTCACCGCAGTCAAGGCTGACGTGCCTGAGGGGATGCCCGCCAGCGAGTACGCGGATTGGATTGGCGGCTACGGACTGGCTCCGTCCCTGAGCCTGTTCAGCTCACCGTTCGACGAGACGATCAACATCGCGGATGAGGTCGAGCGCGCGAAGCGGTTCGCGGCCGATCAGGTTGCCCTCGGCTTGGATCGTACGATGGTTTCCTCGATGGCGATACCGGCGCGAATGGCCCAACCAGCCGTGGGTGCAGACTTCGACCGAGACCGGTTCGAGATCGCCGTCGAAAACTGCGGGATCGTCTGTCAAGTGCTGCAAAACGAGGGTCTGCGTCCCCTGCACCACTCGCACGTCGGCGGTGTATTCGAAACCGAAGAGGAAATCGTCCGGTTGCTGGAGGCGCTTGGCCCAGACGTCATCGGGGTGGGCCCCGACACGGGGCATCTGCGGTGGGCGGGCGTTGATCCCGCCGCCTTTATCCGTCGCTATGCCGACCGCATCGGCGGTATCCACATCAAGGACTGCTTCCCTGACTATCTCGCTCCCGCGGCTCGGATGGACATGGGCTACCGAGAGCTCTCGAGTAGCAAGCGGCTCTGGGCCGAACCGGGTCATGGCGTGGTGGATTTCGATGCGATCATTGCTGCCATGCCGGAGGACTACGACGGCGATTTCATGATCGAAGTGGACGAACCCAGTGTCGACTCACGCTATGAGTCCCACAGATTGTCGTTCGAATGGGCCCGACAGGCGCTGAGCTTCGCGCAGATCTGATGAGTCAGGCGGATGCCGCCTGAGCGGCAGTGAGATTCAGCTGCCGGTCGCGGCCTGTGCCTCGCTGACGTAGGCCAGCCAGCGCGGATCGGGGGAGCGCTCGCCGCGCTCCATCGAGTGCACCAGCTCGACGACGCGGTCGTTGTGCCGGGTTGGTACGCCGAATTCACGTCCGCGCGACGCCACGCCGCCGTTGACCACATCAACCTCGGTCAAGCGCCCGGCGTCGAGGTCCTGCAGCATCGAAGGGCGCACATTGCCGGACTCATTCATGTACTCAACGAGCGCCGCATCGTCGAAGCGATACGGATCGACGTGGACTGACTCGAGCTTGAGCCCTTGTGCGTCGGCCACCGCCACGCCCTCAGCCCAAAGCGCGAAGATCGCGTCGCGGTCCCGCTCAGCGACACCGCCGTACCGCAGCCCGGACACCGCCGAGAGGCCCGTGAAGGTGCTGTTGATCAACAGCTTCGACCAGATCATGCCGCGCACGTTGGACGTGATTCGTACCGGACCGACCGGCTCGAGGCAGCGAGCGAGCACGCGTGACCGATCGCTGTCGGCGCCGTCCAGCTCGCCGATCATGTAGCCGCCGAATGAGTCTCGTACGAGCCGCCCCGGACCCAGGTTCGAGCCGCCCCACTCGACGATGCATGCCAGCAGGTTGCCCTTGCCGACGATGCCTTCCATCCGGTCCTGAATCAGTCCGTTGCCGAGTGACACGAACGTACCAATCCCCCCGCGTGCGACGAGCGGCTCCAGCACCTCCCGGTGCAAGGGCGACTTGACAGCAATCAGCGCGAAATCGAAGTCACCGGCGAGCTCGTCGACTGTAGCGACAGCGTCGAGCCGGACAGTATGTTCGACGCCGTCCTGCTCGTAGACGAGCCCTGGGTCGCGGAGCCGTGCCACGTGCTCGGTGTTGGCATCCAGCACCACGACGTCGCAGGGCATCTGTGCAGCGGTGATACCCCCGATCGCCCCGCCACCCACAACGAGGATCCTCGGCATGATCCTCAGCGTAGGCGGCAACGTGGCGCCGCGTCCCCCTCGTGCCAGTGGCGACGCACGCCGCGGGGCTCGTTGACGGCTCGTACTCGATTGCGGACGCCTGCTGATGCTGCCGGTAGGACGCTCGTGACTTCGTGCAAATCTTGATCATCGTCATGACGTCGCGGGACACACGGCCGTATCGCCAGGTGGCCGTTGGTTGGACTTCGGCCGACTCGCGCCGACAGTCTGATGACAATTCCCGAACACCAGTCACCACCGTGAGGAGACCACACATGGACGTACGAATCGGGCTGCAGCTGTACTCGGTGCGCCAGTCGCTGGCCAAGGACCCTTGGGGAACCCTCGCTGAGATCGCCCGTGCCGGCTTCACCCGCCTCGAGGCCGCGAACCACAACGCCCGCAACGACCCCGGCGTCGGGTTCGGCGTCCAGGCGCCCGAGCTCCGCAACCAGCTCGGCGAACTCGGCTTGTCGATTGTGGGCTGCCACATCAACCCGCTGCACCTCGACATCTTGCCCCGCGCCTTGGATTATCAGGCCGAGCTCGGGAACACCCAGGTCGGTTGCGACATCGAGTTCTATCCCTACGGCGATCGGGACTTCGTGCTACAGCGCTGCGAGGCCTTCAACCAGGTCGGTGAACTTGCCCGCGAGCGGGGGATGCGGTTCTACTACCACAACCACTTCCAGGAGTTTCAGCGCTTTGGGGACGACTACGTCTATGACCTGATTCTGGCCAACACCGACCCGAGTCTGGTCTTCCTCCAGCTCGACACCTACTGGGTGTACCGCGGCGGTCAGGACCCGATCGAGTGGATGGAGCGGCTATCCGACCGGGTCATCCTGCTGCATCAGAAGGACTTCCCCGCCAACGCGCCGCAGCCACTCAACCTCTATGACGGGGTCGTCTCGCCGACGGAGAGCATCGACATGGCGGTCTTCGAGGAGCGCAAGAACACCCTCTGCTTCACCGAGATCGGTACCGGTGTACTTCCCATCCAAGACATCGTCGACGCCGCGTCGAGGCTGCACAACCTGGACTACATGTTCCTCGAGCAGGACCACACCACTCTGGCCGAGGTCGAATCCATTCGCCGCAGCCACGACGCCTTCTCCAGCAAGTTCAAAGGCATCACTTGGCCCTGACACACCCGCCGAACGAGCAGCCGCTCGGTGTGAACACGAACCTGTACCTGCACGATCAGGGAGCTCCGCCGAGTGGCATCAGCCCTTGATGCCGGTCTCCGCCACGCCCTGCACGAGATAGCGCTGGAGAAATACGAATACCAGTACCAGGGGCAGGATGGATACCGCGGCGGCCAAGAACAGCTCGTGCAGGTTGATCGTCTGGGCCGTGAGGAAGGTGCTCAGCGCCACCTGGACGGTCCACATTGACGAGTCCTGGCCAATCACCAGCGGCCACAGGAACGCGTTCCAACTGGCGATGAAGGTGATCACCGCAATCGCCGCGAAGAAGGCGCCGGAGTTCGGCACCACGACACGCCAGTACGCGCCGAAGTACCCCAGCCCGTCCACCCGAGCCGCCTCCTCGAGGCTGCGCGGGAAGTTGAGAAAGTACTGGCGGAACAGGAACGTCGTGAAGCCGCTGAAGAGTACCGGCACGATGATCCCCTGATACGTGTCGACCCACCTCAGCTGGGAGACGATGATGAACGACGGGATGAACGTCACAGCTGGCGGAATCATCAGGGTAACCAGCGTCGCGTAGAAGATCGGCGTCGCCCACCGGTACGGGATCCTCGCCAGTCCGTACCCGGCCATCGAGCAAAGCAGCAGGATCCCGGCGGTCTGAAGTACGGCGATGATCGCCGAATTCAGCAGCGATTGGAGAATGTTCACACTAGGGTCGGTGAACAGCTCGGGGAAGTTCTCCCAGTGAATCTTTTTGGGGAACAGCGTCCAGCCGGGTGCGGTGATGTCGGTGTCCAGGGAGATCGCGTTGCGCAAGATCAAGTAGAACGGCAGCAGGAACAGTACGGCCGAGATCACTAGGGCGAGATAACGCAGCACCGCAACGATCACGCCGCCCAGTGTGACCCGACGCCGCCTCTTGGGCACCTCGGCGTGCAGCACGCGGGATTCCTGTTCGGCCTGGGCAGACGTCGGGGCGCTCATTCGGCTCTCCCGAACCCGAAGATCCGGCCCTGCGCGAGCGTCACCACCATGATCAGTAGCGCCAAGATGACTGCCCCGGCAGTGCCGTGGCCAAAGTCTTGATTGAACTGTGCCGTGTAGTACAGGTACACCAGCGGCGGCCGGGCGAACGAGGAGTTGCCGACCAAGTTGAAAAACTCATCGAAGGCCTGGTACGCATTGATCAACAAGAGCAGCAGCACGGCCACCGATGTTGCCCGCAACTGCGGGAAAGTGATGTAGCGGAAGGTCTGCCAGGCGTTGCGGGCGCCGTCAACGGCTGCCGCCTCGTACAGTTCCGGTGAGATCCGCTGCAGGCCGGCCAGAAACAAGATCATGTAGAAGCCGATTTGGAGCCAGAGTCGGACGGTGACGATCACCAGCCAGTACCAGGGCGGATCGGTAGTCGCTAGCCAGGCGATGTTCTCCACGCCGAACCAACTAAGGACAGTGTTCGCCAGCCCGAACCGTACGCCGTTGAAGATGGACAGCTTCCAGACCAGCGAGGCCACCACGTAGGAACAGGCGGTCGGCAAGAAGTACACAGATCGGAAGAACGCGCGCATGATCTTGACGCCATTGAGCAACAGCGCCAGGCCGAGGGAAAGCACGAAAGTCAGCGGCACAATGAATGCCGCAAAGATGGTGAACGTGATCAAGCTATCCAGAAATGGACCGGGCTGGAGCAGGTCGACGTAATTCTGCAGCCCGACCCAGTGGTCGGGAGTCACGGTGTTCTGGGCCCGGAAGAAGCTCAGTACCACCGACCAGACGATCGGCACATAGACGAAGATCACCAAACCGACAACGAACGGCCCGACGAACAGCCAGAAGGCGCTGGTGACACCGCTGATCCGGCCGCGGCCGCCCCGCGGCGGCGGGGTCAGGTCCGCCGCCGGCGCCGCGAGGGTCGGGGCGGACATGTCAGCCGAACAGCCGGTTGAGCTCGGCGTTGACCGCTTTCTCTGCCTTGGCCAGATTCGAGTCGATGTCCCCACCCTTGCGGACGATTGCGGTGGCGGCGTCTGCGTACGCATTCTGCATCTTCGGCGTCCACGCTGGATTGTTGGCAACCGCGTAGTCGTTGAAGATCTTCAGCGCGTCGGCGGCCGGTCCGGACTGCAGCTTGGTCGCCTGCGCAGCCAGCGACTTTCGCGGCGGGATGTGGAATCCATAGCTGAGATTGAAGTCCTCCTGGTCCTTGGTGTTGTCAATCCACAACCACTTGATGTAGGCCTTGGCTGCGTCGACGTTGGACGACTTCGCGCTGACCATCGCGCCCCAGCCGCCCAGGAAGGTCGACGGCTTACCGACCGAGGTGCTGAAGGCCGGCCACGGCACCACGCCGAAGTCATCGCTGATGGCCTTCTGGATGCCCGGCATCGCCCACAGTCCGCACCATTGCATGGCCGCAAGGCCCTGGGTGAACGAGGAGGGATCCCACCAGTCGGTAGGAGCACCGAGCAAGATCGACTTCGTCAAGAACAGCTCGCGCATCTTCTGGAACGACTGCTTGACCTCAGGAGTAGTGAAACCGGGTTTGTTGTCGGCGGTCAGATAGTCGCTACCTACTGTCCAGAGGATGGGTCCCAGGAGCGAGCCGCCGCCGAACGAGGGGGTCACGCCCGCGTCGTTACCGATGAACAGGCCCTTCTGATCCTTCGTGTTGAGTGCCTGGGAGGCCGCGATCAACTCGTCGATGGTAGTCGGGGGCTGCACACCCGCTTTCTCCAGGATGCTCTTGCGGTAGTACAACACCCCCATGTCGTCGACCATCTTTACCTGGTAGATCTTGCCGTCCACTGTGGAGGACTTGATGTCGACGTCGGTGTAGTCGCTCTTTGTGTCCGCGATGATGTCGTCCAGGGCGACGACCTGGCCGCTCTTGACCTGATCGATGTTGAGCTGGCTCTCGAACACGTCAGGTCCTGAGCTCGAGAGCAGGCCGGCGTTGAGTTTGGAGGTGTAGTCGCCCGGCGTCCACTGCACTTTCACCGCCGCGTCGGGGTATTCCTTGGCGTAGCGGGTCACGGCCTGCTGAGTGCCGGCTTCGCCGTACTGGTGGTACCAGACGTTGAGCGTCGGCTTGGCCCCACTCGCCCCCTCAGACGCCGCGCCGCCCTGATCCCCGGAAAGCCCCGTACTGCCTCCGCCGCACGCGGCGAGGACCGGACCGGCCGCGATTGCTGCTGCGCCCAGCCCCAGCCCACGCAGAAACCGGCGACGATCGATGCCCTGTTCAGTCATGATCACTCCCTTGTGAATCGAATCAGTGATCTCAGTCTGGCACTCGGAGCGCGAACTCGTGATAGCCGACGAGGCGCTCGCTGCTGTGGGCAATCGGTGGTTGACCGGCTCAGCGCGAGGTGAGCGGTTGGGCGTTCCGCACGGCGGCAACGACGTCGCGGATTGCCTGGCTGACCGCGGGGGCATCAGTCTGGTCAACAAGCGAGGTGTGGGTGGCGTCGGTGACCATCCGGTGGCGGCTGTTGGTCGACAGGGTGGCCAGCTTCTCCTGGGCCCCCCGCCAGGCGTCGTCATGGCCGCGGCCGGCCGTCAAGACGATCAGCGGCTTGTCGGCAAAGTCAACTAGCGAGGCGGCTTGGTGCACCGCCATGCCCCCGGCGCGGGATTCGTTGAGGAAGCTGGCCACATCGCTGGCGGTGGCGCTCCGGGCGCGCGCCTCGTCGCGGGCACGTGTGGGCAAATTGCCATAGGAGACCTGATTGATCAGACGGATCACACCGAGATGAGCCACCGTCGGCAGCACAGTGGCGATGCGACCGACGAGGTCGTACGACCCAGCCGTGGGCGGCGGGGCCACGCCGGGTCTGGGTGCGGTGGAGTCGACCAGCACTAGGCCGGCAACCTGGTTGGGGTAAGTGGCGGCGAAGGTGAGGACGTAGAGCCCCCCGAATGAGTGGCCGGCCAGCACGTAGGGCCCGGGAATGCGGGCGCGGTCGAGCAACGTGTGGAGGTCGGTGGCTGTTTGTACGGCGTCCTGCGGACCGTCGGTGGCGTCGCTCCAGCCTCGGCCCGCGCGGTCGTACACACAAACCCTCGTGTCCCGCGCCACGGCCGGCGCGATCCACGCCATGCCCCAGGAGGCCTCCCCCAGGCCCGGCTCCAAAACCACCGTGGGACTGCCGGAGCCGGTGCAATGCAGGTGCAGTCGATGCCCGCCCACATCGATGAGCTGGCCGGGCGCCGGGTACGCAGCCGCGTCAATCGACTCCCGGACGGTTTGGTAACCGCCGCCGATCGCGGCCAGGGCCAAAACGACCGACAGCGGGTAGAGCAGCCACCGCCGGGTGCGGCTGGGCAGCTGCCGGCGGGCCCGGCTGAACATCCAGACGACCAACCCGAGCAGTAGCGGCGGCCACACCCAGCCGAACAGCCCCTGCACAGCGTCGGACTCGACGAGTGAGATCAGACCGGCCAGGGCGAAGAACCCGGCCGGGACGACCGCCCAGCGCTGCGGCTGATCGCTGAACCGTACCGACAGCACAGCCAGCAACGCCCAGCCGAAGGCGAATGCCAGCAGTACGACGCCGGTCAGGACATGCTCGGTGGCCGGAACGACCGGGGCGGCGACCAGCGCCACAGCAACGACGAGACCAGCAGCCAACGATGCGGAGACAATCAGCCCGATGCGTCCCTTGGGGGACGGCTGCCGACGGGCGGGTTGCTGAAGATCGCTGTCCTGGATTGTCGTGTCCATCAAGGGCCTCAATCCGAGAGGTGGATGGAGTACCGCCAGCCTTGCATAATCAGCCGATCGGGTGCTATCGGTCGCTGCCACAACGCCGGCAGATCGCGGTGCGCCACCAACTTCGGGGCGGCGCCTGCCTCGCCGCAGCATTTGGTCAGTACGCCGCGGCAGAGACAAAGAGTCACTCCAGTCAGTCACCATGGCGAGGTCGGACCACCCCACGGCATTCCACTATGAGCCTAGTGACAGAGGACTACGACTGTAGTACTCTGTCAATGCCGCCATACCACGACTGACGATCCGCGCCGTAGATGCCACGAGATCGTCGAGCCAGAACGAAGGAGCTTGCAGATGTATGGAGTTGTCACCACTGTCCCGGCGCCCGTCGAGGTGTACGACCGAATGCACGCCGAGCTCATCAAGCGGGCCGGTACGTCCGTCGACGGCTTCGGCTTGCTGGTGCACGTCGGGCATGCGACGGCCGACGGCTTCCAGCGGTTCGAGGTGTGGGAGTCCAAGCAGCACTACGACCGCGCCATGGAGATTGCCGTTTCCCTGATGCGAGATCTGGCCGGGGATCTACCGCAACCATCGACTGAGCAGTCGACGGAAGTCTTCGAGGTGCGCGGCATCGTCATTCCCCGAGGCGACATCGTGATCTAGCCGCGATCGAGCCGGCAACCCCGGACCAGTCGAACCGGTGACCACGCCGACGCGGCTGTCAATCAGGGAGGGCGGCGTTGACGACGACCCGCAGCAGGGGGCGGGGGTCGGTGGTGTCGTGGCGGGCGATGCGGTGCAGGATGATGCCCTCGCTGCAGGCCATCAGGGCGAGGCCGGCTGAGTGTGGGTCGGTGGCGCCCAGGCGCGCCATGACAGCCACGATCGACCGCTCCATCACGATGCGGGTCTGGGACACCGCGGCCCGGATCTCGGGGTTGTGGTTGGCCTCCATGAACAGCGTCAGCCGGGCCGCGGTCACGATTCGACGTGGACCGGTCAGTACCTCGATCCCGATAGCCAAGCCCTCCACCAGGTCCGCGGCGGTTTGGGGGGCCGTCGCGATGTCGTCGGCACTGGCCAGATCGCGCTCAGAGATCCAGTTGTTGACCCCGATCAGCAGCTGGGCCCGGGTGCGGAAATAGTTGGAGGTCGAGCCCTTCGGCAGGCCGGCCTGCTCGTCGACCCGCGCGTGGGTCAGCGAGCGCAGACCCTCGGTGCCCAGCAGCTCGACCGCGGCCTCCAGCACCCGGACTTTGGTTGGCGTCACGCCAGGACTATAGAGGGGGACTGCCACTACTACAAGCCTAGTTCGATCGTACTATGAACGTAGTATATTGTTTGCATGGTCAGCGCGATTGCCTTGGTTACTGGAGTATCGGCGGTCTTCGTCGGCTCACTCCTGCTGAAGACATGGCTCCGCCATGGCGGCGCCTCCGGCACCTCACATTTCAGGCGTATCCAGATCCTGGGTCATCACCGAATCGCAGGCCCGTTCCGACCGTCGCCGCCAGCACATCTCGATGGCCCCACAGCGGTGCCACAGTGGGCCCTGTGAACCCTGCCGCGGATTCCAATAATCCCAGGTCAGGCGAGGGGTTCTACTGGTCGCGAGGGGGGATTTGAACCGGAGGCAACCCACGCTCGTCGTGCCTGATTCGGCCAGTTTTGAGCGTGAAATGAGCTCCCGTTGACTCCCGTCTCATCCAGTTGGAGCGTGGCAGGTGCCACACGTTGTGGCACCGTCTCGATCTTGACTTCGTGATCGATAATCGAACACCGGGAGGCCTGTCAGACTACACAGGTCGATGCTTGTCGGTTCATCCTGAGCGCTGGGCGGAGCCCGCGCGAAACGCAACTGTCCGCAAGCGTCACGCCGGTGCATGAGATGCATGGTTGGTACGGGTGTCTCAGGCGGGGGCACAGGGGTATAGGACTGGGCAATTGGCCGGTGGTTGCGTCGGTGGGCATGAGCCGATGGTTGCTCGTTACTGGTGGATCGATCTTCGCTCTAGCCAAAGTCAACGCTGTCATAGATCGAAGGCGAACCTGCGCATTCCTCATCTAGCACGCCCCCGCACCGGGCTCCCGGATCCTGGAGCATTTCGATGATCGTCCAGCGAGCTGAACCAGAAGGCGTTGCCCAATGGGCACCAAGTCAAGCAAGACCGCGCGTGCCGGTGGCCGGCCGGGTGCTGCCGGTCGTCCGCGAGCTCGAGGAGGCGGGAGCAGGATGCCCTGCTGTGCGTCACAGACACCAACTGCACGCCACCGCGCTCAAGCGCACGCTCGGTTGGGCGAAGATCGCCGACAGCCCGGCGGATCCACGATCGTCAGCCCATGGTCAGCCTGGTTGCATTGGTCACCGGAGCATCGGCGGTCTTCTTCGGCGCCCTGCATGGCTGAACCCACCGTCGAGGCCGGTCGCGTCCGCTAGATCGGCGAGCAGCCAGGCACCGGCATGCCCGACCACCCCGCGCGCCAGCCGCGACAACGATCTTCGGAGGTGACCCGGGTAACCTAAACCCGCGAGATTGCCTTCCGTGGCGGGCGATCTGGACCTTAGACATGTCAGGCCCTCCCAGCACAGAAGGCACTTTCACGTTCTCGACCCGCCGATGCGGGCGCCCTTACTGAAGGGCCCGGGCTAAGGTGTCGACTACACGAACGCTCAGTGCTAATTCCGCGGGAGACCTCACGTGCCTTCGCGAGCCGATCTGGAACGCCTCGTCGTCTGGTGCGACGCGGGGGCGACAGAGGCGCCGTTGTCATTCCTGAGGGCCGAGCTCGGAGCCGGCCTGATGGTCCACGGATTGACGCCTTCGGGCGACGTGATTGGCGGCATCGTGGCGATGTGGAAGGGCCGGATCAGCATGCGGGGGGCGGCGCCTGGGATCAGCGAGTTTCCCACCGAGCGGATCCGGTTCGAGGGGACACTGCCCGGGGTGCGGAACCCAAACAAGACGGTGCAGCTCACGTCGGCTGCCGACAGTGACTCGCTCACCGTCGCGCTGGCCGGTGCCACTCTGCGACGCGAGTGGAGCAAGCGCTTTGACGTCGTCCAGGTCGCGGATACCGCGGGCGTCGTTCGCGCCAGCTGGACGTTGGCTCCGGCGGACGCCGCCCCCACCCACTTGTTCGAGTTGGCCCTGTGGCCCGACCTGGGCATCGGCGTCGACCTCGGCCCGCCGTAATCCGGTCAACGGCCCGTCGGCCCGAGCGAGCACCTGCCGCCAAGCCAGCTCCTGCACCAGGTCATCGATCGGGTCGTCAAGGCCGAGCCGGCCATCCTCGACCAATCCTCGACCAACAGCAGCGCCGCGACTGCGGTCACCGGCTTGGTCATCGACGAAATCCAGCAGCGCGTGTTCGCATCGTGCGGGAAACTCGACGCGCGGTACGCCCGGCTCCGGCCGGAGGTGGACCCGGAGGACCCGGGCCTAGGCCTTGGCTCGACGCTGGAGTCGGTGCTGGACGCTGTGGACATCACGCCGAGGACATGGCTAAGTTCACCGGGATGCTGGCCCCGCTGAATAGCGCAGACTACCTCCGTGTACGCCCGCAGACGCCATCGGGTGCGCTCGAGCCGGCCCTGCACAAGACCGGTCAGTCCCACAGTGGGCTGATTCTCGCCCTGCTCAGCGCGAGCGTGAATCACCCGGACGACGACCTCAGCAACTCATTGCTGTTTCAGGCGATCACCGGATGGACAGCATGGACTTGTTTAATGCCCGACTCGTCGGCCGGGGGTTGCTGCCCAATCTCTCCCCGCCGAATCCGTGACGGCCCGACGAGTCAGAAGCCAAGCCGGTTGGGCTACTTCGGGTTGCCCTACCACTCCCTTGACCCGCAGGTCCAGATAGACCGGCGTCCCGACACCGCCTGCGAGTCCGAGAACGTGCAGCTGGATAGCTGGGCGTGGCTGAGGCTGCAGCGACGGCTGTGCCGCCACTTTGCAAGCAGAGGGGCCGGGGTGACTTCAGCGACGCGCTTCGAGCAATCCGTGCGAAGGCACCACCCGATGCGCCGCAACCGGCGCCTTCGTAGGAGAGCGGTTCCCGGTGCTGCGGCTGACCTCAGCGGAGCTCGCCTGACACCCGGGGGCGCCTCGACCGTTTGCTACAGTGCGGGCGTGGATCAGGTGCACAGTCCCATGTGCCAGATCACGTGGACTGAGACAGCCCGCGGCGTGGAACGATTTGCCTTCGAGCACGAGTTCCCGATCGAGCTGCGGTTCGGCCTGCACATCGAGCCTGCGTTTTGGACCAGCGCGGGGTTCAGCGCCGCCAACCTGGTTTTCCAGGTCTTCCACCGACACCAGAGCGGAGAGGTTCTCCGCTACGACCACCTCGAGCAGCTCTCCGCCGCCGACCTGCCGGGCGCGCCCGGCCCGGACCTGTGGGTCGGTATGGCCCTCGGCCAGGCATTTCAGATCACGCAGGCCAGCGGCGTGAGGTTCTCCGGGGTCTTCGACTTCCGGCCTCACGTGTTCTTCCAGCGCTCTGGCCCTGGCGTACTGCTCGGGGAATTCGCGGTCGCCCCTGAGCGACATTCGTTCGTCATGCTCCAGGGACGTAACAGCGACGGATTCGAATTCACATCCGAGCGCTTCGTCGGCGGTCCCGGACGGCCTTCCTAGAAAGGAAACTGCCATGACGACCCCGGTTTCACCGACGCCCGTGTCGGGGCTGGACATCACCATCGTCGCCCTCAACCCGCAACCCATCCCGCCCGGAATCCGGATAAATCTGGTGGGCCTCAACCCGCAGCCGCTCCCGCCAGACGCGACGATCACCCTACTGGCGCCCGGTCCCCAGGCGCTCCCGCCCGACGCGACGATCAACCTCGTGGCCCTCAACCCGCAGCCGATTCCGCCGGGCGCGCGCATCAACCTCGTGGCCCTCAACCCGCAGCCGCTCGTGGCTGGAGGCAGGATCGACTTCGTGGCGCTCAACCCGCAGCCGCTCCCGCCCGGGGATGACGGCCGCTCGATCGACTTCGTCGCATTGAACCCGCAGCCGCTCCCTCCGGAGCCTCCCGGGGGCGGCTGAGAGACCCGCTCCAAGGGATTCGTGCTCCAGACTTGGGCCAGCGCGCCCGTGGGAACGCGGTGAACGCCAGCAGTTCGACCTAGGCGGTGTCCATCAGGCTGCCGATCTTCGGGAACCAGCCGGCGAGCTGGTCACGCACCTTGTTGCGTTCGTGGAGCGGGTGTAGGTGGGTCATAGCGGGCGGCGCCGACCACGTCGGCCGCCTCGGCGGCGATGAGCTCCTGTAACACCATCTGCACCTGCGTAGTACATCCAGCAGTTCGAATACGGAGGCTCAGACATCGGCCATCGGCGTACTTCCTCAGTGAGTACTTGCCCCCTACGGAGGCGCGTGAGGCTCGGAACGGCGTGAGGCTCGGAACCGGTGCGCGCCGACGTGCGTGCGCAGGCGTGTGCACCTACGCGCGTACGCGGTCCGCGCGCGAGTCATCACTTGAGACTGACGGTAAACCCGTCGGCGAAGAGGCGCGGCCTGTCGCCCGCCTTCTGCGTCGCAGCCCCGACGGCGTAGACTTCGTCATCCTCGTTGAAATGGTGGGAGCCAGTCTTGGCCACCCACGGATTGTTAACAGGCTCCTCGACCTTCAGATCGGCGCGATTAGTCAAGTGCCCGACGTGAATGATGGCCACCAAGATCTGCGCGTCGTGACCGAGATCCACCAACTCGCCCTTTTCGTCGACGGTCTCCCCCCGCACGATGAGCGTTCCCCCCGCGCCGTCGGTCTGGACACTGAGGAACTTGTCGATAATGGCCATCGTTTGACTCCTTTGAG
>Ga0081455_10002702_pt1 | contig 16752 bp, 9 predicted proteins | sample TabmetS3T2R1_FD_70207 | JGI IMG/M metagenome (GOLD analysis project Ga0081455, IMG submission 70207) | Tabebuia heterophylla rhizosphere microbial communities from the University of Puerto Rico - S3T2R1 | ecosystem: Host-associated > Plants > Roots > Rhizosphere ...
TGCGATGCGCACAACGTCACCCGCTTTGCGTACGCTTCCTTCGACCAGGTGGGCAACTCCAAGCTTTTGTCCGATCTCTTGCGCCGTGGCGTTCTTGCCTTTGAAAGAGAAAGCGGAAGTCCGCGCCGCCACTCGTAGGCCGGGAATTTTTTGCAGCACTGTGAGTAACTCCTCGCTGATGCCATCGGAGAAATACTCGCTCCCCTTGTCATCGCTCATGTTGTCGAAGGCGAGCACGGCAACCGACTTTTCCGCTAATGCATTCACGGCCGGCGACGGAACACCCGTGCTCGTGAGGCGCGGACGGAGCAGTTGGAAAACAAAGAGCCCGGCCGCGAGAACCGCAATGGCGATGGTAATTCCAACTATTTTGCGACCGGTGTGCCTGGCAATCGACTCGTTAGGCGAGACATCCTCCTCGCGCTTGATTCCCTCAGGCGTAATCTCAAACGCCCAGGAAAAAACCAACGCGATCGGAAAACCCAGGATGATCACTGCGACAAACACCTTCATGATCCAAGGCGGTGCTTCAAAGGTCGGGAAGAGAATCGACGCCGCTTGAATCAGGAGCCAGGCGACCACCGCGTACGCGACCGCGACCTTGTAAACGTTGCGCCGCTTCAGTTCTGAGAAAAAATCGTTCATTTGGCGGCGCATTACCGCTCCCCGCCGGCTTTCGGCATCACGCCGATCTTTTGCGCGAAGGCGGTGAAGCGCGGGTCGTCCTTATAGGCGCGCAGGAAAGGATTCTGCAGCAGCTCAAGTACACCTGAATCGTGCGTCGTCCAGGCGCGCTCCAGCCACTCGAACATTTTGTCCGGCTCCTTGCGCGAAGCATAGACTGAGGCGATCTGGCTGCCGGCATCATCGGCGTTTTCGTCGATCAATTTTTTGAGGGCGGCGTCGGCCTCGGACCGGTCGCCGTTGGCAAAGTGTGCCAGCGCCAGCGCATAAGTGCGCCAAAACGGATCAGTTTCCTGCTTGGCCAATTCCACCGCGAGTCCGGGTTTGCCGCGCAAAATCTGAATGACCGCCAACCGGTAGTAACTCTGGGCGGCATGCGGCTGCAATTCGATGGAATGGCGCAGGGCCGCCTCGGCCTCATCGTAACGGCCGAGCGAGACGAGATCCAACGCGAGACTGCCATGGAGCGTGGCACGCAATGGATCGATCGCGATCGCTTGCTCCAGAAGCGCTACCGCTTCCTCAAGTTGGCCACCTCTGGCTGTCAACGAAGCCAGACTGGCGACCGCCGGAGCGTTCTGCGGCTCAAGCCCAAAGGCGCGGCGATATTCCGCTTCTGCGGCCACGAGATTAAAATCGAAATCGAGCAAGACCGTACCTTGGGTTGAATGTGCCTCGGAGAGATTCGGATCGAGCTCGAGCGCGCTTCGAGCCGAGGCGCGAGCCGTCGCAATCGCCTGCTCTGTTTCCTGCACCGGAATACCGCCGTAACCGACGGCCAACTCGTGGGACGCGAGCGACAGCTTGGCATACGCGAGTGCGTAACGCGGGTCGAGCCGAATCGCCTCCTTATAATAACCGATCGCCTTGCGCATATCGTCGGCGGTGCTGCGATTGAAGTAAAAATTCCCCTGCAAAAGCGCGTTGTAGGCCTCGATGTTTTGATTCGAAGGCGTGGCCGCGGTGGTCAACTGCGCGGTCTGCCCGTTATTCCCGAGCAGTGCAACTTTCAGCTGCTTCGCCACCGCACCGGCGATCTCCGATTGCACCGCGAAGATGTCCTTCAGTTCCCGGTCGTAGGTTTCCGACCAGACATTGGCGCCGTCTCCGGCTTTGATCAGCGCCACCGTGATGCGCACCCGATCGGCCGATTTACGGACGCTACCTTCGAGCAGATAATAGACGCCGAGTTTTTCGCCGATCGCTTTGCTGTCGTCGGTCTTGCCTTTGAACTGAAAGGACGAGGTGCGCCCAATGACCTTGAGCTCGTGCAAACGTGACAGGGTAGAGATGAATTCCTCCGACATGCCGTCGGAGAAATACTCGTTAGCCGCGTCCCCGGTCGAATTCATCAGCGGCAGCACCGCGATCGACTTTTCGGAAATGACAGACCTTGACTCGTTAGGCGCTCCCCTGTCGGCAAGCGCAGCTTCGCGCCTGGGCGTAAGCACGAATTTGTCGAACGCAAAATAGCCAAGCGCCAGGACCAGCGCCACGATCAGCATCCGGTCCACCCGCCGCCCTGTGCGTAAAGTGGTCGTTTGCTCGCGCACCACACCTTCCTCGCGCTTCAAACCCTCAGGCGTCAGTTCGAAAACCCAGCTGAAGATCACTGCAGGAATAAATCCGATTGCAAGGGTAACGATCAAGGCACGCAGCGCCCAACTCGGGACGTCAAATGCCGGTAGCAGAGTACTCGCAACTTGGGTCAGTAGCCATGCACCGACCAGATAGAGTCCCGCAATGCGGATGACGTTGCGCCGCTTCAGCTCTCCGAAAAAACTCTCCGGATTCATTATTCTGGTTTTGCCATAGGCTTCAAATCTATGAGCAAGGAGAGGACCGCTGAATGGCGTGGAGGACACGAGTCTTTCCGTCAGACTCGTCAGCTTTGATTTGTTTTAGCGTAATTTGTGTGTTTCGTGGGCACAAATCTTAATCGAGGAAACCAGAATGTCACGACCAACAACCGAATCCAAACGTCTCCTTTCGCACACGATCGCCGAGTGGGCTTGCGGACTGAAATACGAAGACCTTTCACCGGAGGCGATCCAGGCCGCGAAATTGTTTTGGTTCGATTCCATCGGCTGCGCACTGGGTGGAAGTCAGCAGGAAGATGCGAAGATTTTACTGAAACATCACCGTGCAATGTGTGGTACGGACGCCGCGCTGAAATGCCAGTCTGGCTTGGACCGTCCGGCCGGCGCAGCGCGCCAACCCTACCAGGTGGGCGAGAAGGGCAACGCCACCGCATTTGTTTCCGGCTTCAAGACAAATCCGGTCGATGCAGCGTTCATGAACGGTCACATGATTCGGGCCATGGATTACAACGACATCTATTGGAAGGCCGATCCATGCCATCCCAGCGATCTCATCGCGGCGCCGCTCGCTCTCTGTGAAAGCGAAGGCCTGGGCGGAAAAGATTTAATCCTCGCCACCATCATTGCCTACGAAATCGAAATGCGCCTTTGCGAAATCGGGCGCCCGGGCGTTCGCGAGTACGGCTGGCACCACGCCACGTTGAGCGCGTTTGCCGCGCCGGTGGCGGCGGGCCGCGTATTGAATCTCACGCCGGACCAGATGGTGTCGGCGATTGGCATCAGCGCGTCGCGAACGTTTTGCCCGGGAGCAGTGACGGCCGGAAAGCTTACGAACATGAAGAACACGGTCGATCCGTGGGCAGGACGAATGGGAGCGGAAAGCGCGCTTCTTGCTCGAGAAGGATTTTCCGGTCCAGAGCACATCATTGATGGAAAGGAAGGGCTGTTCGCGGTGTTCCATCACGTGCAATACAAGGGACAACCCGCAAGTTTCGACGGCGAAGGGTTGGTCAAGGATCTGCCGACATCACCGAAGTCGCACTACCGCATCCTCGATTGCGGGATGAAAAGTTTTCCGATCGAAGCACTAAGTCACGCGCCGCTTACGGCCATGATGAAGACCGTCAAAGACAACAAGCTCAAAGCCGGTGAAGTGAAAGAAATCAAGGTCGAAGTGATCGCGCGCGCCGCGGATATTCTTGGCGATCCACACAAATATCGACCCGACTCAAAAGAAACAGCCGATCATTCACTCCCATATTGCATGGCGGTTGGATTGGTCGATGGAATGGTAACGCCGCTGCAATTCAAAGAGGAACGCGTCCTCGATAAATCGCTGATTCCGATCATGGACAAGATCAAGGTTGTGGCAAATGAAGAGTTCGAAGCGCTCTTCCCGAAGTTCCAGCCGAGCCGCGTGACGATTACAACGAACGACGGCAAGTCACACGCGACTCGTGTTGATGTGCCCAAGGGTGATCCGCGCGACCCAATGACCGAGGAAGAAATCGCGGTAAAGTTCACCGCGCTCGGCGGCGACGTGATTGGCAAGGATCAATGCGAGAAATTGCGGCATTGCATCATGAAAATGGACTCCGCGCGGAATGTTGACGAGCTTCTTGCGCTGACGGTCAAGCGCTAATTCCTCCGTATGTCATGTTGAGCAAAGCGAAACATCTCTGATTGCTGCGCTTTGGCTGACCGGGGAATAATCCAGAGATCCTTCGCTGCGCTCAGGATGACAGATCAATGACGGGCTAAGCCGTTCCGCTTCCCTCGCCTGCCCCGAACTGAATTCCCTGCGCCAGGGGCAGTTCGCTCGAAAAATTGATCGTGTTCGTCTGGCGACGCATATAGCTCTTCCAGCAATCGCTGCCGCTCTCGCGTCCGCCGCCGGTGTTCTTTTCGCCGCCAAACGCGCCGCCTATTTCCGCGCCGCTCGTTCCCGTATTCACGTTCGCGATGCCGCAATCGCTGCCGACTGTGCTAACGAATTTTTCCGCTTCCCTGACGTCGTTCGTAAAGATCGACGAAGTCAATCCCTGTGGCACGTCGTTCTGGATCGCCAGGGCCTCATCGAAATCGCGATAGGTTAGAAGGTAAAGCAGCGGACCAAAGGTCTCGTGCTTCACGATCTCGAAATCCGGCTTCGCAGTAGCCAGACACGGTTTCATATAACACTCGCCAGGAACGGTGAGTCGATCCCCTCCATAAAGGACTTCGCCGCCTTCATCTTTCAGTCGCTGGATCGAATGCTGAACGAGATCGACTGCGTGTTTATCGATGAGCGGTCCCATGACGGTCTTGCGATCGAGCGGGTTTCCGATTGGCAGACTCTTGTAAGCGGTTAGCAGTTTGTTGCGAACTTTTGATGCGACCGAGTCGTGCATGATCACACGTCTTGTGGAAGTGCAACGCTGTCCTGCCGTGCCTACGGCACCAAAAAAGATCGATTGGGTCGCCATATCGATGTCGGCGCTTGGGGTAACGATCAGCGCGTTATTGCCGCCGAGTTCCATAATTGATTTGCCGAGACGGCCATGGACGCTTTTCGCAACCTGCAAACCCATGTTCACGGAACCTGTGGCCGAGACCAAGGGGATGCGCGGATCATCCGCCAATTTCTGTCCAACTGTCTTACGATCGCCAATCAGCAACGTGAAGATCGCCGGATCAGCTCCGGTTTCGCGACAAACGCGCTCGCAAATTCTTGTGACAGCAATTGCCGTAAGGGGAGTTTTTTCCGACGGTTTCCAAATGGTGGCGTCGCCGCAAACGGCGGCTAGCGCAGCGTTCCATGACCAAACGGCCACCGGGAAATTAAATGCGCTGATCACGGCGACGACACCCAGCGGATGCCATTGCTCCATCAAACGATGGCTCGCTCGTTCCGATTGGATTGTCAGGCCGTATAGCATGCGTGACTGGCCGACAGCGAAATCGCAAATGTCGATCATCTCCTGCACTTCGCCTTCGCCTTCAGCGATGATCTTCCCGGTCTCCAGCGTGACGAGCTGGCCGAGCTCGTGTTTGAGTTCGCGCAAGGTATTGCCCAGACGGCGAACAGTCTCACCGCGCACCGGACCTGGAATCGAACGCCATTTCAAAAAAGCTTCCTGCGCACGCGTGACCGCCTTGTTGTAGTCGTCATCCGATGCGGTCCGCACGGTTGCGACTTTCCGTCCGTCGATCGGAGAGATTTTCTCGATTTTCGCGCCGCCCCCGCGCCATTCCCCATCGAAAACTCCGGGATTATCGTCCGTGATGCCGAGTTTCTCTAAGACCGGTTGCATCATCGCCGAATGTTGTAGCCGCTGCCGTTGGCTGCGGCTCTTCCGCGGCCAGCAAGTGCAGTCGTTTTGGCCTGCCTCATTTTCCTTTCAAACAATATTTCCGCATGGCATCCAAGGCCTCATCGACCACCTCGGCCGTGATGTCGAGTGGCGGGCGGAAGCGGATTGAATTCTCGCCCGATCGCAGCGTCAGAACGCCAAGATCATAAAAGCCTTTCCAAAACTCTTCGCGCGTTTTTGCGTCTGGAAGATCGAAGGCCAGAAATAGTCCGCGACCACGGGCTGCCGAAATTCGCGGCTCTTCCTGTTGCAAAGCGCGTAGTTGCTCCAGGAAATATTTGCCGACTTTTCCAGCGTTCTCCACCAGGTGTTCCTTTTCGATAATGCGCAGAAAATGGGTCGAGCGCACCATATCGGTGAAATTTCCGCCCCAGGTCGAATTCAACCGGCTCGATAAGCGAAAGGCATTATCTTTCACTTCGTCGATCCGCGGCCCGGCCATGACTCCGCATACCTGGGCCTTTTTTCCAAACGCCATGAGATCAGGCACAACATTGAAGTGTTCGCTGCACCAGTTGCGTCCCGTAGCGCCCATGCCGCATTGCACCTCGTCGAAAATGAGAAGGATATCGTTTTCGTCGCAGATGGTCCGCAATTTCTGCAGCCATTCGCCGCGGAAATGATTGTCTCCGCCTTCGCCCTGGATCGGCTCAATAATGATGGCGCAGATGTCGATGTTACGCTGGGAAATGAAATCGCGGATCTCCTGTTCCGCCTTCTGTTCACGCGCGATGACATCGGCTTCGCGCTCCGATTCCGGCAACGAAAAGTCGATGTGTGGACACGAGACGCGCGGCCAATCGAATTTGGCGAACAAATCCGTTTTGCGCGGGTCAGTGTTCGTGAGGCTCATGGTGTAACCGCTGCGTCCGTGAAAAGCGCGGCGGAAATGCAAGACCTGGGTGCCGCGTTCGCCTTTGCCCGCGGCCATATTTTTCCGCACTTTCCAATCCATCGCCGCTTTTAGGCAGTTCTCGACAGCAAGCGCCCCACCCTCGATGAAAAGATAACGCTCCAATGGCGCCCGGCCGACAACGCGGTCAAATGTTTCTACAAACTCAGCATATCCCTCCGAGTAAACGTCAGAGTTAGCGATTTTGATTTTCGCCGCGCGAAGCAAATCGCGTTGCACTCCAGGATCGTCAAAGTACGGATGATTGAATCCGATCGGGTTCGACCCAAAAAATCCATAGAGATCGATAAGCGGCTTGTTAGTGACGGCGTTGTATAAATAGGAACCCCGACTTTTGTCGAGATCGACTACGACTTTGAAACCATCAAGTAAGACGTGCTGCTCGATTTCTTCGAGAATCTTCGACGGTGATATTGCTTTTTGTTTTTCGCTCTTTGTGGTGCGGCTTCGAGGTGAAGCCGCCTCCGTGAGCACGGGCGGCATACTCATCGTTGATAGTAGTCGTGGCGAAATGTTTGGTCAACCGACACAGCCGATTTCCATTGCGTGGTGGATCGACGGGCGAAGTCGCCGGACTGGGAGAACGATTTGTAGAGCCGCGTCTAGTCATTGAGAGCCTCTCCGGCACGTTTTCACGGCAGCCGAAGAGGCTCTCTTTAAGAGTTATTTGCTCGCAGTAGTGTTGTTTTGATCTACAGAAAGCCGCGTTGCGTGGACCGTGCCCATGTCTTCGAAGACCTGATTGCCATTCGCGTCAAAGAACTTCTGATCATAGGTCCCGTCGAAGGTATTGCCGTCGACGCTGACCGTGTCTAGATGCCTCAACTCGAATCGTACGCTCGCAGGCGCGGGCGGGATGCCCCCTGGAGTCCAGCCTACATGGAAGAGCTTATAGGTCCTGGGTCCAGCCTGTCCCCATGTCCCCATGCACACCCCATTTAAAAAATTTGGGGTTTCGATTTCCAGCCGGTCACTGTGCCATTGCGCGTAGGTTTCAAATGGCGGACCGAAGTCACTGGTATAATACTCATGCCATAAACCCGCGATTGGCGGGTCTGCCTTCGCCGCCGGCGAAAACGCAAAGCAGCCTAGCGCCAGCAGAATTGCTCCAAATGTAATAGTTACTTTTTTCATTTTTGATTTTCCTTTCGTTGATTGTTCTGGCCGTCTTTCGAGCTCGAATCTTTCGAGTCAGTTCTGGCCTTTCGCTGCTGTACTGCGCGTAGATTGGTTGGGTGTTACGCGAAAAATTGTGGCAATCTTGATGGTCGCTGCAGAGGCGGGGCGTCTTCATCAGTAAACCTTGGGGTGTCTGCAGATGAGAACAAACCTTTGCACTGGCACGCTGGCCAGAACGCGAGGAGCGTCCCTGACTCGACTCGGTTTATCTTCGCGTTGCAGTTATCATTCCCTGCAGCAGAAAACCATGACCGTTCCCGTCGCCGTCGATATAGTCTCCTACGATCTCGCCTCGGTCGTTGATCCCATTCGCATCCGTCAAAATGGCTCCCGGTACATCAATCGCAGTGAAGTTGCCTCCTCGGAGCAGGAAACCATGATCGTTGCCGCTGTCGTCAATAGTGACCCCAACAATATCGTCTCGTGAATTGACGCCAAAGAGCCCGAACATTTGAGCGGCTCCCGGGACATCGATTGTGGTAAACACTCCTTTATGCAGTAGAAGGCCGTGGGAGATACCGTTGCTATCATCGTAAAATCCTACGATATCGCCTGCGGGATTGATCCCTTCTACATCGGTCAGAACGGCTCCTGGAAAAACGATTGGGTTAAACACACCGCCGCTAAACAGAAAAGAATGAACGTTGTCGCTGCTGTCTTTGTATTCCCCGAGGATGTCGCCTTGCGGATTCATGCCAGTCAAAACAGTGAAACTGGCTCCGGGTACATCGATTGTAGTAAATGCACCGTCGCTTAGCAAAAAACCATTGATGTTGCCGCTGGTGTCAAGATAGGCACCCGTGATCTTACTTTGCGCGTTGATCCCGAGCGCGATGGTGAAAATGGCTCCCGGTACATCGATGGTTGTAAAGGCGCCTTTGCTCAGTAGGAAACCATGTTGATTGAAGTCGCTGTCAAAATAGATTCCTACGATATCGCCTCGCGAATTAATCGAATTCGCGACTGTAAAAGCGGCTCCCGGTACGTCGATTTGTATGAACTCTCCCGGTGCGAGCGGGTCCCTGGCTGCTCGCGCTGACGGCGAAAGCGCAAGCGCAAGATAGCCAACCAGCAGCAGAATTGTTCCGAATGTAATGTGTGACTTTCTCATTTTAGAATTCTCCTTTTCTTGTTTTGGCCTTCTTTGATTTCTCACCATGCCGCCTTCGTTCCGCACTCGCGGGCTACGGCGTGCCAGGGAGCAATCAGTTCGGGCCGTTCAGTGAGGTACTGCGCGGAACGCCGTTGCGTGTTACGCAAAAACTTGGAAAAACATCGCGGAGTACACCTCAGTCACGACCAGCGCATTGGACAAGCAGGACGTTAGCGGTTGTCGATGTTTTTTGCTTCAGCCATCGACGAGCGACGTTGGATTAGCTTGTAAGTCATCTCAGAAGTCTGTGTAATCGCAGCCGTCGGGCCCGTTTAGGTCTGAAATGAACGTGTCACTCGATGAAAAGTGCTGTCGCGTTGCTCTCATGGCGGGTGTGGGACTTCTTGCAATTTTCGTGCGCAACGGATTTGGACAAGAACCAAAAGCGACAAGCGCTACGGAAACCGAGCGAGTGGTTGTAACCGGTTCGAATATTCCGACCGCACAAGAGGTGGGGCCAAATCCAGTGGATACCTATCGGCCGGCGGACATGGAAAAGTTGGGTATCCGCAATGCTACCGACCTCATGACGCAGTTACCACAGGAAATGGGATCGAGCGTCAATCAGAACATCGGCAATCCGGGCGACGGCAGCGTCGTAGCGAACCTCCGTGGGCTATTGCCGGATGAAACTCTGGTTCTCATCGACGGAAAACGGGTAGCGATAGTGGGCGGTGGCAGCGCTTTTACTGGGAAGGCAAGCAACGCCGGGGTGGACGTCAATCTCATTCCATTCCCGATGATCGACCACATCGACATCCTTAAAGATGGCGCCTCCGCAATTTACGGCAGCGATGCCGTAGCCGGTGTGATCAACATTTTTCTGTTACACAAGTTTCGTGGTTTGGAGATTGGAGGCAGTATTGGGAATACAAACCTGGGCGCCTCTAACGATGCGCGTGAGTTGGAAAGCTGGCTCAAGGCCGGCACTGGAGATGATAAGACTGATATTCTGGTTATTGCCGATTTTTACGATCGTGCGGCCATCTATTCCCGTGACCGTTTCCTGAGTAGCAACGCCAACGCGCTTGCGTTTGGGGGATTCGATAATCGCAGTGGCAACGAACCTGGCCGCGTTGGAAATCTCCGTTTGATTCCGCGGTTGTTTTTCAGCGCAGATTCTCCACCGAGCCATTCGGCCCCCAACGTAGCGACTTCGCCATACTACATTCCGCCGGGCTTCGTTGTTCCTTATCCAGATGGAGATTACTGGCTATATGACTTCGCGGCCTTGACTGCATCAATTCCGGCAGCAGACCGCCAGGTATTTTACGCCTCCTTCACACGAGAAATCTGCGACGATTATCTGACTCTCTTTGCCGATTTCAAATATGCGCGCTCATTTTTCGAACCAACTCTTGCAGCTACCCCGTTTTCGCCGGATGCGTTCAAGCAGCCAAACGGCTTCGAACTGAGTCCTGCGGGCGTCAGTGTGCCGATCCAGAATCCGTTCAATCCATTTACTGTGGGCGACACCACCCTGGTCATTAACGGTGTTCCCGTACCGATGACCACCGGCGTACGTTTTCGCGCCATCAACGATCAACCCGTTAGAACAGACCAAACAACTTTCCAGGACGCTTTATTCGATGTGGGGCTCCGCGGTCAACTGGGAGAATTTGGCGATTATTTCAAAAGTTGGAATTGGGAAATTGGTTTTCGTTACTCACGAAACTACGAGGAAATACTCACCGAAGGTGAAGTTAGCAGATCTGGTTTGCGCGACGCGCTACTGGATACCGACCCCGCCACAGCCTTCAATCCTTTCCTTGGGGCTTTCGGCCGCAACAGCAACGCCGCGATTAGCAAAGTTTATGTCAACCTCCACCAAAGCGGTGAATTTCAATTGCCCCTGGGATATTTCACTATCAACGGCGCTTTATTTGATCTGCCTGCTGGTCCGCTCTCATTTGCGTTGGGGCTCGAATACCATGGGGAACGCTGGAGAAGTGATCCTGATTCTGAAAACACCTCCTTCGATACGATCGGCAGCACCGATTTCGAAGCCTCCCGGGTAAATCGGGATGTTTGGGCAACATATCAGGAGGTGCGCCTTCCGGTCACGAGTCCGACCTGGAATTTTCCGGGAGCGTACAGCCTGGAGTTCGATATTGCCGAGCGCGAGGAGTGGTACAGCCAGAACACCTCTGCAACCTCCGTTTTGGAAGCACAACATTCGCAGTACAACGCACAGAGACCAAAATTTTCCGTGCGCTGGCAGCAACTCGATCCCAAATGGATCGGTGCATTAACGTTGCGTGCAAGTTACACCGAGGCGTTTCACGCAGCAACGCTTCCAGCTCTGACGCCAGCTGGCGTCGAAGGTTTTGCTTCGTTTCCTGACCAGCTTCGCGATCCAAAGGGCCTGACTCCTCCCGGGACTGTTGTTCCGGTCATCCAAAGTGGAAATCCAAATCTGAAACCGGAAGTGGCATACGAATGGTCCTACGGCGCAGTATACAATCCGAAATGGATCAAAGGTCTTACTCTCAGCTCCGATTTCTGGCATATCGACCTGAGATCGATTGCTTCATTTGTGGGCCCGCAGTTCATTCTTGATTTTGAGAATGGCTTTCCCGGATTGGTTCTACGTAATCCAACAACCGGCGCGATCACTGAGATAACGAATCCAAGTTTGAATCTCAACCGCGCCATCGTGGAAGGCGTCGATTACGAAGCGATCTACATTCTGGATACTGCCATGTTTGGCCACGGCGATTTTGGCAGATTCACTCTTACGCTCAACGGGACCTATTTGTCGCGGTTTGAGTTTCAGCCGACTCCAATTAGCAAACGAATTGGTATTTCAGGCGAATTTGTTACCGGAACGTCGTTCACTGGATCGCTGCCGCACAACCGGGCCTATGCCAGTCTGTTTTACGATGGGCCCGCCAACACGTGGCTCGGTGGTCTGGATGCCGGAGCGACCGTGCACTTCACCAGTCAATATGAGGATGATAATATCGATCTAACTGGAGCACCGAAGCCACAACAGCCGAGAATTGGTCCTGATGGCTTGACGGGTAAGTTTGCGCGAAAAGTACGGGAGTGGATCACACTCGACCTGGTCTCGTCCTATACATTCAGCCTGCCACACCCAGCCGCAATCAAGGTGCCAGGCTTCGCGAAGGACGGTAACAAAAACATCAGGACAGAAGAGAAGGAGAAAAACGTGCTACCCGTCTCCACAGCCGAGTACGGTATCTGCGGGTGGCGGTCATGGCTGGATAACACAACTTTGACGCTCGGTCTTCAGAATGTCTTTGACTCCGACCCGCCCTTCGTCGCCGGCGCATTCGAAAATAATTATGACGAATCGCTTGCCACAATCAAAGGCCGCTTCTGGTACGCTCAGCTAAAGAAAAGATTCTGAGCGCACAGTTCTACTTCGAAACCATTCCCTTCGGCGCGAGTGAGGCAACGATTTTTTCGAAGCGCGGATCGCCGCGCAAAGGATCCCACATCGGACTTAGACGCAGCTCACCGTAGTCCGGACCGGCTGGGATTTTCGCCGCGATCTCTAGTTGGTGAATTGCGAGGTCGCGTTCGCCAGTCCAAGCGCAAATCTTGGCAAATTCAGTCAGAACAATCGGACCATCGAGCGAGTCTTTAGCGACAGGCAGGAGTTCAACCGCGCGCCGACCTTCGCGCAGTGCTTCTTCTTTCCGCCCCAGTCCAGCATCGACCAGGCCAAGCCCGCACAGCAGCTTCACCTCGCCGGGCCGGCCGCGGATTGCTTCTTCCTGTTCCGTGCGCGCGACTGTAAATGCGCTGCGCGCCTCACCGGCGTCGCCTTTCACCCGAGCAAGTAGCCCTTGCCGAAACTTGCGACCCAACCCAGTCTCATCCCTGGGATCGTTTTCTGCGAAGGTCTCTGCGATTCGACCAGCGGCAGCAAAGTCGCGATCGGACACAGCAAGCATAAACATCGCGCCCTTCATTCCGTCAGTTTCTGTAAACGCAGGATCATCCGCTTTGATTTTTTCGACCGCGGCGCGCAACGCCCCAATGTCGGCGCGCCAACTAAGTGCGTTGAAAGCGCGAGCGAGCCGGGCGTCGCTATTCTTAGAATCGATAGCAAGCACGCGAGCAAAAGCGTCGTCCGCTTCGGCATAAGCGCGCGAAAACCAACACGCGCCTGCCAGGTGAGTTAGCAATAGCGCGTTTCGGGGATCCAGCTCACTTGCGCGCTCGAAGTTGCGCAAGGCCTCAGGCCAACGACCCTGCCGACGGTCGATCAATGCTGTTATTTGAAAAAGTCTTGGGTTGTTAGGCAAAGTCTGGCGCGCAAAAGCAAGCTCGGCGCGCGCGTGATCGTAATCCGTGTAACCCCAGTAGAAATGCAAAGCCAGGGCCAGGTGCGCTTCGCCCGCATCCGGCTTCAAGCGAAAAGCGGAGTCTATAGCAGACTTCGCCAAGACCAGACGACTCGGTCTGTGATCGAGAGTCGTAAAGAAGTAGATACCATCGTGCGCCTCCGCCAGCCTGCAATATGCGAGTAGGAAAGAAGGATCACGCGTGACCGCCTTGTTAAGTAACTCCGCTGCCATGGTGAGATCTTTCTCCGGGGTTGAGCTGCGACTGAGCCAGTCGAGCAAAGGAATAGCGCGGACATAAAAATCGTAGGCAGCAAGATCTTTCGTGGGTCGTTGTTGTATCGCTGCCAGTTCGCGAGCTGAAACTTTAAGTCTGAGTCGATTCGCGATTGATTGCGCGACTTCCGCTTCGATCGCGAACACGTCATTCAAATCCCGGTCATATTCGTCCGCCCAAATGTTCTCGTCAGTGCGAGCGTCCACTAACTGCGCATTAACGTGCAGCTTACCGCCAAGACGCCGCACCGTCCCTTCCAGCACGTGTGATACACGCAAGGCATCTCCGATCTGCCGCACATCCTGTTTGCCACGATATTGCATGACGCTGGTTCGGCTGATGACTTTCAGGTCGGCGATTTTTGCCAGCTTGGTCAGAATGTCGTCCTGAACGCCGTCGGCAAAGAACGCATGTTCTTTCTCATCGCTCAGATTTTCGAATGGCAAAACGGCGATGCCAGTCGTTAGGGGTTTTCGAATGAATTCACTTTTCGAAATGATCCAACCTGCGGATGCCGCGAGAGCCACGAGCGAGGCAGCCAACAATGCACTGCTTGGATTGCGTCGTATCCATTTCTTTCCGCGCGTTAAAATTCCGGAGCGTCGGGCTAGAATGGGCTCGTGCTTCAACCAGCGTTCGAGATCTTCGGCCAGCAGGAGAGCAGATGTGTATCGACGCTTTGGATCCTTTTCGAGGCACTTGAGGCAGATCGTCGAGAGATCTCGATCTATTTTCGGATTTAAAGCGCGCGGTTGCCTCGGCTCGGTATCCAGCAATAACTTGATCGTCTCGTATGTTGTTCCACCGGCAAAAGGCGGCTGACCTGTCATCAATTGGTAAAGTACCGCTCCAAGTCCATAAACATCCGTCACGCCGCTGAGCAGTTCGTTATTTCCCACGGCCTGTTCCGGCGCCATATAACTGGGGGTGCCCAGTACCTCCATTGTACGTGTGACCGTGCTCTCAGTCTCTACAAGGCGCGCAAGACCAAAATCCGTCAGGTGTGGTTCACCTTTTTGATCGAGCAGGATATTTCCCGGTTTAATGTCACGGTGCAGAATTCTGTGTTCATGAGCGTAGTGCACGATGCGTGCTACTTTCGCGATTAGCTCGACCGCGCGCCGAACTGGCATTGGCTCACGCTTGACCAGCTCGTCGAGTTGCCCGCCCTCAACTAACTTCATGCTGAAATAGCAGGAGCCATCGCGCTCACCGACTTCGTAGATGGGAACGATTCCGGGATGATCCAGGCTGGCGGCGGCTTCCGCTTCGCGACGAAAGCGTTTGAGATGCGCCTCAGAAGCCCAATGTCCGAGGCCAACCACTTTGAGGGCGACAATGCGATTAAGACTCTTCTGCCGGGCGCGATAAACCACACCCTGACCACCACGACCGATTACCTCTACCAATTCGTAGTCGCCAAAGTCGGCAAACGTCTTTGCTGATCGGGGCGTTTTCTTTTTATGCGGCAATCGCTCGGCGTCATGGCGGCCGGAATCGATGACCTCGGCTACGGATTCGTGCGCAAGCAGATTCAGGCCCGTCTCAAACAGACAAGCCGTGCAAAGGCCTTCTGGTGCGTCGGCAAAGATTTCTGCCCCGCACTTTTGGCAAACCCTGGGTGCGCTGCTCATGGTCTGAGAGTCGCCCGCGCGCTCCTCACCATGTACTGCGCCGAATTCCCTCATATGTTACGTTCGCAACACGCTGATCAAATAGCGCAATTCATCTTCAATATCACTGGCAACGGCAACAGTGTTGCTGATTTCCTCGCGCAATAAGAATTGATAACGGTGGCGAAAGCGATGAAAGGCTTGCCGAAGCGCATTATCCGTCATGCCTAACTGCATTGCGATAGCCGCTCGTGACTGTGCTCCCGGTTCGTCGGGCAGCATTTGTTTCAGCAAATCAAACAATGCAGCATTCCCCGCCACGCAGTATTCGTCCTTCAATCGATGCATTACTTGATCCATTAGTGTCAAGGCCCAGCGCCGCTCATAAACACGATCAGCGCTTAGAGGATCTGCTGGTTCCATCACACCCTCCTGGTTTACCTTGAGTTCCTCCAGCGGAATGGGCCGTTGTCCTTTGCCTCGTTTCAACGTCATCGCACGGCGATGTTCGCTGGCCATGAAATGTTTCAGCGATGTTAGAAGATAGGAACGCAAGCGTCCTTTCTCCTTTCGGACAGCATCGAAATCGCGACGCTCTAACACCAACGAAAAGAATCCCTGGGTGAGATCTTCCGCCTCCTCGGTGCGAATGCCCTGGCGTCTGACGAAACCGTACACCGGCCGCCAATATGTGCGGCAGAGTTTTTCCAGCGCTTCCTGGGCTGCTGGTGATTGACCCTGTGCTTTCAGCACCACGCTCCAATGCGTTGTTGTGAACGCAATTGAGCCCTTTTGCTCATCTAATGCAGTTCGACTTTCCGAGGCCTCGTCCTCGTCAACAGACACGCTCCGATCGAAACAAAAACGCGTGTAGAAATCAAGGCTTCAGATTAAGAAAGACCAGCGATCAGTGAAAGAAACTGGGCAAGCGCGCGTGTAGCCGCGAGCGATCTGATAGACGATCTCCGTCAAGCCTTCGACCGGACCGCAGACTTATCGCACAACCTTCACGGAGTTGGCCGAGGGCGCGGAGATGGGCGTGTTCTCGGTGTTGGAGTAGGTCGAGGCGACGCCGTCGGAGAAGGCGTAATAGTTGGCGTCGCTGTGGGCGTGGGAGTCAGTGTCGGTGTAGCTGTCGGGCTTGAGGTTGGACTGGGTGTAGACGTTGGAGTTGCGCTCGGAGTTGGCGTAGCCGTGGGCGTGGATGTGGGTGTGGGTGTCACTGTTGGCGGGGGGCTCGGGGTTGACGTTGCCGACGGCGTTGGCGTTGTAGTCGGCGTCGGTGTGGGGGTAGGCGTCCCCGTCGTCCTTTTCACGATTGCGCCATCTGTGCCGACTGCCGTCGCGTTATCTGGATCAGGAGCCGAGACGCCCCAAAGTCCTTCTGCTGCTCTGCTGTGTTCCTGGATCCAGGAATTTCCACCGTCCGTTGTTCGAAGAACTA
>Ga0081455_10003994_pt1 | contig 16750 bp, 13 predicted proteins | sample TabmetS3T2R1_FD_70207 | JGI IMG/M metagenome (GOLD analysis project Ga0081455, IMG submission 70207) | Tabebuia heterophylla rhizosphere microbial communities from the University of Puerto Rico - S3T2R1 | ecosystem: Host-associated > Plants > Roots > Rhizosphere ...
TCATGACGAACGTGCCGGACAGGTCGATCGACATTTCCGCGCCGCTTGCCCCCGTCGTGTTAACCTCGATGAAGGTGTGACCGCCCGAAGAAGCGAAGCGGACCTGGCCCTCGGCGCTGAAAGCGGCACCGCCGATGAAGGTGAAATCCTGGTTGCCGACAGTACCGTCCTGCGCGTCGATGGTGTTGAGGTCGATGCGGTCGCCGCCAGCCCCCTGCACGAAGCCCAGGATGAGGTCGCGCGTTGCCGCGGTGAGCCCGGAGTCACTCACCAGGTCGTAGTTGAAGATGTCGGCCCCGGTGCTGCCGTTCAGGGTGTCCCCCGCGGCGCCGCCGGTGATGGTATCGATGCCGGCGCCGCCGTTGATGTTGTCGCGGCCGCTGCCGCCGATCAGCGTGTCGGTGCCGCCGCGGCCGAAGATCTTGTCGTCGCCGTTGAGGCCCTCGATCCGGTTGTTGAGGTTGTCGCCGGCAAGGTTGTCCGCGCTGTTCGAGCCGCGGATGCCCTCGAAACCGGTCAAGGTGTCGACGCCTTGACCGAAGGCGAAGCCCATCACCAAGTCGACGCTGACGGCCACATTGAGCCCGTTGAAGGCGACGATGTCGCCGACGCCGGCGGACTGCACGCCGCCATCCAGAAAGTCATCGCCCATGCCGCCGTCGATCGTGTCATTGCCCAGCTGGCCGAAAATGCCGTCGTTGCCGCCATTACCGAAGATCTTGTCGCTGCCCGTGAAGGTGCCGCTGGTCGATATCGTCCCGCCCGACTGGCTCACGAAGTCGCCGAACAGGGCATCGTTGCCGGCGCCGCCGGTGATGGTGTCGGCGCCGACGAAGAGCTGACCGCCCGACACGTTGCCCGCATCGCCCGAGATCACGCTGCCGCCGATGGCGCCGGTTAGCGTGTCATTGCCTCCCTTCACCGTGTGGTTGCCGAGATTCTGCACATCGCCGAAGATGCTGACGGAGCCGACATTCGTGCTGGCGTCGATCACGTCCTTGCCGCCGGTCGTGGTGCCCAGCGCCGCGTTGAAGGCGTCGAGAATGTCTCCCGAGATCGCTCCGCCGCCATATTGCTTGACGATGATCGTATCGTCGCCGCCGATAACGGTCGGGGCGATCGCCTGCTCGAGATCGGACACGAATACCACGTCGCCCGTCACCCGCGAGTTCTGGTTCAGGATGGCGGGACCCTCGACCACAATGTCGTCGGCACCGCCAGTCAGCTTGCCGAACACCCCGTCCGCGTCGCCGCTGATCGTGCCGTCGGCCCGCATGTTGATCGTGTCGGCGCCGCCGGTCAGCTGCGCCGTCTTGTTGACGAAGTCGGCATCGCCATAGAACGTCTGGGACGTCGATGGTCCGCCCGCCGATGGCGCTGCGCCTTCGAAAAGGTCGTCGGAGCCCGTCAGGTTCTCTCCCACGGCCACGTTCACGAAGTCGCCGGCACCGACGAAGTCGGCGAGATTGGAGGCGAAGATCGTCGTGTCGGCCGAGAGGATGGGCCGCCAGTAGTTCTCGATGTTGCCGCTCGCCATCGAGACGAGATCGCCGACGACACCGCCCACGACGTAGGAGTTGACCACCTGCAGGGCGTGGACAGTCCCTCCCAGCGGTGAGGTCGCGTTGAACGCGATGTCGTCGGCAAAGCTCAAGGCATGGATCAGGTTGCCGCTCGTCGTGTTCCAGCTATACTCGGAAGTGTTGGTGGGCGCTGCCTGGGACGCATGATCGATCTGACTGGTGAAGCGCATGTCGATGTCGATCGTTCCGCCGATCGCGTGCAATGTCGCCATGATGGTCCTCCGCTGTCGTCGTTGACCCTTTTTATCCTTCTACCCAACGCACCAGAATATGCTTGGCCTCTGCACCGGCAGTGTGAGGAACGTCACATTCACAGAGAGGAGGACGAGTCATCTGACGCCGCGGAATCGCGCGGACTTCGTGGCCGCGCTTGCCTTCGGCGAGGAAGAGATGAAGAGGACCTTCCTGATCGTGGTTGTTCTGGTCGCGCTCATTGCGACGATTCTGAGTGTTTCGGCGCCGGAGCGGGCGTCACGCTCGCGACCGACGTTTCAGCCTGCAAATAGCGGGCAAAGCCATGCGTCGGTCTCGAACGTCCTGCAAGCCCAACAACCGCCGATCCCTCTGGTGCGAAACCTTGCGCCGGCCTTGGCGCCTGCCGTTGCGCCCGCTGAATCGACGGCCGAGGCGGATCGGCCGCCGACGGACGATCAGGCGAGCAGGGCGGCAGCCAAGGCGGCGATCGAAGCCGACGGCTACAAGGGCGTGACCGTGCTGGGCAGAGGCGGCAACGGCACCTGGCGAGCGCAGGCCTATCGCGGCAGCGCCGAGGTGCGGCTCATTGTCGACGACGCGGGCACCGTGTCCACCGAGTGACCGGCCGTCCCGTTGCCGGCGTGGGGAACATCACAGTCGACGATGAGCAAACGCGTCATATGAGGTAGCAAGACTTTTCCACGCCTTCTGAGAGGGAGAGATGTGGAACAATCTCTTGACCCTGATCGTGCTGGCCGCCCTCATCGGAACGTTCCTCTGCTTCTCGGGCCCGTGGCCGGTGTCCCAGCCTCCTGTGTCCGCGGTGGCCGTCAAGACGGCTGCGGAGTGACGATCGGCGCACTCGCTTTGGCGCTGGACTTCTGGGCCTATGCGCTTCGGCCGTGACGGAGGAGTGCAGGGATGGCGGAAAAACGCGGACCGTGGCAGGTCCTCTCACGCAAGCAGGTCTATGACAATCGCTGGATCGGCCTGACGCATCACGATGTCATCACGCCGGGCGGCGACCCCGGCATCTACGGCACGATTCATTTCAAGAACGTCGCCATCGGCGTCCTGCCGATCGATGCCGAGCTTCATACCGTCCTGGTCGGCCAGTATCGCTTTTCACTCGACGCCTACAGCTGGGAGATTCCCGAGGGCGGAGGAGCGTTCGGTGTCGACCCGCAAGAATCGGCCGCTCGCGAGCTGCGCGAGGAAACAGGCTTGCGTGCGCGACGGTGGCAGAAGCTGCTGGAATGCGATCTGTCCAATTCCGTCACCGACGAGCGCGCCGTGACCTTCTTGGCATGGGAGCTGGAGCAGGGCGAGGCCGCACCCGAGTCGACCGAGGAGCTTCAGATCCGGCGGCTGCCGCTGATCGAAGTGTTTCGCATGGTCGAGAGCGGCGAGATCCGCGACGCGCTCAGCATCATGACCTTGCAGGCGGCCCAGCTGCTTTATCTGCAGGGCCGCCTGCCGGTCTAGGTCAGGTCAGCCCGGCCACAGGCACAGACGGTCGGCGCTCTGTATCCGCGGCGAGAAGCTTGCGTCCCTCAGCGTTGCGGCCGGCTTTGATGTAGGCAGCGAGCAGCGTGTTCTTGATCAGGTCGCGCTGGGCGCGGCTGCCGCCGATGCGCACGGTTTCGGCCAACGCCGGCTCCAGCACGGCGATAGCGCCTGCCCAGTCACCTTTGCCATAGGCGGCAAGGCCGGTCGCGAGGCGCGGTACGACATCGCCGGCAGGTGAGCGGCCGGACGCTGCGCGTTCCTTCAGCTCGGAAACGACGCTGCCGATCGCATCGCCATCGCCCGCGGCAACGGCCGCCAAGGCCCGATGCACGTCGACGAAGGCGATGCCTGCCTTGGGGAAAGACTTCTGCGCATAAGCATGCACGTCTTGCCAGGCTTTCGGCCGGTGCACGTGGCCCGCCAGCTCCGCGCGCCACAAGAAGGCCGGTGCATCGGTGGCGACATTCAGCGCCGGGCCCCACGCGCCGCCTGGGTGCACCTGCGCTTCGTAGACCTGCCAGGCGCGTTCGGTGTCACCCAGGATCAGCGCGAACAGCGCGACATGCCAGGAGATGTGACAGTGCATCAGCCCTTCTCGCGCATAGCCGGGCAACCACGACTCCAGGTAACCCAGCGCCGTGCGATCCTCGCCGCGTTCGTACAGCACGTGCGCCTTGATGTGCGCACCGTGAGCATTTTGCGGATTGCCGGCCATGCTGCGCTCGATCAGGTCCAGCGCTTCGTCGAGGCGGCCGACCTCCTCCAACGCAAAGGCGTAGACCGACTGGAACCACCAGTCGTCAGAGAGATGGGGCTTGATGGCTTCGAGGAACTCGACCTGCTCGGGCTCACGGCCCTGCCGGCCGCTGAAGCCGATCAGGCCGAACACCCCTGTGGCAGGAGCGGCGACCATGGCGTCGCGCGGATGTTCCACGAGATGGGCACGCGACGCGGCCAACGACTCGACCGGCTTGCCCTCGATGGCAAGGCAGAGCGCGTTGACGTGACTTTGCTCGCGCGACGTCGCCTGGGCTGCAAGTTTTCGGGCGCGGGCAGCCGAGTCACGCGCGCCAGGGACATCGGCCATCAGGAAGCGTGCCCGGGCCAGGGCGGCATGCGCCAAGGCAAATTCGGAATCAGCCGCAACCGCGCGTTCCAGATACGCCCTGTCGCCAGGCGCAGCCGAAAGCACGCCGTCACATCCGGCGATGTAGGCGTCGCGCGCGACCTCGGACGACGTGGTGATGGATTGCCCGAAGCGGTCGGTCAGCATGCGGCTCCTCTACGTTGCTCTTCTGTGCAATGAGGCGATGCTGCCAGATAACGACGGCGAGATCACGCTTGCATTGAGATGGCGGACAGGAGGTTCAAGGCGGCCCGCACGTCGTCTGGTCTCGATTTTCCCAGTGACGCTTCGATGCGGGCATGGGTTCGCTCCCAGATGAGAACCGCCTTCGTCAGCTTGGCGCGGCCAGCGCGTGTCAATCGCAACAGTCGTGTGCGTTTGTCCTTCGAGTCGTGCGCTGTCTCGACCAGGCCCAGCCGCTCGAGCGGCTTGAGGTTGGCGGTGAGCGTCGTGCGGTCCATCGCCAGCAAGGAGGCGACGCTGCCGAGGCTCGGCGGCTCCGGCCGATTGAGCGACATCAGCAACGAGAACTGGCCGCTCGTCAAGCCGACGGGCTTCAGCGCCACGTCGCAGTGCCGCGCCAGCGCGCGCGCCGCCCGCTGCGCATGCAGGCAGAGGCAGGCGTCGCGCACCGTCTCCGTGACATCGAACGGCACCGTCTTTGACATGCCGTAATTATGTTGATATCAACATAAATAGTCAAACCGGCGTACGCGCCACAACGAACGGAGGAGAGCAGGATGAAGTATGTCGATGGTTTCGTTGCCGCCGTGCCTGCCGCCAACAAGGAGGTCTATCGCAAGCATGCCGCCGCGGCGGCGCCGCTATTCAAGGAGTTCGGTGCCACTCGCGTCGTTGAGTGTTGGGGTGACGATGTGCCGGACGGCAAGGTCACAGACTTCCGTGGCGCGGTGAAGGCCAAGGAGGGCGAGGTCGTGGTGTTCAGCTGGATCGAGTACCCGTCGAAGGAGGTGCGCGATGCTGCCATGGCGAAGATGATGTCGGACCCGCGCATGGAGGAGATGGGCGCCAACATGCCGTTCGACGGCAAGCGCATGATCTTCGGCGGCTTCACGCCCATCCTCGACGCCTGAGGAGGTCCTATGGCCAAGGTCATCCAGCATCTGTGGTTCGAGAAGGACATGGAAGCGGCGATCCGCTTCTACGCCTCGCTCATTCCTGGCTCGTCCGTGGATTGGCTTTCCACCATTCCGGCCGATACACCGAGTGGACCGGCCGGCAGCGTGAAGCTCGCGGCGTTCACGCTTGGCGACCAACGCTACTGGGCGATCGAAGCCGGGCCGCTCGAGCCGTTCAACCACAGCTTCTCGATCGTGGTCGAGTGCGAGGACCAGGCAGAGATCGACCGCCTGTGGGATGCGTTGAAGGAGGGCGGCTCGGTCGAGCAGTGCGGCTGGCTGCGCGATCGCTGGGGCCTGAGCTGGCAGATCACGTCCAAGCGGCTGGGTGAGTTGATCGGTGATGCCGATCGCGACAAGGCGAGGCGGGTCACCGAGGCCATGCTCAAGATGGTCAAGCTCGACATCGCCGGCCTGGAGGCGGCGGCCCGCGACAAGGCCGCATAATCACGCCGGACATGCTATTCCTCGCGACCATCGATAGATGGCGGAGGAATTTTCGTGTCCGATGAATTGAAGGGAAAGGTGGCACTGGTCACCGGCGCAAGCCGCGGATTGGGCGAGGGAGCAGCGCGCGCCCTCGCCGCGGCCGGCGCGGCGGTCATGCTGGTGGCGCGCGATGGTGCGCTGGCGGCAAGCGTGGCGCGTGACATTGCGGCCACCGGCGGACGTGCGGAGTCGCTGGCCTGCGATGTCTCCGACTACGTAGCCGTCCAGCACTGCGCCGCAGAAATCATGGCGCGCTTGGGGCCCGTCGACATGCTGGTCAACAATGCCGGCGTGATCGACCCGATCGGCGAGATCGCCAGCACGGATCCGGCGACCTGGGCGCAAAGTATCTCCATCAATCTCGTGGGTGCCTATTACGCCTTGCGTGCCGTTTTACCTGGCATGCTGGCGCGCGGCGCCGGCGTCGTCGTCAATGTCTCATCGGGCGCCGCACACCGGCCGCTGGAAGGGTGGAGCGCCTATTGTGCCGGCAAGGCTGGCCTCGCAATGCTCACGCGATCGGTTGCGCTCGAGACGGTCGGCAAGGGCATCCGCGTCTTCGGCTTCTCGCCGGGTACGATCGACACCGATATGCAAGTCAAGATCCGCGCCTCGGGCATGAACATGATCAGCCGCATCCCGCGCGGCGAGCTTTCGCCGGTGGAACATGCGGTGCGTGGCCTGATGTATCTCTGCACGACGGCGGGCGATGACCTGATCGGGCAGGACGCCTCGATGCGGGACCAGGATTTTCGCCGTCGGATCGGCCTGGCGTGACTGTTGCCATGAAGCGAAAGTTGCGCGAGTCGGGGTTCACGCTGCCGAGCAGATGATGCACTGTACCGCAGATTGGCAGGGAGGCGCCGAAATGACGGCTACGCAGGACGCCGCGGTGGTCGAGCGGACATGGACGCAGGCCGAGATCGATCTGCGCGTGTTCGATCTCTACGACGAATACTGTCATGGCCGCATCGACCGGCGCGCCTTCCTGCAGCGCGCCGCCGTGGTGACCGTGGGCGGTCTCGCCATGGCGCAGGCGCTGCTGCCGCGCTACGCCAAGGCGCAAACCGTTTCTTTTACAGACCCGCGGCTCAAGGCGCGCTATGTCGTCTATGCCTCGCCCGGCGGCAGCTCGGGCACGATGCGTGGCTACCTGGTTCAGCCCAGCGGCACGGGCTCATTCCCCACGGTTCTGGTGATCCACGACAACCGCGGCCTGAACCCCTATATCGAGGATGTTGCGCGCCGCTTGGCGGTCGACGGGTTCGTGGCGCTGGCGCCCGACGGCCTGTTTCCTGTCGGCGGCTATCCTGGCAACGATGACGACGGCCGCACCCTGCAAGCCAGCCTCGATCAGGGCAAGCTGCGCACTGACATGCTGAACAGCGCGCGCTATCTGAAGGCGCATGAGCTCTCCAACGGCAAGCTCGGCGCCACCGGCTTCTGCTGGGGCGGCGGCACGACGAATTTCCTCGCCGTGACTCTGGGCGCTGACCTCAAAGCGGCCGTGCCATACTACGGCGCGGCGCCGGAGACGGCGGCGGTGTCGGCCATCAAGGCGTCGCTCTTGATCCACTACGCCGAGACAGACGAGCGCATCAACGCCCTGTGGCCGGCTTATGAGGGGGCGCTTAAGACGAGCGAGGTGCCGTACGAGATGTACAGATATCCTGGCACGCAGCACGGCTTCCACAACAACTCCACCCCACGCTATCAGGAAACGGCGGCCAAGCTGTCCTGGGATCGAACCGTCGCCTTCTTCAAGAAGCAGCTCGCCTGATCGGCTTTCCGCTCCGCCTTCGTGACCGACCAATCTCCTCCTGCGTTCGCGGATCCACCGAGGGTCCGGTCGATCTCTGCTGCGGCCTTGTATTGGCTCGCCGGCGCCTGCGGCTTTGCGACGGGACTGATCGGCTCGGCGTTCCATCTCGCCGTCGACCTGCTCCTGGATTGGCCGCAGTGGCTGATGGAGCGAATGGGATTCGGCGTGCTCACCATAGCGGCCGCCGCCGCCGTCGCGGCGTTGGCTGTTCTGCTGGCTTTCCTGCTGACTCGCTACGTCGCGCCCGAGGCCGCGGGTAGCGGTGTGCCGGAAGTTGAGGGGGCGCTCCAAGGGTTGCGGATCGTGCGCTGGCAGCGCGTGCTGCCGGTGAAGTTCCTGGGTGGCGTGCTCGCTTTGTCGTCGGGCCTCGTCGCGGGCCGCGAGGGGCCGACCATTCACATGGGCGCCGCCATCGGAGCCCTCCTGGTCGATCGGCTGAGACTGGGTCGGAGAGATCTGCACGCGTTGCTGGCGGCTGGCGCCGCAGCCGGCCTCTCGGCGGCGTTCAATGCGCCGCTTGCCGCCATCCTGTTCGTCATCGAAGAAACGAGAAAGCAGTTCCGCTACACCTTCCGCTCGTATGTGTCGGTCATCGTCGCATCGGCCGCCAGCGCCTTTGCCATGGAGCTGGTGGGAGGAACGGCACCGCCTCTCAAGATCGACACCGCGGCGCTGCCGCTGTTGCTCCTGCCGGTCTTCATGGTGCTGGGAACAGTGCTGGGCGGGCTGGGAGTGCTGTTCAACCGCTGCCTCGTGCTCGCGCTCGACTGGCGCGCGACCGCTTTCAGGCAAGCACCCTTTGCTTATGCCGTGCTGGTCGGCGCGGCCGTGGGTGGACTCTCCATCGTGCTGCCCCTGGCGGTGCGTGGCGGCGAGATCCTGATTCCCAGCATGCCGCTCGCCAATCTGCCGATCCTGATTCTGGTGCTGGTCGCGGTCGTCCGCTTCGTCGGCACCATGGCAAGCTATCCTGTCGGGGTGCCGGCCGGGATCTTCTCGCCCTTGCTGACTTTCGCCACCACGGTGGGATTGATCGCCGGGGCCTTGGTGGAAATGGGCCTTGCCGCGGCGCATTTGAGCATACCGCCCATGCTCGATTCAGCCTTTGCTACCGTCGCGATGGGTGGGCTGTTCTCGGCCACCATCCGCGCCCCGCTGGTCGGCGTCGTGCTGGTGGTCGAGCTGACCGGCGCCTTCGATCTGATGCTGCCCATCATCGTGACCTGCGTGACTGCACACGTGATCGCCGAATGGCTGGGCGGGCGACCGATCTACGAGGTCCTTCTCGAGCGGTCGCTGCGTCTCAGCGGTCACGCGCCGAAGCCGGCCGTGACGACGATCTCGTCGCCTGTTGGCGCCGACGAGCCGCGCTGAATGTCGGCCAAGAATACGCCTCGGATGATTGCCGCCGGCGCCGTCGGCAACGTCCTCGAATGGTACGATTTCGCCGTCTACGGCTACTTCGCCACCGCGATCGGCCGCGCTTTCTTTCCCGAACAGGACAAGGTCGCCCAGGTGCTCGCCGCCTTCGGCGTCTTCGCCGTCGGCTTCCTGATGCGACCGATCGGCGGAGCGCTGCTTGGCCATATCGGCGATCGCTTCGGACGGCGGGTTGCGCTCTCCTGGTCGGTGGCGGCCATGGCCGTGCCGACCTTCCTGATCGGGATCCTGCCGGGATACGACATGCTGGGCCTCGCCGCGCCGATCCTGCTCACGCTGCTGCGCATGATCCAGGGGCTTTCGGTGGGCGGCGAGTACACGACCTCGATCGTGTTTCTGGTCGAACGGGCCAGCCGGCGACGTCGAGGGCTGGTCGGTGCAGTGGCGGACCTTGGTGCTCTTTCCGGCATCCTCCTCGGCTCGGCAACTGGCGCCGTCTTCGAGTCGGTGATCTCTGCGGAGGCCATGCAGGGTTGGGGCTGGCGCATCCCGTTCTTGATCGGCCTGGCGCTTGGCATTGTCGGCTTCGCCTTGCGTCGGGGCTTGCAGGAGGAGGTGGGGGGCGTGCCTGCTGTGCGCTCGCCGCTCCTGACGAGCTTCCGCAAGCATGGCGGGCTGTTGGCTCATCTCGCGGGCGTGTCGGTGTTCGGCGCCGTCGGCTTTTATCTGATGTTCGTCTACATCGTAAGCTGGTTGCAGTTGGTCGATGGCGTGCCGCCCGCGCGGGCGCTCGTCATCAACACGATCAGCATGGTCCTGTTGTTTCCCGCCGAGATCGGGATGGCGATGCTGTCCGACCGGGTCGGACGTATGCCGGTGTTGCTGGCCGTAACGGGCGTCGCCGTGGTCGCAGCCTGGCCGTTGTTCTGGCTGCTGCACAGTCATGAACAGTCTTTGATGCTTCTCGGACAGCTTGGTTTCGTGGTGCTGGTCGGCGGCTTCTATGGCTGCCTGCCCGCGTTCATGGTCGAAGCTGTTGCCGCCGAGGTGCGATGCACGGCCATTGCTCTCGGCTACAACATCAGTGTGGGCTTGCTCGGCGGGCTGACGCCACTCGTGGCGACCTGGCTGGTGCAGCGCACCGACAACGACTACAGCCCGGCTTTCATGATCATGCTTGCTGCGGCGATCTCCTTTCTGGCGCTGCTGGAGCGTTGGTTGCGTCTCCGTCGCCAGGCATCGGCTCCAGCCACGATGGCAGTTCCCTGAATGTCCACCGCCACCACCTCAGCCCATACACCGCGGATCATCGCCGCCGGCGCCATCGGCAACGTTCTCGAATGGTACGACTTCGCGGTCTACGGTTACTTCGCCGCCGCGATCGGCCGGGTCTTCTTTCCCCAGCAGGACCAGGTCGCCCAGGTGCTGGCGGCCTTCGGCATCTTCGCCGTTGGCTTCCTGATGCGCCCGGTGGGCGGGGCGGTGATCGGCTATGTCGGCGACCGCTTTGGTCGGCCAACGGCGCTCACCGTGTCGGTGGCGGCCATGGCGATCCCGACCTTCCTCGTGGGCGTTCTGCCGGGTTACCAAACCTTGGGCCTCGCTGCTCCCATCCTGCTGACCGTGCTGCGCATGATCCAGGGCCTCTCGGTCGGCGGCGAATACACGACCTCGATCGTTTTCATGGTCGAACGGTCACCGGCCGACCGGCGCGGCGTCGTCGGAGCCGTCGGCTGCTGCGGAGCGGTCGGTGGCATCCTGCTGGGCTCGGCCACGGGCGCGGCCCTCGCGGGGCTGATGTCGGAGCAGGCGCTCGAGGCCTGGGGCTGGCGTATCCCGTTCCTGATCGGTCTGGTGGTGGGACTGGCGGGCTTCGCGCTGCGCCGGGGCCTCGCCGAGGACGCGCCTCGTGCGAAGGAAGCCCGCTCGCCGCTGGTCGAGACGGTGCGCCACCACGGCGCGCTGCTGCTGCGGCTGGCGGCGCTGTCGGTGTTCAATTCCGTCGGCTTCTACCTGATGTTCGTCTACATCGTGAGCTGGTTGCAGCTCGCCGATGGCATCCCACCTGCCAAGGCCTTGGACATCAACACCGTCAGCATGGTCGTGCTGCTGCCGCTCATGGTGGTGATGGCTTGGCTGTCGGACCGCATCGGCCGCCGCTCTGTGATGCTGGCGGCGACGGGCTTCGCCGTCGTCGCCGCGTGGCCGCTCTTCTGGTTGATGCATCAGCCCGATCCCTTCGTGGTGCTGCTGGGCCAGCTCGGCTTCGTGCTGGCGGTCGGCATCTTCATCGGCATCCAGCCCGTGATCATGGTCGAGGCCGTGCCGGCGGCGGTGCGCTGCACGGCCATCGCGCTGGGCTACAACGTCACCCTGGGCGTCGTGGGTGGCCTGAGCCCACTGGCTGCGACCTGGCTGATCGAGCGCACGGGGAACGACTACAGCCCCGCCTTCATGATCATGGCGGCGGCCGCCATATCCTTCCTCGCACTGCTGGCCTTCAAGGAGACCTACCGAACCCCGCTCGTCTGATTTCGCTCATCCTGAGGCGCAGCCGATCGACGGCGAGATAGATCACGGGCGTCGTGTAGAGCGTGAAGATCTGGCTGAGAATGAGACCGCCCATCACAGTGATTCCCAGCGGCTGGCGCAGGGAGGCGCCTTGGCCGAGGCCAACGGCAAGAGGCACGGCGCCCAGCACCGCGGCCGCGGTGGTCATCATGATCGGCCTCAAGCGAACCACGGCCGCCTCCTGGATGGCCGCTTGTCCGTCGCGTCCTTCACCCTGTTGCTGATGGATCGCGACGTCGATCATCATGATCGCATTCTTCTTCACGATGCCGATCAGCAGGATGATGCCGATCAGGGCGATCATCGAGAACGGGACGCCGAACAGCAGCAGCGCCAGCGTGGCGCCGATGCCCGCCGACGGCAGCGTCGACAGGATGGTGAGTGGATGGATCGTGTTCTCGTACAGGATGCCGAGCACGATATAGACGGCGATCAGGGCTGCAAGGATCAGCAGCGGGATCGTGGACAGCGACTGGGAGAAGACCTGGGCCGCGCCCTGGAAGCTGCCGTGGATCGATGACGGGGCGCCCAGCTCGCGCATGGCCGCCTCGATCTCTGCTTGCGCCGTGCTGAGGGAACCGCCCGGCGGCAGGTTGAAGGAGATCGTCGCGGCGACGAGGCCGCTCTGGTGATTGACCTGTATGGCGGTGTGGTTGTTGACGGCCTTTGCCATGGCGGAGAGCGGCACCATCGTTTCGGCGGCCGTGCTGTCGGCGCTACCCGTGGACGCGCCGCCTCGGCTGTTCGATATCGCGTTGGTGGCCTGGTTTGCTTGCGCATTGGCATTGAGCGCATTGGCGACAGATGCCGCCAGACGCGGCGCGACCGGCTGGAACGTCTTCACGCCGCTCACCGTGCGGCCCGGCATCTGTGTCTGTTGCGTGCCGGTCACATTGCCGGCGGCGGTGCTGAGGTAGATCCGGTCGAGATCCCCGGGATGCTGCCAATATTTCGGCGCCACCTCCATCACCACGAAGTACTGGTTGTAGGGGTTGTAGATGGTCGAGACGGTGCGCTGCCCGAAGGCATCGTAGATCACGGCATCGATCTGGTTGGGCGCCAGGCCGTAGCGTGCCGCGGTTTCCCGATCGATCGTCACGTAGGTCTGCAGGCCGTTCTGCTGCATGTCCGTATTGACGTCGGTCAGCGCGCCCGGATGCTTGCTGAGCTCGGCGATCAGCTTTGGGACGAGAGTGTACAGGGCATTGGGGTCGTCGGCGCTCAACGTGTACTGGTATTCCGATGCCGATTGCCTGCCGCCGATGCGCAGGTCCTGCTGCGCCTGCAGGAAGAGCCTTGCGCCGGCGATGCTGTTGAGGCGCGGACGCAAGCGCTGGATGACTTGCTGTGCCGAAGCGCCTCGCTGGGCCAGCGGCTTCAGCGCAATGAAGACGTTGGCGGTATTGCCGGCGCGCCCGGCCGAGCCGGATCCGGCGAAGCCGAAGACCGAGGCGACGGCCGGATCCTTCTGCACGATGCCCTGCAGCTGGGCGAGCTTCTCGGACATGGCCGGGAAGGAGATCGCCTGATCGGCGATGATTTGGCCGAGGATGAGGCCGGTGTCCTGCTCGGGGAAGAAGGTGGCCGGCAACAGCTTGAACAGGAACACGTTGCCGGCGATCAGGGCGATCATGATGAGGCCGACCAGCAGCCTGTGCCCCAGCACGGCGCGCAGGCTCCGGGCATAAGCGTCCTTGAAACGATCGAACAGGCTCTCCGCCCACAGCGCCCAGCGCGCACGCGAATGCAGGTCTCGCCGTCCTCTCAGCACATGGGCGCACATGCAAGGCGTGATCGTGAGCGAGATCACCATCGAGATCAGGATGGCGATGGTGAGCGTGACGGCGAACTCGTGGAACAACAGGCCGACGGTTCCCGGCATCAGCAGGATCGGGATGAACACCGCGACCAGCGACACGCTCATCGAGACGACCGTGAAGCCGACCTCGGCGCTGCCGCGCAGGGCGGCCTCTCGCGGGTCGAGGCCGGCCTCGAGATGGCGAACGATGTTCTCCAGCACGACGACGGCGTCGTCGACGACGAAGCCGGTGCCGATCGTGAGCGCCATCAGCGACAGGTTGTCGATGCTGTAGCCCAGCAGATACATTGGCCCGAACGTGCCGATGATCGAGAGCGGCAGGGCGACGGCGGGAACCAGGATCGAGCGTGGCGACTGCAGGAAGACGAAGACCACGGCGATCACCAGGGTCACGGCAATGAGCAAGGTGCGCTCGGTGTCGCCGACCGCAGCGTTGACCGATTGCGAGCGGTCCATGGCGACGTTGACATGCGCGCCCTGCGGCAGCGTCGCCTCGATCGCCGGCAGCACCTTGCGGATCTGCTCGGTGGTGGCGACGATGTTGGCGCCGGGGATCGGATAGACGATGACGCCCACCGCCGACGCGCCGTTGTACAGGCCGATGTTGCGGATGTTCTCGTTCGAATCGCTGACCTCGGCGACGTCGTGCAGGAAGACGGGTGCGTTGTTGCGGTAGGCGATGACGAGGTCGCGGTAGTCTGCCGCTGCTGTCGCCTGGTCGTTGGACGTCACCTCGAACCGTTGGTCGCCCTGGTCGATGTCGCCCTTGGCGCTGTCGGCATTGGCGGCCGATACCGCCGCCCGCACATCCTCCATGCCGATGCCGTAGCTGTTGAGCTTGTCCGGCTCGAGCTCGATGCGCACGGCGGGCAGGGCGGCGCCGCCCAGCGTGATCTGGCCGACGCCGCTGATCTGTGACAGCTGCTGCTGGATCACGGTATTGGCGCTGTCGTAGAGCTGCGCCTTGGTCAACGTGTCGGAGGTCAGCGCCAGCACCATGATGGGAGCGTCGGCCGGGTTGAACTGGCGCCATGTCGGATTGCCACGCAGCGTCGTTGGCAGATCCGCGCGCGCCGCCTGGATGGCCGCCTGGACGTCGCGGGCGGCGCCGTTGATGTCGCGGTCGACGTCGAACTGGGCGACGATCCGCGCCGAGCCGACATAGCTGGTCGACGTCAGCTCGTTGACGCCGGCGATTGTCGCCAGCCGCTTCTCGAGCGGCTCGACGACGGCGGCGGCCATGATCTCGGGCGAGGCGCCGGCCAGGGTCGCCTGCACGACCACCACGGGAAAGGTGATGTTCGGCAGAGGCGCCACCGGCAGGTGGACATAGGCGAGCGCACCCGACAGGAAGATGGCAATCGCCAGCAGCGTGGTTGCCACGGGCCGGGCGATGAAGAGGGCCGAGACGTTCATGTCCGCCGCTCGACGGACGGCGCGCTCGATCGCGGGCGGCGGAAGCGCCGCGCGAGACGATCGAAGGCGAGGTAGATCACCGGCGAGGTGAACAGCGTCAGGATCTGGCTGAGCGCGAGGCCACCGATGATGGCGAGTCCCAGCGGCTGGCGCAGCTCCGATCCTGTGCCCGTGCCGACCAGCATCGGCAGGGCGCCCAGCATCGCCGCCAGGGTGGTCATCAGGATCGGCCGGAAGCGCAGCAGCGATGCTTCGAAGATAGCCTCTTCGGCCGACTTTCCCTGCTCGCGCTCGGCTTCGAGGGCGAAGTCGACGATCATGATGGCATTCTTCTTCACGATGCCGATCAGCAGGACGATGCCGATCACCCCGATCACGTCGAGATCCTTGCCGGCCGCCATCAGCGCGAGCAGTGCCCCGATGCCGGCCGATGGCAAGGTCGAGAGGATGGTCACAGGGTGGATGAAGCTCTCGTACAGCACGCCCAGCACGATATAGACGGCGACGATCGCGGCGATCAGCAGGAAGACCTCGCTCGAGAGCGAGTCCTCGAAGGCCTGGGCCGCGCCCTGGAACGTCGACGTGATCGACGGCGGCAGATGCACGTCCTGGAGGGCCTGGTCGATCTCGTCGACCGCCGTGCTGAGCGAGGCGCCCTCGGCGAGGTTGAACGAGACGGTGACGGCGGGAAACTGCGCCAGATGGCTGATCACCAGCGGTGTCTTGCCGGTCTTGATGCTGGCGATGGCGCTGAGCGGGACTTGGCCTGTGGCGCCCGTCTGGGTCGGCAGGTAGAGCGATCCCAGCGTCTGCAGGTTGGGCAGGCGGTCTCGCTTGGCGACGAGAATGACGCGATACTGCGTCGATTGATTGAAGATGGTCGTGACGATGCGCTGGCCCAGCGCATCGTAGAGCGCATTGTCGATGCTTGCCGGCGTGATGCCGTAGCGCGCGGCAAGCTGTCGATTGACCGTGACGTTGACCGTCTGCCCGTCGTTGTTCAGGTCCGAGGCGACGTCGCTGATCGACGGGATCTGCCGCAGCCTGGCGACGATCTGCGGGACGTATCTTTCGAAGTCTTGTTGAGCGGGCCCGCGCAGCACGAGCTGATACTGGTTGGGCGAGACCGTCGTGCTGAGGGTGAGATCCTGCTCGGGTTGCAGGTAGAGCCTGATCCCGGGGATGTCCGCCACCTCCCGCTGGATACGCCGTGCGACCTGGGCCGCGGTTCGCGAGCGGTCGTCGACCCCTTTGAGATTGATCAGGAAGCGGCCGTTGTTCAGTGTCGCGTTGATGCCATCGATGCCGACATAGGACGTCAGGCTGGCGACGTCGGGATCCTTCAGGATCGCATTGGCCAGCGCCATCTGCCGGTCGGTCATTGCCTGGTAGGAGATCGAGTTGTCGGCGACGCTGATGCCCTGGAGGACACCGACATCCTGAACGGGGAACAACCCCTTGGGAATGGCGACATAGAGAACGGCCGTCAGCCCCAGTGCCAGGACCGCGACAAGCAGGGTCAAGCCCTGGTGCCGCAGCACCCAGCGCAGGCCGCGCTCGTAGGCGGCCAGTGTCCTGTCGAACAGGCCCTCGCTGATGCGTTCGAACCGGCTCGGATGGCGCTCGGCCTGACGCCGCAGCAGGCGTGCGCAGAGCATCGGCACGAGCGTCAGCGAGACGACGGCGGACAGGATGATCGTG
>Ga0081455_10003995_pt1 | contig 16746 bp, 22 predicted proteins | sample TabmetS3T2R1_FD_70207 | JGI IMG/M metagenome (GOLD analysis project Ga0081455, IMG submission 70207) | Tabebuia heterophylla rhizosphere microbial communities from the University of Puerto Rico - S3T2R1 | ecosystem: Host-associated > Plants > Roots > Rhizosphere ...
GCCGCATCCGGCCGGTAAGCAAAACCTTCCTTTTGGTCGAAAAATGCTTAGAACGGGTCTATCTCCGCGGCGCCGTTCCGGCCGTCGCAGGCCAACCCGAGATATCGACATGAACGCCCCGACCGCTTTTCCCGACCAGAAGCCCGTTCCGCCCTACAAGCACACGCCGCTGTTTCCGCTGGGGCCTGATACTGCGCCCTACAAGAAGATCACGACCGAAGGCGTGCGGGTCGAGAAGGTGCTCGGCAAGGACATGCTGGTGGTGTCGCGCGAGGCGCTGCGGGCGCTGTCGGAAGCCGCCTTTGGCGATATCAATCATTACCTGCGCCCGGGCCACCTGCAGCAGCTTCGCTCGATCCTGAATGACAAGGAGGCCAGCGACAACGACAAGTTCGTCGCCTTCGACTTCCTGAAGAACGCCAATATTGCCGCCGGCGGCGTGCTGCCGATGTGCCAGGATACCGGCACCGCGATCATCATGGGCAAGAAGGGCTGCAACGTCATTACCGACGGTGACGACGAGGCGGCGCTCTCCGAAGGCGCGCGTGACGCCTACCTGCGTCGTAACCTGCGCTATTCGCAGGTGGCGCCGCTCTCGATGTATGAGGAAAAGAACACCGCCAACAACATGCCGGCGCAGTGCGAGATCTACGCCGAGGGCGACGACGCCTACAAGTTCATGTTCATGGCCAAGGGCGGCGGAAGCGCCAACAAGAGTTTTCTGTTCCAGGCAACGCCGTCGGTCCTGACGAAAGACCGCCTGCTGGCGTTCCTGAAGGAGAAGGTGCTGACGCTCGGCACCGCCGCATGCCCGCCATACCATCTGGCCATCGTGATCGGCGGCACTTCCGCCGAGCTTTGCATGAAGACGGTGAAGCTGGCGTCGGCGCGTTATCTCGACGCGCTGCCGACCCACGGCTCGGCCGACGGCAACGCCTTCCGCGATCTGGAGATGGAGCAGGAAATCCTGAAGATGACGCAGTCGCTCGGCGTCGGCGCGCAGTTCGGCGGCAAGTATTTCTGCCACGACGTGCGCGTGATCCGGATGCCGCGCCATGGCGCGTCGCTGCCGATCGGGCTCGGCGTCTCCTGTTCGGCGGACCGCCAGGTGCTCGGCAAGATTACGAAGGACGGCGTCTATCTCGAAGAGCTCGAGCATAACCCGGCGCAATATCTGCCGGCTGTGGAACAGTCGCTCGGCGGCGAAGTCGTCAAGATCGACCTCAACAAGCCGATGAAGGAAATTCTCGCGACGATGTCGCAATATCCGATCAAGACGCGCGTCTCGATGACCGGCACCATGATCGTCGCGCGCGATTCCGCCCACGCCAAACTGCGCGAGCGGCTGGAGAAGGGCGAGCCGCTGCCGGATTATTTCAAGAACCATCCGGTCTATTACGCCGGCCCTGCCAAGACGCCTGACGGCTACGCCTCCGGAGCGTTCGGCCCGACTACCGCGGGGCGGATGGACTCCTTCGTCGACCAGTTCCAGGCGGCGGGCGGATCGATGGTGATGGTGGCCAAGGGCAACCGAGCGGTCGCGGTGCGCGAGGCCTGCAAGAAGCACGGCGGTTTCTATCTCGGCTCGATCGGCGGCGCCGCGGCAAACCTCGCCGAGCACTGCATCAAGAAGGTCGAGGTGGTGGAATATCCCGAACTCGGCATGGAAGCGATCTGGCGCATCGAGGTTGTCGATTTCCCAGCCTTCATCATCATCGACGACAAGGGCAACGACTTCTTCAAGGAATTGAATCTGGGGTGAGGGCGCTCGGCCTCGACGGATTCAGCAAGGGCTGGGTCGCCGTATGTCTTGATGGCGACCGGCGGACGATCTCCTTCCACGCAGATATTGCGGACGCGCTGGCGCGTCCGTTTGATCGCGCCGGGATCGATATCCCGATCGGTATGACCGGCGATGGCGCGCGTGATTGCGACCGTGTGGCTCGCGAAAGACTGCGGCCGCATGCCTCGCGGGTCTTCACCGGCGCGCGGCGCTGGCTGTGGCAGGAGTTTTGCGACCCTGACAAGGCGAACGAGGAAGCGTTGCGCCGCGGCCAAACCCGGGTCTCGCGGCAGCTCTGGCATATCGGCAAGAAGATCATGGAAGTCGACGCGTTCGTCCGCGCCAACACCCGGCACGACATCCGCGAGGTGCATCCCGAACTGGTGTTTCTTCGGCTGAACGGCGGCAAGCCGCTGCCCCCGAAGAAGTCGGAGGAGGGCGAGGATCTCCGCCTCAAGCTGCTCAAGCGCGCAGGTCTTCGCGAGATCGATCGGTGGCTCGCTGAGGCGCGGATCGGCACCGGCGCGAAACGCGATGATGTGCTGGATGCATGCGCGGTTGCGCTTGCCGCACGCGGGCCTCATGGCAGCGTTCCAGAGGGGGCGCCATTGCTGGACGCGCACGGCCTGCCGATGCAAATCTGGTTCTAGGCGCCGGCACGGATTCGCCAGGCATTAACCACGGCAGGTGCCGGCGCGCCGCTTTTGCCCAATCCGAACTTAACCTGTCATCGCAGGAGCCACCGATTTCGGCCAAGGACCTTTAATCTTTCTCGTCGATGCTGCGCTCGATCCGGCCGAAACGGCACATCAGGCGTGGACGGCATGAGACAGTCGACGACGAAGCAGACTGGACGGGCGGCGCTCGTGCTCGCGGTCCTTGGCCTCACACTTTGCCTCACCCTTGGCCTCGCCGGTTGCAAGGAGCGGCCGCCTGGCGTGTACGACGTGAGCGTCAGCGAAGCCTATCGACGCCTGCTCGCCGACAAGCTTGCCGACATGGTTTATGCGAAGCAGTGCGGCATTCTCGTCCATGTGACGCCCGTGGGCATGCTCGACCGTCAGGTCACCTGGAAGGTCCACAGCAGCGGCAGGGAGGTCGTGCAATTCACGGCGTTGCTGTCGGCGGTCGGCGAGAAGCAGACAAAGGTCGAGATACGCGTGCCTCTGGCCCCCGGCGGCGGCGAAATGTATGACGGGTCGCAATTCTACAAGCGGCCGGCCTTCAACCAGCCGCTTCGTCCTGCCGTGCAGGAACAAGTCGCCGCCATCCTCGAAGGCCGGAAATTCGACGTCCAGCGCGTAGGGCCCGGCAAGGACAGCGTTTGCAACGTACAGCGCGGCGGTCTTGAGATGGGCCGGCCGTTCCGTGTCGACGACTGACCGGATTGGATTCCCTTCCGGCCGCCGGCATGTGCCGGCTCGTCCCGGCAGGCGCACTGAAATGCAGGGAGATCGATGATGAAGCCTTTGTACCTTGCCGGGTTTCTCGTTGCCGGCTTATCCATCTATCTGCCGGCCATCCTTCCCAACACAGAGGGCGCGGTCTATCGGGTGTCAATCGCTCAGGCGCGCCAGTCTCTCTCGAGGGCGGAACTGCCGCCCCTCGTCTTCGGGAGCGAGCCACCGGACGTGCAGGTTCGCGACACCGGCAACTCACAAATCGTCTGGATCGCCCGCAGGGAAGGGGAGGAATTGTTCCGCTACACCGCTCAGCTCAAGGCGGAGGGCGACAGTGCCACCCGCGTAAAGGTGAAGTTGGAGGGCGCGAAGGGGCGCACCGTCAACTATGCCCAGAAGCTGGCGGAGCATCCCGAGATCAGGAACATGTATATCATCGCCATGGAGGAGCAGGTCGCCGCCACGCTCGAACGCCGATCATTCGAGATCGCACGCGTCTACCCTGCGATGACCGCTGCCACGGTGGCGAACATGGGCGCCTTGCGGTCTTCGCTTGACCAGGCTGCAGCGGCTTCCGAGCAGGCTGCCCGCAAGAACATTGAGAAGGCCTATCGCGACGAGGCCGCCGGCCTGCGTCGCTGAGCGACAAGGGCAACGACTTTCTTCACGTAATTGAATCCGGAGTAAAGGGAGTGCAGCGCTGCTCGTGATGCTCGCATTAGCGAAAGAGCGCTGCACTTGTCGTAAAGTTCGCCGAGCGCTTCCGGATTGATGTCGGAAGGCATTGCCCACAGGAACCCTCAGGGCGCCAGTATAACGTTGGCGATCGCCTGGCAGACGTCTTCACGCACCTGCGGATTGAGCATCGTATCCCGATCCTTGTCGTGCGCGATGAAGCCCAGTTCGATCAACACGGCAGGTCCCTTGAACTTCAGCACGGCAAGATCGGTCCGCTCCTTGATTTTGCGGTCCTTCAAGTTCATGACCTTGAGCAGAGCGTCCTGCATCTTTTGCGCCAGCTGTTTGTGCTTGGGCGCGCCATAGAGCACCTCGAAGCCGTTGGCGTCGTCGCTGTCGGCATCATTGACGTGGATCGAAACAAAGCGTTCGCAACTGGCGTTTTTTGCATTCCTGGCGCGTTCCCCGACCGGCGCGTGGTCGGTGCCGTCATCACGCGTCATGAATACATCGTTCCCGCGCGCACGCAGCACGTCTTTCAACGTCAGTCCGTACTTGAGCACGATGTCGGACTCCCGAAACAGAAAGCCGTTTTCGGTGTGGGTGCAGCCGCTGTCAAACACGCCAGGCCTGCGGTTGCTCATGCCATGACCTGGATCAACACAGATTTTCATTGTGCACTCCTGAAATATTGATTGTTTAAAATCGGTTCTGGAAAGGCGCCTGTCGCGACGCCGATCAAATACAATCACAACTTGTTCTAACGGCAAATAGCCGTAGCGGCCGCAGTGTGCTTGTTCGTATGGATCATGCAGCGCATTCACGGATGCTGCGCTGCCCACGCGGTAGTGCAAGGCCTGGACGGCGAAACGGTCGCCTCAACTGCAGTTCGTCACCTGGTTCGAGCACAGCGCGCGCCACCAGCCGCGCACGCCGTCGTGGCTTTCGACGAGGCCCCAGTGCCCGCTGCAGGCGAAGATGCGTTTCGGGCCGCCGTCGGTATCGAGCGTGCCGCCGAGCTTGCGCCCCGCTGGTGTCCACTTCGCATCGACGTAGGGTGCCTGGAACAGCCCGCCCATGCGCGTGCTGCCATTGGCGTAGCTGGCGCCAACCTTGTTGGCGGCGACCCAGCCGCGCCCCGCATAGGGTTTTGGCGCGCTGCGCGGATAGAATTTCTCGTCCTCATATTCCTTGCCGGGCGGCCTTGCGCCCTCGATCAGGAACCAGCCGTCCTTGAAGCCGATGATACGGAATTCGGTGAGCCAGCCGCCTTCGGGCGTGTTCTCGCGGCCGCCCATCTTCAGCCGGTAGGGCGGGGGCAGCGTGCCGAGCACGCGCGCTTTCACCGATGGCTCGGCGCGCACGTTGAGGCCCCTGGGATCGCGATCCTCCGACCACGCGCCGAGACTGCAGGGCTCGGTACCCTCGGGGAGTTTTGTGCGGCCAGCCGCAAGTTCAGCGTCGAGTTTGTCGAACTCGCGCTCCTGGCCATCCGGATCGGTCATGGTGGTGTCGCGATTGCCGCTGATAGGATCGACGCGCGGCTGCAGTTCGGCCGATGCGGCGCGCAGGCCGCCGTCGCCTCGCGTCAGCTTGACGACGAGCACCTGTCGCGGCGCGAATACGCTTGCCGGCGATTTTGGATCGCTCGCATTTACCGGATAGACGGCGAGATAGCCGGTCATGGCGGCTTCGTCGGTGCGATAGGCCTCTCCCGCAACATGGCCCGCCGGCACCAGCGGAAGCGCGCTTTCGCGCCAGCCCGGCTCAGCCGCTGGCGCTTGCGCGATCGCCGCACCCGCCAGCGAGGCCAGTGCGGCGATCGTAACGATCATCGTCTTGTTCATGGATGAGAGAGAAGGCACGGCGGCCCTCTCATCCGTCAGGCCCGCGTGCCCGTGAACGGGAAGCTGCCCATCGGGCCGATGCCCATTTCGCCGGTCATGCTGTCGCCGGAGACCTTTCCGATGAATTCGAGGGTCAACGGCATCGGGTTGGTGATCGAGACCTTCCAGTTGACGGCGTCGCCGCTGATGGCGCCGTCGAAGATTTCGGTGGAATTGCCGTCGGCGCCCTGCGTGCCCGTCAGCGTACCGCCGGAGGCCAACAGGGTCAGTGTTGCCTTGCGCTCGCCCATCGGCGTGCTCATGGTGAGGTTCCAGTTTCCGTCCACGGCCATCTTTGTCTCCCCGACATTTCTTCCCGGCAAACCGGAATGGCTTGCGAGATCCGCTAAACTCGATCGGCGGTATAGCCTATCTCGCCACACAAGCCCAACCGTCTCAAGCGTCCTTTTGACGCGTATTTTCAGGCGCGCTGGGCGGCAGCGCGAATCCGGCTGCCGACCAGAATACGAAACGCGATGTATTGAATTGCGAAGGCGGCAATCTTGGCGCCGACCAGCACGACCGTCACATAGAACGTCCACAGCTTCATGTCTCCGGTCATCGCGACGCCGATGGTGCCGGCGGCGAGCGCGAAGCACAGCGCGGCCCAGGCATAGCCCGCGAAGGTGACGTATTCGGGAATGGTCTGCGACACGATCGGCGGCATGTAGCGCAGCATCCAGCCACGCTTGAGCATGATGAGGCCGATCGCGAAATGCCCGATCGCGGGTTTCGCCAGCACGAAGCGGGGGTCGTGCGTCAGAAGCGTCGCGCTGCCGAGCACGATGACGAGCGCAAGGCTCGCCCACGTCATGTAGCCGAGCTCCTTGCCCTTGATGCGGAAGTAGATCACCTGGCCGATCGCGCCTGCGATCGCCACGCCTGTTGCCAGCAGGACGTTGTCGGTCGCGAGATAGATCGCAATGAACACGATGGTGGAGAAAAAATCGGCGCCCAGTCTGGCGAATACGTCCTTCATCGTCTTGCTCTCTGTTGATCGTGTTGCGGATACAAAAGTCTGGCTCAGTTGGTGCCCGGCAGGGCGTTCGCAGGCGGCGCACCATACTTCGCCTTGCGATATTGTGGATACCATGTCGTGAAGAAGGCAGCGCTGTTGCGGGCGGCAAAAGCGATCACGAGGCTGGACCAGATCGGCAGACCCGGCACGTAGATCGCGAGAGCGTTGCCGATGATCATCAGCACGAACGCAGCATTCCAGGCCCAGGTGATGAGATACACCGCCTTTAGAAACCCGGGCAGCTTTGCCGTCTCGGCATCGACCTCCTCAAGCGCATATTGCATGATGAACGGCTTGCGGATGATCAGCGAGCCCAGCGAAATCGCGAGCACGCCGACATCGACCGACAGCTTGACGGCCGAATGGCTGAGCTTCGGATCGATCAGCGCGATATAGGCGCCGAGTGCGGCGAACACGACCACGGAGCCCGCGCCGAGAATCTTGACCGAGCGGCCGCGATAGACGTCGATGCCGATGACGGCGAGGCAGATCGCGGCCGACGTGAACAGGCTGATCTCGGCCGAAGTCACCAGCATCAGCAGCGCGAAAGACCCGAAGGGGGCGAGGATCAGGAAGATGGTCATGGCAGCCTCTCGGGACTAATCTTTACATCGTAAAGATACCGTAAGGCTAGGCGCCGGAGTCGTCAAGAAAAATCTTTACAGTGTCAAAATGAGTTTGGGGGGACGATTAAAAATCTTGTATTTGCAATGGCATGAGACTGGATTTGGATCGGGCCTATCCAGCAAGCAGGGCACGCAACAGGATCGTCAGCGCGCAGGCGAGCAGTAAAACCAGCGTGATCGTGATGCCGCCAACGCGGCCGATGCGGAATTGCAGCGTATTGGGCGGGGCGTACATGCCGAGTGGGTGCAAGAGCCGCGATACCAGCAGCGCGCCCATCAACAGATGCACCCACATGGCTGCGAGGCCGGACATCTCCAGCAGCGCCACCATCAGCGTGATGATCGGGACATACTCGATGAAGTTGGCATGCGCACGGATCGCGCTGCGCAATTGCAGGCTTCCGTTGTCGCCAAATGCGGCACGGTCGCGCTGGCGCAGTCGCCCGACCTGGACGGCGAGGACGGTGTAGAGCAGGGCGAGGAGGGCGAGATAGATGGCAGTGATCGAGGGTAGGTGCATGGCGTCTCCTCCATCAACGGCGTCAGGGCGCGCGTTAGCGCGAACTCAGGTGCGCAGTTTGCGCACCTGAGAATCTCGAGCTTATGACATCTGGATTCCTGGTTCATCGCTGCGCGATGCCCCGAAATGACGTGCGGCCCTTACTCCGCCCCGACCCAGTTGCCGTGAAAACCGTCGGGCACGCGGTGGCCGAGATGCACGAGCGCGACCGGACCTCCTTCGACGTCCTGCGCGTTGAACACCGCCAGATCGCTGCGGTTTTCGCGCGCGCGCCAGACCGCAGCGAGCAGCCAGCCGTCGCCTTCGGCGGCGTCGGGTGCGCGCTCCACGAACACCGGCTCGGAGATGGTGTCGCCGGCGGGCAGCAGATAATGACCGAGCCGTTTGCCCTTGCCATCGACATGGACGATGCCCGACAGCGCGCCGAACATCGGCAGGTCGGGATTGGCGCAGGCGTACCAGCCATGGCTGTTGGCGTAGCCCGCGCGGCGGTCATCGATGCGCGGGAATTCGCCGGTGAGATCGTCGAGATAGGTCTGCGTGAAACGGTCGGAATTGCCTGCGAGATCGAAGGTCCAGCGGCAGTATCGCGCGCGCGATTTCTGCGGGTCGGTCTTCGAGCCGTCGGGATGCGGGAACAGCGGCGCTTCCTCGAACTGCATCACGTCGGCAATGATGCGGTTACCTTCTTCCCACGCGTTCATGACGTGGAAGACGTAGCAGCTCTCGGCGCGGAACCAGACGAGGTCCTTCGCCGAACCGTTGCGCTTCATGACGCCGACGTAAGCGCCTTTCTCCGGCTCCCAGGCGTAGGGCGGCTTGCCGCGCATCGCCCGCTCCATGCTGCCGGTGATGGGCAGGATCGGAAACAGCAGGTGATTTTCGGTGACGATGAAGTCGTGCACCATGCTGGCATAGGGCGCCTCGAAGCGATCGAACCGTGTCACCACACCAGAAGCGTTGACCGAGCCGTAGGAGAGGGCAGGCGTGAGAGGGCCTGCGGCGTTGTAGCCGAAGAAAACCATCTCGCCGGTGACGGGATCGATCTTGGGATGCGCGGTGAACGGCCCCTTGATGGCGCCCTTGTAGTCGCAATAGCCGAGACGATCGAGCGTGCCGGGCTCGATCTCGGTCGGCAGGTGACCTTCCTCGAGCGCCAGCAGTTTGCCGCCATGGAAGATGATGTTGGTGTTGGCGACGCCGCCATCGTCGGTGGCCCCGGCCGGCGCACCCGGCAGCTTGCGGCCGAAGCCGCCAAACAGCGCGCGGCCGGCATCGTGCTCGGCCAGCCATTTCGGGGTGCGGACCCAGCGGTTGCGATAGCTGGCGCGGCCGTTCTCCAGATGGAAGGCGTGCAGCATGCCGTCGCCGACGAACCAGTGCGCGTCGGGCGCATCGAACTGCGGGTTGGGACCGTTGCGATAGAGCGTGCCGTTGAGCTCACGCGGCAATTCGCCTGATACCTTGAGATGCGGCGCGTCGCATTCCATCGGAATCGGCGCAAGATTGGGCCGGGTCATCTCGGTCGTCACCTGGTCGAGCATTCCACATCTCCTCCGGTTTTAATCTTTACATCGTAAAGATACCAGTAGGCATGTTGCGAGACGCCGTCAAGCAAAATCTTTACAGTGTAAAAATTGCGGCTATAAGGATTCGCATGGCCAGAACATCGCGAGAAACCAGACCGAACCGTCCCGCCGCCAAGCGCAGGCCTGCAAGGGCCGTGACCGAAAGGCCGGCCAATCGCCGGCGCCGGCCGGCAGGCGAGACCCCTTATCACCACGGCGATCTGCATGACGCACTGTTGGCTGCGGCCGAGCGGGTGCTGGAGCGCGATGGGTTGCCCGGTCTGACGCTGCGCGCGGTGGCACGCGAGGCCGGCGTGTCGCATGCGGCGCCGACCCATCATTTCGGCGATCTTACCGGGCTCCTGAGCGAACTCGCCGCCATCGGCTTCCGCAGGTTCAATGAGGCCATGATCGCGGCGGGCAACACCGAAACGCTCCTGCTCATGAAGGCGATGGCGCGCGCCAAGGCTTACGTTGCCTATGCGCAGGCGCGTCCGGGCATGTACGGGCTGATGTTCCGTACCGAACGTCTCGATATGACACGGCCCTCGCTGCACGAGGCGGCGACGGCGTCGTTCAAGGGACTGGCGACCGCGGTGAGCCTCAGCCGCAACGAGAACCTCACCGGCGAGGCGCTGGAGGCATTGTCGCTCGACCAGGCCGCCGCGATTGCCCGCGCCTGGTCGCTGGTGCACGGCTTCACCACGCTGCTGCTCGATGGCCGGCTGAAGGACATCCTGCACCGGCTGCCCGAAGGCACCGGGGTCGACCAGCTTCTGGACGCGATGCTGCGCTCGACGGCGCCGCGGCCGCCAGTGGGGTAGCGCAGGCGCGTTTTTACGCGAGAACGGGGATGGCCATGAGCAACGTGATCCCGCAACGCATGACGGCACGGATCGAGGGTGATTTTGTCGTCTTCCTGATCGGCATGCGCATCAACAGGCCCTGGAAGATATGGAAATGGGCGCCGGTGGCCCGGCAGATGCCGCGGATGCTCGCTGAACTGGCCGCGCAGCCCGAGCTCGGGTTGCTGCACGCAAGGACGCATTTCGGGCTGCCCAACATTCTGGTGGTGCAGTATTGGCGCAGCTTCGAGCATCTGCACAATTATGCGACCGGCGCGAATGCCTTGCACCTTCCGGCCTGGCAGGCGTTCAACCGTGCCGTCGGCAGCAACGGCGATGTCGGGATCTGGCACGAAAGCTATCTGGTGAAAGACGGCGCCTATGAGAGCGTCTACAACAACATGCCGCCTTACGGCCTTGGCGTTGCGGGCTCGCTGCAGCCGGCGCAGGGCCGGATGAAATCCGCAAGAGGCCGGCTGGGCCAGCCGGAAATTGCCGGGTGAATTTTCGACGGCTGTGGCCGCTATCGCAACATGCCGCTCAGCAGTTTTGGCAGATCTTGATTTGCCGCTTTAATCTTGCGTCGGCCTCGGGGTCTTCATTGGGCAGGCGCGTCCACTCTTCGTATGCCGATCTGGCTGTGGTCTCTTTCCGCGGGCTATCGTTCAGCGGGCCGAGGATGATCTCGCGATCGCGATTGCGCGCTGCTGTCCTTCGCTTCGGCTTGGCTGGTCCGGCTTGCTCGCCATCTGCGGTCGGTGCCTCGCCCAAGCCGTCCCAGGCGATTGGCGCGCCGGTGGCCGTTGGCGAACAGCCGGTGCCGGAAGCGCAGCAGCCGGAGAGGGCGGAGCCAAGGAGGAGGAGAGCCAGGAGTTTTATGTGCATCGCTGCCCCAGGTGCGCCGTGAAAGAATATGGCTTGATAAGCAATAAGCACTCAAACCTTAAGCTTTGACGTTAATGCGGCGAAAACAGGCCGGGTAGCCGGCTTCATCAGCGCTTCGCAAGGCCCACGGCCGCGCCTTTTTCGCCGATTACCTTCACCTCGTCCTTGCCGCATTTGAAATCGCGGGCGAATTCGTCCGCGGCCTGGCGGGCGAGCTCGTTGGCATTGCGGTTGGCCTGGCCATCGATATAGGCGACATGGCAGACCGGCCCGGGCGGCAGCCGGGTCACGGCGAGCAACGGCTTGCTGGTCGGGTTTCCCGTCTTCTTGTCGGGGTTGTCGATATCGGCGATCAGCCAGCGCTGGATGATGGCGAAGGGCTTGCCGTCGACGGCCCGCCATTCGACGGTGTTGGCGGTGGAATTGAACGGACCGAACGAGGTCTCCGCGGCCGGTTCCTTGGCAGCGGCCTCGCGGGTAGGCCCGACCGAGACGGTTTGGCGCAGGTCGTCCTCGCTGACCAGCACCACCAGCCCCGATTGGCCGGGGCACACCTGCGTCGCGCTGTCGTCAGATTTGTTGGGTTTGCCGATCGTGCGGCAGTCCTTTGGCGCGGTCGATGTGTAGCTGCTGCTGAATGTTTGGGCGTTCGACGAAGAAATTGGGCCGAATGCAGCGGCAAATAGCGCCGTGGCGGCCGGCACGGCAAGCAGTCGATGGGAGGCACGTTTCATCTGCACTTTCTCGCGTGGAACCTTTTGGGGTCAGACGGCCGCAATCTGGGGAAGGTTCAAGGCGAATGTGCGAAACACCTGACATTGTCGCGGAATCGTCCTAGAAGGGCGGCTTCGCCATTCCTCGTTTCCCGAGCGTGCAGTCATTCAATCGTCATGCCGTCCATTCCCTCGCATAAACCCTATCGTGTCGGCCGCTCCCGCACCGGCCTTGGCCTCTTCGCCACCAAGCCGATCAAGAAGGGCAGCAAGATCATCCGCTATTTCGGGCCGCTCCTGGATTCGAAAAAGAAGGACGAGGACGCGATCGAGAACAAATATCTGTTCGAGCTGACCGACCGCTGGACCATCGACGGCTCGGTGCGCAAGAACATCGCCCGCTACATCAACCACGCCTGCAAGCCGAACGCGGAATCCGACGTTCGCCCACGCAAGCGCAAGGTGTTCATCCGCGCCATCAAGAACATCGAGCCGGGCGAGGAGATCAATTACGATTACGGCACCGACTATTTCAAAGCCTACCTGAAGCCGATCGGCTGCAAATGCGACGCTTGCGAGAAAAAGCGCAAAAAGAAGCGCGCGGAAGCGCGAGCCGAGAAGGCCCGCCTGAAGGCCAAGGCCGAGCGCAAGGCGCTGAAAAAGGCCGAGAAGCTGGCGAAGGAACAAGCCAGGCTGAAGGAAAAATTGAAGGCGAAGGCTGAGAAGAACGCGAAGAAGCTCAACGGCCATTCGCTGAACGGCAAGTCGCTGAACGGCAGGCATCTGAACGGCACCAGCCGCGCCAGGGTCGCCGGAAGGAAATCGGCCGGCCGGAAACAACCGGCCTCCGCGCCGGCTCCGGCCCTTCAGGCCTAGACCTCATCCGCGCTTGCGCACCGATTTCGGCAGCAGCGCATTGCCGTAGTCGACTGCCGAGCGCTGAACGATCGCGCCGGTTTCGTCGACCACGACGCGAAAGCGGCGGTGCTCGGCGAAGAAGGTCAGGCGGTGCCGACCGAGATCGGCATCGACCCCGCGCTCGGCAAGGCTCGTGATCCTGCCCGCGCGCATCTCTTCCTGCAGCCGCGACGGCGCCACGCCCAGGCCTTCGGCGACGATGGCGGCGTCGATCTGGATGGTGCCATTTTCGAACGCGATCGGTTTCATTTGCAGTACCTGATGCTTGGTGGCAGCCGTCATGCGTGGGCCTGATACCGCCTGGCCGGCGCGGGGTAGGCGCATTCCGCCAGCGTCGTGGTGTCGAGCTCGCGCATGAAGGCTTCGCGCGCGGCGGCGAGCTTTGCCTTCAGCCGGCAGCGCGGCTTCAGCACACAATTACCGCCGTCCTCGCGAAAACATTCGACCAGTGGCGGACCTTCGAGGGCGCGCACCACTTCGCCGATCGTGATCGTTTGCGCCGGCCGGGCCAGCATGAAGCCGCCGCCGACGCCACGCTGGGTCGAGATGAAACCGCTATCGGCGAGGTCGCGCACCACCTTGGCCAGATGATTGCGGGAGATGCCGAACTCGGCCGCGATCTCGTTGGTGGCGAAGCAGCGGTCGGGTTCGCCCGCCAGCCGCATCAACGCGCGCAACGCGAAATCCGTGAACGACGTCAGGCGCATGGGAGCCCCTTCAAAAGAACTGCTTGCAAATCATCTATAGCCGTCTAAATAGGTATTTGAAATACCTATTTAAGGGCAGGCGCGGAAATGGAAGCGATCGTGGCAGGGCCGGAGCGGCGTGAGCGGCTCTCGGCCGAAATCATGGAGCGAACGGGCATCGACGAGGCGATGATCGAGCGCCTGGTGCGCGGCTTCTACGCCAAGGTCCGCGAGGACGCGGTGCTCGGGCCGATCTTCGAAGCCCGCATCAGGGATTGGGAACCGCATCTGGCCCAGATGTGCGCGTTCTGGTCGTCGGTCGCGCTGATGACGGGGCGCTATCACGGCACGCCGATGGCCAAGCATCTGCCGTTGCCGGTCGATGCCGCGCATTTCGACCGCTGGCTCGGCCTGTTCGAGGCCACCGCCCGCGAAATCTGCCCAGCCGCAGCGGAGGCGCATTTCGTGGAGCGGGCGCGGCGGATCGCGGCGAGCCTCGAACTCGGCATCGCCGGGGCCCAGGGCGTCATGCTCGGCAATGGGGAAAGATTTCGGCGTAATCAGGCAGGAGCAGTGTGATGGCTTATCGTGCACATGTCGTGACGAACAAGGAGCAGGCCGACCCGTATTCGGGCAGCAGCCTGGTGCCGATGCTGGTCATCGGGCTGGTGCTGACATTTGCGGGAATGATCGCGGCGTTGGTGTTGAGCTGACGCGCTTTACGCGTCATTCCGGGATGGTGCGTTAGCACCAGACCCGGAATCTCGAGATTCCGGGTTCGATGCTTTCGCATCGCCCCGGAATCACGGTACGCAACCTAAGCCGTCACTGTCTCATCGCTCTTGCGCAGGCCGATGTACTGCAGTTCCGCGAACACGCCGGTGGCAATCGCCTGCGCCACGATGAAGACCTGACCGAGCAGGTTCGGCGACACCGCGCCGGAGAACAGCAGCGCGATGCTGCCGAGCGTCCACGCGGCGTTACCTATGATCACGAACAGCACCAGCGCCTTCATCACCGTCGACCTTGTGGCCAGCCAGCCGACCAGCGCCGTGTAGGCGATCAGGAACAGGCCGGTCTCGCGCAACAAGGCTTCCGGCAGATTGAGGAACGGCGCGAGTGCGCCGGCGCCGAGCGTCAGCGCGACCGCGGCGACGCCGCTGAAGATGGCGTCGGCGAGCAGGGCGCGGCTCAGGAAGGTGGACGGATGGATCATGGCAGTTCTCCTTTGCTTGGGGGACTTTGGGCGAAACAGGATCAGCGTCGCAGCAGTGACCGGAGCTGACGCCTCAGCCTGTTAGGGCAGAGCGCCTTGCCGATCCTGTTCTCGATCGTCTGCACCCGCACGAACATGAAGACGCCAGTGGCGTGCACGACCGGCTGCGGCATGTTGAGCGAGCGCGCCACGAGCCAGGTGGCCAGATTGACCACCCAGGGGATCACGGCGGTGGCGAGGCGGAACAGCGAAAGCATCAGCATGGGTCATCTCCTGTGTCCCCAAGATGACCCGGCCCGCGACCCGTTTCGATTACCTCACACGTAATGGAATGGGTGAAATTCGCATGGTAGGTTTTCCACCATGAACGCACATGCTGCCACGGCGCGAGCCGAACGAACCCAGCCCGTCCATATCGGCGATCACCTGCGCGAATGGCGCCAGCGCCGCCATCTGAGCCAGCTCGATCTGGCGGGAGATGCCGAGATATCCGCGCGTCATCTCAGCTTTGTGGAGACCGGCCGCGCCGCGCCGTCGCGCGAAATGGTGCTGAAGCTCGCCGAACGATTGGAGGTTCCCTTGCGTGAACGCAACGTACTCCTGGTCGCGGCCGGTTTCGCGCCGGCCTTTCCGCAGCGCTCGCTGGATGATCCCGCGCTGAAGTCCGCCCGCCAGGCGATCGACCTCGTGCTGAGGGCGCATGAGCCCAACCCGGCGCTGGCCTATGACCGGCACTGGAATCTGGTGACCGCCAACCGGATGGTGGCGCCGCTGCTCGACGGCATCCCGCCGCATCTGCTCGGGCAGCCCATCAATATTATGCGCCTCGCCTTCCATCCCGAGGGGCTGGCGCCACGCACCGTCAATCTCGCCGAATGGAGCGCGCATCTTCTGGAGCGGCTGCATCGCCAGTGTGAGGCGACCGCCGATCCTGAATTGCTCAAGCTGTATCAGGAGCTGAAGGCCTATCGGATGCCGGCGCGGTCCGGCCCGATCTCGGCCGACAATGTCGCGATCCCGTTCAAGCTGCGGCTCGGGAACGAGGTGCTGAGCTTCATCTCGACGACCATGGTGTTCGGCACGCCCGTCGACATCACGTTGCAGGAGCTGGCGCTGGAAACCTTCTTCCCGGCGGATGATCTGACCGCCGAACGGATGCGGCAGGTGGCGGCGAAACTGCCGTGATGCGTAGGAGCCGTTTACAGCGCCGCGTCCCGCTCGCATAATCGCCGCATGGACTCTCGCCAACATGCACCATCGCCGATCAACGCCGTCGGCGATCTCCTGCGCGGCTGGCGCAACCGCCGCGCCATGAGCCAGGCCGATCTCGCCTTCGAGGCCGGCATCTCGATCAAGCATCTGAGCTATGTCGAAACCGGCAAGGCCGCGGGCAGCCGCGACATCCTGCTGCAACTGGCAGCCGCGCTCGGTCTTTCCCTGCGCGACCGCAACGCGCTGCTGGAGGCCGGCGGCTTTGCCCGGCAATATGGCGAACGCGATCTTTCCGCGCCCGAAGTCGCCGACGCCAAGCGCGCTATCGATCTGCTGCTGCGGCGGCATGAGCCGTTTCCGGCCATCGTCACCGACCGGCGCTGGAACGTGATGCAGGCCAATCGCGCGGCGTCACGGCTGATGACGATGCTGCTCGGCGAGGAGCGCATGACGCGGCCGCTCAACCACATGCGGATGTTTCTGGCGCCCGACGAGCTGCGGCCATTCGTCGTGGATTGGCCCGATGTCGCCGCGGCGCTTTTGGCGCGCGCCCGTCACGAGGCAATGGCCGCGCCGCTTGACCTGGCGCTGCAGTCGACATGGCGCGAGCTATTGAAGCTGCCCGATATCCCGACGCCGCAGCTCAACGAAACCGATGCGCCGGGGCCGCTCTGCGAGGTGCGCCTGAAAAAGGGCGACGTCAGCATCGGGCTGATCGGAGCGGTGCTGACGCTGGGCACGCCGCAGGATGTCACGCTGCAGGAATTGCGCGTCGAGATGTTCATGCCGGCG